>Ga0247611_10001529_pt1 | contig 40729 bp, 35 predicted proteins | sample 177DNAGHGhighgp2_FD_192422 | JGI IMG/M metagenome (GOLD analysis project Ga0247611, IMG submission 192422) | Sheep rumen microbial communities from Palmerston North, Manawatu-Wanganui, New Zealand - 1770 DNA GHGhigh gp2 | ecosystem: Host-associated > Mammals > Digestive system > Stomach > Rumen... | reverse complement strand
AGTGCAAAAAGACGAGCGGAAGTGTTGCAAATCGTCACTTCCGCCCGACTAATATCGCTCGTTATATTTACAGGTGAAGGAATTTACCCTACAAATGGAGGCCGAGACCCAGCATGTAACAGCGTGCCTGTCCCCCTGTTACAAAACCCGTCGGCCAGCAGTACTAAGTACAAAACTAATCCTTAACCCTTTTCATCATCTGCCGACGGGCCTTACTCAAAGAGAGAGCTGTAAGGAATCGTTATGTTCAGCGCACTATCCGCTTCTTGCCGTTCTGGATATAGACGCCTTTGGCGGGAGTGGCAGAGAGGCGGCGGCCTTGAAGGTCGAAGATGGCGCCGTCGCTATTGAGGGTGTTTGACTTGATGCCCTGAATAGATGTAGCAGACTGGTATATCACCTCGCCATTCACCTCACAGGCCACGAGGCTATTGTAATTGCCTTGAAGCGGCAGCATACCGAAGAAATCCATCGTTGCGCCTACCCCTTCTATCCACGACAAGTTCCCTATGACAAACGGCTCGTCATCCTTATCTGGCTGCTGTGCCTGAAAATCATAGCGGTTGACGCTCTTGCCATTCACCTCAACAGCGCTGATAGCCTGGGTTACCAACTCGATAGCATTCATGTGAAACACATCGCCCACCTCACAACCAAAGTCGTACAGAAGTGCTGGCTCTTCAATCGATGATTCTTCTTTATAAGGGAAGAAACAATACACCTTCTTGTTTTCCTCAAAGAGTGCGCCCTCATACTGGCGTTCACCGTCACCGTACCTATTCTCAGAATACATCTTCAGACAATCCTTACCTGCTACCACTGTATCACCCTCAAGCGTGTAGTGGTAGTCATACACATACTGATAGGTGTCATGATGGTAAGTCCACTTCTTTCCTTGTTTAACCAGAGGGCGATAGTCGTCCTGCGCAAAGTCGGATGTTCTTTTCTCTGGCCACACGTCATAAAGCACCTCCCCATTACGTTCAAAATGGACGAGCATGGAACGATAGTGGCGCTCTGGATTATCAAATGACATAGCAGAATATAGGTTTGGCGGGCCAAAAAGGCATTCTCCGTCGTTCCATTCCGTTATACCAATTCCTTGAATAATACGCCCGCCATTCGTGTTAACATTTCTTTTTGGACTATTGGACTTATCATCAGGGGCTTTGCCGTCCAAATCCACGTACTTCAAAGATTGTGAACCTCCAAAGTACCCTTCTTTAATCTCGTCTATGATGCCATAGTAGAAACGAGGACTCACAAGGCTTGTCGTATTTGACATAGTAATATCCTCATAATAAAGTCCTTTCCCAACGTTCCAGTCAAACTGGTACGCCTCTCCAGGCCATGGCACATAAGATCCTCCCTCATAGTTGTGAGTCATAATTGAAACCAAGACACTATTATGTCCATTGTATTCGGCTTCCCGAATTAGAAGCGTAAGAGAGTCTGTCCATTCAGGGCCATTTGTGTAGACTTTCTTGTAAATCCAGTCCCTATCTGGATAATCTCCTCGCACATAGTATTCTATCGTCTCAAAATTCGGTACCCATTCATCGCCGACTTGTGAATACCAGTTGTCATACTTCAGGGTGTCCAGCCTGATCTCCGTCCATTTCGTTCCTTCAGGGAAATACTCTTGGGCAAATACGACTGTCTGCACAGTCAAGAACAATAAAAGCAAGATGTTTCTTTTCATATTAATATTTCTAATAGTTTATTTCTGAGGGTAAAACTGTCAATTGCGCTCCTATTTCTATTTTACACTTTTGGAGGATCACGGAGGGAGTGATTACGGTAATCATCTAATCACCTACAGCGGAAGGCTGTGCCAACCATTCTAGGTCGAATAGACTTTTCCCATTACTCTTACACGAGACAACAATGATCGGATCGTCGAAAGATTGTTGGCTACCATATAATTCACAAGCAAACGGATTACCATTAATAAATCCAACCCCTTCAATCCAGGAGCCAAGTCCATAATAGTAGTCAACGTCTCCTCCTGATGTTTCATAAAGCCCAAACTCTAATAGTTTTGTTGGGAATTGCATCTCGCGATATCCTGAGGTCCTTGCAAACTCATTATCACCGTATGAAAGCATAAGTGTTTCTTGAGGATGACTGAAATCATAGACAGTACTTTCTATGATTGATTGAGCTTCAACAATAAATACGCGATAATCTTCTTCCCTGACGGCACAATAATAATGCTGCCCATTGTCACCATAATACTTTTCATACTGGCAGAAAACCTTCTTGTAATTATACTTTCCTATCAGTGTATCTCCTCTCATAGTGAATATACATGCTAACTCTATAGTAGCCGTTTCGGGTATAACTGAGCCACAATTCCATACCTTTCCCTCTTCTATGAACGGGATATATTCATGATCGATGTCCCATTCCTGAGCAACAGGTATAGTGGGCATAACAGATTTATCTTCGTTGGAACAAGATGTAAACACAATCACGTTCCAGAGGATGACGACAATGGCAAGCATCCACATCCTTATTTCCTTCATAATCATAATATTATTAACTATTCGATTGTTATACTAAATTCCGCTCCATTTTTGACCTCTGCAATCAGGGGGCTGGTGACCACGCCAACGCTTTTGCCGAAAATGTCCAGGAGAAACGGTGATCATTTCAAAGAGATATATAGGAATCGTTTTGTGCTTATCTTACTTTCCTTGTTCCACCAGAGGGCGATAACCGTCCTGTGCAAAAGACGCCAAAGGCATCATAGCCAACATAAGTAAAAACTGTTTCATAAGCGTTACAATTTTAGTTTGACATTCTATCTATATAAACCGCGGAATGAGTGAAGTACTGCAAAAGTTCGCGATTATTTATCTATTATTAACATCCCATCTCTTCTCTGCTCGTTTCGTCTCTGTATTCTTCAAATCACGATAAGCACGCCGGGCGGTCTTTTCTCCGAGGGAGTAGGATACGGTGAGGCCGATGCTGTGTGAATGATGATTCACATGGTTGCGCTCTGTTCGTTTTGCATAATACGACTCGGCATCTGTCACATGCTGATGGAAGGGGTCGTCTGCCACCAATGACAGTTTCAGACGGTCGTTAAGCATCGAATAGCGCAGGGCGAAATAGAAACGGCTGTAACTGTCATACCTTCTAAGTCCCACGTGTTGTTTGATCCACTGGTTATAGTGGGCGCTGAACATCAGTGTGCGCTGACGGTTCAGGAACACGTCAGCAGACAGCCTGAACCGCCCTCCCCAGCCGTAGAGATCGGGGTATGAAAAATAAGATGGCAGCCTGGGGTTATAGTGATCAAAACCGGGTAGCAGCCAGGCGTTATAGTAATTAAGATCGGATTCGGCCTGGACATTCAGTTGGCTGACGGGTCGCACCTGATAACTGAGACTGATGCCTGTGCGGTCGGAACTGTAACAGTTTTCAGGATATATGCTTCTTGCATAAATAGAGGTACGGAAACTGGAGTACCATTCCACTTGATCACTGCCATGATGGAAGTAGGCTACCACGCTGAGCCCTTTTCTATGGTGATAGCCCAGTTCGATATTGTTTGTATAACTTGGCATCAGGAGCGGGGATCCTGCAGAGTAATCTATAGGAGAGGTAAAGGTCCGCGATGGATTCAGATCGTAGAAGTTAGGACGAAGGATGCTCATTCCCCACTGTATCTCCCACTGATGCCCTAAGGTGGTTTGATATCTTAGGCTGGCTGATGGCAGCAGGCGGTCTGTCGACTGATGGAAGCCATAATCTTTTTTATAAGGGGCAGCAAATAGATATACTTCCCCCATCGGGTAGTATTCTATAAAGATAGTAGAACTCCTATTTTCACGGTCATATCTGGCATGTTCATATCTTAGGCCAGCCTTTGCCGTAAAGCCTTTCCACCGTTTCATCGCAGAGAGATAGGAAGACGTGATCCTTTCTTTGTGCAGATCAGAGCCCATACGAGGTTTATCATGACTAGGAGTTGGAATGAAAGAGCTATCTTCTAAGATTATTCTATCAGAAGTATATTCACACCTGATATCTGTCACTTGCACCCTTTCGGACGATTCGTTGTCTATCATCGTATATCCCACGCCAGCATCCACTTGGACTGACTTAAAGGGGAGCGACAGGTCAAGTTTCAACGAATGGATCTTATATCTCAGGCTGCTCTCTCCCAACAAGGACTCTATCTTCTGGAAGGCGTCTTCTGTTGATATGTCCCTTGACTCTCCACTAAGTTTTGAAGTGTGGCCGTCTACCTTATTATAATAGTTATAGGTCAGGCTCAGCAGTCTGCCTTTGTCGTCCATCTTCCAATCGCTATAGGCGGTGAGGCTTACCGAATGATTGCCGTTGTGGCGCTGCGTTGTGCGGGAAAGGATCTCGTAGTTGTCGAATGTCAGCACGTTGTCGATAGTGGTCGACGGCTGCTGGGCCTGATAGGCGACGAACGAACCTAACTCCAGGCGGTGATGAGGCTGATAGCGCAATATGGCGTTCATCCTTAGATCCTTATTCAGCGTCTCTGTCCTGCTGGAAGGTATCCGCACGTAGGAATCCGCAAATTTCAGCATCCTGTCACTGGCAGCAGTCTCCCTCCCGCCATCTGCGCCTATGGAGATGTCGACCTTCTTTGAAGCATAACTCAGGGTTCCCCCAAGACGACCGCTCCAATCCTCGCTTGTTACTAACTGCCCATTCAGGTCTCCCCTCCAGCCATTAGACTGGTCTCGCTTCGTGACAATATTGATATAGCCGTTGCCTGCATCAGTCTGGTATCTGCCTGAAGGGGTGGAGACGACTTCGATACGCTCGATGTCCTCAGATTGCATGGTCCACAGCCTCTGCCTGAACGCCCCATCGTCAGGCAGCATCCTGCCGTTGAGCATAAAACCAGCCTGACCCTTGCCGAGGATGCTGGCATGACCGCCTGCCATTGTGACCATAGGCACACGATCCATCAGTTCCATGGCGTTCTGCCCTTTGGCAAACGGATCGTTGGCCACTATATACTGTAGCCGTCCTGCTTCATGACGGATAACAGGGCCCATGCCGCTAATTGTCACATTATGCAGATGGTAATCCTTTGTCTGCATGCGGATGGTGCCGACCTGGGTCACCGGTACGATACGCTCTATGGTCTTGAAACCAATGCTACTAATACGAGCCCTGACCCGTCCTGCTGCAGCACAGGGGATGACAAAGTCACCGGCCTCATTGCTGACACCTCCGCCAATCATGGCGGAGTCTGCAGGATGATAGAATATGATGTTGGCAAAAGGTACTGGATGCCCCTGCTCGTCGATAAGTTTTCCTTTCAGGCGGTGGTCGGACTTCTGTACACATTCCACGAAGATTCTGCTGCCCTTATGGGTGACCGCCATCGGGTAGAAGCCGATGACAGTACGGACGGCGTCATCAAGCGACAGCCGCTTAAAACTGCAAGTGACAGTAAAATCCTCCAGTTCGTCGTAGATGAAATAGATCGTCTGACTGTTACTGGCATTATTCAGGTCTTCAAGTACCTTCGACAGCGACTCTTTATGGTAACTGCGAGTAATTCTGGACTTGGCGCTCATGGTGGTGGCAACAAGACAGAGCAACAGGATGGTAATAATCTGTTTCATGGTTTATTCGACAAATAGTTGACTGTCTTTAACCGTGACATGGATGCGGTTGAACTGATTAAACGTCTCGATGATTTCCTCTAACGGCATTTGTTTGTCCCAGGTAAAAAAGAGACGGGTGTGCTGGACCTCTTCGCTTTTATATATTACCTTATAATTATAATAGGTGGCTATTTCGCCGAGTATCGCCTTCAGTTCTGCATTCTCATAAACGACAGGCTTCAGCATGGTACTGTCATTCTCTGAGAGTTGTGTATTTGAGATGGTTGGCTGTACTGTTTCAGACTGAGATTGCCTGGCTCGTGATGTAGACTTCACAAGTTGTACTGCAGCAAAGGCCATGCCTGAGAGCATCAGCACTCCAATGAATATGGCAGCCGTCTGCAGCCATCGGCGACTCCGACGACTGGTGCTGTTGACGGGTGAATGGCGTGGACGAAGCAGGGCTGTAACATGCGCCATCTCATCGTAATACCGCTTACATTCGTCGCACTCGGCCATGTGGCGTTCGCATTCGGATATGACCTGTGGATCAGTCTCTCTGTCAAAGAGATCGACCACTATGCTCTTGAATTCCATACAATCCATTGTTGATGTCATTTTAAGGGTTATACTTTGCTACGGAAGAACGTACTTCACGCCTGATCTTATCTATTCCATATTGAAATCGTGACTTGACCGTCGTAAGTGGCAGGTCAAGTATCTCTGCTATCTCACGGAAACTCTTATCACCATAGAACCTCAGTCGGATTACCTCTCCCTGCTCTTCTGGGATCTTGGCCAACAGTCGGCTGATACGGCAGAACTCTTGTTCAAAGTCTTCTTGGACAGAGTCTGATATTTCAGCCTGGCCGTCGAGTGTGACGAAACTTACATGTCCCAACTTTCTCTGGCGACTGATGCAGAGATTCGCCAGTGACCGGTAGAGGTAGGACGTGAGGTTTTGAATGTCGTGGCTACTCTCTCGCAGTCGTTGGTGCAGGCGGATAAACACATCCTGTACAGCATCTTCAGCATCGTCTCTGTTGCCCAGCCGATAGCAGGCATATTGCAGAAGCCTGAGACGTTCAGCCTCCATCAACTGATCTAATTCCTGATTCTTTTTTCTGATACTCAACAGTCTCATGGAAGGTGCCTTTTTACTTTTATGACGCAAAAATAAGGAAAAAGACGTAAATAGGAGAAAGAAAATACAAAAATGTACAAAGAGCCACCCATTGCTGAGTGGCTCTTTATGATGGATGGCCTTGGTTCTACGTCAGAACTTGATAACACCCTGTACGGGCTCAGAGGGCTCTATGGGGGCGGAGTCGGTATGATCGGCGTAGTTGCCACCAGCCTGAGAGTTGATGCTGTCGAGAATCTCACGGGTTCGCTTATAGGTCGGCGTCTGCTCTACGGCAGAGATGACATCATCGTTGTCGAGGTCTTCGGGACGGAACAGATAGATATTCGGACGACGCTTATAGCGCTTCGTGGCACCCTCGCCGCCATAATAACGGTTACGGCGGTCCTGACGCTCAGCGGCCTTCTCCTGCTCGGCAGCGATGCGGTTGATGTCTTCCTGACTCTGTTTCTTCAAGTGACCGTTCATACCGTCGATGCTCTCGATACCGAAGCCGGTAGCGAGGATGGTGACCTTCACCTTCTTGCCCAGTTCGAGGTCGGTGGCAAGACCCCACTTGATCTCGAAGTCGTTGCCGAACTTGGCCATGAAGTCGTTCACGTCATTCATCTCCTCCATCATCAGCGACTGCTGGCCGTCCTTCGAACCAGCGAAAGAGATGGAGAGCAGGATCTTCTTGGCGTTGAAGACATCGTTATCGTTGAGCAACGGAGAGTTCAAGGCGTCTTCAATGGCTTTCTTCACACGGCCCTCGCCCTCGCCATAGCCTGTAGACATAATCGCCACACCACCGTCCTTGAGAACGGTCTTCACATCGTTGAAGTCAAGGTTGATGAGTCCGTGTACGGTGATGATCTCCGCGATGCTCTTAGCAGCCACGGAGAGCGTATCGTCGGCCTTGCCGAAGGCATCGAGCACGGAGAGTTCGGGATAAATGGCACGCAGGCGCTCGTTGTTGATCACCAACAGGGCATCGACATGCTTCTGCATCTCCTCCACACCGTCGAGGGCCTGGTCGATCTTACGGTCGCCCTCAAAGCGGAAGGGAATGGTAACGATACCCACGGTAAGGATGCCCAGTTCTTTCGAGACACGGGCAATGACGGGAGCAGCACCAGTGCCAGTGCCCCCACCCATACCTGCGGTGATGAAAGCCATACGTGTGCCGTCGGAGAGCATGCTACGGATGTCCTCGATGCTCTCCTCGGCGGCCAGACGGGCCTTCTCGGGCTTGTTGCCTGCGCCGAGGCCTTCCTTACCTAACTGCAGATGAACAGGCACAGGCGAGTCGTTGAGTGCCTGATTATCTGTGTTGCAGAGTACGAACGTGACATCATGGATGCCCTCACGATACATGTGGTTGACGGCATTGCCACCACCGCCACCGACACCAATCACCTTGATGATACTGTGATCCTGCTCGGGTGCTCCGAAATCCAGAATCTGAATATTATTATCTCCCATTTACTAAATTTTTTATTCTTCCTCAATCATTGACTTGCCAAACTTCTTGATGCCCTTGATGGCCTTATTCCAGAAACTGTTCTCACGCTTCTCTGCTGCGATGCGTTCACGCTCTGCCTCTTCCTCCTCTCGCTTGATGCGCTCTTCTTCCTCCTGCTGACGGCGCTTCTCCTCGTCGGCAGCCTTCTTCTCGCTCTCAGTACGGATGACCCCCTGAGGAATCTCGCTGGCCTGACGAGGCTGACGGGAATCAGCAGCGGGAGCAAAGGGTTCCTTCTTCGTGCTGAAGAGGTCGCCATTGGGGTCGACGCCATCACCGGCACAGTTGATATCTCCCTTCACCAGCAGTCCAAGCACTGTATTCATCATGCCGTTATGAGACTTGATGTCCTCGTTGTTGGAGAGGATGGTCTGGGTGACGAACTTCGCAACACGGATCTTCTCGACATGAGTATGATTCGTGAATGCCTGCTCGATATTCTTCATGTTCGAACCGCCACCAGTGAGAATGATACCACCCAACAGTTTATCATAGTACTCAGAAGGCACCTGGAACCATACATTCTCTACGATTTCCTCCAGGCGGCCCTCGACAATCTCGATAAACTTACGACTCTCTATCTGACGCTCAGTGTCGATGGAGTACTTCAGGTCGTTATCGATGTCATTGTTGTCGGTAAATGCCGAGGCATATTTCAGTTTCATGCGCTCAGCATCGCTCTCCTCCATCTGCAGGGTGGCAATATCCTTGGTGATGTTATTACCTCCGAGGGGGATGACGGCGAGATGGCGCAGGATGTTCTTCGAATAGACGGATACGGTGGTCGTATCAGCGCCCAGGTCTACAAGCACACAGCCAGAGCGTTTCTCAGCCTCGGTGAGCACGCTGTCGGCGAGTGCCAGTGGTGCGAGGTACATCTCTGCCACACGGATACCGGCGGTCTCGAAGCACTTGTTCAGGTTCTTGTAGAAAGCCTTCCGCTCGAGGATATTCAGGAAATTGCCTTCGAGACGTGTGGCCTGGATGCCTACGGGGTCGAGTTGCAGTTGCGAGCCCACCTTGTATTCCTGCACGGCTGCGTCGAGAATCTCCTGATCCTGATAGGTCATGCTACGATTGGCATCCATCAGTTCGATGACCATATCTTGTGTGACAATGGTCTCACTGGGCAGATCTTTGGTGATGATGTTACGGACACTACGGATAGACTGTCCGCCGACACCGACGTACACCTGAGTAATTTCAGTCTTGAGTTGGTTTTCCAACTTCTTGATAATGCTGGTAAGGCATTGGGCGGTCTTGTCGATGTTGTAGACCACACCCTTTCTGATGAAAGAGGACGAACTCTCCTTCACAACGGCCAATACATTGATGCTGCCGTCGAGATTCTTCTGTCCAGCGATACCGGTCATCTTGGATGATCCGAGTTCGATTGCTACGATAAATTCCTTTGCTGCCACCATATATATATACTTTGAACTTTGAACTTTAAACTTTGAACTTTATGATTACTTTTCCTTTTTTTACTTTTTTACTTTCTTGCAGATAATCTGATTGTCGAATTCGACATTGATGTATGAGTATTTGTTCCATCCTGCCTTGTTCAGACCATAGAGATAGAACTTGCGCATACGCTCCAGTTTCTTGTCTACACCATTGGGCGAACCAATATAGATAATGTGGTCGCCAACCCGCGGCACCAGTTCCACCGTCTGGTCGGGCAGCACATTGATCTGCACGACCTGATTCTGCCAGAACTTGTCCTGCATGATGAAATTAGCCACGCGGCTCAGATGCGACTGAGCATACTTCCGGCTGATATGCCCCGTAGCGACAATGAGATCGTTGACATAACGGTTCTCTGGCATCACATTGGCGTGGGAGTCGATGTAGTAGTTCTCGCCGTTATCGGCCATCACCTTAACAACAGGCACCCGCTGCCGAACCTGGATGCAGACATGACCACTCTGCGTCTTGTAACACTCAGCCCTCTCGACAAACGGACTTTTCTGGAGGGTTTCTTCTATCTGTCGGGCATTGATGTCCTGCATGGGCAGCGAGAGAGGATAGACCTTCTCTTGCCTCAACATCTTGCTGATTTCATCGGCCGTCAGGAAACCATCCACAATGTTCTGCTCTATATCCGTCTTCACCTCCGTACAGTGAGTGACAGCCGCATCCGGCTTATTGAAAGCCGTGACAGCCATCACCAGGTAGCCGGCAATGACAACGTCGCAGAGGACAATGAGAGACTTTTTCCAGTTGACAGTCATATAGTGATTTACGATTTACTGATCTATTTGTTTTTGCTCTTGAGGATTGTGGTGATTTGCGGGACCATATTGTCCAGGTCGCCAGCACCTAAGACGACAAGCACCTCAAACTCATGGGTCTTGACATAGTCGAGCACCTGGGCCTTTTGGATCATCTCTTTCTTAACACCCTCTTTCAGATTGTCATAGATGAGTTGTGAGGTCACACCCTCAATGGGCAACTCACGGGCCGGGTAGATCTCTGTAAGGACGACCTCATCTAACTGGCTCAGCGCCTCGGCAAAGTCTTTATAAAAGTCACGAGTACGAGTATACAGGTGGGGTTGGAAGATGGCCGTGATACGCTTGTCTTTATACAACTCACGGATGCTCTTGGCACTCTGGTAGATTTCCTTCGGGTGATGAGCATAGTCGCTCAGGAATACCAGGTTCTCTGTCTTGATCTTAAAGTCGAAACGACGGTCCACACCACCATAGGTCTTCATGCCATAGCGCAACTCTTCGGCCGTACAACCATTCAACTGTGCCATAGCCATCGCAGCGATGCCATTCTCAATATTGATGGGAATAGGCTGTCCAAGTTCCACATCCTTCACACTCTCAATGGGTGAGATAAAGTCGAAGGTAATACCGCCATTGACGACACGGACATTCTCTGCGTGAAAGTCACCCTCGCTAAGGCTGTAATCATAGCGTCTCACCCCGTCCTGCAGGTTCTCCTTCATCTCCAGTCCACGATGGATGATCAGCGCACCACCTGGCTGGATCAGTTCCGAATAGTGACGGAAACTCTCAAGATAGGCCTCCTTAGTACCATAAATATCAAGATGATCAGGATCGGTGGATGTGATGACACTCATCCAAGGACGCAGCCAATGGAACGAACGGTCGAACTCATCAGCCTCGATAACCACAAAGTCGGAATCGGACAGGATATAGTTGGTACCATAGTTCTTCGAGATGCCGCCCAGGAAGGCGTTGCAGTCAAGATGGCTTTGGTGCATGATATGGGCACACATCGTAGAGGTGGTTGTCTTTCCATGAGTGCCAGCCACACAGAGTCCTTTGTGAGACTGTGTGAGGAAGCCAAGTACCTGAGCCCGCTTCTGGATCTCGAAGCCGTTCTCACGGAAGAAACAGAGTTCCCGATGACTCTCTGGGATAGCAGGGGTATAAATAACGAGACAACTTTCACGTCGTTTACAGGCAAAGGGTATCTCGTCTACATTCTCCTCATAATGAATCAGCATACCTTCTTTCTCCAGATGGCGCGTCAAGTCGGAGGGGGTCTTGTCGTAGCCCGCCACGACGAATCCCTTCTTCAGGAAATAGCGGGCGATGGCACTCATGCCAATGCCGCCAGCACCAATGAAGTAGACCGCTTTAATATCTTTAATCATATTTACAATTTTGCTAATTTGATGACTTCTTTGGCGATGATCTCTGCAGAGTCGGGCAAAGCAAGTTTCTTCACGTTCTCACTCAGAGTCTTCAGTCGCTTTTCATCCACCACGGTTCTGATGGCCAATTCGAGCAGGACATCAGGGGCCTCAGCATCTTTCACATAGAGGGCAGCCTCCTTATGAACCAAGGCCATGGCGTTCTTCGTCTGATGGTCTTCGGCCACATTCGGACTGGGCACGAGGATCACGGGTTTGCCGATGAGACAGAATTCGGAAATACTACTAGCCCCAGCACGGCTGATGACAAGGTCGGCAGCGCGATAGGCACTACCCATGTCGGCAATGAAGTCCGTCACTTTCAGGTTCGGGATGCTCTCCCCCTTCAACCGTTCGGCAATCTCGGCACTGTAATATTTACCCGTCTGCCAGAGGAACTGGATGTCGTTCGCCTTTACAAGGTCAAGATGTCGGAGTACACTCTCGTTGATGGTACGTGCGCCAAGGCTTCCGCCCACCAGAAGAACAATCTTCTTATCAGGATCAAATCCGAGGTTACGGGCAGCCTCTTCACGGGAAAGTTTCGTGTCAAGCAGTGACTGGCGCACAGGATTACCTGTCAGGATGATTCTGTCGGCAGGGAAGAAACGCTCCATACCTTCATAGGCTACGCATATCTTTGAAGCCTTGGCAGCCAACTGTTTGTTGGCCAAGCCCGCATAACTGTTCTGCTCCTGAATGAGCGTCGGGATACCTAAACTATTCGCAGCGCCAAGGGCAGCACTGCTGGCATAGCCACCCACGCCTACAGCCACATCTGGCTTAAAATCACGCAAGATCTTCTTGGCGAGCCACTTACTCTTCAGATAGTCGATCGCTACACCGATGTTGGCTGGTTTCCACAAAGGCCGGAAGAACCCCCGTATGGGCAGGCCTTCAATCTCATAGCCTGCTGCCGGCACACGCTGCATCTCCATACGGCCCTGGGCTCCGATGAACAGGATGGTCGCATCGGGACACAAGTCCTTGATGGCATTGGCAATAGACACGGCTGGGAATATATGGCCGCCAGTACCGCCTCCACTGATGATGACTCTTAATGCTTTGCTCATACCTTATTTATATATTGCGTGCAAAATTACAAATTATATTTCTTTTAGCGTCATTTTATCGCTCTTTTTTTTCGCAGAACGGCTTACACTTAATATGGCTCCGATATAAGCGCAGTTGATGATGGTAGAAGTGCCACCTCTGGAGATGAGTGGCAGCGGTTGTCCCGTCACAGGGGCAATACCCACAGCCACCATCATATTGAACAAAGCCTGGATGACAAGCATCAGTGCCAGTCCGAGCACGAGGAAGGCCGGAAAGTTGTTGTCGCAGCGGCTGGCAATACGGGCTGCGCGGAAGAGCAGCACGATATATAGCAGCACGACGAAACCGGCTCCGATGATACCCAGTTCCTCGATGATGATCACGAAGATGAAATCACTAAAGGCTTGTGGCAGGAAGTCGCGCTCGATAGACTTCCCAGGTCCTTTGCCAATGATGTTGCTATTGACAATCGCAATGTTGGCATGGGCTACCTGTGAATCCTTGTCAAGGTCATAGTCTTGCGGAGCAACGTATTTTGAATTGAGTTTCTTATCAATGCGATTCTTCCATGTGGCAAAACGATGGAGAAGTGAACTGCCCTTCTTCGTACTCTTCTCCGTTTTACCATTAGCGATGGTCTCTGTCTGCGTCTCCGCAGGATCACTATTCTCCATGGTTCCAGCAAAAAAGATCAGTCCAATGAAAAGAGCAATGACCAACACAGCACCTGCCATGAGTTTCCCCAACTGCACAAACGGCACACGTCCGATAAACATCATCAGGAATACAACCGCCATGATGAGGGCTGCTGTGGACAGATTCTCCAGTCCGATAAGAAAGATGAAGGGGATAACGACCCAGAGAATGAACTTGAAGGCCCGCTTATCGGCTCCATCCTCCCGTTGCAGGGCGCTGAGAATCTGCGCCGTCACAAGTACCATCGTACCCTTTGCGATCTCCGAGGGCTGGAACTGGAATCCGAAGAGGCTGATCCAACGTCCAGCGTCGTTGGTCCTCTCGCCGAAGAACAGTACCCACAGCAACATAATAGCCGACACAACGAGCAAGGCTGGCGTCATCAATTTAAAGAAGCGGCACGGTATGTTCAGGATAAAAATAGCCACCGCCACTCCCATAATAATCTTCCAAGAGTGACCGATAATTGGCGACAGGTAATTCTGGCTCTTATACGTCAGAGAACTCGAGGCGGAAAACACCTCGACTATACTGATAAGGCACAGGAAGAGCAGTACCATCCAGATGACCTTATCACCCTTAAACAAATTACCTATCCTTAAATTCATCGAGAGATTGACTGATTTACAATTTAATGAATTACAATTTAGAGATTTCTCACAAGTTCCTTAAACTGTTCTCCCCGATCCTCCATGTTCTTGAAGAGGTCGAAAGAAGCGCAGCATGGGCTAAGCAACACTGTCTCACCAGGACTTGCCAACTCATAGCAGGCAGCCACGCAGTCCTTCATCGAGTGAGTGTCACGAACAGGAATACCCAGTGCATCGAAATTATCGTGCAATTTCTGATTATCTGCACCGAGGTAAACGATTCCGGAGCACTTCTCTTTTACCAAAGGTATGATGGGAGCATAGTCATTGCCCTTGTCCTTGCCGCCAATAATGAGCACGACTTTTGTCTTCATGGCCTCTAAAGCATACCAACAGGCATCGACATTAGTAGCCTTTGAGTCGTTGATATATTGTACACCACGCACCATGCAGACCTTCTCCAGACGATGCTCCACACCTGGGAAGTCGCTCAGGCTCTTGCGGATTTCCTCATTCTTGATGCCAGCCACCTTAGAGGCAACACCAGCGGCAAGTGAGTTATAGATATTATGCTTGCCTGTCAGACTCAGACTCTCCTGTTCCATATTAAACGGCTCCGGCCTCTCAATCTTATATTGACCCTCCTCGATATAACCTATGACACCCTTCTCTTTCAGTTCTGAGAACGGATACTGGATGGCCTTAATGTCATACTTCGTCAACTCCCGTTTGATAATCGGGTCGTCAGCCCAGTAGATAAAAGCATCCTGAGGTGTCTGGTTCTGGATGATACGCATCTTGGCATCTACATAATTCTGCATCTTGAAGTCGTAACGGTCCAGATGGTCTGGCGTGATATTGAGCAAGATGGCGATATTAGCACGGAAGTCGTACATATTATCCAATTGGAAAGAACTGAGTTCGATGATATAGTACTCATGCGGATCTTCTGCCACTTGCAGAGCCAACGAGTTGCCGATATTACCTGCGAGGCCGGCATCATAACCCGCCTCCTTGAAAATATGGTAGATCAGTGACGTCGTAGTGGTCTTACCATTAGAGCCTGTGATACAGATCATCTTCGACTGTGTATAACGACCTGCGAACTCTATCTCACTGATGATATGGATGCCTTTCTCTTCAGCCTTCTTCACCATCGGCGCCGTCTCAGGGATACCCGGACTCTTGATAATCTCGTCAGCGTTCAGGATCCTCGCCTCCGTATGCTGGCCTTCCTCCCACTCGATATGGCGGTCGTCGAGCATCTTCTTGTATTTATCAGCAATCTTCGACATGTCCGATACGAACACGTCAAAGCCTTCTTTCTTCGCAAGCACGGCTGCTCCCGCACCGCTCTCTCCTGCTCCTAAAATCACAATCCTTTTCATTTCTTCAATCTTACAAAGTAATCATAATACTCTATTCTTAATTCTCAATTAACGCATCTTAAGCGTTATAATCGTCAGAGCCGCCAGGATAATAGACATAATCCAAAAGCGGATGGTGATCTTCGACTCATGGAAAGGACGATTAGGCCAGCCTTTCAGAATATAATGACTGGTGGCGTCGAGTTGTGAGTCGAGTTTACGGAAGTTATCATGGATGGGGGTTGCACGGAACACGCGGACCCGACGTCCCTTCTTCTTCTGAATCTTGAACCACTGCGTCTGGATGATCACACTCAGGCTCTCCATGAAGAAGATGCCGCATAGAATCGGCAGTAACAATTCCTTATGAATAATAATGGCACAAACACCGATGATGCCGCCGATAGTCAGCGAGCCAGTATCGCCCATGAACACCTGAGCGGGGAAGGCATTATACCAAAGGAAACCTACCATCGCACCTATAAAGGCACAAAGAAACACCACCAACTCCTCAGAGTGTGGGATATACATGATGTCGAAATACGAGGCATAACCAATATGCGAGGACACATAGGCCAAGATGCCCAAGGCTACACCGATGATGGCAGAATTGCCTGCACACATACCATCCATACCGTCGTTGAGGTTCGCACCGTTGGAGACGGCCGTCACCACAAGAATGGTCATGAGGACAAACAATACCCAACCTGCAGCCACCTTGTTCTTACCCAAGAAGCCCATGACATCGGAATAGTTCAGATTATGGTTCTTGATAAACGGAATCGTCGTATGCAGCGATTTCACGGCCTCTTTCTTATGCTTCACCACAATCTCCTGATTCTGCTCCTGCACGTTGATATTCTCCCTTACCACAGCGTCAGGACTCAGCCAGAGCGTCAGTCCTACGATGAAACCTATACTCACCTGTCCTACAATCTTGTATTTCCCTTTCAGGCCTTCCTTGTTACGACGGAAAATCTTGATATAGTCATCGAGGAATCCTAAGAAACCCAGCCAGACAGTCGTGACGACCATCAGGATGATATAGATGTTTCGGATACGGCAAAGCAGCAGTACCGGCACCAAAATGCTAACAATGATGATGATGCCACCCATCGTCGGCACCCCCTTCTTCTCAACGCCAAAGGGGTCGATACTTGGATCACGCTCCGTCTCGAAGATCTTTCTGCGCTTCATCCACTTGATGAACCTCTCACCAAACCAAGCAGAGATGAGTAGCGCCAGAATCAGTGTCAGCAAGGCACGGAACGAGATATAGGACCACATGTGTGAGCCAGGAATATTATACTGCTCTAAGAACCTGAAGAAATAGTAAAGCATATTTTATTTTCGATTTATTACCCAATTCTCTAATTCTCAAATTCTTGATAAAACTATTTCGTAATCCCAAAAATCTCGCGGACCACCTCCTTGTCATCGAAATGGTGCTTCACGCCTTTGATTTCCTGATAGTCCTCATGTCCTTTGCCGGCAATCAGGATGACATCGCCTTTTTCTGCCATCATACATGCGGTACGGATAGCCTCACGACGATCGATGATACTGATTACCTTTTTCATCTGACGTGCATCAAGGCCTGCCAGCATATCGTTAATAATATCCTGCGGCTCTTCGAAACGGGGATTGTCAGAAGTGATAATGACGCGGTCGCTCTGCTTCACAGCCTCTTGTGCCATCAGCGGACGCTTACCCTTGTCCCGATTACCACCTGCGCCACAGACGGTAATAACCTTTCCTTTGCCGTCGAGAACCTCGTGAATGGCATTAAGCACATTCTCAAGAGCATCGGGAGTGTGGGCATAGTCAACAATAGCAGTATAACCCTCAGGAGAGCGAACCGGTTCCAAACGACCACTAACGCTCTTCAATGTACTGAGAATGAGCAGGATATCATCGGGATTCTTACCTAGCATCACAGCAGCGCCATAGACAGCGAGCAAGTTGCTCACATTGAATTTTCCTATGAACTGCACACCCACCTCCTTGCCGTTGATGTCGAGATACATGCCTTCAAAGTGACATTCGATGAGTTTCGCCTTGAAGTCAGCCATACTACGGGTGGAGTAGGTCTTAACCTCTGCCTGACAGTTCTGTACCATAAACAGTCCGTTCTTGTCGTCAGCATTGGTGATGGCGAAAGCATCCTTTCCGAGTCCGTCGAAGAAAGCCTTCTTTGCATCGCGGTAGTTCTCGAAAGTCTTATGATAATCCAGATGGTCGCGCGTCAGGTTGGTGAAGATGCCGCCTGCAAAATGCAAGCCACCGATACGTTTCTGAGCAATAGCATGGCTGCTGCACTCCATAAAGGCATACTCACAACCGGCATCGACCATCCGAGCCAGAAGCCTGTTCAGTTCTATAGGGTCTGGTGTGGTATGGTCGGCGGCAACGGCCTCGTCCTCGATATAGTTGCAGACTGTGGAGAGAAGGCCGCACTTATGACCGAACTTGCGAAACATATTATATAATAAGGTGGCAATAGTGGTCTTACCATTAGTTCCTGTGACACCCACCAGTTTTAACTTGTCCGACGGATTACCAAAGAACTGTGTAGCCACCTCGCCGACATAGTCTTCTGTCGACTCTACAGCAATATAAGTGACACCTGGTTCCCGCTTGTTAGGGAAGTATTCACATAATACTGCCACAGCACCTTGCTCAATGGCCTTCGGGATAAACTTATGACCATCAGTCTGAGTGCCAGGAATGGCCACAAAAAGATGCCCAGCCTCAACACGACGGGAGTCGATGTTCACGCCTGTAATCTCGATGTCTGCATCACCGAGCAGATTGAGCACTTCTACATTCTTCAGCAGTTCGTTCAGTTTCATATCTTTCTATTTTTCACCTTTTCATTTTTTTACCTTTTCACTTCTTCTATCGCTCCATCACCAACTCACACATCATTCCTTGTTTGACGGCTGTACCAGCAAAGATACTCTGCGACTTCACCTTACCACGGCCTCTCACACGGGCTTTGACACCACGACTCTCCAACTGATATACTGCATCTCGGGCACCCATGCCGACAACATTAGGTATAATATCAAGAGAGGTCTTTGGAGCATTGGTACGCTGACCTTTCAAGCCAAGACTACTCATCACATAACCAGCAGCCTCCGTGTCACCAGTTTTAACATCCGGGGTGAAACTGGACTTTTCATCTCGTGCATCGTCAACACTGAGTTTCAAGTGCTGCGCCATCACTCCTTCGGAGATACGATGGAACACGACACCACTCATACCACCACCTGAGGCGGGGAGGCCAGACTTCTTCAAACAGACGATACAGGTGTAACGAGGATTGTCTGCAGGGAAATAGCCAGCAAAACTCAACCAGTAACGGGTGGTACCTGAGTGATAACTTCCATATTGGTCTGCCACCTGCGCCGTGCCCGTCTTTCCGGCCACCTTGAAGGACCTCGAACCAGCCTTACGGCCTAAACCCTGACTCACCACATGCTCCAGAATCGTCTGCATGGTCTTGATGGCCTGTGGCTTGGCGATACGTTCCTTCAGCACCTCTGGCTCAAACTCCCTGATCACCTGTCCGTCTTTCACAAGTTGTTTCACGAAGCGAGGCTTCATCATCTTACCATTGTTGGCTATGGCGTTATAGAAACTGACGGTATTGATGGGTGCTATCTGCGTCTCATAACCAATACTCATCCAAGGCAATGTGGTCTTACTCCAATACTTAGCCCTGTCGGTCGTCTTCGTGTCTGGCATACGGATATAAGGCGGCTGATAACCTACGAGGGGAATCTTCAGGTCTTCGTGGATACCTACCCGGTACAGGCCTTGGACATATTTCGTCGGATTACTGCCATAGAACTTATCGATCACGTAACTGACACCAATATTCGAACTGACCTCCAAGGCACGGGCTACATTGATGTCCTGATACCCACCACGGCGCCAATTGTGATCTTTCATCGGACGCCCGTGCATCTCCATCACACCACTGCCCGTATGGATAACATAACTGGTATCAACCACCCCATCGTCGAGAGCCACAAGGAAGGAGGCGACCTTAAACACCGATCCTGGCTCGCAACGGAAACTAATAGCCCGGTTCACCATTTCGTGATACCCTCCGTCACTACCCCTTTCCATATTTACGATGGCTTTAATATCGCCCGTTTTTACTTCCATCAGGATAGCGACGCCCATCTCACCATTAATCTCTTTCAATTCATCAATGACGGCATGCTCAGCCAAATCCTGCATACCCACATCGATGGTAGTCACGACATCGGCACCATCGATAGGGTTCAAGACGGGAATATCCATATACTTGTTCAGCACCTTCCTACGGTGCATCATACCATTGGTTCCACGGAGGATGGAGTCAAACGAGAGTTCGAGGCCATACTTTGCACTGTCTTTCGCACCAAACATATCGCCAATGGTGCGCTGAGCCAATGAACCAAAGGGACGACGACGGGAGTTGAACTCCTCCCAATGGAAACCACTCCGATAGATCGGCATGTTGAAGAAGGGAAGCGTCCGCACCTCACAGAACGTATTATAATCGATACGCCGCGGCCATATGGCCCAGTGGCGGGCCCCGACCTTACCATTCTTCATCACCTTATGACGCCCTTCCTCTAGATTGCTCTTAAACTCGGCGACTGTCCGTGATGGGAATATCTGGTTCAATTCAAAGCAGATACTGTCAATCTTCTCTGTCCACAGAGAATCACGTTTCCTTACCCATGTCGTATCGTCGGAGCCCGCCTGGAAGTCCATGTATATCTTGTACTCTGGGATGCTGCTGGCCATCAGTTGCCCGTCACAACTGAGGATATTTCCACGTCCAGGCTTTACGCTGACACTATCACGCTTCAACCTTGATGCCACCTCCGTCCAATACTGTTTCTTCGCCGTCATGATATAGAGGGCCTTGCCTATGACGGCAAGCCCAATCAATGTCAGGACTACTGCGATAGCGAAGTAGCGAGGCATTACTTTATCATTCCTGAACTTATTCATCTATATATATTATATAAGGTGGTTGGTCTGCGACGTGCAACAGACTGTCCTTATTCTGTTTCAATGCTTCAAGCACATGACTCTCTCGACATCTCTCCGTCAGTGTGCTGGAACACGAGAGTGCCTTGTATTTGGCGTCGAGTACCTCTTTCTCCAACTTGTCAATAGCAATGAGATCTTGCTGGCACTGGTATCTGAAAGCCACATAGACAACGGTAAAGACCACCATCAGCATAAAAAGCCATATCTGACGGCGCACCATATCAGCCGTCAGGAAGTCGCCACCAAGAATCGTACGGAGTGTCAAGGTCGGGGTCAACTTAGGATCCTCCTCCTTAGCCTGCTCCTTGATTTTCTGAATGGTCTTACGGGCCTGCTCCTTCATCTCTGCAGCCTCGTCCCTCAGGTCGGCATCTTCCTTTGACACCTGCTCCTCCACGACGGCAGGCTCCTCCACAACAGCCTCCTGCAACTCCAGTTCTATTTCTTTCTTCTTACTCATCTTTCTTCTTTACTCACTCTTTCAGCAATTCTAAGTTTGGCACTTCTGCTTCTAGGATTACTCTGCTGTTCCTCTTCACTCGGCACAATCACCTTTCCTCCTATCTGACGGAAAGGCGACTCAATACGCCCGAAGAAGTCCTGCACCACCTTTCCTTCTACATTGCCAGCCTTCATCATATTCTTCACCAGTCGATCCTCCAACGAGTGATAGGTAATCACTGAAAGCCTGCCACCTGTGCGGATCAGGTCTCTGGCACCGTTGAGCATCTCCTTCAAGGCATCCATCTCGTGATTCACCTCAATACGAAGAGCCTGAAACAACTTAGCCGTCTCCTTCTTTTCCCGTTCACGCTGGAAGCACTTTTCCGTAGCCTCCATCAGATCGTTGGTAGTCTCGATGCGCCTGGCAGTCCTGGCCTGTATGATAGCAGCGGCAATCCGGCGCGCATTCTTCAGTTCCCCATAGATGTAGAAGATATCTGACAGTTGTTCCTCACTATCATTGTTCAGCACGTCTGCCGCCGTCATCCCTGCCCGTTTGTTCATCCGCATGTCGAGGGGAGCATCGAAACGGAAGGAGAAGCCGCGCGTCTCATCATCGAAATGATGGCTTGACACCCCAAGGTCGGCCAACAAACCGTCGATTTCACCGATACCGTAATAGCGCATCCAGTTTTTCAGATAACGGAAATTACTCCTTACAAATGTAAAACGCTCATCATTCACGATGTTCTGTTCTGCATCCTCATCCTGATCAAAACTGAACAGACGCCCCTTTGCACCCAGGCGACTAAGGATCTCGCGGCTATGTCCACCGCCGCCGAAGGTCACGTCCACATAGACGCCATCGGGCTTAATATCAAGCCCGCCAACGCTCTCCCGAAGGAGCACTGGTACGTGATAACCTTCCGCCTTTATCATTATTCTTCGCTCTCAACTTCTTCTCCGTTCATAATCCGTTCAAAGTCCGCTCCGAACTCATCGTCGCTTCTCAACGTCTTCTGGAGATCAGCGGGTGACCAGATCTCAATAGTATCATCCATACCTATGAACTGCAAGTCCTGACTGATGCCTGCTGCCCGCTGGAGCCGCTTCGAGATCAGAAAACGGCCGTTGCCGTCGAGGGTGACGACTTCAGCCTCTGATACGAACTGACGGAACATCTGCTGATGCACAGGCTTCCAAGGCTTCAACTGTGCCTTCAACATATCGAGCCGCGAGTTCCATACACTTTCCGGGTATAACACCAGACATGGCTGGAATACATCTTTCCTCAGCACAAGGTTTTCTTCGCCAGATGCCGAAAGCACCTTGCGAAAAACAGCCGGCAGGAAAGCCCTCCCTTTTGCGTCTGTCTTTGCTTCTACATTACCCAAAAAACGCATAAACCTTATTATATAATAGATTCGGTTACAAAATTACGTATTTTTCCCCACTTCCATCCACTTTTCCCCACTTTTTTTTGATTTTAACTTTATTTTAATGATTTAAATGGCTTAAGTGTACAAAATACTTTTAAATAATTCTTTTTTTTTCCAATTTATGCACACAATTGAAAGAAATGTGCTATTTTTGCAAACTGTTAGCGAGAAAGAAAGAAATGGAAGACTTGACAGAGAAGACGATTGACATCGACAAGATTCTCAAGGAGAAAATGGGTCCGAAAGCAAAATTCGTGCCTGGTTTCCTTGTCAACTTGCTCAAACGCATCGCTCACCAAGACCAAGTGAACGCTTTTCTTTGGGAGAGTCGGGAGAAAGTGGGGGTAGACTGGCTTGAGGAATGCGTCAGATACCTCGACATGACTCTCAAGATTGAAGGGCGCGAGAACCTGCCCGCTCCTGATGACGGACGTTTATATACCTTCGTGAGCAATCATCCCCTCGGCGGCGAAGACGGTGTAGCGCTTGGTGCCATTATCGGGCGCCACTACGACGGACGGTTCCGCTATCTCGTCAACGACCTCCTCATGAACCTTCCCGGCCTTGCTCCTGTCTGCATCCCCATCAACAAGACTGGTAACCAGAGTCGCAACTTCCCTGCTATGGTAGAGGCAGGGTTCCAAAGTCAGAACCACATGCTCATGTTCCCTGCCGGACTCTGTTCCAGGAAGAAAAACGGAATCATCAGCGATATTCCCTGGACGAAGACCTTTATCTCGAAAAGCGTCCAATATCAGCGCGATGTCGTACCCATCCACTTCGGTGGCCAGAACTCCAATTTCTTCTACCGTCTCGCCAATTTCAGCGATCGATGCCTGCCCTTTAACCTCGCCATGCTTTTCCTGGTTGACGAGATGTACAAGAATGTCCACAAGACTTTTCGCGTGGCCATTGGCAAGCCCATCCCTTGGCAGACGTTCGACAAGAGCCGAACCCCCAAAGACTGGGCACAATATGTTCGCCAGCAGGTCTATACACTCTGAACCGTAATCCTAAACAATAAACTCAAAAACGCCCAACTAAAAATGGAACAAGAGATTATCCAGCCGATAGACAAGGAAATCCTCAAACAAGAGTTGACTCCTGAGCGCCAACTCCGTATGACGAACAAGAGTCATAACGAGATTTACATCATTACAGCCCACAATGCACCGAACGTGATGAAGGAAATCGGACGACTTCGTGAGATTGCCTTCCGCGAAGCGGGAGGCGGCACAGGCAAGGCGATGGACATTGACGAGTTCGACACCTGTGACAATTGTTACAAGCAACTCATCGTTTGGAATCCTGAGGCCGAAGAGATTATCGGTGGTTATCGCTATCTCGAGGGTACCGAATGGGAGATGGACGCCAACGGACAGCCGAAACTTGCGACCAGCCATATGTTCCATTTCTCAGAGAAATTCCTTAAGGAATATGCCCCTTATACCATCGAGTTGGGCCGTTCGTTCGTCTCGCTGCCTTACCAGAGTTCCAAGATGGGTGCCAAAAGTCTCTTCGCCCTTGACAATCTATGGGACGGACTGGGAGCGCTCACCGTCATCAAGCCTAACGTCCGCTATTTCTTCGGCAAATTCACCATGTACCCCTCATATATCCGTCGTGGACGAGACATGATTCTCTACTTCCTTCACAAGCACTTTGCTGACACAGAAAACCTCATCGTACCGATGAAACCGCTCCAGATTGAGGCTGACCCCAAAGAACTGCAGCAATTGTTCTGCGAGGAGGATTTCAAGGAAGACTACCGCATCCTCAACGCCGAGATCCGCAAACTGGGCTACAACATACCCCCATTGGTAAATGCCTACATGAGTCTGTCGCCCACCATGAAACTCTTCGGCACCGCCATCAACTACGGCTTTGGCGATGTTGAGGAAACGGGTATCCTTATCGCGATTGAGGAGATCTTCGAGCAGAAGCGTGTGCGCCACATCGATTCGTTCATCAAGGAGCACCCCGAAGCCCTTAAGATCACCAGCGGCGCCAACAAGATTATCTATAAAGAGAAAGGTTAAAGATAGGGGGCCAAACCATTGGCTCCCTACTTCTTACCCAAGACTTTTTGTTTAGCCAAGCAAATCTCCCACCGTATTAAAGGATTTTTCCTTAAAAAAGTTTAAATCTTCTTCCAAATCCATCAACCTTTTGCATTTTTCCAGTTATAGCAATAGACGAACATTAAAAAGCAATAGTTATGAAACAGTTTGGAATAATTCTTTTAGGATTTAGTCTGGCAATGACCACTTCGTGTTCAAGTGACAAGAGTGAAGATGACCCCATTGTTCCCCAGGTCATAAAGGCCTTGTAATTAATAACGGAAATAAATTCGTGCAGAAGTAACACATAATTAAATAAGTTATGAGAAAGTGGTTAACAATACTGACGATGGCCCTGATGGCTGTCAACGCAAGCGCCCAGGAAGAGGGAGAGCAGGAATGTTATAAATGGGTAGACTTGACACCGGACGAATCTTTCCTCTACAGATATGTTCAGGCGATGGACGAGGCAAGTCAGGAAGCCATCGAATCCTTTTATGCCGAGAAAAAGGATTCAGAGGATAGACAAATCCTCAAGGGTGACTGGGATAGATGGTATGTAAAAAAGGACTGCAATCTGCCTGAGGGTAATTTCTTTGAATCCAGTTTCTATAAGATGGCTCATGAAAACGAGAGGATTTACGTCGTCCTTCCAAGAATTGATGTGAACTTAAGGTCAAGTTGCAAGATCGAAGGTCTGCTGGAATACTTTGGCGACAAAGTGTCGCTAGGCCACAGGGGTGAGGGAGGTTCATCATATCAACTGGTCTGCCACATGAAAACATCGCAAGAGGTGCTAAAAGCCATCGACGACAGATACGATTTTGAGAAGGAATGCATCATAAGGATCAAGCCGGCAACGTATTCTCTTGAAACTGACTACGACGCCTATCTGATTCGTGTACTGACAGGCAATACTGAGAAGGCTGACGTGAATGGTGAGAAAATCATCTCTGAAACGAACTGGGAAGGTTTGGTGTATCCGGTAATATGGGATGATTATGATAACCCCTGGGAGACGACAGATGAAGGATTGGCCATTCACAATCCAAGTTTGAAAGATTACATGTGGACACGAGTTAATACTGAACGGCTCGCACTTGACAAGGATAGCGATTACATCGTCCGTCTGACCCTGAAAGTTCCGTCTGACGGCACCTATCGTGTAAGATTAGGCAGTTGGGACGAAATCCACGTGGATCAAGTTCCTGTAACAGCCAGCGACGACTTTCAGACGTTCGATTTTGAATTTCCCGAGTTCGGTAGCAACATCTATTGGGATGGTTTCACCTTACTCGATACTGGTTGGGTCTTAGGAACCACCGTCGTCAAGAATGTTCAGGTCATAGAGAAGGAGAAAGGCGCCCCTGCAGCCATTAAGACCTTAAAGGCCAATAAAGCCGACGATACTATCTACAATCTCGCAGGCCAGAAGGTCAACGCATCATACAAAGGCCTCGTGATCAAGAACGGAAAGAAGATGTTCTATAAATAGAAGATATTATACCAAGAATTAGATAAGTTGAGAATTAATGTTATGAGACGACTTAGAATATTATTGTTAGGTGCGGGGATAGCGGTCGCATTGTCTTGCTCAAAAGACAATGACCAATTAGATTCGATTCCTCAGCCGCCGGAAAATGACACGACTGACATCTCTGACAAGATAACCTCCGACGGTATCTTCGAGGGCGAGTGGAGGCTGAGCAAGTATGGCAAGACTTGCGAGGGACAGATAGAAGTGAAGGGCGACCAGATTGTCTTCGATATCCCTGCCGACTACCTCTTCCCGAGGTTAAGCATTGTTACAGAGGAAAGGAAGGCAATGTATCCCGAAGAGCCTCTCTTTACGACAATTGCCCCCCTCACATACTTGAACACCAGCCAGACAATGTTTTGTTCTACGCAGGGAGTTTCGAAAGACGCCAACTACTATGATGTCAAAAACATCGTAGGTGAAGGAAGTGAAAAGGCATCATTCAATAATTATCCCACGTTTGACATTAAAGTCGACGGCGTGGACTATAATATTGATTTAATCGGCATCAAGGAAAAGCCGACGGCGGTGTTTGACATCAACACAAAGTTGTGGACAGTGGCCATTCCGATCGACCAGGTGTCTGTCTACAGTCACCTGTCGCAAAAACAGATCGACGCCGCCTACCTCGATGAAGAAAGGCCGGAGAAGTCAGCATGGCTATTCATATTCAGGGCGACAAGAAAGATCAAATAAGTCGTGCAGGAGACAGAACGACAGTTGGTAGAGGCGATACAGGCTGGAGATAGGGAGGCGTTGCGGCGCCTCTATGAGCGTTTCTCCAGATACGCTATGGGGGTGAGCCTGCGGATTGTGCCAGAGCGGGAGGATGCGCTCGACATCGTACAAGACACCTTTATCAGCATTCTCACCACCATCGGCTCCTTCGAATATCGTGGCGAGGGTTCGCTGAGAAACTGGGTGGCGAAAATTACCACCAACCGCGCCCTGGACTGGATGAGGGATCACGGAAGGCTGCTGTTCTATGACCAACTGCCCGATGAAACCGCAGAAGAGGAGGATGAAACGCCCCTCGAGGAGATACCTCCAGATATACTGAGCGAGATGATTGACCGTCTGCCAGATACGAGCAGGATGATCGTCAACCTCCGCACCTTCGGGCAAATGTCCCACAAAGAGATCGCCGATAGACTCGGCATCAGTGACAAGACTTCAATGTCAACTTTCTCAAGAGCCAGAAGGCAATTGGCGAACATGATTAGAGAATATTTAAACTCACAAAGGATATGAAACAGGAAAGGCATCAGACAGACAAGCACAGCCGGGAAGACCAATGGACCCAACGGCTGCGCGACCATCTGGCAGACATCGAAGCGCCTGTGCCTGATGATCTGTGGGAGAAGATCGAGGCGAGACTACCGAAGGAAGTAGCAAGTCCGGCTCCGAAGAAAGAGACCCGCATTGTTCCTTTGTGGGCGAGATGGGCTGCTGCGGCAGTGATTGTGGGAGGATTGGTGATTCTGTGGAATGTGAAGAGTGGAATGTGGAATGAGAATAGTTTATTGAGCAGCAAAAGCGAGACGACGAAGAAGACCTCTGCAGAAAAGACACCTGCACTGATGAAATCGGAGAAATCTGAGGAGTCAGAGTCATCTGAGAGCATTGAACAGGGCGTAAAGGCTCCCACCCTCTTGGCTGAGGAAATACCGATGGAATCGGAGAAAAAAGTAGAAGAAACGCCTTTGGTGCCCATTTCATCAGAAGAAAAGCCCAATGAGCCCATTTTGCCTGTTTCATCAGAAGAAAAGTCCAATGAGTCCATTCAGCCCATTTCATCGGAGAAAAAGCCCAATGATTCCGAGAAGAGTCCGGAGAATGTAATCCGCGAACTGAATCAGAAGATCGCAGCATACAAGCAGCATCGCAGCGGGAGCGCCACCATCAACCTCTATGCCTCCAACGGCTTCGGCAACCAGTCGTACCGTAACGGTGTGCTGATGAGTCAGGAACTGCTCTCTAATTATGATTACTATAGGAACCCCGACAGCCACGGAACCCGAGTCGGCAACAGTCCCGTCTATCTGGCTAACCATGAGGAAAGGCAGAATTTCTACCAACCTATCTCGTTCGGCTTGAGCGTGAATATCCCCATTTCATCGAAATTCTCAGTATCGACGGGTGTGGTATATACCCGTCTGAGTTCTGACTTTACAAGTATCGCCAACAGCCTCGTCTATGAGCGGCAGCAGAAACTGCACTATGTGGGCATCCCGCTGACGGTACAGTATAACGTGTGGCAATGGCACGGGCTGAATGTCTATGCGACGGCTGGGGGACAAGCAGACTTTAATGTGAAAGCGTACATGACGACGGAGGGCACAGAAACGAAGTTGGAGAAAGACAACTTGCAATGGTCGGTAAATGCCGCCCTAGGTGTCCAGTATAACTTCATTCCCCAGTTAGGTATCTATGTAGAACCAGGCATCAAGCACTACTTCGACAATGGCAGCCATATCCAGAACTACTTCAAGTATAAGCCCACGAACTTCAATCTGCAATTAGGCGTACGAGTGAATTTAGGCAAAGATTAATGCCGTATTAAGACACTAACAATTGTAATCCTATACCTCGCACGGTCTTCAGTTGGACACGAGGTTCGTCGGAGAGCAGTTTACGCAGTTTGTTGACGAAGACGTCGAGAGAACGGGAAGCGAAATAGTCGTCCTCAGTATTCCAGAAGCGGCTGAGGATGGCCTCGCGCCTCACGACATGGTTCTGATTCTCTGCCAGAAGTTGCAGGATCTGGGCCTCGCGCTGGGTGATGGTCTGCGAAATATCTGTTTCGTCATCACGCAGCGTAGCGTGGTCGGCATCAAGTGTATATTTACCTAGTTTATAGTGGTTGGTCTCTTTCTGCGTCTTCGCCCCACCCCTCATCTTCATCAGAGCCTGGATATGGGCATCCAGTTCCTCTGGCACGAAAGGCTTTTTCACGTAGTTGTTGATGCCAAGACGGTAACCGGCCTTCACATCATTGGGCGACGTGAGGGCCGAGGTGAAGATGATGATCACATCGCCGTCAGTCTCACGGATACGCTCCACCATCTCGAAACCGTTCATCACAGGCATGTCTATATCGGAGATAATGACGTCTGGATGGATCTGTTGCCAGGCTTGCAGGCCCTCCTTCCCGTTGGCAGCGGTGGTCACGTCGTAGCCGCCGATGATATCCTCGAGACCAGTCTTCTCGATATACGCTAACGATGCGTCGTCTTCAACCAAGAGTAACTTTACCATATTCATCAAGATTTTTTATGAAGATCATCATTATTGTTTGGGGATAAATAGTGTAAATTCGGAGTACTGGTCTTTCTCACTCGTGACGGTCACCCTGCCTCCGTGGGCCTGCATGACCTGATCGACGTAGTTCAGTCCGAGACCGAAGCCTGAGACACCGCCCTTGCGGTTCTTCTCATGCACGGCAGCACGGCCGAACTTATCAAAGATAATACGCTGGTCTTCCTTGGAGATGCCGATTCCGTTATCGTGGACCTTCAAAAGTACGTATTTGTCGCTGTTCTGGGTGGTGATGCTGATGCTGACCGTGTCCTTGGAATACTTGATGGCATTGTCGACGAGGTTGGAGATGGCCTCTGTGAGATATTGCTCATCAGCGAGGACATGATGCACCAACAAATCTACGGTGAAATCGATGTTTTTGTCCGTTTTCGCCTTCGCTTTCTCTACGATATCATCGATGATGGGTTCCAGGTTCACGTCCTGCTTGTTCAAGATGAGTTTTTTGTTTTCAAGTTTCGAGATAGTGAGCAGTTTGTTGACGAGTGCCAGCAGGTGCTCCGCCTCACTCTCGATGATGGAGTAGTATTTCTCCTTGATCTGCGGTTTGTCGTCCACTTTGCCGCTATGCAGGAAGCGGGCTCCCATGATGATGCTCGACAGAGGCGACTTCATGTCGTGCACCATTGCATAGGAGAAGTCGTTGCGAAGGTCTGCCATCATCTTCTGCTCGTCGAGGTAGCGCAGCAGTCTCAGCAAGATGGCTCCGAAGAGTATCAGGATGATAGCACTGGCCGCAAAGAGCGGGCTGAGCCTTCTGGCGAGCGTCGGATAGGGATTATTAAGCGCAAGCCTGATGCCCCGCGACTGATCACGACGGGTGCTGAATACCCGGGTCTTCAGCGATGCCGATGAGGACTGGGCATTGTTCTGGCGGAGGATGCGGCCGTCGGCGTCGACCTCCATCAGGGTAAAATTCCGGTCGAGGCTTACCACGCTGAGCAGGGAGTCGACATACTGTGCCAACGTATCGAGCGACACTTCGGAGTGATAACGCCGGCTGAGCACATCGTTCATGCCCTCTACCGATGACTCCAGTGAGAGGTCACCGCGCAGATGGGGCAGGCTAAGGGTGTCGCCCACAGACACCACCTCCGCCCGCTGGTAACTCTCGTAGAACATGCCCCACGTCAGTTGGTTGCCCGCTCTCTCAGAGATGTCACGAACGGCCGAGCGGTAGGTCATCCACATATAGAGTCCCAACAGCAGCATCACTGCCACCATCGCCGCTACAGACACATATTTGTATTTATTCTTCTGCATTCCTGCCTGCAAAGGTAGTGCAAATCAGACGAATCTCCAAATTTATTGAGGAAATTCATACACCAGATATTGCGCATTGTGCTCAACAGGATAGTTCGTCAGGCGCCCCGAACGGGTTACAAACGACAGTATTCCATTATAGATGCCATTGCCGAATGTGTATTGACCACTGTAGATGTTGATATAGTGAACACGACGGGCATCATAGTCCAGAAGCCGCTCTACGTTGACGACGGGCATACCGTCTATGAAAACCATTGTAGGCCATGAACTGTCGTAGGAACCCTGCTCTTTTCGGACCATCAACTGTAGTACGTCATTCACTTTCCTGGTCGTCACACAATTCACATACTCAAGCAGCACCTCCTTGACCGTAAAGAACTGACGGTACTCGTCGAGATTATAGGTCAGATCAGGTCTGGTACCCAAAATCGCTTCGTCATAGTCCAACGGCACGCCTTCCACGGCTGTGTCGTCAGCATCATCTCCGATCTTTATTTCCCGTTTGGCTGGTGCGATAGCCATCTGATGCCGCTGCATGTCGATAGAGCGGGCTTCCACCTCACTGCGATTATAATGGAACACCAGATGCGGCAGGCGCTTCGGAATCAAGTTCGCAAAAGGACTGATCAACTCGACAGGCAGACTCACGCCTGTTGTCGACACAGCAGAGAGCACGAGTGGCCGCTTGCCCTGGATGCCATAGGTGTAGAAGACCGCGATAGAGTCGTTCATCATCTTTCCCTCGAAATAATGGATCTGCTTCCCAATGATTGCCAAGGAAGGACGGATCTGGTTGCCGCTGAATGTGTTACCGTCACAGACATTCCTGACACGTGCCCTGATGACGTGGCCTTCCGTCTCACGTACACTGGTGGCCTTCACGACCTGCTCAATGGGGAACGGGTCGGAGGACAGATAACTCAACGAGTCGGGATGGGCGATTTTCACCCATTCGATATCGTCGTCCTCATGCTTGTGAAGAGGATTGACAACGGCGACCAGTTGACGGGACACCTGGGCTTTGTCACGAGTGTAAGCCGACAGCACATAATACCCGCTGTGGAGGTTGGAAGACAGTTCGATCATGCCCGTTCCCCTTCCCTCCTGAAGGCCAATCACGACACCTGCCGCCATACCGTACGTATCACACAGTTCCGCGTAGGCTATCACGGCATCAGCCGTGACGCTGACTTTCATCGCCTCACCTGCAAGATACCAGGTGCGGTCTGTCTTTACATCTATAGCAAAGGTGCATTGGGCAAGCACCAGCGCAGCTGTCAGCGATAATATTCTGTTGTTATTCATCTTCACTCTTTCACTTTTTCACCTTTTCACTCTTCTTCACTTTTCTCTACCCAGAAATCAGGTTCTTCAGTATATGCCCCTTTAGATCTCACGTCGAGTTGCCAGTCGAAGGCCCATGCCGTCTTCAACGAGCCAAACGAGATCCTGTTGTCTTCCCATTCGCAGAGGAACATGCCTTTGTCCACCTGCAGGGCGCAATCATCTTCGGTGCAATTATCGAGCCACAAACGGGAGTCTTCCCTCTTCGGGATCTGGATAGACAATTCTTTGGCATCGAGGAAGAACCTGTATTCACTGGTATTCAATGAGCATCCTACGAAGCCTATCACATGCTTGTCTGACGTGAGACAGTGGATATTAGTAGGCAGGGCAGACGGCTGGGGAGTAAACAGTCCTCCCATCTCCGAACCAGCCTGGCGACGGGCCATCTCGTACTCGTACTCTGCCTTTGAGATGGCACGCTGGTGCACCAGACCGCTATACCTGTAATAGATACGCTCATTGCTGCAGTCTATGTCGTACATCTTGAGGCGACGGATATGCTGGTCTTTGTAACTGCTGCTGGCACCCACCATGATCGTCGGGGCTGTCGCATCCTTCCATCCTATATGAGGAAAGAGGTTCGCTTGATAGACACGCTTCATGGCCTCTTTGTCGAAATACATGTTGGTCGTGTAGTCGGAATGTACCTCCCAGGTCTCATCGCAGGTCCACGAATAATAGTTCGCCCTGTCAGGCTCAAAGGGATCGGCTGGCGTGACAAGCACGTCGACACGATTCTTCAGGGAGTCACGGACACCCGTCACCTCGACAACCTTCTCTGTAGGCATCGGTCTCTGAGGCTCTGACTCATAGACCTCGCCGTCGCTCTCGATATGCAGATAGTACTCCACGTCAGGAGAGAGCATGCCGACCTGGCAGACGTACTGGCCATAGACCCCCTGCGCCAGATACTCAGAACCGTCGCTCCCCCTTACAGAGACATGGGCTCCCATGACCTTTTGCAACTCGTCGGAAGAGTTCAGAGCCTGAGTACGCGACAGGACAAACGTGTTGATCCTGGAAGAACATATAGCGCCCTCCACAACGAGCAAGTCAGAATCATCTGCTGGAATGTCTGCCTCAAACTCCTCAATACAGCCCGACAGTGTACTCATGCCCACCATGAGACAAAGCACAATATATAGCGATCTCATCTGTTTCATCATATCCTAATTGAATCGTATATTAAGTGAGACGTACGGAATGGCGGTGCCAAACACAGATAACTTATACCCCTTGATTTCCTCCCCCTCGGTGACATAATAGACGTTGTAGGCATTCTTGCGGGCAAGGGCATTATAGACGCCAATTGAGAACGATGTGTGGAGGAAGGATGTCAACTTATGGGTCGGCTCTATATTGAACGCAAGGTCCAGTCGCATATAGTCCGGAATACGATAGGTGTTGCGGTCTGTATAGTAGGGCATGTATTTCTGGTTGTACGAGTCGTAGTATTTGCCGGCAGGCAGTGTCGTCGGACGGCCCGTGGCGTAGTTGAAGTTGCTTGAGAAACTGTACCTCTCCGTAAACTTCAGGTTGAGTACGGCCTTCACCTCATGCGGTCTGTCATACTCTGAAGGGTACCACTCGCCATTGTTCAGAGGCACTGCCACCCGCTCGTCGTCCTGACGGAGTTGAGAGCGCGAGTAGGTGTAACTCACCCAGCCGTTCAGCGTTCCCACAGGCTTCTTCACCTGAAGTTCCACGCCGTATGCCCGTCCCTTCGTCGAGATCACGTCTGTCTCCAGATGATGGTTCATCAGCAGCACCGCCGAACTGCGATAGTTGAGGTAGTCGCCGATATGCTTGTAATACACCTCTGCCGAGAACTCATACTTCTTGCCTGCCGTCTCATGATAGATACCAGCCGCCACCTGCCAGCCGTTCTGGGGCTTGATGTTGAGGTCAGAGAGTTTCCAGATGTCTGTAGGCGACATGATCGACGTGTTCGACACCTTATGGATATACTGGTGCATCGTGTTGAAGCCCGCCTTCAGCGAGAGGTTCTCCATCAGCGCATAGCGGGCCGACAGGCGGATCTCCGGGGCATGATAGGTCTTGATGATACCCGTTTCACGGCGAGTCTCCAACAACGTCTCCTCTGTCGGGAGTTCGCCGTCATGATAAAAGTTCACGTCACGCGGACCCAGCGCATTGAACATCGAATAGCGCAATCCTGCCGACACAGACAGTTTCTCTGTGAGCGAGTGCTCATAGTCGATAAACGCAGCACTCTCCAGCGCTTTCTCCCGCTGTAACTGGTCTGTCGTGATGCACGACTCCTCGCCTATCGGCTCATACGTTCCGCCCTGCACGTTGTAGTGCTGTACAGAGAGACCGTACGAGAGCACCTGCTTCTCTGACAATCGCTGACGGACATGCAGTTTGCCCCATATCTGGTCGATGCCGAAACTCAGCCTGGCGGCCATAGAGGGCGTGTTCCTGTCCTCGTTGAAATAGTCGTAGTGGTCCAGTCCTGCAGAGGCCGTGAGCGTCACCCTTTCATTCAGCAGCGAGCGCCACTCGGCAGAGAAGTTACGGTTCTCGTAGCCATACTTGTCCTGCGAACTGAACGAGAACTTATCATGGCTCCAATAACCATATATCTTGAGACGGTGCAGACTGTTGAGTTTCCAGGTCAGCACGCCGCTGAAGTCATAGAAGTTGGCCGAGCCGTTCTTGTAGCCGCTGTCCTCAGGCAACTGCTTGAGCATCCAGTCGCTGTACGTCGTGCGCCCATTCAGCAGCAGCGACACATGATCCTTCACGATAGGCACCTCGACATTCGCCTTACTGGTCAATGCGCCGATACTGGCCGAGCCCGTCAGTTTCTGCATATTGGCCTCCTTCGAGGTCACCTTCAGCACACTGCTGATCCTGCCGCCATACTCCACGGGAATGCTCGACTTGAACAGTTCCACATCCTCTACGGCATCAGAATTGAACGACGTGAACAGTCCGAACAGATGCGAGGGATTATACACCGTTCCGCCATTAAACAATATCAGGTTCTGGTCTGTCGCCCCGCCTCGCACATTGTATCCGCTCGAAGCCTCTCCGACGGTAGTGACACCAGGCAACGTGAGCACCACCTTCATAATGTCCGACTCGCCAAAGGCCGACGGGATATTTTTCAGCAACTGGGGCTTGAACTTCTCAGACCCCATCGTCGTGCTCCTCACCGCCGACTGGCGACCACCCACGACGACGATCTCCGCCAGTTCCTGGTCGTCGGCGACACTTGCCCTGGCCTTCTGCACCCCTGGCACGATATAGACCTTTGTCTTTGCTGAACCTGTTGTCGAAAGCGTGTCACTGTCAAGGACGGGAATACCGGAGATGAGGGAGTCCTTGGGATAGTTTACAGTTGACAGTTTACGGTTTACAGTTGATTTGCTGGCAAGCCCATCATTAGACCCGTCAGTGTAATCATCTGTAAACCGTAAACTGTCAACTGTAAACAACTTTACTCCAATAACGCCCTCCACCACCTTCACAAGACTCTGCTCCCGCTCCTTCTTTGAGAACGAAAGATGTCGCTGCTTCGCCATCTGCTTGATCTGGCCTTTCTGTTCAGGGAATATCCTGGCCACGTCCCTGGCATTCTTCACATGGTGGATGGCGCCGTCGGCAGTCTGCAGCGAGTAGTACTCATTCGTACTGAGTACCTTCACATATTTCTTCCCCCCGAAAGAGTTCTCGCCGCCGTATACCTTCCACACACTATGATAAAGGCGGACCCCGTTCCCGCTTCCGTCGCAGAGCAGGGCCGCAAAGCGAGAGCCGTCCTCCGGATCGTGCACATATCTGCGACCATCCATCTCAAACCAGTCTATGCTGGCCTGTTCTGGCAGACAAAACACGCCCTTGACGGGAGTGAGCACCGCCACCCGCTGCTCCAACTGGTCAAAGCGCAATTGCACCTCATCATACACCACCCCATGATAACAGATGCGACCCTGATACACATTCGTATTGCCTTTATAATAGGGGATATCATGCCACAACGACACCTGGTACTGAGGCTCTATCGGCCCCACATACAGTCGGGCATAGTCAGAAGCAGAGCGGAAGTACTCCTGAGCCCCAGCATACTGTACGACTGCCATCATACAGACTAATGCAAACAAATTCTTTTTCACGTTCTCTAGTTTGAATGCAAAATTATACCTTTTTCTATATATAAAATGGTGAGACGCAGGAAAACTTGCATGAAACTGGAATTATTTAACAAAATTTGGCTTTTACATGAGAGGTGGCAACTACTTAGCACTATAGAAAAGGGCACGGATAATATCGCCCGCTTCCTGAATATCATCTGGAGGCGGGCGATTCTCATTCTAACAATCAATAAATCTCGTTTTCCTGCGATTGTCCTTAGGTCTGACGGCGAAGTGTACCCAATAGCGCCCGCTTCGATTCCTTTCTATCAGCAGTTCGTCATAGTCCTGTCTGGTCTCATCCGCATAGTCCATCATGACCCCGTGTGCTTTCATAGTACATTGTCACAAAATCACAAAATCACAAATCACAAAAGGAAAAATAAAATGGAAAAATACAAATGGAAGTAATGAAATAACTATAATAAATAATAATATATTATATATATTATAATATATATAATATATTAATAAATTATATTAGATTTTTGATGATTATCGCAAAAACCTTTTGTGATTTTGTGATTTGTGATTTTGTGATTTGTGAATCGCATCAATATAACGTGAAAAGTTTGTAAATATGTTTTGCAGGTCAAATAAGCAACAAATACACTCTATTTTATTATAGTTTTCCGTGCATATTTCAAAAATTATTAGTACCTTTGCAGTTGAATAATTTTACTAAAATATGAACCAATGACACACACAAATTTCGCTATTCGCACTTACGGCAAGTCGGAATTCGCCTTGCTGATGTTCCCGACGATCGACGATCCGAAGGTGGCGCAGGCCAAACTGCTGCGCTGGATCAAGAAGGACAAGCAGTTTCACCAGAGCCTCGTGGGGATGGGACTCTCTTCGCACGACAAGGACTATAGCCCGGAACAGGTGAGGGCGATGGTGGAGAAGTTCGGCGCGCCGGGGGAGTATGAGATTTGAGGTTTGAGATTTGAGGTTTGAGGTTTAGTTTTCGAGGAAGGAGGAGTGAGGGGTGTGGAGTGAGATTACTCTGGTGGCGGAGGGAGGTAACTTCTTCCCCTCCTGAGTTAGGAGGGGTTAGGGGTGGTCTGAACAAGGGCCAATGCAACAATCCGCGGCAGTTATAGCGCTTGTTCAGACCACCCCGCCCTGACGGGCTCCCCTCCTGACTCAGGAGGGGAAGAGGTTACTAAAGGACGGCAGTTAAGGGCGTAAAGTATGCCTGGTAAGTGTGTAAAGGATAGGGTGTTATATAGATAAAGTCCTATCCATTATAAGGTTAGGAGGCATTGGTAACGGAGTAAACAGGCAGGGTTTACGGAGTAAATTGGCAGGGGGTGGGGAGTAAAGATTAATTAGGATTAAAATGGATGAATTAGGATGAGTTAAGATGAATTGGGATGAAGTGAGTTAGAAAAAGGTTGTAATTTTGCACTGACAATGAGATGATCAGTGCGATTGTGAGCAGCGGCTCAGCATTGGCCAAGCGAGCTTGCCACACTGCATTCGCCTTGCATCACAATTGTCAGACGGAAAGGGACAGAAGCCGAGGGAGAGGAATGAAAAGGCAAAATGAAAAGGCGCCAATCATTAAGCCACGTTCAGACCACCCAGGGGGAATGAAAAGCGCGCGTTCAGACCACCCGGGGGATTGACAAGAGCGATTGTTCAGACCACCCCGCCCTGACGGGCTCCCCTCCTAACTCAGGAGGGGAAGAGGTTACTCCAAAGGCGGACGGAACGGACCAAAGAGAGAAAAATAAAACAGTCTATTAACTTTTTAAAAATGTAAGAAAATGAGTCAGAAATTTAAGAAAATTCAGAACAAGAACGACGAGAGTACGGCTTACGGCAAGTGGTTTGCTACTGCGGTGTACGACCAGCACTTCATCGAGACGGAGCAACTGGCAGACTTCATCCAGACGCAGGCGTCAGTCAAGAAATCGGACATCAAGGCGGTGCTCGACGAACTGGGAAGCGCCATGAAGCACTTCTTCGAACTGGGACAGAAGGTGCGACTCGATGGCATCGGGATCTTCAAGGTGGGATTCTCCAGCATCGGAACTACGGAGAAGGAGGACTGTGGCGCGGCCACCATCACTACCCGAAGGGTGTTGTTCCAGCCTGAGAGCCAGCGCGTGGTCGTGGGTCAGACCGTGAACAAGCAGGGCAAGATCACCCAGAAGTTCGTCATTGCCAAGACGCTGGTGAAGGACGTGGTGTTTGAGGAGACCTACGACACCTCCATGCAGCCTGAGGCTTCCGGCGGCGAAGGCGGCGAAGGCGGAAATGGTTAAGTTTCGGGGGCGCGGGGGTACGAGAATAGACTAAGTGCGGAGTTTTTCTGCCTACAGGGTAATCTCTTCCCCTCCTGAGTTAGGAGGGGTAAGGGGTGGTCTGAACAAGGGAATAGTTAAGCGAATGATGCGGCGGTTCAGACCACCCCGCCCTGACGGGCTCCCCTCCTAACTTAGGAGGGGAAGAAGTTACTCTAAGGGCAGAGGATTCCGCAGCAGAGTAATCTCGCGCCTCCAGCCTCAGAAGAGGCTGTCCCCCGCACCCCCGCACCACCGAAAAAACGAAGGGGCACCCCCGCACCACCGAATAAAAACGAAAATCGTATGAAGAAACAAAAGATCATCGAGTTGGCGGTGAAGGTGATAGTAGCCGCGCTCACAGCATTCCTGACGGCGATTGGGACTACGAGTTGCATGGGCCACGGTCCTATTTGGCTGTAAATCAGAAATAAGTATTTAATCAAAGAGAGCCACTTATGTCAGCGGCTCTCTTTATCATTCACGGCTCATTCATATCGAATTGATTGTCTTTTGCAGTTCTTCCAGGAATCGGGCGGCGTGCGAGCCGTCCATCTGGGCATGGTGGAACTGGAATGAGATGGGGAGCGTGGTCTTCAGCCAGCCTTTGCGGTAACGGCCCCATGCCAGGAAGGGATTGGTGTAGATGCCGCTGTACTGATTGACGATGCAGTCGAGTTCCGTGCCAGTCACTGCCGACGTGCCGACTATCACGGCCTCATCGTCTAAGATGTCCTGACAGGTCTGTCTGATGGTCTCTGTCAGATGCAGGTAATTGGCATTAAACTGCTCCAGATCGTCGCTGACGGCAACGTCGCAGAAACTGAGTCCGCCCTTGATATTATCAACGATCATGTTGATGGCCATGCGGTTGTATTTGTACAGTTTCCCGTTATGCGGCAACATGTAGAACTCCTCTATCCCCGATGCAGCCTTGCCGATGCACCAGCAGAGCAGCATGTTGAATTTCAGCCCGCGTCGCCGACTGATCTTACAGAGCCGTGTCACATCGAAGGTCTTGGTGAGTGTCACCATCGGCATGGGCGACTTCATCCACAACTCGAAGGCGATGGCACGATTGGTATCTTTGGGATCGAGTTCCTGTTTCATCTTAAGATTGGTTTGACGCTGCAAAGTTACAAATAGTTGGGGAATACACCAAATTTTGGGGATAAACAATACTATTATGCAACGAATTCCATTTCATACCCTTTCCATTCCTCACCGTCAATCAGATACGAATCCATTCCCATGATGCGGAAACCTACTGATTTGTAACATTCTACAGCAGAAAGATTGTCACAAAACACACCGAGGGTGATGCGCCTGGCTCCCAGTTGCTGCTGCGCATAATCGATGGCGAGGCGCAGCATCTGCCTGCCATAGCCCCTACCCCGTTTCGAATCGTCAACGATGACAAAGCCAAACCGAATAACGTTTTTATCCTCTGAGGGGAATCTCAATAGGATATGTCCAATGATTTCCTCTCCAACAACAGCTGTGAAGGGATACATAGTTTCTCCCTTGTATTGCTCCATCATCTCCTCTGGTCGAGCCGGGAAGCCTCTATATCTATCAGCACTCCAAAGCCGGAAGGCATGCTTGTCCTTGCACCAACTCAGAATCGTCGGAGCATCGTTGATATTGAATGGCCGAAGTGTCATCATATCACTGTTATCCTTTTCTCGCTTCACCTTTCTTATCATTATTTGTTTTTGTACTCAAAGATCATCATAAAAGGCGATGATGGCGTCAAAGTCGTTTTGTGTTGCTAATTCTAACCTCATATTCTATTACTCAATTACGAAACTACGTGGATAGAAATCGCTGTAGAAACGACCGTCGATGGCGGTGAACTTCAACACGCAGTAGTTGGGATCGGTAACGCCGCCAGGATAGTACTCTGTGTCGCCATCGTGCCAGATCATCTCTTTCGAGGCAGCATCCGTCAGTACCTCCATCGTGCCTCGCAGCATCATGCCCTTGAAACCTTTTGCATCGCAGAAGTAGATGCTGGCCTTGGGGTTGGCCTTGTATTGAGCCACACGTATTGAGAATGTGTTGGTGGTGAAGTAGAAGGTCTTGATGCCCTCACGCTTGCGTGGCTTCAACATGGCCTTAGTCCAAGGAAATCCTTCTTGGTCTACTGATGAGATGTAAGCGA
>Ga0247611_10001528_pt1 | contig 40779 bp, 64 predicted proteins | sample 177DNAGHGhighgp2_FD_192422 | JGI IMG/M metagenome (GOLD analysis project Ga0247611, IMG submission 192422) | Sheep rumen microbial communities from Palmerston North, Manawatu-Wanganui, New Zealand - 1770 DNA GHGhigh gp2 | ecosystem: Host-associated > Mammals > Digestive system > Stomach > Rumen... | reverse complement strand
CTTTGATAAATCTAAAGAATTATATGCTACCTAAATTCCTGTTCCTGTATTCTGTGGATCGTCCTAATAATAAATCCCTTGCGGATCAATTAATGTACTTCCTCTGCTGTCTTCGTAATAATTTACATTTACTGATGGTTTACCAGATTCTACTTTCTAAAATTCTATAAAATCACAAAGTCGTTTTAAAGGTTCAGGACTTTGTTCTTCATCTTTCGATGATAGATTTCTCTCTGGAGAAGGAAAACAACCTATCTAACTTTCTCCTTTTAAAGGATTGTAAGAAGCAACATATACTATTCCTCCATATTCTTTCATTCCTACCGGAACATAGCCTTCTGGTAACTAAGCTTGATCTACTCGAGCATTACCCATATCATTTTGAAGTACTCCTTCATTTCCATTCATAGTAACTACAGTAGCATTTAATGCTGATGTTAATTCGTGATTACTAATATTTAATGGATTTTTATCTAAGTTCATTCCTCCGTCAAACTAATTTGCTCCTTGTTGTCTCATATTATTTCATAATCATTGTTTGCAATTAAAATATCCTAAAATTTTAAAGGTTCACGTTCTAAAATAAATTCCGCATCTCCTGTTATTAATTCTTTATGATGATATATAAATCCCATATCTACAGGATAAGGAATACGAAAGAAATATTTTAAATTACTCTCTGCTAATGAGCATTCTTCCCATAATTTATATAATAGGATATTTCCAAAATTATATATTTTTCGTGGACGTCCTCTTTTCTTTTTTGAATTAATAAATTCCTAATAACGTTCCTCACTTAATCCAAAATAATAATATCCGTCCCACTACATTTTTTTCTTCCGAAACATGACTCTAGTTTTATTTATTAATTTTATTTTATAATAATTAAAATGTTTAATAGAGTCAATCCTTAATGCTCCTATATAGAACCAGAATTGTTTATCTTTAATTAGAACATCGCCTCCGTAACTATTAACTAAATATAACTATCTCCAGCCATAATTCAAAATTTTATGCAAATCAGAGGAGGGAATTACTGGAAATTTTTTCTAAACTTCTTCATAATAGTCTTTTAATGTTTTTACAATTTTTCCGTAGTAAACTCTCCCCTGATTAGTATATTCGGTTATTTTATTTTTAAGTTCTTTATTAACATATATCTATTTTGTTTTAGGTATATTACGATGTCCATACATATAAAGCTATAATTGATTTCCGGTGAATCTTGAATCTAAAAAATCTACTTCATCAAATTTACCATTTTGTCTAGCTGTTTTAAATTCAAGATCTCTATAAGTATGCATCTATAACGATGTTTTCCTTGAGCCCGTAGGAAGCCGAAATTCTACATCATTATCAATTATATCATTAACTATTATTTTCACACATTCTCTAAATACTCTATAGCATAATACTTTTTTGTGATTATCACCATAGAGATGCTAAAGAGAAACACAATCTATTTTAAGCTATGATGATTTAAAATTCATAAATAGCTCATTCAATTTCCAAGCATATCCTAAGGCATATTTCTTCATAATTTCTCCCATTTTATTGGATGTCCTTGAAATTTTCCAGCAGATTTTCTCTTTCCAGAACAAACATATTTATAAATATAACCTATCATATAATTCCTTTGTAAGATTTATGATATCTTTTTCTATTCCAATTAGATTTGGCATCTAATATTTCATCCATCTCATTTTGTGAGATATATTCTGGAGATCTAGCCTAATCACATTTAACATCCCACATTTGTTTTAAAACAGCCGCCATTTGCACTACATTAGCGTTCATAGTTTGTATCCCTTCTTTAAATTTTAATGTATATGCTACATAAGCAGCAATAGCATTTGCTTCTTTATCGTTTATTTCTGGTAATCCATCTTCGTTTACTACTTCTCCTTTATAGAGAATACCAACAAAGTGATATGGTTTATCGAAATATAAAGTATTTCCAACTCTTTCATACTTTAAGAATTTACCAGGCTAATAAAGAGGATCTTTGAACATTTTAGTAGATTCTATATATTGTTCAATTAAAGATGTTTCTGGATCTCCAAACCAATGTTTATTGGTGACGTGTTCCCAATCTTCAAACGCAGAACACACTGATATTAAAGCTACAAAATTGCAAGGTAATTCTAACGATAAAGTATCTTCATCTACTTGTCCAAAAAATCTATAAGTTCTACAGTTTTTATTACCTATATGATTTAAAGCTATAAGAGCTAATTCTTCAAATTCGTCTTCAGATATTTCTATACCATAAAGTTCATTTACTAAATATTGTGCGTAATGTATATCCATTATGTATATTGTTGATCATTAGGTTTATTATTAGCATGAAGTTGTCTATAGTAGTTCACTTTTTGCTGAACTAATCTATTTTTAACTTCTACATCTATAAAATTAAAATTTTCAGTATCTAAATCTCCACAACAATTATATTCTTCTAACTAACGTAGATCCTTAAATAATGCAACAACAGATATTGTTTTTAATAAAGGAGCATTAAATATATATCCGTCATACATATTATTTTCATTAGGAGTTGGATCTATATAGACATAAGGTTTATTTTTTCCACCTCTTTTTCTATATTTCTCATAATTAATAGAAAAATCTGGAGAAATATAAAATATAAATGAATTTTTTCTATCTATTGATCCAATATAAGCAATAGCTGCTGAACCAAATCCATTTATTATTTGAGGAATCTCAAAATGTGCTGTTGGAGTTTCTCTTTTTACTAATTTTCCACATATATATTCTTCTTTACAAATTGGACATCTCTCTAAATCCTTACAATCTACAGGAATACAATTTATAGCCATAAGTAAATCTTTTAAAGGTAATATACCTTGTAACTAATATTCTTTTATAACTTGTAATCTTGTAGCAACAATTTCATCTTCTAATTGTTCTTGAGAAATAGACATATTATGATGTAATCCTGATAATCCAGAATATATATCATTTATAATAGCAGAAGCTAATTTTGTATACATAAATTTTATAAAAAATAAAGGAGACAGAGGCTATGATAGCCCTTGCCTCCTTTTGTAAGATTAAACTATTATTAATTAAACTAATCCACCAGTAATTACTTTTTCGTAATAAGTTTCTGTACTATCATAAGTTCCACTTGCTGGTGAATATTCACCAGTAGTTGAATCCTTTGTATAATATCCTTCCACGGAATCACCAGTTTGGAACGTATGAGTTGTTTGTTTGTATCCTTGTATTTCGTCTTGTGTTTTCACTATCTCAGATCCCAACAAAGCAGCTTCAAAAGCAGCAGTTGCATCACCTTCAACATAAAACACGTGAACAGTGCGAGAAACACCGAGTCCACCAACAGCTGTTTGTTGTAAAACGCCACGTTCTGATGTGTATTGAATTGTGTATTGAGTATATTGACCACTTGGGTTTGGTTTGTCGTCATTTGGTTCTCCACCAAACACATCTCCTTCTGCAATACCCTGCCAACGTCTGTTAGCAGCAGTTGGAAGACGAAGATCTTTTACAATGTGGGCGAAATCGCCAAATGCTTCATTGCCGTTATTAACAGTTACATAAGTTGATTGATTTGCTACTGGTTGAAATTCTTCATGAGTAGGAAGAGTAGTTGATGCGCTAACGGGTTGTCCAGCACTATCAACAACTACTAATTTTTCAAGTTTTACTCCATCGTTAGAATCTTGATCCATAAAAATTTCCCACTGATCAGTGGCTGTAATTACAAGATGATTAGTAGAACTATTTTTACTAAAGTTTACTAAATTCTGTCCATACTGAGCTAACATGTATTTTTTAGCGTTTATAATAATGCTATCAACAATATCAGAAGCTGTATCATTAGCAGTTGTGCTGAACTCAATATAAAGAGGTCTTCCTTTAAAAGTCCAGTTGTTGTAGAAATAAGGATTGTTGTTATTTCTCAAACGAATATACATAGCAATACGATAAATAGCATTAGCATTAGTTATTGGAGTAACTTCAGCAGAAGCAAACACTGCTGGAGTATAAGGTTGTTTTCCAACTAAAACAGCTTTATGAATAGTACCATCGTTAAATAACTTTGGGCCAAAGTTTACTCTAATAAATTTACCGTCTCCACTGTTATCAGCACCAAGACTAGTAGTACCTGCTTTATAAATTGTACTTCCATTGCTATGAACGATATTATTTTTATCGTTAATAATAGTTGTTGTTGTAAATTTAACATAATTCTTTAATATTTAAAAATTTTATTGACTAGCCGACGCCTGAGCTGGATTTGCAATCGACATTGTAATTGGTAAATGTGTCTATAATCTAGGATCACTTGAATTTTCCATCACAAGATGGGTCAGCTCATTAATTATCTCTTGACAAACATAATCTGGAAACTCCATTATCTAAGAAGTATCTTCGACTAAATCTATCTACTATTGTGTTAAACGTAAATGTTGTGGAGCTTTTAAATAATCGACATTAATACTAATTAAATTTAATTTCTAATTATTACCAGTCCTAATTTCAATTCTAACTTTAGAGGTATTTGGTAATCTCTAAGCAGTTGGAACATTAGTTAAATTTACGGGAACACTTCCAGCTAGACTATATGTTCTGGGAAGATTTGGATTTGTAGTACTATTGTACCCATTTTCATTCATATCTGTTCCAGAAGGATTAGTTTGCTGATCCCATTTATTTGTAGGAACTGCAGTAGCATTATTTATATAATTTAAATAGTAATAAGGACGTTTATATGAGGGCTTCATGTAAGCATTATTAATGACTTGCCCCCAAATATCTGCAGTTAATCGAGTTGCTACCTATTGGAAAGTATCATTTTTCTTATAACATTTAAAATTATCTCCTTCTACTTTATATACACATACACAATTTAGTAAATGTAAATAATCGTCGGGAAGATAACCTTCGTATAATCCATCGTGAATTGGAGAATCTTCTTTTAATGTCATATCAATAGTAGTGGTAGCTTTAAGTACTCTTAAGTCATCGCCTGACTATTGATTCATATCATAACTAGTATATTTTTTATTAACATACTAATTTACAGATTTATTAACAAAATAGTTAAAATCTTCAACTAAAATCGATGGAGCTTGTACTTTATTCAACTCTATTAACAATCCTTCATACACTCCACGTAAAGTCATTGCCATAATTATTAATCTTCGTTATTTGATGATTTATCCTTAGATTTGCTAGGTGTAGTAGCATACATTTCAGGATAAGTATCACGTTTTATAAGTTCAAGGATTTTTTTATTTTTTGGATCCTTCATCCAAGTAATAACAGCATCATCAGTAGCACCTAATATGATATTATCTGCATACATATAAAGTTTATTTTTAACATAAATGATTCTGTTATCTTTAGCTTCGATAAATAGCAATCTTAGAGACATATCATCTCCACTATATGCTGTAATAATTTTATCTGGATCTGCTTCTGCAACCGAAACTAAATAGTCTTGAACATCAGCATCACTAACACCTTTCATATTCTTACCGAGTAGACGGCAAATAAGTAATCTTCCTTCTCCGCCTTTTTCGTCATCATATATAAAGTTAAGAGCTTTGCGGAATTTATCTTTTTTATTAATACGACGATTAGCTTCTTCTTCGGGTTTGTATACATAGAGTTCAGCACGACCATAACGAGGTTTTGTACTTCTCCAACTCATTGTACCATCAATTAGATTATCTCCGTTTTCGTCTTTAGCATCTCTAGAGGGTGCAATAAATGGACAATACTTAATAGCTTCCCATTGTTTTCTTTCAATTTCATTATTTAAATCAAAAGTTTTACCATCTTCAATTACAAAGACTTCTGTTTCAGGAATATAATAATCTCCACTATTGCGTTCAGCATCTGTTAAAATCATATCACCCATTGAGTTTACCCTTTTTACAAATTCAGGATATTGTCCTGTTTTAGGGTTTTTACAGGGTTGGATAAAGTATTTTTGACCAACTTTTCCAAAAACACTTCTTAAAATTATTACATCATTTTTTGCCATATATCATTATCATATAAAATAAAGGAGGGGTAGGGTTTACCCCTCCAATCTATAAAAATTAGTTCTTAAAATCTTAATTATTAGAGTTGTTGTGCGATGAAACTTCTGTAAGGATTGAATACAGAAATACCAGCATAACCATGAATGACAAGTTTACTACCAGCAACAGGGCTAGCAACAGGGCCAGATTGACCACCAAGTAAACCACCAACACCAGCAATAGAGTTAGAAATAAATTCTTTACCCTTTAAGCTAAATTGAGCAATTGCAGGTTGATTCTTAGCTTCGTCAGCTGAAAGGTCAATACAAATCATATAACCTTTATCGTTACCAAATTCACGAGTTAATGCTCTATCAACACAGAAAGTAATCTGGTTACCTGCAATAATGTAAGAATCGTAAGTAGCACCTACACTTACATAACCAGTAGCAGCTTTAGACCACATGTAAGCACCATCAGTATGGAAACGTGCTAAGTAGTCACCAAGAACTTGCTGTAGATCAGTCCAAGCTTTGTCGTTTAAGCAGAAATGGTATTTATTACCAGTTGATTTGTTTGCTTTTTCATTTAAAGTACGAATAATAGTATTGAATAACTCTAAAGTCATCTTTGTATAAGCATACTTAGAAGCAAAACGTTCAATTTGAGGAATCAAACCATCACCAATTGTAATAGGACGACCAGTGTCAGGATCAACGATAGTAGGTTTACCAGTTTTTGGATTTACATTACATTTATTAAATAATAGACCAGTTGCACGTGAGAACATAAAGTTGTCAAGAAGTTTCTTTTCTACTGGATCCATTTTATAAATAGTTTCAGTCATGTCTCCTTGACCTTTACCTTGAGCAATTTTAATAAATGTATCTTCATGTAATTTATAAAGTTCTGAATAACTAGCATCATTACGGAAAAGAGTCATGTAATTACGATGTTTACTTACAGAACTTTGTTCTTTAATATACAATTTTGTTAATCAATATGTTTCCATATTGTTCAGACTATATCTTAATCTAAATATTTAAACGAGTATCCTTTACAAATTTTTCGTTTTCCTAAAGCAACTTGTTTAGCGTTTTTATATCCAGCCTTTACACAATCAGTCATTGTTTCATATATTTCAATGAGATTTCCATTTAAATCATATCGTCCGACTTTAGGACCAGCATAAGGCTTTTCAACTCCATTCATGTTTCTATGTTTTAATTTTTTCATAAATGGCAACTTTTCATAAGAAAATTGGTGCCCTAAATATTGGTGCCCCTCTTTTATAGCTCTTGGCAAGTGTCCAGCACCTTTAGCATTTGGATTTAAATATCTTCCTGCCTCATTCACTCCATCAAATTCCATTTCAAAGTTTCCATCTAAATCATACATATAAACTTTTTTTCTTGGAACTGCGTATTTTCCAGAACAACCCCCGTGTACTAAATTATATACATCTTCTCTTTTTAGAAATTCATCATCAATAATTTCCGACTCAAACGCATAAGCGTCTTCTTCATTGTCGAATACTTTTAATGTTGTTCTTATAAATGCAGAGTAACCATATTTTTTAACTGCTGCTCTAAAGTGTGAATTTCTTTCTTCATTTATATTAGAGTGGTATATATTAATACCATTTCCAATATAACCGTCAAAAACATTGGGATCTGTTGTTCCGTGTACACCAATATAAATTTTATTATTTACTTTACAAGTTGTTTGATAAACAATCCATTTCATACTATTTAAATTTTAGATTTATTCCATTTCGGAGTTTATTTCTCCTACGTCACAAAGGACTAGTCGTTGAACGTTCAGTGGTACTTCGTAAAACGCTTGTAATATCCACTGCTTCGCTGCTGATTGCCATGCCATATAGGTTTAGGTTTCCAGCAATTAGAAATATTTTTTTAATTTTACACTTCAAATTAGAAGCGGAGGAGAGCAATAAGAAAGAACAATAGAAAACTTTTATTAAGTTTACCCTCCTCTGATAATTCAGGATGAGCATTAGATTGGAATCTACATGTCATACCTTTTTGACAAGCTGAAGTATCGAGAGTTGTGTCATAAGAGTTGTCGATTAAACGAACTTGTACACACCAATCATTATCAGCTCTACGAATAGGACGACTTACAACAATACATTGCTGACGGCTTTCGTCAATTTTAAAGATATCATATTTTTCAAAATATCTTTCAGTGAAATGCATTGTGATTTCAGTACCATTCTCGCCATCTTCTGTAACGTCTTGTGCGAAAGGAATTCTTTTAATATAATTATCCTCTACTTCCCATTCCCAATATAAAGAATCGATAGATTGGAATTTATTCGCTTTCTTTTCATCATTGTAGTAAATGTTTGCAAGAGAACGAGTTAAGAAATCAGCTGAAAGGTCAGTATTCATTCTTGATACAACACCTAACATGTGAGGTTTAGTACCTAAAAATTTGTAAAAATCTTCGTAAGTGTGGGTTTCGCTCATTGTTGGGCGAACTGTCACATAATTTGCTACAATCATATTAATTTGTTTTATAAAAATTTAACTTAATTTAATATAAATCATCTATAGTTACCGCATCTCCAAATTTATTTGATATTGGAGCACTTTGATTTCTATAGACAACTTTAGAAGATCCTTTTTTAGCATCTTCTAAACCTTTCTAATAACTTTGCTATCTAACATTCTTAATCTGATTTGTGTAATATTCTGAAATACTATTTAATGCATCGCGACCTTTAAGAGTCCACCATGCCATTTCAATTAAAGTTTTAGGATCATTCAGAGCTTTACCAAAATAACTCATTCCCGTGTCATCAATATCTAATAGGAACTAAGCTAGTTCTTCTTTATCTTCGTTATCTAAATTTAATTCCATATCACCTATTTTATCTAACGATTCTATATTATCAATTACCGAATTTCTAAATTGATAATATTGTTCTTGTTGAATTGCTTGTTGTTCCTGTTCATAATTTTGACGATAAATATTTTCTTGTTCTTCAAGATTCTTTCTAAGTCCAGCAACACGTCTTTCATAGAGAGGATCTTCTTTAGCTTTTTTAACAGCTTCTAAAATTTCATCATCAGTAATATCTTCAACTTTATCTTGTAAATCTAGCATAAAAATTTCATCATCACTTAAATCTGCTACAGAATACTGTGGAGCGTTATTACGTGATTGTTCATAATTTTGAATTGTTTGCTATTTAATTGTATTAAGATATTGTTTTGGAGTTAATTGACTTGTTCTAATCGCATTTATAAATTCGATTTCCTCATCATCCAAATCTCTTTCAGGTTGTTCTTGAGAAGTAGTTAAAATATTCATCTTTTCTTCAAAAGACAACTCATTCCAGTCACGATCTTTAACAATACCATCTTCATCTTCAAATTTAATATGACTTGGATCGCTAATTCCACTATATTTTAGAAATTCAGTGATAACATCTTTCTAATTGTTATCGTTGTTTCCATATTCATCACCAAACTAATCATCTATTGGTGAAGTTTGCAATGAATTGTACATCCCTACAGGTTCTTGAGGTGTATCCACATTATTTGTTGAATCTCCTGCAGTTATTGGTTCTTGCACTCCGTCATAATTTTCAAAATCAACATCGTTTAAATTCATATTACATTAATTCATTTAAGTTAAACATAAGTATCATCTACTTTTTCAAAATTAACTATAACTTTATTTAATTCAAAATAAATAATTTGTAAATAGATTGCAGAATTATTTACAATTAAGAATTTTGTGGCATTAACATTATCTAAATGTAAAAATCTCCATTAGATCTATTTCCAGTGATTTCGTATAAGTCTAATTGAGCATAATAAGAAAATTTTACATCTGATTCATAAATAGTTTTGTTTGTATTACTATTATATGACTGATAAGAAACCTATTCGTTTTTAATAATATTTATTTGTACTGTTAATGGTTTTTCATCATAAGAAGTAGTTTCTTCGTCTGGAGTAATATCACTATCTCCATAAGTTTTTGTATAACCTCCAGTGATATTGATATATATGTTAAATCCATGCTACTCAAATAAAGTATTCCATCTTTCTCCGAATCCCAAGATTAATTTTCCACGCATTTTATTATCTGAAGTTGAGTCTATGTAATAATATGTTCTGTAAGATTCATTTAAATTATTATCCATAATTTCTTCACTACGTCCAGATATTTCACAAGCGTTAATTAAATAAACATCTTCTCCAATTTTATTTACTAGTCCTCCAACATTTGATAATTCATCTTCGGATATTACATTGTTTAATTTTTGAGGGGTTGGCATAAATACATTTTGATTTATAAATAATCCCCCAATTTCTTCTATTGAACTCTGCTCTTGTAAATTCAAATAACTTGTTCCATCAAAGTCGTAATATGATAATAAACTTGTTGCTATTTCTCCACTTTCACTGTAATATCTTACACCATCTTGTCTTAAAAATATTTTCCCTTGTAAAATTGGAATACATTTATTGGAATCTGGATCTAAATGTTCAATTTCACTTTTTATTTCATCAACATCATCAGCAATATCTTTCATGGAACGTCCATCTTCCAATCTAAAATCTCCTTCTAGATAAACACCTCTTCCATATAATCCGTTTGATTTCGGTTGATGATTTTTAAAGTTATAATCGTGAATTCCACTTAAATCCCCTATTCTTACTTTAGAATTATTTAATATTTGAGCTACATGATAATCTTCTCCGTAAGTTTCTTCTGAAGGAATCAAATAGCTAACGTTATAATCAGGACGATTAACTCCAGATAAAACATCCTAATACGCTCCACCTAATTCTTCAGAAGTTATACAAATCGAATCTTCAGATTCCTCAGAATAAATACTTCCTATCTTAATTAATTTATCTTTTATTTCAGGATAAACTTTTGTATAATTCCAAAAATCGTTATTAAAACTTTCATTAGATAATATTTCTTCGTAGGAAATTTCTTCTCTACTTAACTCTAAAATTATTTGTATTTTCTATTCGTCAGTTTCTGTAGTAGTATCATCGAGTAAAAAATTTTCATAATATTCCCATTCATTTTCTAACAATATCTAAATACAATAATGTACTGTTTCTACTGCTGAAGAAGAATGTTTATAATTTGGGTATTGACTCAATAGTGTTTTTGCTTGTTCTATAACTTCAGTACTCCAAATTTGAAACTTATCTGAAATTTTTGTTTCACTCCCAATTAAATTTCCTTCATCGTTATAAATATAATCTACTTGTTCCGGAATACTTGTGGAATTTTCTAACTAAACAATATAATTTCCTAATACATTTCCTACAACCAACGCATTATATTGTTTAGTCATTGATTTATTGTTCAAAGTTTTTTGACATTTAATAATATCTCCAATTTTTAATTGTGAATTATTACTAACAAGTTTGATTATATATAAATTTAATCCTTTTTCTAAATTAGATCCAAAATATTTATAATACAAATTTATATTTGAAATTGCATCATCCTAATATATATATTTACCATCATCATTAATTTGAGTTCTTTCTGAAGAAACAGTTTGAAATATCTAATTTGTTAAAGTTTCTATTCCTTCTTGGTTTATAACCTATCCGTTAGATATTTGTTCCGTATCATTTTTCTAAAAAGGGTGAAATAATTCAATAGATTGTATTTGCTATAATATATCATCGTCAAATAAATCTAATAAAGATATGTGTAAATTATTATAAGAATTTGATAATTCTGTTTCTTCATCTAACACAGGATCAAATAAATGAATGAAACTTTCTTTATTTAATATTTTAAATCCCCATTTTGGAAAGTCAAATTCTGGAATTTCTCCACCTTGAGGATCTTGTTTGTCTCTTGTTGCATAAGGATGTCCTGACGTGTCTGGAATAGTGTGAGTGTTTAATTCATCACTGACTAATATATAATAATTATTTTCATAAAATATATTATCAATGCTGGTCTAAGTTAAATCTATTTGTTCACATTCTTCTCTTGTTAAATAAATAATTCTCTATTTTTCTTCAATTTCAAAATTATCTGCTACCCACATAGATCCGTTAGTTCCAGAAGATTTTTCAATAGCATTATTTAATACTTTTAAAACATCTTTTACAATAACATTATCAATGAATAATGTATTTGTTTCAGAATCTATTTTCCACCCACTTTCTTCTTCTTTAAAATTTTCAGACTAAATGTTTCCGTTGGTTATAATACTTCCAAGATCAACTTTAATAGCAACTCCTTTCTAATCAGAAAAAGTCGCAGTTTTATTGAAATTGGAAAGTCCTGTTATATTTACCTAATCTTGTAAATTAGTTGTTCCTTTTGAAGTTAATTCTTTATCAACATTGATAGCTTCAAAATTTGTATCTTTTTTAAATTCCCAATTTCCAGAGATAGTTTCGTTTTCTTCTTTTTGTGTTAGATTTTCTAATTTTTTACCTCCGATATATTCAGCATTAAAGTTCTAATTTAATTCTTTTGAATTAACTTTTAAAGGAGCTTTTTCAGTTAGAATTTCTAACTATCCTTTCATTAGATCTCCGTTTTTACTTACATAATCTCCTTTGCTTTCTTCGGTATATTGTATTAATGATATTAATTCGTTGTCATATTTAAAATATAAAGTTTTAGACTTTGAATCAAATACAAACTATCCAGAGTTGTAAGATTCTGGAGATTTAATTCCTTCAGATTCAATAATAGTTTTGTCAGAATCCTTGGAAGAATTTGACATAGAAGATAACATCTCTCCAAAATCTTTATAACCACTGCCCTATTTTATATATACTTTTCCGAGACTTTCTATTACTAATTCGTGTAATTTATCTCCAACGATTATTTTTTTATTGCCTAAAATATAATCTTCTCTTATTAAACTCATAAATTATTTATATTTATTGATAAAACATTAATTTATAAACAAAAAGGAGCTATTAGAATAAATCCAATAACTCCTTAAAATATAAATTTATTTTTCAATAAATCAAATTAAACTGTGCCAATCTATTTTTATTTTCTTTCCTTTTAAATCAGCACACCATCTATTAAAAACTAATCCATCATATCCATCTGGATCATCTATTAAATCTTTTACATATAATATAAGATGTTTTTCATCATCAATAGAACTATTAAGGAAATCTGCTTTAGCCATATTTAATACATATAGACAATCGTATAAATGATAATTCTTAATTACAACTGCGTGTGTCTTCATTAGGTTAAATAAGTCTTGTTCAGTTGCGGGAGTTATTTTGACTTCATTTCCGCTTTCGTCCAGATAATACATATTATCAACTGCAAATTTCAAAGAGTGTTCATTAAAATGATGACCATACTTGGAAATGTAATTTTCATTATCGTGTCGGTGTGTTCGCTCTATTATTATCATTATTCTAAAGCATATTACAGATAGAATCTAATTTTGATTCGATTCCACCTAGTTTATTTTCCAAATTAATTATCTTTTCTTCCTAATCTTTTTGCTATGCAAACTACGGATTAAGTTCTTTTAAGATACTCTCACAAGATTCTAATTGATGCTTGTGCATATCTATACTATCTAATACCTACTGACTTAATTTAATCATGCTTTCGACTTCTTGGGTTATTGCTTCTCTAGATTCCCCTATTAAAACATTACCAAAAGCAGCAGTGATTAAATTACTTGGAACTTGTTTAAATTCCTAATTCTTATCTTCTACTTTAACAGTAATATCTACTGTTGATTGTGTCATTCCATAAGTTCCAAACTAATTTATTGGAGAACTAACTGAAACAACTTGACCAATTTTTAAGGAAGGTACTGATTTATCTAAAATATACAGAATACTTCCTTGTCTTAAAGCTGAAAACATGATTAACCGTTAGTTGTGGAAGTTGTACTTGTAGTGTTAAATCTATTCATATATCCGTTTAATAAATAAGTAGGAACTACTTCTAATTGTGGATATTGAACCACAGTTGTTGCAGGTTGGGCAGCTCTAATTGCATTGATTTGAGCCTATAATGGAGCAATCATATTAGCAATTACTTGATTCTACTGTTCTTGACTAATCTAAGTCTTAAGGTTAGTTTTCTCTTCAGTAAGTTCAGCAATCTTATCATGTAAAGATTGAGTTTGCATTTCATTTAATTTGCTTACTATAATAGCTGTGTTACGGTTATTATCATCCTTTAGAGACTGTGTTTGTAATAACATATTGTTATTTATTGAACAAGTCTGAGCAGCTCTCTCATAGTTTGCACTTGAGAAGTTTTGCTGTAAAGTATTGTTTAAACCGTTGATATTAGTTGCTAAATCATACTGAATGTCTTTTTGACCTAATTGAGTTTGATAATTTAGCTGAGTTGTAAGAAGTCTGTTTTCGCAGCAGCAAGATTGTAAAGCAGATGTTAAATCTTTATTGCCCATTAAAACAGAATTTATTACTCTTTCTCCTGTCATACCAGAAACAGTAGCTACTCTATCAACAGCTCCTTTTACTTCATTAATAGCACCTTGCATAATAGCAGTATTAGTACCAAAGGTACTAGCAAGTTCGTTGATAGCAGCAGCATTACCATTGATTCCTTGAAGAACAAGGTCGTTATTGTGATTAGTATTAACAGTATCCTGAAGAGTAGCAATAGCACGTGAATTATAATCTGCACCATCTCCATTCATTCCTCCATTTCTAAAGAACATTAACCATATTAACCAAATAAAAGGATTATTATTCCAGTTATTTGAATTGTTTAACATGGCCATTGTTTCAGCCGAATTATCTTTATTCATTAAAGCAGCCCAGAGAGCTGAATTGTCTTTTGGACAGTCATAAATATACTTTTCAGTTACAGTGTCACTCATTTTATTAAAATTTTAATAATTAATAAATACTTGTTAGCTAACTTAATAAAGTATATCTATTATTTTTGAAAGTCTTACGAAATAGACATAAAAAATAAAAGCCCTAATGATTTTAAATCAAAAGGGCTTTTAACGCATTAATTTTTATTATTGAAATTGTCTTTCATATTCTAATAATTCATCTAAGTACCACTATTTCTTTGTAATTCTAACTGGATGACTCTTAGGAAAACTTCCTTCAGATTCTCTTCTTTCAATAGTTTTAGTAGATGTATTATATCTATTTGCAACTTGTTGTTTATCTAAATTAATATGTGTTATATTTGATATTAATTCTAACGCCTCATCTGTAGAAAGATTACTATTACCAGATTCTAATTTATCTGCGTATTCTCTTAATATATTCGAGATCTATTTTATTATTATACTCATTTTAATATAGAATATTTGTTTAATATAAACCAACACATAATTACTCCAAATGAAATTGAAGAAATATATAAGTATTGTATATCTGTAAACTACACTATACTACTATCAATTATTGAAAGTCCTAAATTTATAACAATATAATACAGAGGTATTCTATGATATGTACAAAATTTAAATAAATAGGAAACTAAAAATATGAATAATAATGGGATTATAGAGACTCCTCCTAATAAATTAATTATCCAAACGTTTATATCATAATATGCTAAGATATTTGCCAATATACAACAAATTGCAAGTAGCATAGGAATCCATCTTAGAAATATTAATAAATATTTATATAAGGATTTTGTCATTTCTTTTTAATTATTGATATTTTCTAAATTCCACTAGTTCCTAAGATGTTTCCTTTTCCATCTTTTTTAACTTTCTTACGAATTAATTTTCTTTTCATAAATCACTTCTAAAAATTAATTGATTATAAAAACCTTCAACATTTCCATCTAAATGTTCATAAGATTGAATAAAAGCTATATTATTTAATATATTACAATATTCATCCATATATCCAACTTCCATTCTTTCAATAAATTTCATGAACATTTCTATAGTTTTAAATTTTAAAAAATTTATATCCATTACTCTTCAGATATTACTCTATATGAAATCTAACTATCTAGAGATTGATAAATCTCATTTATTATATTATATATTGCTTTATTCTAGAGAGGTCTTGCTGATTCAGAATTTAAAGTAGAATCTACAGAAAATATTTCTTTCAATATCTTTGCAGTTACACCCATTAATATATTATCATTTTTAATATAATTAATAGGATGTCTTTCTACTCCATCAAAAATTCTAATAATATTGTCTGAATTATTTACGACTTTTTCTTCGTCACCTGCTAAAACATTATCATTTTTAATAGGATTAATTGGCCGGTCTTCAATTACTCCAATTATATTATCATTTTTAACAGGATTAATAGGTCTCCTCCCACTTCCATCAAAAACTTTAATATTATCCATGACATCCACAATCGTTTGAAACTTTAGATTTAGTAGCGTCTTTACATACACCGTTACAACTTGTAATTCGTTCTAATAAACATTGTGCTTCATAGAACTATCCGTTATCTAATAAATATTGAATTGCATTCAAAGCCATCCATATTAAGTCACGTGTAGCAGTATCTTCTTTAGAACATTTATCAGAACACATTTTTTTAAGAATGTCATTTACATGTTTGTAAAAACATTTTTGTAAGTTACATAAATTAAATACATAAGGTTTTTCCCAAGGATCAGATGGATCTGCATCTAAATTAGTAACCATATAATGTATATCAGTTAAAGTCAAGAACTAATTTAAACAATCTAATTCTTCAGCTTCTTCTTTAGTAGGAGTTATTTGATAAATCCTTCCGTCATCATAAGCAAAAGTTATTTCTGGGATTCCACTAAAATTATCTTTTCCGGTGACAGGATCTGGTTCATATATAGTACGTAAATATGTTAAAGTATGTAAAATAACTCTTATTACTTTAAATAATCCATCTTCACTAAATCTATGTATTGTAAAATCTTCAAGTGGTGTTCCATCTTCAAAGTTATGTTCACATACAGCAGATTCTACGATTGTACCTGTTTTATCAGATCCAAGTTTTACTAAAATATTTAATGTTGCTGTATTTTCATAACTTAAAAAATTTAACTTATCTTCATCTGGGGCTTCTATGGAAGGTTCTACAGTATCATACAATCCTTTCTTTAGTTCTTTACCATTAACTTGAAGAAAGCAATTTTCTAATTTCTATAATTTAAAAGCTGTCTTTGTCATAATTGTCTAATTGTATCATTATAAGGATTTCCGTCATGTAATTGTGCCAATTCAACTTGAGTTCTAAACTTATCATTTTCATTGCGACCTTCTTTATAATCTCTATCAGTTTCGGCTTCGTATTGTCTAATTTCGTAATCTTTTTGATAACGATTGGCGTCAATTCTAAGTTTTTGCTCGTTAAGTTGTTCTATTTTAGCTTGAGCTTTTTGTAATTCACTCTAAGATTGTTTAAGTTGCTATTCAAGTTGCTTAACTTGTTCTTGTAATTTTCCCATCGCATTTACTTCTTCTTTCTATTTCTTTATAGCAACTTTAACCATTCGTTTTGCTTCTGATAAACTTTTACATGTAATAATATCAAACAAAGTATCTAAAGCAACACTACCAGATTGAATTAATCCCGGAACAATTGATTTAATTTGTTCTAAATCTCTTGTTATCTCAGAATTTGAAACAACATGAATATCCCAATCAGATAATGTAAAATGTTCTGGCAAAGCAGTAAAAATCTTTTGAAATTTGTCTCCTAAAATAAGTGTTCCAGTTAAACCTTTCTTATAAACTATTTTAGCAAGATTTAAACAATCTGTTAATATTTCCTCAGTTAGAGTATCCATTTGAGCATACCATTGTTTTGATATAGTAAAAGAATTAGTCTATCCAATTTTTACATTAGTTACAGCATCTCTAGCTTCAATACCATTTAGTCTCTCTCTAAACACCCCTGTTATTGAAGAACAAGTTTCTTCTACAGATTCAATTGCTAATTGTATAGCTTGTATAGCTTGCACTCTTACAGTATCATCATATCCATTAAATATAGTATTTATTGGTGCTTGTCCTGTTGCAAGTCTTCCTTCCTATGCAGTATCTAATAAAGCAATACCTTGTTTTTTATAAGCAAGCCAAGTTTTAAGTCTTTCAGGCCAATTTACTCCTAAGTTAGTAGGAATTAATGATTCGTCTATCCAATCTCCTGTTGTACCACTATTAGCAATTAAATTATCTCTATAGAAAATTAAAAGATCGTATTTATCCTGAAGATTTGCACAAGCCAATACTAAAGAAAATGGTTCGTTACTTCTATTATCAAAATAAACTCCATTAACTGTTAAAGAGCAATAAGAAGGGTTATCTTTACTTCTAGTTACGTCTTCTTTTTCTCCTCTTATTATATAAATGTCTTGTCCAATTCTGACTGTTTGATATAACCTCATAACAAAGTCATCATCGGTTTCTAACCATTCTACTTCAAAAACAGGAATCTATTCGTAATTTGGATTGTATGCTTGGTTTTTATAACTAGGTTTTCCAGGTTCTACAACAGCTTCATGATCTCCAATTATACCTAAACTTTGTTCTCCATTAGTGTGCATTAATCTTATATACTTAGCAGACCAGTCTAATGACTCTTTCCAATTTTCTTTAAGATTTTCTACATCTTCTTTAGACATTTCTTTTCCATATTGATTTAAGATTTGAGTTTTAGTAAGCCATTTTCTAACTACAACTCTATAAGAATCTTTTACATATGGAGAGTTTGGATTCTTGTCTATAAAAGTATTTAAAGGATCTAAAACATCTATAGTGACATTACTTTTGTCCTAACATGGTTTTGTTTGATAGAACGTATACCCTGAAATTAATAAATCTTTTATTAAGGCTAATAATTTATTTTTAAAATCAGTTTTTCTATTCTAAATTATATATTGTATAACATCTTGAGATGCTATTTCATACTAGGAAATAAAGTTATTATTTAAATCCTCAATTAATTTATCTATTGACTCTTGAATATAAGGATCCTATAATTTGCCTTCATCTCCACTTTCAATAAACTAAAGAATATTATTTTTTAATCTTTTTCTTAATAAGTCATAAACTTCTTTAGTAATATATAGTTCTTTTTCTCTTGTAATTGCTGATATTGTATTTGAATCTTTACAAGAAATTTTTGGCAGTATAGGAGTTCCTAAATATTCACCAACTAAAGCATCGACATGTTTACGAATTAATGGAGTAAATTCTACAGCAGTAGGATTTCCTATGCCAAAATTTTCCTCTAAATAACGAAATTGTTCAGCATCTCTTTTACCATTATAATAATTGTATGCTTTTTGTAAATCGTGTTTATCATAAACAAGCTCTGCGATAGCTATATCCGTTTTTTGGATTAGTTCTTCTTGAGTTTTATCTTTATTCATAAATTTTTAATTTAATAGTTAAAAATAAATATTATAACAATTATTACAAAGTATATATATAATTTATTCTTAAATATTTTTACAATTAGGTTTAATATCAGGATACTTTAAATCCATAAACAAAAATTTTGCTCTACTTAAAGATGATTCCTATAATGCCTTTTTTAAATATTTAAAATAATCATTTCCTTCAGCTTCAATGCATACTGCAAATGGTTTTTCATTATTTGTTAATGGTATTGATAATTTATATCCCATTGTAGGTAGTTTTTCTAAAGATAATTTTTTAATATATTTACAACCATATAATTCTTCGATCATACATAAAATCTATTGAATCATTTGGTCTTCATCAAAATTATTATTTATATTTTCCATAATTTTACTCCTATCCCCAAACTCTTGGATCACTACTTCTTAAACCTCTGATTGGAAATTCACTATTAACTCTTATATTGTTATTCTAATTTGGAATCACTCCCCATCGTTTATAACCTTTTTCATCAGTATAATAACCAACTTTTTGATAATTTACAGAATCATCTTGCTTAATTACTTTTACTGGAACAACATTTCCTAATTCTTCATCGGCAAGTTCTGCCATTCCTAAAGCAGCTACTATATCAAAATGAGTTTTATTTTCGTCTGTATATCTATTTAACTCATCAAGCATTTCATCAAACCATATAGTATGACCAAAATCTTCTACAAAGTTTGCTATTAAATCTGTTTGGTGATCAATAATAACATTTGTAGCCGGAGTTCCTATTGTACGTTTACCTATCTTATTAATATCTGGATAAGTAGCTTTAGGTCTAGCCATGAAATAATTATAAAAGCCTTTTTCTTTAGCCCATGTTAACATTGAAACACGAGTTGCTTCTATATTTATAACTGCTTTATAATACATTGCTAAACACATAGCTATTTTATAAGCTTCTCTTATATCATCAGGTCTATCTTTATAATAAGCAACATATTCCGGTTCCCCTAAACCAAAAGCTCTTTTTTTAATAACTATACAAAATTTAGAAGGATTATCAGTATTTTCTGAAGTATCTTTTGCTCCTATATCAATAGAGTCTATTCCAGCAACATATAAATTATTCATTTCACTATAATCTCTAGCTTCTTCACTCTAAGATTTATAAAGATCTGACCATATAGGATGTTCTAGTATATGTATTTTTCCATTCATAGTTTCATCCCATTTGAAACCTACAATATTTTCCCTAGTATGGACTCCGTTTTTATAAATATAGGATAAGTTTCCATGTTCAATAGTAGGAGCAATTTTATGTAATCTTATATTTGCTAATTGTTCAGCAATAATTATTTTATTAAATTTATTTTCACCTTCTAATGAAAAAGCTTCTTCTGCTGTGAAACAATATTCAGCACAATATATTATAAGTGCTTTTGGATCTTTAGCCTTTTTATCACGTTCGGAATTATAATATGCTTTTCCTTTTTCTGGATCTGTCCAACCTCTTTTATCAGTGCAATCATCTCTATTTACAATTGAATATGCAGGAATAAAATATGCAGTTAAAGCTTGTTCTCCAGATGGTGTATAATTGTGTCTATAAGGAAGAATATCATAAACATCTGTATTGTAATACATTTTTCTAAGTCCTTCTAATGCCGGACCATTATCACCTCCTGTACCTCCTGCTAATTTTATACCAAATCTAGCACCTTGAATACCTACAAGAGCATCGCCTTGTATAAATGCTTTTGTTAAATTGGGCCAGGAACCTGCTTCTTCATAAACTAATAAATCGGTACGATCACCTCTTATCTTATTTGGTTTATCTGCAAGTATTCCTTCTATTTGAGACATCCAACCTGTTTCAATTTTCTGACCATTTATAATTTTATAAACAGAAGCTCTTTTCTTTGTTGCAGTATCTGATACTTGACGTAATTTAAAAAATCCTCCGTCTGTATAATTATTTAAAAAAGCCAAAGCACCCCAAACTTTATCAAGAGTCTTATTTAAATAGTTTTCTAACTAAGCTGCTAATACATTTATTGAATTTCTATTACTATTATATGAATTAGCAAGTATTGAAGCATTAATTTCTGAATACCCTCATTTTTGTTATCCTAGTGGTTTTTTATCCTCTAGTTCTTATAGTTTCCTATAAGATCAGCATATATCTTCATCCTCAGATGTAGGATGTCCCGGACTCGTGGGAGGATTATTACTCTCATTAACGTTCACCTCCTATGCGTTACGGTACTCAGCGATTAACTGAGTTACCTCGGTATTGACATAGTGATTAAATTTTTCAAATTTTCTAGTTAAGTAAAAATTTGCATTATCCTCAATAAATTTTATTTGTTCGTCTTTATTCATAATATTAAATTTTTACGTGATTAATCACCTTAGTTTCCACCGATATTTCGGGATTTATTACCTTATAATTACTTATAAGGAGCACATTTTCTTTATGCCTCTGGCTTTCATTAACACTGCATTAACTCTTAATCTTCTGGCTAATTCTACATAATGAAAAAATTCATATTGTCCAACAAAGAATCTAGGAAAATCATATAAACGAGAAGAACCAGCTTTCTTTGCAGAAGTTAAATCCATTAATTGATAAAAATTTAAAAAGAAATAATGATCTCCAGTGATGGTATAGCCATTAACAGTCATTCCATTCTAACAACGTCTATACTATTCATCCCAGAAATCATTATATGCCTTAGTATTTCTAGGATACTAACAATAATGTCCATTTTTTAAAAATACTTCTCTAGTTTCTGTAAACCAATTAGGATCAAAGTCTAATCCCTATGATTCATTTATTGGTCTGTAGCCTGTAATTTCATAAGACATCCTGGCATCAAAAAATGGAATATGGTCTTCTATAGAAAAATCCCATCCTCCATTTCTTTTATATGCTAGTTCTTTTTTTATTTCTTCAATCTCTTCTTTTTCAGTTTTTATTTCTTTTTCTTTAACTTCCTAAATTATCTACTCAATTTCATCAGGCATTTTTATCTATTCAATTAATGGAGTTTTACGAGGCCTTCCTCTTTTCTTTTTAACTTCTTCAGCCATAATAATTAGAAATTAGGAGTATAACCATCTTGATAACCACCTCTTAATTGAGAAGATTCTGTCATTTCTTTCTTAACCATCTACTCAAGTGTAGTTAATTCATCTTGAACTTTCGATAATGAAGAAATCTCAGCCATAATATCTTTCACTTTAAATATTGGTTTACCTGTTTGTAAATCTCTTTCTTCTGGATCAATATTATGGAAGTAGTCTATAAATTTATCCACAGTTTCTTGAGCTGCATGTAATAATCTAATAGATCTTGTTGATTCTTGTATAGATTTATATTTTCTACAAGCCGCTCTAAATTCTGGATTATTAAATTCTTCTTCAGTCATGTGAGCATCATTTAAAGCCATTTGATGTCTTTCTTGCTCACTAAAATCTGAATACGGACTCTACCAATCAATTGCTAAATAAATGTATGTAAATTCCCTAAAAGCTTTTAATTTATAAAGTCCTTCTTTATCTTCTTCACAAATATTTCTCTATTTGTCCATTAACACTTTGAACTCATCTACTAAAATTATTTCTGGAGTATTAAGTTCAACATTACCATTACCATTATTATACTGAAATATTTTTATCATAAAATTTATTTTTTCTTCTTAGGAATTAATTTTCCTCCGCATTTATAAGTATATCCTGGATACCACATTGGATTTGAATAAATAGGATTTTTCTAAGCTTCCATAAAATCTAAACTTTTTCTATAATCACTTTCTGGCTATCCTAATAAATAAGATTCATAAGCTCTATTACTAAGTTGTTGCATAGGAGCCATTGCTGGAGAATTCATATAATCTTCAGATAAATAGGCATATTCATTTTTAAGATTTCCGTTTTTATCATATAAATCAGGATTTTTTCCTTCTTGTTCTAATTTTATTCTTCTTTCAGCTTCTTTTTTCTATCTATTAGCGAATTCTTCTCTTTGAGCTCTATTCTAAGATCCCCAATAAGCAGCTGCTCCTATAAACGCAGGCATCTATCCCATAGCACTAATACCAGGAGTTAAATCAACTTGATCATCTCCACCACGAAAACCTTGATTATATAAATCATAAGCTGCATATCCAGCTAAATTACCAACAGAACTTCTTGGATCAAACCTCTAAGCTGCTAAAGCCGCACTATGACGAATACGAGCAGTATCATTTACTGTAGTCGAATATTCTTCAGCATCTTTCATACGTTCTTTCCATTTCTTTCTCCAAGCACTAGCCGCAAATGCTGAACCAATGGCGTTTCCCATTTTACCAGCAGCATTTATAAGCATTGCTCTTTTTTGAGCTTTTTCTATTTCCTCTGCATTTTTTTTCTCCTCTTCTAACTATAAGCGTCTAGTTCTTTCTTCATCTGATTCATCTGATTCATATTCAGATGGAGTCAAAGTAGTAGAAAAAGTAGAATTTAAAGGATCGTCATAATTGAAGCCAATAGTTTCATTAAACTAATCTTGTAAAGATTTTGGAGTAGCGAAATTCTATGTAAAATTATTAGATGAATCTTCCATTGATGGTATTCCTACATTTTCTTGGGGATTCATTCCTAAATTTAATTTTTGCTAAAAAGTAAGTCCATAATTTCCCTAAAGATTAGATAAATCTAAATTTAAAGGATTATTTCCAATCATTGTTTTTTCCTCTTATTTTTAAATTCTTTTACAATCGAAGATTCTCCACCATCTTCAAGTTTCTTACCACATTTTACTTGTTGAATTTTTTGACATTTATGACAAATTTTTCCTCCAACTTTGTAATAAGACATTTCATATCCTTCAGGACATTTATTACGTAATATTTTTATATAATTTAGTTTAGCTCCTTGAGCAGCTTTTTTAGTAAGAGCTTTTTGTAAACCCGCTAAAGCCTGTTGAGCTAATTTAGCTAACTTAGGATTTTGTGTCTGTTGACTCATCTTCTAAGTTAATTCAACAAATTGTTTTAATTGATCTTCAGACTAAATACCTAAAACCTAAGCTACTGTTTGTATATCTCCTTTAGCAGCTGCACTGAGAGCTTGAACTAAAGCCTGCTGTTGTTCAGCAGTCATACTTCCGCCTTGTTGATATGATACTGAAAAAGGTCGATTATATTTTTCCCCCATTAATTGTTTTGATGGAGTAATAGTGTTGTCTAGATCTTCATAAGTCATGTTGTCTGGTTGATTATTTTTTATGTTTTTTATGATTTCTCCAGCTTGCCCTCTTCCGAATTCTAGTTTCTCTCCACTATTTAATAAATTATTCTAAGGAATTTCTTCAGAATTTTTATCATAATATAAATCAGGACTATGTTGAATTGAAAATTTCCACGTATATTCTCCATTAGTTGGATTTATAATTAATTTTTTTCTAAAATTTTTTAATGCTTTTATCGTTTCTGGACTCGATCTCCTTATTACTTCCTGTTTCGTTTCTGAATTCAAAGAATCTTCCTATTTGTCAATCGAATTTATATTTCCGCCTTCTTGAAAGTATTTCATAATGTTTATTATTTAACAAGTTCTAAATCTTTTGTATTAAAAACTTCTTCTTGAACGTATCCGTCAGATGTAAACCATCTACAACGAATACCTCTTAATATCCCTTCTTTATCACTTTCATGCTTTAATATTGTACTAACTTTTTTAATTACAAGCATGATTGGTTTATTAGGGATGTCCTGGCGAATAGTTACAACATCACCAGGACTAAAAAATATTTTATCCTAATCTGTATTCATTTTTTAAACCTTTCATTCAAATCATCATTAATAACACATATAGTTCTAGTTTCATTGACAACTTTAAATCCAAAATTATAAAATGGAACATTCATTTCTGAAGCAACATACCACATTACAGTGTCTCCGCTTTTTAACCATTTACATTCTGGACCAACTTCTATAATAACACCAACTTTAATCATTTGTTCAGCTTCTTCGTATTCTCCAGATTCATTACTTTTATATTCTGGCCTTAATCCTCCTAAATCAACAATTATACCACTTTCATTAACTTTTACTTTTTGAAAAGGATTTTCTGTAAAAGGTTTAACAAGTATATAATTACCAGTTGGCATTATTTGTACTCCATTTAAATCTTTGGCATATTCATCAGCAGCTTTCTGGATAGTATTCTCGTATTTAGATACTTTATCTTCTATTTCTTGAACACCTTCATTCCATTTAACTCTTTTATTATTTTCAATTTGTTCATCCAAAGACTTATCATTTACATTAAAATATGTAACATCAGTGTCAATTCCACCTATTGCTCTTGCAATTTTTTCTTTTTCACTTAATTCATTTCTCATATTCATTAACATTTAAATTACCATTTGCCAGCAACACACTTAGCATTAGGAAGAGTTGTTTTAGCTAGCATTCGACAACCACATCCTTTAACATATCCATCTAAAGGTTTTAAAGAAACATTATCTGTTTCTGGATCTATATATAATTTACTATTACAAATCCCACCAAATTCATTTGAAAAGATGGGACAATTTCTACATATTTTCATTCGAGCTTCTGAAATATCTTCATTGAGCCCTACTAATTCATTTATGTGACCTTTGACTATTTGAGTAACTGGAAGTTTCATATTTAAAATATTTATTTATTTTAATCCTTTATAAAAGAGTGAAGAAATTTAATCTCAAAAGATTGAAAATCTCAATTAAAATGATAAGGATTAATATATTATTGGTTTTCTTTTTTCTCTTTGCATTTCTTTAATAAGCTGCTTCTTATAGAATGCTAACATATATTCAACTTCTTTCTTTAAATAATTACAATGATAAATAGTATTATTACCTTCATGATCATAATGATTTAATATTAAATCTTTTATTACAAAATTTGGATTTATTTTTTGTAACATCCAAGCATAAGTAGACAATTGAAGTTGATAATGGTTAAAATTACAATCTTCTAAACTATTTAATGGATATAACATTTTAGCTGTTGATTTAGTTTTAGAATCATATCCACTTTTTAAATCTAATTTTTTATTTGTTTTATGGTCAATTATAATTATTTCATTGCCATTTTTAACTAAACAGTCTATCTGTCCAGCTAAATTTAATATACCATCATCAGATTGTCTTGAAATTAAATACTCTGGATATACTCCATAAGGTAAATCTAATTCAGTGTAACCTTTTTTACATTCAAATTTACCTCCAACTCCAAATTTCTTTAGTGATACATTATTACCTCCAGCATAAAATTCATTTTCTAGTTTAGCATGAATCTTTGTACCTCTTTCACAAGATTTACGATTTTCTTCAGCCCATTCATCTAATATACTTTGTTGAGTTTTATTAAATAAGTCTTCAGAAATATTATACACATCTAAAATACCTTTATCAAAAATCTTTGTAGCTAATAGAGACTTTTTTTCAATTTTCCAACTATCCGATGGAATTAATTTTTCTAAAGCTTTATAAGCACTCCAAAAATTACTATCAAAAGGTTGTGTAAATCTTTCAATTAAGGTAGTCACCGAGATAAATTTTTTATTATCATTATTTACATCCCAATAACGATGTTTTTCTTCATTGAACGCAATATTACCATTTTGTTTATCAATTTGCATAGGTCATTTATCATTAAAAATTAATTACCTTCTATTACAGTTATTTATCTTTATTTACTTTATATTTGTAAGAATAATCTACACCTATTAACGCTCCTACAAAAGTTAAAGTTTCGCCATATGCTACAAGGACAGACGAATCAATAATACCAGGAGGGTGAACAATAAAAGAAGCAATAATTAAAGCCATTCCAAATATTACAAGAATTACTGCTAATCCTAATTGTACTGTTAATTTACTAAATTTTTTCACTTTGTTTGTTTTATATAATTGTTTTGACTAATTGATAGATTTACTTTACAATTGATTAAATGCTATCAACTTATCTTAACCCTTGTTCACTTTGAATTTATTAAAAATAACAGTATTTTTAGTTAAAACAAAACGTATTAATTTAAAAAATATAAATTTAAATTAAATAGAAAATTTTTTATATTTAGAGGTAAGTTGAACATAAAAATTTTAATAATTTTAATAATTTTAATATGAAAATTAGATTTTTAGAAAACTAGACTTCCGATTTAGAAAATGATAGTTATAATTTTGAGAATGTATTTCCTAATTATAGTTTAGTAAATTTTTTAAAATCTGGAGCAAAGATTCACATTAAAGAAAAAAATAAAGGTTCCTTTACTAAATATTGTGGTGGTGAAGTAACTAATGAATGTATTTAGAGAGGTAAGAATAGTACTGATCCTGCTATTAGAAAGAAAGCTGTATTTGCTGACAACGCCAGACACTTCAAGCATCGTCTTGGAGGAAATATTGTAGAAGCATTTAAATTAAGGAGATAGATATTAAATAATTTGAATAATATAATTAATAACTAATGATTTATGGGAGTACAAAAATATCAAATATGTCCACAATGTGGAAGAGAGTTAAAAAGAACTAGAGAAAACTTTAAAAGATCAGTTAATAAAGAAACTGGTAAAGAAGAATATCATGAAGTATGTAGAGAATGTGAAGAATAGTTAGAACATGATAAACATTGGGATGGAGATAAACTAATTTGCTTAGTTTGTGGAAGAAGTTTAGATCCTTCAGAATTTGATGCTCATAAATCTTATGCTATCAGAGGTTATAAAGACGGAAGATGTAAAGAATGTAAAAGAAAACAAAATCAAGAAGCCAGAAAAAACTATTCCGATGAAAAGAAATTATATAAAACTATTCAAGCTCGCGTTTTAAATGCTAAGGAAAGAGCTAATAGAAAAGGAATTCCTTGTACTATTACTAAAGAGTTTATAATGGAATTATGGAATAAGCAAGCGGGATTATGTGCTATTTCTAAAATTCCTATGACTTATGAAATGGATGAAGGAAGAGTTTATACTAATTTAAGTATTGATCAAAAGGAACAGGGTAAAGGATATACTGAAGATAATGTACAACTTGTTTGTATGGCAGTAAATCAACTTAAATCTGATTGGGATATGGATACTGTCAAATATATTTGTAAAATGATTGTAGAAAATTATGAATAAAGTAGTATAGAAATTTAAATTTGCTAACGCTAGAGCTTGGAAACATTAGGATGGAGGAACTATTAAATCTTCACTAAAAACTTATAGTAATGAAGAGTTACTTCCAGGTGTATTTTCTATTCAGGTTCCAGGAATTAATTTATCTTTAATGCCAGCAAGCAAAACAATTAGTGAATTATTCGTAGATCCAGAAGAAATTGAAAAGACAAAAAAAGAAAAAAAAGAAAAAGAAGATATAAATAGAACATTAAATAAACTTTTAAATTCAGGTGATATATTATATCAAACGTTACATCCTAGTTTAATACGACAGTCTGATGAAGATAAAAGTACTATTAAGACAACACTGTCAACTGAAAAAGATGAAGATGATATTTATCCAGAATTAAAAGTTCCTTATAAAAGACAATTTGGTGGAAATTTATATGTAAATTATAAACCATTCGAAGGAGTAGACCGTTCATTAATTTCGTCTGTTGATAATAGTTTAGTATTTGAAGACTATTCAACTCCAAGTAAATATGAGTAGTCAAAAGAAGAAATTCAAGAAGACGATTTCAAATTGCCAGATGAATTAAGAACACCTTATAGTAATAATAGTTCTTCAACATATTCTCCTCCTAAAGAATATAAAGGAAAAAGATATGAAGTTTTTAAACATTATTGGAATGAATATGTATCAAAAGATCCATCTGCAGCTAAATACGAAGGAATCTTAACAGATATTGCAAATCACGAAAGTAGATTTAATTACTCTATTAAAAATACTGCAGGGGCACCTGCTTATGGATATTTTCAATTTTGGGAAGATAATAAAACAAAAAATATAACTCATTATTCTGGATTATCAATTGAAGAATTTTTAAGAAATCCTTTAGCTTAGATTGCTGCAGCTGTTAAAATGGCAAGGAATATTGAAAATAGTCTTACTAAAAATGATTTAAAAATGGCAGCTTAGAAAGGATATGGACTTGCTTCATTAATTCGAGGTGCTTGGCTAGGTGGATTAGGAGGAGTAAGACAAGTTCTTAAAGGAACTGGTAATCCATCAGATGCTAAATGGTATCATGGAAAAAGCAAAGGACGTAGTGTGAAAGAAGTAATGGACGAACAAAAACATAATATATTATGAAGAAAAAGATTATAAAAGCACAAAGAGGATCGGTAGTTCCAATTTAGTTTACTCCTATGAATTCAAATGGAACTTATGAATTACCGTGGTGGTTTGATCAACCTGGGTATGAATTTCAAACTAAATAGTTATTAAAGAAGTTAGAAACTGAATACCCTCAATTATACAGTAGATTAGTTGGTTAGAATTTGAGATTAGCTCAAGCTGGTGAAGCAGTTCGTAAAACAGCTAAACAAATTTCTAAAAATGAAAATAGACGAAATCGATAGAATTTCGTAAATTCATTTTTTGCTGAAAATAAAGTAAGCAATCAAGATGGAACTTATTAGCAACCTTAGACAGTTGTTGTTTAGTAGTCTCAACCAACAACTCGTTATGTAGAATTAAATCCAGACTATGTTAGTCCTGATATTAGAAATCAAAGAGAGGAATGGAGATAGCAAGCTGCTCGTAATTAGGCTGTTAATGATGCTATAGAGAGATGGCAAATTTAGAGGGGTAGACCACAATCAGCATTATCTGGAGATCCAGAAGCTGATGCAAAAATAGCTCAATTTGGTTTACTTGGTTTAGGTGCAATAGCAGCTCCATATGCTACAGCAGGTTATCTTGGATTAAATTATGCTCCTTTAATTTTTACTAACGGTGAAAAAACAGGAGCACAATTAGTTAATAAATATGTATATGGTTTACCAGAAGACAATCTTATGGGAGATTTAACTTTAGGTGTGTTATCATCTCCACTTGAAGGTTTAAATCGACTTCCTGTAAAAGCAGCTGCAAAATCAACAGCTTCAAAAGTTAGTAATGCAGCATCAAAAGTTGGTAATGCTGTAAGATCAACGGCAGAAAGTGTTGATAATGCAGTTGTTGGTATTGGTAATACAGTTAGAGGTGTTGGTTCTAATTATGTAACAGATTTTGCTAATAGGATGGGAATGTTATTTAATTCTAGATTTGCTCCAGAGCTTGTTACTCCTGAAGGTGTTAGAATACCTGTTAGAAATGGTTATATGAGAGCAATGCCAGAAACTGAGCAGCCTGTACAACTTTTCCAAACACGAATGGAAAAAGGAAGAGCAAGAGTACAGGAAGCTAGAAATAATGGAGTTGAAACAGTTTATTCGACAGGAAGAAATCCAGAGCCATATGAAATTCAATATAAACAACCAAAACAAGTAGTTATTAAAAATGGAGAACCAATAAGTGATCCAAATATAGTAAATAACGTAGTAGAAGTTAGAAACGGACCTATTGAACCAGAATTTGATTATAACGGATATCATTTTAAACAAAATCCTAACGGAACTTTTTCTGTTACTAAAGATGGAGTTCCTGTAAAAATAGGTAAAAATCCAGTTGTACGTTAGGCTGATGGAACTTATAAATTATAGACTGACGAAGGTGTTCTTACTTTAAAAGAAAATGAATTAGCAGATTACGGAGTATATGATTCTCAACTTCTTGAATATATGCCTGAATATATCATTAAACCTGAAAATGCTCCAAGAAAAATCTCTGGATATAAAATTAATGGAACAGAATATAAACCAGAGGATGTAGTATTCAAGGAACCTGTAGAAAGAAAAAATGTTTCTTATGATGATTATGTAGAAGCATCTGCCAAAGAAAGACCAAATTATATTTGGCTTTAGAGTGGAAAAGAAGTTAGTGCACCTAGATATATTAATATTTCACCAGAAAAACCTTTTCCTAAAGGTTAGAATATTATTATTACAGGATCTAAATCTTATAATTCTCCTTCTAATCCTTACCAATATATATATCCTGGACCTAAAGGATTCGTATACGATCATGGGAAATCTATATTAACATCAGCTCTTGGTATTCCTACAATTATTTGGGGTGCTCCTAAAGTTCTTAAAACTGTTGGAAAAGTTGGAATTGGAGGAGTAACATCTTTAGGTGATAATAATTCTACTAGTAATAATACTAATACTAATGATACTTCTGTTGTCAATACTATATTAAATGAGGCTGATTCATTATCAAATAAATATAAGGAGGATGCAGATTTTACAAGTGTGCCAACATCACAAGATAGTGCAATAATAAAAATAATTAATGAATAAAAATAATATAATTAAACAAAAAAAAAGGCGAACTCTTAATTGAGCTCGCCTTTTATTTTTATATCAAATTTTATTTAATGTTATCTGATGTTGTATAATATAGTTGTGTACCTAAAATACAATTACATATTCCACTTCCTCCATTTTTAGGATTGTTCAGACAATTTACACAAGCATTGTTTTCATAACAAACATTCATTGTATAATCGTATCTGTTGTTTTCCGGATGTCTTTCAAATTCCGTAAGAAGTTTAGTTCCTCTTTCAAATTCTTTTTGAAGGAGTTCATTTAATTCTTCAACTGATATTTCCATATATTTTAATATTTCACACTTAACTTATTAATATCATCTAAAAAATTAAGAAATTCTTGACTATTTGTAAGTTTATTTTCCTCTGCATAAGTAATTACATTTTGTAATTCTTTTTTTACAGAATCCATTATACATAAAAATTGTATTATTATATTTAAGTTTTTTCTTTTCATATAAATTTATTTTATTTTATTTGTTGAGGCCCTAGGATTCGAACCCAGAAATGACGGGTTAGAGCCGTCTGTTTTACCATTAGACTACGCCTCAAGGTTCTGCTTTTATTATATTTTAGCAGAATTTTTATAAATAATTTTAATCTTGTTCCGATAAGTATTTGCTTCTTAACCTATTAATTTCTTTAGTATAATTTATAATTTTATCAGATACTACTTTTCTAACTATAGTTTTAAAATAAGTATAAGCTTTTTTTACACTTTCTACATCACAATCTTTATCATCTATAGTCTGTAGAATTTCAAATTTATCAGGATGCTCTTTTTTTAGTAGTACAGCTGCTTCTCTAAAGATATCGTTTTCAATATTATCAATATCTTCTTTTATGTCTTGGATATCTTCAGAAATTTCTTTAAATCTAATTATAATTCCATCTTCTTTTCTTTCAATTTCAAAGTCTTCGCTATTTAGAAGAGGTAAAAACATTTTTAAAAAGTCAATCATATTATTCATATATTATATATTATTTATTATAATTAAATATATATAGTATTTTACAAATTTCAAAATAGTTTTAAATTTTTAACTAGAATTAATCTTTAAGTTTAAAAATTACAAATCTTGTAATTCAGAAATTAATAAACTCAGTTTAAATTAAGTTTTATTAAGTTTTATTTTGAAATTAATTTATAAATAGTTAATATTATTATATAATTATACTTATATGTATATTATTAAATATAATAAATAAAAATGCTTATAATTAAAGAAAATCAATAAAATTAATAATATGAAACCAACAAATAAATAGTAGAATAGCCCATTAGGTAGATATGTTAATGCTTATAAAAGTTGGAAGGAAGCTTTTCCAGAAGGAAGTGAAAATGATTTTAAAAATTATTTAGAAGAATCTTATAACATGTGGAAAGAAGCTTATCCAAATAAATCTTTAAACCACTTTGATACTTTTGTGAATAATAGAATTGATACTTATAAAGTAAATTAGGGTGGATGGCATGTTTTGACTAATGAGCAAAGTGAAAGATATAAAAAATAGAAACAACAAGAGAAAGCTGAAGCAACTTTAAGATTTTATGGATATTCTGATGAAAAATTAAAAAATCCAAATATTAGCACACGCTATACAATTAGCTAATAATCTTAATAAAAGAGAAGAAGTTGGAAAACAGTATATGAAAACAGTAGTTGGAGGTACTGTTGGATTAATGGGAGCTCCTTATTTAGTTACTACTTCTATACCTACATTAGCTGCTATTGGTGGAGGTATAGTAGGTGGAAAAACTGTTGATAAAGGTGTAAACATAATTAGTAATAAAAAATATGAAGGATTTGGAGATGCTGTAAGTGATAAACTTACTGGAAATACAGAATCTGGATGGATGTTTGATTTTTTTAATCCCGGGTATCTAGTTGGAGGTGCTGCTGGAAATCGTTTAGTAACTGGAAATTTTGGAAGAGGTTTAGCATTTTCATCTGCTGTGAATAAAGGAATTAAAAATGCTACAAAATATGGAGATATTAGAGTTTCAGATTCATATTTTCATAATTCAGATAATGCTTATCGTGCAACTACAAAAGCTGAAGTACAAGATTTAAGAAGTATTGGACATACAAGAAGTGCCGCTTCTAATCCTAAATCAGAATATAACTATACACAAGGTATCGGACAAGGTTGGTTAAAAGGAGATAGTTATATGTAGCACGTAGAAAATTCTTCTAATCCGTTTACTAAACTTAAACATGATAACTTATTACGTTCTGATGGAGTTATATTAGAAACATCTGAAGGAACTTTTATTCCTGGATATCATGGAAAAGTATACGGAGAGCCATAGAAATTATCTGATATTAAGGTTGATATTCCAACAAAGAAGAGTTATGATAAATATTTTGGCTGGGGATATAAACATCATGATGGAAGTTTTTCTTTAGAATAGTTCCCATTTAGAGGAATAGTTACTGATGATTCAGCTCCATTATAGGCTGAAAATATTACTTATTTTACTAGAGGACCTAAAGGTCAATGGATTTATAATGGAAAAGTATTACCTGAAAGAAGAATATATCAAACTGAAAATCAAGGACATTCTTCTACTTTAAATTTAAATAATGTATTAAATACAAAAATATCACTTTCTCACACATTTCCAAAAAAATATATTAATGACCTTTTTAATAGTAAACATTAGTCTTTGATCATTCCTAGTACATCTGATATTCCTGTTGGATGGGGAGGATATGGCGACAATGTTGTTTTATTTTTAAAAAATAATGTTATGAAAAAATATCCTCATCAAAGTTATAAATTTGATGGGCAAAGTACTACTGTTTCAAAAATATTTGGAGAAAACACAAATTTAAAAAATTATACTAAAGAAGAATTGAATAATGTTTTAAATAAAAATTTAAATGTCGTTAAAAAATCTCAGTTTCCAAATGTTGCAAAAGAAGTTTCTGATGATGAAAGAGTTTTTGTTAGTCGTTTAAAAGAATATTTAGCTGATGATAATCCTAATTCAACTCCCTAGTTTGATCCTCTTAAAAATTACAGCGAAGTGCATTTTCATTCTTTAATACCTGTTGAAGATATTGGAGGAGCTTTTATAGATGATAAGAATTTATTACCTTATTTTAAAAAGTTTAATATTAAAACTAATTTGGATTTTCCAGAAATGAGCTTAGAACAAGTCAATTTAGACGCTTTTAGAAAATGGATAACAAATAGTAACAATAAAGTTGGGTTTAAAAAAGGAGGAAAAATATGAAATTAATTAATAAATATCAACCTGGAGGATACTTTCCTTATCAACAACAAGAAATGGATTTTTCTAATGGTCCTACTATTCCAACTTATAAAACAAGACCTTTGAAAGAAGTAACTGTTAAAGCTAAACGTAATCGAAAAAAGGATCAAGAAGATGCTCAAGAAAGAAGTATTAGATTACAAACCAATCCAGAACTTTTAGAATAGGCAAGAATAGGTAGTAACTTTATTAAAAGTGGTCAATGGCAAAATAGTAGAGAATATCAAAATTGGATAAAATGGTTTAAGGACAACAACCTAAATCCTTATGACGACTATCAACTCGAAGTTACTGAACAAGCTAGAAAGAATGTTGCTGAAAAGAAAGCTAAAGAAGAAAAATTTAAACAAGATGTAAAAGATAGACCTGATTATAAAGGATTAGCTTATGGTATGATGGCTATGGAATCACTTCCATTATTGCCTATAGCATTAGAAGCTGGTGCTGCTGAAGGAGCTGCTGGCTTGGCGCCTTATATAAAGACAATTTTTAACACAATGTGGAATCCCTTTACATCAGCAGGATATGGATATGGTGCAAGTAGTTCTATAATGCCTTGGTTAAAGATGGGAGACGCTGCAATACACGCCCAAGCGTATTATGACGCAGGAAAACAATTAGTTTCTGATGAAGGTGTAAGAAAGACTTATGATAAATTTAATGAAGGAGATATATTGGGTGGAGTGAAAAGCGGAGCGGGAGATTTGTTTGATGGTTTAATGCTTACACAAGCAATGGGTGAAGGTTATAAAGGAGCTAAGCAAATATATAAGAATATACCTTATGTTGTTGAAGATTTACAAAGTGTAGGTAACAACTTAAAAATTGGATTTAATAGAGCTAGACAATTTTACAGAGATTATAAAGCATCTAATCAACTTCTTCCTGAGTTAGACTTAAGACGATATAATTTAGAAGGAGCTACTGATAAAGTTAATGAATTGAAATTAAAAGCTAAAGCGAGAGCTGATGAAATTCAAAAAGAGACAAAAGAACAAGAAGAAATTCGAATGTTAAGGGAAAAGATAGAACAAGCTGTAGATAAACATAATAAAGAATCATATAAAAGATATCGTAGTTATTCTGACCATAAAGATTATTTAATTAGTAGAATAATTGACAACAGAAACGGAATTGAAAGAGTTATTTCGGATAATCCAGAAGGATTTATACAGGTTGAACTCAAAGGGAATCCAATCAAAACAGAAGAAATTTTAAATAAAATTCCAATAAATTATAATGGAATTGATGGATATATATATGAAACACAATCAGGATTGGTATATACTCCTGCGTATGGTTCTGAACATTATGATTATATAGTTAATTTACAAAATGGAAAAATTCCAACTAGAATTATTGAAGGGTATATTAAATCAAGAAAGAACGATGAAAATTTAACTCGTGCAATAAGAAGTAGACTTCTAACGTTAAAAAATGATATTGGTGATTTAGGAGAAGTAGTTGGAAGTACAGTAACAATTGCTAATAAAGACATATCAGGTATTCCTCATGATCATGAAATTCTTACAACTCAGGCGAATTTAGAAGAATTGAAAAGAAGATTAGGATTCATTTAGACTGGAACTAATACAGTTGGAATTAGTGGAACTAGTCCTAGATATGGTAATATTGACATAAATATACTTCCAGAAATAGACGGAGGGGTGTATGGAAAACAAGTAGAAGAATATTTATCTGGATTATTAGGAGAAGATTTTAGGGCTTATAAACATTAGTTAGTTAACGATGATATTTTACAATTGCGTTTTCCTAAGATATATAAAGATAATAATGGAAAATTGCGTTTTTCAACTAATCCTCTTTAGAATAAAAATGATTTTTTAACTCCTTAGGAATTTTTAACTTTAATTAAAGATGAAAATGCTACACGTATGTAGCTTGTTCAAGACATGTTTACCTCAGCAAAAGATAAACATGCAAACAGAGGTCTTACAGTAATGCTAAATCCAGAAAAAGTTGATTTAGTTAAAAATATAATAGAAAGAAAAGGTAAGGCTTTATTTGGAAATGATTATAAAAACATAAGAGAATTATATCCTCATTTAGATTTGACGAATGTAGAATAGAATAAAAAGTTTCTGAAAGAATTGGGGTTCCCTAATCATTAGATCGGAGAAATTAGTAAAAATCCTCAGATGTTTGAAAATGTAATGAATGAATGGTTAATTGAAATGGAAAGTGTTACAAGAGGAGTTACAGATCCTTCATTTGGTACTGCTAAAGATGCAATGCTAACAAATTTTGCTTTAAAAGGCGGAAGTTATTCTGGACCAGGAGGTAACGCTTTAAATCATAGACCAGGAGGTGCTGATGGGTATGTTAATTATACTGGAATTATGCGAGTTCCTATTGTAAAAAATTCATCAAAGGTTGTTAAACCCATAGATTTAGTAAATGAAATTAGACGTCAAAGTACTGATGTAATAGGATAGGCTTTAAATACTCCAAAAGGGTTAGCTAAAATAAATAAAGTTTTAAAAGCCAATGGACTTAAAGAATTAGATGCTTCTCACCTTAATAATGTAGGTTATAATTTTAATTAGTGGACTGATATAATTAAAGATCATGTAGGAGTTCCAACAAATACAGATGAATCCAATAAACTAAAGAAAATAATATCTGAAATCGCAGATGAATTTGGAGTCACTGCTATACGTACAAATGGATATGAGGAAACATATGTTGGAATGTATGATATACCTACAGTAAGTTCTATGAAAAAAACTAGAAGTACTTATAGGTAGGGATATGAACCAGGTAATATATTTCAAACGAATCAAGGACAAATTCAACAAAATACTAGTACTTTTCGTGGTGTATATGATGAAAAACATTTAACTGATGATTTAATACAACTTCAAAAAGAATTAGATACAAAAGGAAAAATTCTTAATTCAAGTAATAAGCCTATAGCTATTAATCCTGAAGTATATAAAAGAATAGATGCTGTATATAATTATTTAAATAATAAAATATCAAAATTTCCAATAATCTCTTCAAATAAAAGTTCACTTGTTAGTTACACTTCTATTCCAAAATATAATGAATTAATTTCAAAATTTCATCCAGGAGGAGTAGACCGTTTTAATATATATGAATATTAGTTAGAAGAAGCTCGAAAGGATTTACAATCTATTGAAAAACGTGTAAATGAATTAAATAAAATTATAGAACAAACCAGTAGAGATCCAAATTTGATGACATTTGGAGACAAAAGACAATTAATTGAAAGATTAAATAAAATGAAATAGCTTAGATGGCGTTTAACACGTTTAAAAAACAGAACTATTCTCGGTCTTGGTATAGGAGCTGTTGGAGGAGCTGTTGGAGCTCTTGGATATACTTCTAATGCAAATTCTAAAAAAGAAAGAACACTTTATAATAATTTGGTTAAAAAAGGATACAGTGAATATGATTTAGAACATTCAAGTTCAGCCGAAGATTATATTAAAACTTTAAATAATCTTACAGAAGGAGAAAAGAAATATATGAGACATGTATGGAAGTTGTATCATTCTAATTAATTATAATCCCTGTCGGCAGGGATTTTTTATACCCCCCCCATGTATAGTGGTTTTATTTATACCCCCTCGGGTAGTGTAAAGTTATGGGAGAGGGAGGAGACTAAGACTCGAGTCCCCCCCTCATGTTTGATAATTAAACATAATATAAACAAATAAAAAACAGTAAAATTATGGCAAAAGCATCAACAACGGCTCTCAACAGAGCCAGAGAACTTCGCGGTGGCAATTTAACCACATTACGCTCAAAACTTGGGCGGGTTTACAGGGTAAACCAAGACCTCGCCGAACACCATTTTGACCGCAAGGACAAAGATGGTAAAGTAATTGAGTCAGTGCCCTTTATGGGCTTTGAGTGTGAAGGTTCGACAGCAGACCGCAAGGTTATACTGTCGTTAAACCAATTGCTCAACGCTACCAACTTCACGGACAGAACAGAGGTAAAATGGTTTAATTCTGATTATTCAGAAAAAGACCTATTGGTATTCAATGATGAGAGAGACCTTGACCGTGACCTTGAACGGGCGACCGAAAAACCCGTTATTTGCTGCTGTAAGTTCGAATCCAATGGGTTCGAACGTTATGGATTTGCGAACTTGAAATAATTGTTCGCAAATCCACCCCTTCGGGGGTTTTACCCACAATTTTATTCTGTGTATTAATTGTTTATAAGAAGGATTTTTGTTATGAAGATAATATGTGTTTGTGGTATTTGTCTCAGTGACTGTGTAGTTGCTGATGACAACAGAGTGTATCCTACTGCAAGAATTTTTCGATATGCAGAGGACGAGCAGAGATTTTTCCTGCTTGAAGAGGTAGATAATAATAAATGGTGGGTGATAAAAAGTTTGGAGAGGCAGGTTTAGCACCACAGCCCTCCTTCTCCTCATCACCACTGATTTTTCTTTGTAACACAAAAAATTTTCAAAATTAATATTAAATAATTCTCAAAATTTTCTCCTGAATTTTTTGGAATTTTTAAACAATTTTTGGAAATTTTTGGAAATCTTTGGAGTTGAACAGAAAATATAAAATTTTGATACCATCTGTAAAAGATGGCGATGACTATACACATCGGAGTGAAAGTATAGTTGTAGACCTTTCGCTATGGAGATCTACGTAAAAAACAGAAGCTTGAAAAGCTTTCAACCTCTTCCAAAACCACTATGTGGTTATATAGAGAAAGTGGAAATCTATATAAATGGAGAATAGGGATATGGAATATTGAAAGCATATTAAGTTTAAGACACATAACTTAATACAATGCAAGCATAGCTCGGTGAAAATAAGTTTCCAACCGATTGAGGATGTTCCCCTTTAATGCTCGAGGGTGCTAAGTTGGTAGTACAATTGTATAGGGCAATGAACTACTGGTGCAGGGATTAGGAATGCCTGTGGGAGAATACCTGAAACTTCTCTTTTTTACTAACACCCATACATGCCAGTTGGGGCGTTCGCCGGTTCGAGTCCGGTTTTGGGTGCAAATTAAAAAGGGTTTAACATCCCTTCTTTCCGGACTTGTAGAAAAGTCGTCAGACTGAGTATGTAAGGAAAGTTTAATCGTCGAATTTGATCCCTATTGGTTTGGCGAGATGTTAATAGCTAGGGTGATTGTTCTACAAAATAATTACGGGAACATGGATAAGCACCGACTTATAAGTGGAATAACCTTCTTCTGAAAGTATCTGAGATTATTGATGCTTTGTAAGAGAGGATAAGAGGAAGGTTTTCTGCGATTACTAAGAGTTAAAGGAGGGACATCCGATCGTTGGCCAACTCCGATTTTGACCGACAACTTCACCAGTGCCCCCTACTCTTAGTAGTTATACTCCTAAATCAGAGGAGTATTTATTATTAAAAACTCCGGGTATATTTCCCGGAAATTATGGTAACTCGTAAAGTGAATTACTAAGCATCACCGCCTATCGGAGCGGCCATATTAAGGGAATTCGAGAATCGTATTAGTCAGTACGTAGGGACTCCGAAGTCTGTGAATGCCAATAAGCAGACAGGAAAGAGGATCTAGACCATTGGGAATTGGCGTTTTCATTGGTCAAAAAGGGAAGTAGGTGAGTTGACTACTTGCATCGCGACTACTTCCCTTGCCACATTCTGGCTGGAGATCAGAAGGTTCGAATCCTTCATGTGGCACTAATAGGTTGCAGAAGTATACTAAAAA
>Ga0247611_10001527_pt1 | contig 40798 bp, 33 predicted proteins | sample 177DNAGHGhighgp2_FD_192422 | JGI IMG/M metagenome (GOLD analysis project Ga0247611, IMG submission 192422) | Sheep rumen microbial communities from Palmerston North, Manawatu-Wanganui, New Zealand - 1770 DNA GHGhigh gp2 | ecosystem: Host-associated > Mammals > Digestive system > Stomach > Rumen... | reverse complement strand
ATTCAACCTGGCTTAGATTTACACTTCCATCAATATCAGTTAGGTCTTTATTATTCTCATCTGTAATTTCTGGTGTTTCCTCAATAAGTTCAAAAATACGTCCTGCGCATACAATAGCATTCTGTAATTCTGTAATAACACCTGAAATCTCGTTAAATGGCTTAGTATACTGATTAGCATAACTTAAAAATGAAGCTAATTCACCAACTGATATACCACCATTAATTGCCAATACACCACCACTAATTGCCACTACTGCATAAACAAGTGAATTTACAAATCGTGTTGATGGATTAGTTAAACTTGAAAAGAATACAGCTTTTAATGAATATTCTCTAAGTCGTTCATTTATTTCATCAAATTCTTCAATGTATTTTTGTTCGCTGCCAAAGGACTTTAAAACCTTGATGCCATTAATTGATTCATCTATAAGTGCTGTCTGCTCACCTCTAGTTTCTGACTGTCTCTTAAAGCTATTAAATGACTTCTTTGCAATAAGCCATGCACATATAAGTGAAAGTGGTGTTAATAAAACTACAAGGGCTGTAATTCTTGCATCAATTAAAATCATAAATATAATTGTGCCAACTATAGTTAGGACTCCAGTAAAGAACTGAGTAAATCCCATAAGTAAACCATCTGCAAATGTATCTACATCTGCAATTACACGGCTTACAATATCTCCATAGGAATTACCGTCAATATACTTAAGTGGCAATTTTTCAATCTTATCAAAGGCCTCATCTCTTAAGTCCTTAGTAACTCCATATGTAATTCTATTGTTACACATATTCATTATCCATTGAGAAATGAATACGCCTATAATTACAATAGCTATTCTAATAAGTGTTACAAACACATTTGAAAAATCTACCTGGCCCTTGCCAACAATATAATCAATTGCCCTACCAATTAAAACTGGTACATATAACTGGCAAATTACAGTTATTATTGCCATTAACATACTTAGGCTCAACGATAATTTATATCTGGCAACTCTATTTAATATTTTTGCTAATACAGCTTTTTTCTTATTCTGACTCATTAATTAACACCTCCATTCTTATTGTCTGTATTGGTGCTAAACTGCGAATCATATATTTCTTTATAAATACTACAACTCTTTAGTAATTCCTCATGATTTCCCATGCCAACAACCTTACCATCATCAAGAACAATTATCTTATTACAGTTAAGTAATGAAGCTGCTCTCTGTGAAATAATTACAGTTGTTACATCAGATAAATCTCTTACAATTGCATTTCTAAGTGCTGCATCTGTGGCATAATCAAGGGCTGATGAGCAATCATCTAATATAAGAATTTCTGGATTAGCTGCAATAGCTCTTGCTATGTTTAATCTTTGTTTTTGTCCACCAGAAAGATTTTTGGCACCCTGATTTATCATATAATCAAGGTATCCTTCCTTCTTAGATAAGAATTCCTTTGACTGAGATATATTTATTGCTCTCTCAAGAGTTTCATCGGAAATATCAGTTCTTCCAAAGGTTAAGTTCTCTCTAACAGTTCCACTAAAAAGCACTGCTTTTTGCATACATACCGAAACCTTAGATAATAATTTTTCTCTTGGAATGTCCTTTATATTCACACCATCAATTAAGACACTACCACTTGTAGCATCGTAAAATCTTGATATTAAGTTAGCAACACTAGTCTTTCCTGAACCTGTACCACCTATAATACCAATCATGTCTCCTTTATTAGCCACAAGATTTATATCTGTAATTGAATTTTCACTGTTTCCTTTATAGCAAAGGGAAGCATGTCTTAATTCAAACTTAGCTGCATTTTCTTTAGTCTCATCTGATTTAGTATCATATTTATCACTTAGCTTTTTAAATTCCATTGAGCTATTAATATTAAATACATTCTCAACTCTACTTGCACATGCTAAGGCCTTAGTTACTGTAATAATTAAGTTTGCAAGCTTTATTAATTCAACTAAGATCTGTGACATATAATTATAAAGGGCTACTACCTGTCCCTGTGTTAAATCACCTGAGTTTACTTTAAAAGCGCCAACATAAATTAATGCAATAATACCGCCATTAACAATTATATATGTAAGGGGATTCATTAAACCTGAAATTCTACCAACAACTCTTTGAAGTTTGTTTAAGTCTTGATTTTCATTTTTGAATCGAATGTTTTCTTTTTTCTGCTTATTAAAAGCTCTAATAACTCTTACACCTGTAAGATTCTCTCTTGTTGTAAGTAAGACTTTATCTAGCTTATTCTGTACTTCTTTATACATTGGTCTTGTAATTGCCATTATTCCAAATACAATCACTGCCAACACAGGAATTGTAACAACAAAAACCAAAGCCTCTTTAAAGTCTATTGTAAATGCCATTATCATGGCGCCAAACACAATAAATGGTGATCTTAAAAATAATCTTAATACAAGATTTATTCCATTCTGTATTTGATTTATATCACTTGTTAGTCTAGTAATTAAGGTTGATGTTCCTAATTCGTCATAATCAGTAAATGATAAACTTAAGATATGTTCATATAAACTATGTCTCATCTTAGTAGCGCCACCAATTGCAGCTTTTGCACTAAAATACTGAGCTGTTATTGAACTAGCTAAGCCAATAATTGCAAGTATTATAAGCATTAAACTACACTTCATAATAAAAGCCATATCCTTATTAGCTATACCCTTATCAATAATTTGTGAAACTACCAAGGGTACAAACAATTCAAATATAGCTTCTAACATCTTAAAAAGTGGTGCTAGTACGCACTCTTTTTTTAACTGTTCCAAATACCTTAGTATCATCTTCATATTGCATACCACCTTTTTTATTTTACTAATCTAGCATAAGACAAATTGCCTCCAAATTAGCAATAGAGTAAATTTCTTCAGTTACAAATTTCTCGTTATATACTTCGAAATTTGAGTATGAATGTTCAAATTGTCGTGAATAAAGATGTGCAATGTCAACTTGTTTATCAAAGTCAAATTCCTTACCATTTTCATACCAAACAGCTAAACCAGCCATTTTTAATACTATATACCAAACTATACAAATTATAGCCTTAAGTAATAAATCATAATCATTTACAGCATCTAGGCAGTATCTAAATATTGTATAATTAAATAGCTGCTCATATTCTTCTAGTCTTTCGCCCATATATTCATTAAATTCGTTTTTTAATTCTATGGCTTTTCCACTAGATTTAATTTCTTTGTAGAAATTATCCACAGCTTCGCATACTTTATACCAATCAGGGTTAATAACTTCCATCCCTTCAAAGGCATCAAAGTAATGCTTTATAATTTCGAAATATTTAGCTTCTGCTGGTATTCCTAGCTTTCTAGCTGATAGTTTTTTTGTTTCTCTTCTTCTTTCGCGAATTGTATTTATCGCATTGTCAACAAGTTCCTTGTCTTCATAAGCTTTTAGTACATTGCCAATCTGTTCATCTTCTTGAATATCAAGAAGTCTTTGGACATCTCTATTCATTCCAAGAAAAGCCGCTACTCTTTCTCCAAGCTTATAATCCTTATCATTTATAAGCTTAAAGCTTAAGCTTCTTGCTCTTCTTAGCAACATATATACAAAAGGGTCAATGTCATTTGGCTCTACTTCTTCATCAATTGAAGATTCGCTAAATTCCATCATGCCTCTTTTAGCAAAAATTATTTCACCTGCGGTTATACATGAAGGCGCAATTCCCATTTCCTTAACGCCACCATAGTTATTGATAAATCTAGGAAATTCTGCACATGTATCACAAAGCTTATCCTCGCCTAATTCTGTAAACAAATCGCATAGATTCTCAGAGTTTAAAAAAGGACATCTTTTATCCCTTGTTAATCTGAATGTACATCCACCTTCATCATCATGTATGCTTACTTCCTTAAGTCTATCTCCAAAGGCACCCTCTACACTTTTATAATAATCATTGGCCTTCTTATCAACATCTACATCCCAGCCTGCGCAACATGTGTCAGTGCAGTCTCCTGCTATACATTTAAACTCCTCATAATACTTTGGTGTTACTAGTTTCATAATTCCCACTTACTTCCTCATATATTTATTATATTATCTATTCTTAATTGCATTAACTACATCAATTATAGCCTTAATTGCAAAAGGCAAACAAATCACAACACCCACCATAAAGAGATAAAACTCATGTGGATTGCTTATTAAATAATTAACCTCTTCAAGATTATAAATTGTATTTAAAACATTCATGTCATTAATATATTTAGCATATTCTATACTAAATACCATAAGTACTGCTATTGACGATGAACTTGCTATTACTGCAGATAACACAAAGCAAATATTTCGTCCTATATATTCATATTTAGCGGCTGTCCTTTTGGCTCTAATACTTAGGATAAAGCACACAAACAACAATAATACAAACAAACAATAGTTAGACGAGAGTGAAATAGCTAATTCCATACCTCGTTGATCAGAAACAGTACTATAATTTCCAATCAGATTAAGCATTGCCGCAACTGCTCTTATTCCCATTACTTCACAAATAATCATTACAACACTATAGACAATCTGTCTTCTTTTTTCATTTCTATTCATAATCTCTCCATATCAAGTCTAAATTTGATTAAAATAAAAAAGCTTGCTTGTTAAAATACAAGCAAACTTTATTTTACATTATATAGCGATAAATTTCCACTTTAGATTATTATTACATTATTTCGCATAGTGAACTTTTAGTAATGTAAGTCCTCTTGCAGGAGCTGTAGGTCCTGCTAAATTTCTATCTTTAGCCTCAATTAATGAGATAATAGATTCCGGACTTCTCTTTCCTTGACCAACTTCAATTAAAGTACCACTAAGGATTCTTACCATGTATTGTAAAAAGCCCTTACCATGATAAGTCAAATACATATATCCATTTCTACATGTAACATCGATTGAATATATTTCTCTTACTGTGGATTTCTTCATCTTAGGATTACCACAAAAAGACTTAAAATCATGTTCACCAACAAGATAAGTTGTGGCCTTTCTTATAGCCTCCACATCAATCTTACCTTCTATGTAGGTAACATATTTTCTATCAAAAATCGGTTTCTTATCACCAATATAGCAAGCATACTGGTAAGTCTTTCCCATTGCATTATATCTTGCATGGAATCTATCAGATGCCACCTTAACTTCTAACACTCCAATATCATCTGGAAGATAATGATTCATATAGTCTCTAATTTCTTTTTCATTCATATCAGTTTCCATATGAACATTGCAAACATACGCCTTTGCATGAACACCTGCATCAGTTCTTCCACATCCTATAACCTCAACCTCTGTTCCAAGCATCTGCGCAAGAACACTTTCAAGCTTTCCCTGAATAGTCATTTCAATATCAGGCTGATGTTCCCATCCATAAAATCTAGATCCATCATAAGCTATTGTCATTTTATAATTCTTCATTTATTTTTCCTTCATTCTTCTTTTTTCTTCATACATTGTTTCATCAGCTCTTTTATAAACTGACTCAAAGTCTACATCATCTTCCCCAAAAATTGCAAGACCTATAGCAAGACCTGTCATTGGATTTTGCTTTCTATGTACTGAATCAATAGCCTTTAGTCTAGAGAGTCTTTTTTGCAAGTTCTTATGATATGACTTATTTACTACAACAACAAATTCATCTCCGCCTACTCTATAAGCTTTTCCAATACCGCCAAAGACTCTCTTTATAGAATCTGCTGCCCAACAAATGTATTTATCACCCTTATCATGTCCATAATTATCATTAATATATTTCAGATTATTAAGGTCAATAGCTATAATTCCTGTGTTAACAAAATCTGTAGTGTCCTCTATTGTACACTCAAGTTCTCGTCTATTATATAAGCCTGTCATTTCATCAATTCTTGACTGAGCCTTATAATATTCTGCAAGCTTTCCTTCTTGTATAACCACAAGAGTTTCTGAAAAACCCTGAACACTTAACAATAAAATATATATGAGAACACCAATTTTTCCCAATATATCGCTAACTGACTTATCCGCTATAAATAAATATAAATCCATCAAAAAAACTATAAACAAAATTGCAAAACCAATAATCGTAGTTATGCTTCTTCTATCAAGGCCATAATTATTGATTCTCCATATAATGCCATAGACTGTATACATAAGGCAAATAAAAAGCAGCAAGTTTATAATCCATGCAGATTGTCTAAATTCATATATGCCAGTAGCATGACCTATAATTAAAGCAATAGCTGTAACACAGTTTAGTGAAACTATAGTATACGACAACTTAAGTTTTGTCACTTCTAGATATTCATTAACATACATAACATAAGGAATTCCTAGAATAAGCAAAAGTACATAGCTTATCAATGAGGCTATACCTCTATCGTAGAGCACTGTATAAGATAATTCTGTTTCATTAAATAGCCATATTCCTAAAATCACTGAAAACATAGAAAAATATAGCATAGAAGTGTCTTTTTTAATATTTTTATTAGAAGCAAACCATAATAAAAATAATACAATTCCAAGAACTACACTTACAAAAGCAACACCACCATTTATTGTAGCGCTCTTTCCTATATCTTTATAAAGTGTCGACATGCTACCAAAACAAAATTCTGGTGAAAATGCCTTTTGATCCACATATGAACTTTTTAATACTATCTTAACCGTAGATGTTCCCCTTGGTATTTCACAAACATTCATCCTGAAACCTACAGTACTACCAAAGAAGCCATTCTTTGCCTCAATTCCAACAAGAGGCTCATTATCTGCGTAAATATACACATTTTGGTGTAGACTTCTAAATTTAAAAGCAACACTATAATCCAGTCTCCAGTTATTTGTAGCACTAATCATATCAAAATAATATGTAGACTCATTTTCACTTGTAAACACCTGTGTTGGTGCTATTTCAATTATTGATTCATTATGATACTCAATCTTTTTTGTAACCCCTATTACAGCTCCACTTATAACATATAAAACAGCTATAAGCACAACAAGCTGTGAACATATTTTTATTCTCTTTCCCATTTACTTCTCTCCTAAGTATTTGCACTATCTTCTAACAATAACATTCTTACCCTTATTCTTAGCTTCAAATAATGCTTCATCTGCAAGTCTAAAAACTTCATCAAAACTCTTTCTCTCATATGTAGCTGTAATTCCACCGCTAAATGTACATTTGTTATTGTTAGGTCCCATAAAAGAAAAATCAATCATTGAAAAGCTTTCACGTAAGGCATCAACTAGTTCTTCATGCTCTTTTACGCTTCCTCCATTAAAAACAAATACAAATTCTTCCCCACTAAATCTACCTACAATAACATATCTTTCGTCAATTAGACTATTTAATAATAAGCCCAAAGTCTTTAATACTTTATCTCCATTATCATGTCCATATTTATCATTAATAGTTTTAAAATCATCTACATCAATAACTGCAATTGTAACTGGATTATACTGATTAGCACTTTTTAGCATATCTTCACCCTTAATTAGTACATATCCCCTTGAATGTACATTAGTTAATGGGTCAAAATCCAGCTGTCTTTTTAATTCTAATTCCCTTTCCATGCTAATCTTATCTAATTCGCTTATATTTTTGGCATACTCCTCCATAGCATTAGAAATCAAAAAAGCCAGTACAGTTACAACAGCACATATAACGGCACTTTGCATATAATACATAAATTCTTCTGGATAGCTATTACATGCAGTCACAAAACATATACAAATAACAAGCATTCCATAGATAAACATAACCCTTAATAACTTAAGATCATGAAAAACACTGCAAAAAATCAATGCTGCTATATGACATAACCATAATGGTGTGTAATAGCAATGAAAAATAGCTATATTTGCAATCATTGTACATAAACATATAGAGCAAACCCAGTATTTTGTTATGTTATTTTCTTTAGATGATTCATTAACACGCTTTACAACAATCACGGTAATTATGTTAATTATATTTGGTAACACCACTCTTAATACATAAAGAGGTGACTCACTTAATAAACTGACCTTTTCTGCATAATATATAAAATATGCCACATCTGTTATTAAGCATAATAATAGACCTATTACCATGATTTGGGCGATTAATTCCCTAATTTTTGCCTCTAATTTATTCATAGATAACACATCCCATATTATTTTTTCTCATATATCTCTAATTAAATACTAAATTCATTATGGAATGTTGTCAATAAATTTAAAAACTATTATCCATGTCCCAATCTTTTTTATCTACTAAATCCCCTTCAAAATCAGCTATAGCCTTAGCAAAATAATAGCCATATTTTTTATTCTTATTCTCACCTACACCTGATATTCCCATCATCTGTGTAAAGGTTTTTGGTCTATAAACACACATCTGCATTAAGGACTTATCTCCAAAAATAATATATGCTGGCATTTTTTCTTCTTTAGCAATTCTTTTTCTTACTTCCTTAAGTTTAAGAAGTAATTCCTTACCTTCACTTGTTAAGCTTATGCTTGAAGAAGATGTATAGTAATCCTTACTAATTCCAAATTTCTTAGGCTTTCTATCATTATAGCCTTCATAATTATCCATGTAGTTGTAATTCCTATTAGTCCTATAATTACCATCACTTCTATAGAAATTAGATGTATTGGATGTATATGATTTTTCCTTATCCTTACTATCATCTCTAATATAGACGTGAATATCCCCGTTATCAAAGGTCTTTCTTTCTCTTCCCATCTGAAGAAGAGGATATTGTCCTGTGCTTTTAGTTAATACATCTAATCTTAATAATTGCTCTATTATTTCCTTAATCTGTCTATCTGTAAATCCATTTAGTGCACCATAACATGAAAGCTCATTAAGACCGCTATTTATAATCCTATCGCTATCCACTCCCTGCAATACAGATACTACCATTCCAACGCCATATCTTTCCCCTAATTCATAAACTGCCTCTACTATAGTTGTGGCATATGTAGTAACATCCATAAATTCCACTTCTTTGCAGCAATTACAACAGTGTCCGCAAGCTGTCTTAGATCTAGACTTTTCATCATTATATTCTGCCTGCTCGCCAAAATACTGCAATATAAAGGTTCTAAGACATCCCGTTGTATTACAATAGTCAATCATTGTATTTAGTCTTCTTAAATCTCTTCTTGCAATCTCTTTCTGGGTTTCTATATCTATATCTTCTCTAGCTTCCTTATTCTCAATCAAAAATTTATTAATAATAATATCCTGAGGATTATATAAAAGCACGCATTCTGATTCTTCCCCATCTCTTCCTGCTCTACCTGCTTCCTGATAATAATTCTCCATAGATTGGGGCATATTGAAGTGTAACACATATCTAACATCAGACTTATCTATTCCCATTCCAAAGGCATTAGTTGCAACCACAACCTTAACCCTGTCATAAATAAAATCATCTTGATTTTTACTTCTTTCATTAACGGATAATCCTGCATGATATCTTGTTGCAGCTATCCCATTAGAATTTAGGAGTTCACACACCTCTTCTACATTTTTCCTAGTGGCACAATATACAATTCCACATTCATCACTATGGCTTTTACAGTAACTAAGCACTTCGTTTTTCTTATGGTTTACATGCTTAACACTAAAATATAGATTTGGTCTATCAAAACTTGTTATAAATATTTGTGGATTAATAAGACCAAGAATTTTTACAATATCCTCCTTAACTACCTTAGTAGCAGTAGCTGTAAAGGCTGTAAGAACAGGTCTTTTCTCTAAGCTATTTATAAATTTTACAATGTTAAGATATGCTGGTCTAAAGTCCTGTCCCCACTGAGAAATACAATGTGCCTCATCAACTGCCACCATAGATATATCAATTACATGTATCAATTCAAAAAAGCGCTTAGTATCCAATCTTTCAGGTGCAATATATATAATCTTATACTGACCTCTACATGCATTGTCAAAGGCCATATTAATCTGTCTTTCTGTAAGAGAGCTATTAATATATGCTGCGTGAATACCTGCCTGATTAAGAGCAAAAACCTGATCTTTCATAAGGGAAATCAAAGGTGAAATAACTATAGTTATTCCAGAAAACATTAAAGCAGGCACCTGGTAACATATAGATTTACCTGCACCTGTAGGCATAATTCCTAAGCAATCCTTACCACTTAGTATTTCGTCTATTATTTCTTTTTGTCCATCTCTAAAATCATCATATCCAAAAACTGACTTTAATACTTCTTCTGCCTTCACTTTTTATACCCTTTCCCTTTATTAGCATTACTACCATAAAAAAAGATGCTACCACAAATAGTAGCATCTTTATATTCCGATATGTATATCTAAATTCTTATTACTGCGAAACTAATTCTAAGTATCTATTAACATATGCTTCAACATCTTCTGGATCTAATCCATGAACCTGACTAGCCTGTGCTAATGATTCACCCTGTGATGCAGGACATGAAATACATCCCATACCACATTCCATTAATGCATCAACTGCTAATGGATACTTTGCAATAATATCTGAAATTATCATATCTTGAGTAACTTTCTTTTCCATACTTAATTCTCCTTCTTATAGAATGAATTTATAATATCATATAATAGCAAAATTAAATATAAAAATTAACCGATTTTAAGCTTAAATTTTTGTAAATCGCGTTCATTGTCAACCTTCTGAATGTTACCACCAAGACTTGTTAACTTGCCTTCAAAATTCTCATATCCACGCTGGATATATTCAATATCATCAATTACTGAGAATCCATCTGCTGAAAGTGCTGCCACTACAAGAGCTGCACCAGCACGCAAATCTGGAGCACTTACTGTTGCCCCTGAGAACTTCTCAACGCCTTCGATATATGCAGTATTCCCTTCAACCTTAATCTTAGATCCCATACGTGCAAGTTCATCAACATACTTAAATCTATTCTCAAAAATGCTCTCTGTAACAATACTATTTCCCTTAGCTAAAGCTAATGCAATAGCCATCTGAGGCTGCATATCTGTAGGGAAACCTGGATATGGTAATGTCTTAACGTTAGTTGCTTTAAGTGTTCTATCACTAGCAATAACTCTAACTGAATCATCACCTTCTACAATTGTACAACCCATTTCTAATAACTTAGCAGAAATTGACTCTAAGTGCTTAGGAATAACATTACATACTGTAATATCACCATGAGTTGTAGCTGCTGCCATCATAAATGTACCAGCTTCAATCTGATCTGGAATAATAGAATAAGAGCATCCATGTAACTTCTCTACACCCTTAATTCTAATTACATCTGTACCAGCACCCTTAATATTAGCACCCATTGCATTAAGGAAGTTAGCCACATCAACAACGTGTGGTTCCTTAGCTGCATTCTCAAGTATAGTTGAACCTTCTGCTAGACAAGATGCCATCATAAGATTGATAGTTGCACCTACTGTAACAACATCAAAATAAATATGAGCACCAACTAATTCTTTAGCCTTTACATGAACCATACCCTTATCAATATTATCTACTGCACCAAGTGCTCTAAAGCCCTTAAGATGCTGATCAATTGGTCTACTACCAATGTTACATCCACCAGGTAATGCTACATTAGATTCATGCTTCTTACCAAGTAATGCACCAAGTAAATAATAAGATGCTCTAATCTTCTTAATATAATCATAGTCAACAGTTACACTATTAATGCCCTTACCATTAATCTCAACTGTATTATTATCTAAATATTCAACACTAGCACCAATACCCTGAATAGCCTGTAATAATACTCTTGTATCTCTTACATTAGGCACATTCTCGATTGTTACTTTCTCATCACTCATAATTGCTGCTGCTAATATACCAAGTGCAGCATTCTTAGCTCCACCAATTGAAACACTACCATTAAGCGGTGTTCCACCTTTAACCACATACTGTTCCATTCTAAACCTCTTATCCGCTTACGCTATAAACCCTATCTATATAAATTATAAAATACAGATACAAATTTTGCCATAAAAATAGCAATAAATTTAAAGTTACTTTAATTGTATTCCTAATTCGTAATCCTAAAGAATTATATCACAAGAATTATTTTTGTAAAGCACATAGAAAATATTTTAAAAAAAGCGCGAAACTCCTACTACAGAATTTCACGCTTTTGTCTATTTTTTTAATTTTGATTTACATAATCCAATGGATTTACATAACTGCCATTAATTATTATTTCAAATAGCAATTCGTTATCAGTTGCAACACCTGTATTACCTGTTAATGCAATCACATTGCCCTTAGTAACGCTATCTCCTACTGATACCTTAATTTCGCTTAAATGGCCATATCTTGTAATGCTTCCATCTGAATGGGTTATTTCAACCATATAACCATAATTTGAATACCAGCCAGCTTTTGTAACCTTACCATCTGCACTTGCTAGTACATCAGTGCCAACATCTACACTCCATTCAACACCATTATCTAAATCTCCATCAAGGAATCCCGACTTTAATGTACCTTGCTCAGATTTAAGCGGTCTAGCGTAATTAGATGAAGATAATGTACCAACTGAAATGCTTGAAGGCTCTGCCTGAGATAATACATAACTTCCAAGTGAGATATATTTTCTTTGTAATTCTGTATCATTGTTATAAACAATTTCAGCCTCTATATATCTTTGACCTGTTGTTCCGCTTGTAGTAACTGCATTATCATATTTATTTCTAGTATTATCTTCGCTATAATTTGGTGTCTCATTATAATCTTCCTGGAAAGACATTCTTCTTGTTGTTTCAACAGTAAGTAAAGTCTTATTATATGGAACCGTAATTATATCGCCCTCAACTAATATTGTGCCATTCTTAATCTTAGGATTTAATGAAACAATCTTATCAACTGTTACACCATATTTATCAGCAATAAATTGAAGTGTATCATTAGCTGTAACTATATAGCTTTGATTAACTGTTGTTGCCTTAGTAAGAGTCTGATAAGCATCATCTACTGATACCACATCATTCTTTCCTTCTGGAACAGCATAAATTGTAATATTCTCAACAAATCTTATTGAAGTAACACCTTCGTTAGTAATATCTGTTGCATCTACAACTGTAGCTCCATCTCCACCTACAGCTGCTGCAACAATATCAGATGCTGCATTAGTTGATGAAGACTTAACCAAATTAACAACATATCCACCATTTACTTCTTCTGATGATGCTATTTCCACATTATACTGTGATAATGTGTCATAACTGTCCATAACTTTCTCAAGAACAGTATTAATATCATCAAGACTAGCCATAGTTATTGTTGTATCAGCTACTTTAAGCACATAATTAAAGTTTCTTTCTACTTCTAAGACATTATCAAAAAGATAGCTATATATTTCATCGCTTAATTCATTAACAGTTGATCTATCAGCTATTTTTCTATCTTCTTTTTGAATTACTATCTCCGGATTCATATAGACGTCTCCGCTATATTGTGAAGATAATTTCTTTCTAGCTAAAGCAAAAGCTTCTTCTACATCGTTCTTAGAGTTGGCAGCACCTACTGTAACTCCGTTTATTGAAATTGTATAATATCCAACTTTAGCATCTAACATGCTCTTTGTATAAAATGGAATTAAAAAAGCAACTAAAAAACCAGTTAAGGCAGTTATTAAAACGATTGCTTTCTTAAGACTTCTCCCGTATCTAGTTATATGCATAACTTTAATCCTACCTCTAATTCAATTTCACAAAAACGTAATATTTTTGTAACAAATTAAATAATACCAAAGTTGAAGAAAAAAGTAAATATTTCCCTATTTCTTCTTAGGCTTTGATTTTTTCTTAGCTTTATTTTTATTATTCTTTCTTACTGAAAAACCAAATCTTCCAAGCTCTTTACCCAGTGAAAAATATTGTCCATGGGCATAAGCTATTAAATCAGCTTTATCTAGGTGAAGACTACCCTTTTCGTCTAGTAAATCTTCATTAACATCAACTGCAACTACCTCTGCAATAAACATATCATGAGTTCCAAGTTCTAATACATTTACCACCTTACATTCGATATTAACAGGACTTTCTAAAATTCCTGGTGTCTCTATCTTAGTTGATTCCTGTGTATGAAGGTTCATTTCCTTAAATTTATCTATGTCTCTTCCTGATTTAACTCCACAATAATCTGTGGCTTTAGCTAATTGTTTAGTAGTTAGATTAACTACAAATTCCTTTGTTTCGCTTATAATTTCATGACTATATCTTGATTTTCTTACTGATATAGAAACCATTGCCGGATCAGAGCACACAGTTCCTGCCCATGCAACTGTAATTATATTAGCTTTTTCATTTTTTCTTTTACAAGTTACCATTACAGCTGGAACAGGATATAGCATATTCCCTGCTCTCCATGTCTGTTTTTTCATACTGTCTACCTCATGTATTTTCTTAAAAAGAGCAATTAATAAACTGCGTCCTTAATCATATTATATGTTTCAAGAATTATTTCACCATGATCTGCTGCAAGTCCGATTTTTTCAACTGTAGAATAATTTGTTGCCATAAGACCTGCAACTTCATAATCCTCATGCTTAATATCTGCTGCAATAACTTCTTCCTTTTCCTCGCATGTAAGTGTTAATCTTGTTACATTGTCAGAAAGTTCTTTTGTGTGGATTTCAAACCAACCTGCATCACTTGCATCATCTGCAGCATTAGGACTTTGCTCGCCTTCTTTAATCAATGTTACAAAAGCTGTTGTAATAATTCTTGTTCTTGGATCTCTATCATATCTTCCATATGACTTTACCTGAATTGCATCTATATCACTAATTCCAGTTTCTTCTCTAAGTTCTCTTATAGCTGCATCCTTTAAATTCTCTTTAAAATCAACAAAACCACCTGGAAGTGCCCACATGCCTATACTTGGATGATTAGCTCTCTTAATTAAAAGAAGTCTATTTAGTTTCTTATGTCCATTTTCTTCAATGTATGTAAATACCAATGTATCTACTGTGTTGCATGGGCTCTGATACTTACTTGGATCATAGTTATTTAAAAATGTTTCTAGGCTTTCTCCTTTAGCATTCTCCTTACCATTACCAATAAACTGTTTGTTTTGTTCGCTTGTTAAATATGTCATTTAAACCTCCAAAAGAATTGATCTTTTTATTAAGTCCTAAAACTTAAGCCTTATTTCATCCCATCTTTTGTCATTATATAATAAATTCTAAAAATTTCCAAATAAACAAAAAAAGCGAGGCTAAAAAGCCTCGCTCTAAATAACTATTAAGCAATTAATTATAATGTAAATAATACATTAATAAGGATTGATGCAATCTTACCAATTGCTACTGATAAAGCAAATACAAGTGGTAACTTATTCTTATCCTTAATAAAGAATGATGCAATATAAGCAACAACGATTAATTCAAAACCATAAGCAAACTTATTAATAACAGTTGCTACATATGAGAAGAAGTCTACATTAACTAAATCGATTAAGTTAGCGCAAACACCAATAAGATCTGAAATTATACCTGCAACAGCGAATAATAAAATACCCTGTGTAAATGTAATTCTATTGTTATTCTTCTTATCGAAGTAGTTTACAGCCAAGAAGAATACTACTGCTGCAAGAGATGCAAATGCATAAATCTGAAGTAAATCAATACCTGAATTCTTACCAACTACATTCCATTGAAATTCATGCTTGTAGTAAATTGCATCTGATGTAGAAATAACAGTTTCTAATTCACCTAAAATATTATTAATGAATGTTAAAACTACAGAGATTGTAAGCATAATATATGCTGCAGCTACTGAATTTGAACGTACAAAGTTAACAGCTGCATCGTAAGGCTTTGTAAAAATCTGACCAAAGAATGAAAGTACTGCAGCTACTGCAGGATTCATTGGCATTGGAGCCTGGTACTGAGCCTGACCTTGGAATTGAGGCTGACCTTGGTACTGTGGTTGACCCTGGAACTGTGCCTGACCTTGATACTGAGCCTGTGCCTGATTATTGAACTGAGCCTGATTGTTGAACTGAGCTTGTCCCTGAGCTACATTTGTTGTCTGCTGGCATGTACAAACTTCATTATCCTGAAGCTGCTTACCACAATTTGGACAAAATTTCATATTGTAATCCTCCAATATTTTTTATTTTTTTACTTGTTATAATATTTTAATATATCATAACAGAAGATATTATAACATGAAATAATATACCCGTAAAGCAACTTTACGTTTCCTGTTTCTAATAAAGTTAATATTAGTGCGCCTTCTGGTTGAGGATTCTCTTTTTCTTCTTAAAAAATCTATCAAGAACTTCACAGCTAGTTACATATTTATCTACTAATACAATAACATAGCTTTCTTTATAACTTGGCAATGTTAGTGTTAATGGGAACATATGCTTAACTATTATATCCCCTTCTTTTCTTGTTAATTTAAAATATTTGTGTGCATTATATAAAGCTTTATTAGGATGTTCAAATCCATGTAATCTTTCATTTACACCTGGTGTATAATCATGCCAATCATAGAGGAATAAATCATGTAATAATCCACCCTTCATTAAAGCCTTAGCATCCCAATTAAGAATTTTAGCTATCTTATAGCAATAATAAGCTACATGGACACAATGCTGATAACAGCTTGTTTGACTATGATGATTGTATTTTTTCATTTGAAGAACTATTGGATGTGTAAGTATTTCCTTAGCTTCTTCGTAAAATTCAATTCCTTCTTTATCTTTTGCCTTATGGCCATCTATTATTTTATTAATTATTACATTTCCCATTTTTATCACCTCAAAGTATTATTCATGCTTCATTTTATACAAAAACATATATAAAATCCACCCCAATTATACGCAATGCCAAAACCTGCAATATCCAAGTCCTATCACCGCAAATCGAGGTGGATTAATTATTATTTATTATTTGTTATTTATTATTTATATCGTTATTAGATATCTAACTTAAACTTGCTTACAATTTCTTCAAGCTCTTCTACATAACCCTCACACTCATCTACCATACTAAGGTTGCCACTTGTTTCTGTAACAATCTCGGTTGTTTTTTCTGCAATATCAGAAACACCCTTAGCTGCTTCATCTACTGTCTGAGAAATGGTTGAAACTGAGTCTGTAACCATATCAATTGATGCACCAAGTTCTGAAAGAGATGTCTTAATATCTAACATACTATCCTTAAAACTATTAGCATCGTTATAATACTGTTTACTAACTTCACCAAACTGTGCATAGTCTTCTAGTACTGTTTTTTCAAGAAAGTCATTAATTTCCTCTAAACACTCTGACATCTTACTTACTGACTTATTAACATCACCAATAATACCATTAATATTTCCTACTGCATCACTAGTCTGATCAGCCAAACTACCAATTTCTGTAGCAACAACTGCAAATCCCTTACCAGCTTCACCAGCTCTAGCAGCTTCAATAGAGGCATTTAATGCAAGTAAACCTGTCTGTGATGAAATAGCCATAATTGTATCTGTAAGTTCGTTAACCTTCTCAACAGCCTTAGAACTTTCAATAGCCTCATCTGCTTTTGCCTTAACTGATGAGTAGATTGACTTTGTTTTATTAGTTGCCTGATCTGTGCTTACCTTTAACTTATCAGCTCTTGTCATAATTTCTTCTGAAAGATCCACACCTGAATCAGCCTGTTTATCAATATTCTTAGCTTCACCCTGCATCTCAAGTACATTCTGAGCAATTGTTTCAGCTGTTGATGAAGTTTCTTCCATGGCTGCTGCAAGCTCCTCACTTGTTGCAGAGTTATCTGTACACTTATTATTAACTTCATCAGTAGAATTACGAAGTTCTAAGACATTTTCATTAATCTTATCTCCCGCATCACTAATATTAACAACCATACTTGTTAATTGCTCAATCATGTCATTAGCAGATTTTGCAATAATACCAATTTCATCTTTTCTTTGAGCAAGTTTTTCACCCTGGTGATTATCATCTTTAGTGAAATCAAAGTTAGCAGTCTTATCAAGTTCATAAACTACTGTCTTTAATGGTTCAAGGAAGATCTTAATTACTACATAAAGGATAACTGCCATTGCAATCATACCAACTATTAAGAAGATAATAAGCAAATTTCTTAGATTATTAATTGGTTTCATAACCTGTGTAAATTCGCCAAGAACAACAACAATATTGCCGCCGTTTGTAAATGCATAACCAGCAAATTTCTTATATCCATCTGCAACATATGTTACTGCGCCATTTCCTATTGCGCTTGAGCTCTCGCCGCTTCTAAGTCGTGAACAAATCTTATTAATTGCATCATTTGTTACTGCTGAACCTACTCTATCCTTCTTAGGATGGTAAACCATCTTAGCATTAGGACTTGCTAGATATGCGTAACTTGTTTCAATACCTTCTAGCTTGATTTCGCCAAGAGAATCCTGGAATGTTTCCATAATTAAATCTGCACTATTAGCTGCATCTGTTTCAGCCTTATTAGTAAAATACTGTTCTATGGCAGCTGCGCCTGCTGCATCTTGTGTAAATCCATATCTACCAGCTATGGTTTCCATCTGGATATCTACAGCCGTAGCTGCAGATTCTGCTAAGTTTTGTGCATACCTATAATACGTATCTTCCATTGTGCCCCTAGAATCTGTGATGGCAAATGTCATAAGTGCAACCATAATAGCTCCACCTATTAAAAATGCCACAATAGATAGCTTAAATGCCATTGAATTGTAAATTTTCACCGTTAGTTTTCTTTTCTCGGACATAAATAACCCCCTTAAAATAAAGAATTTAGGCATTTGCGGCTACCCATTATATTTAATTAAATCTGTTAATTATTATATCAAATATTATTATATTTTGCATCTATATTTTATCTTTTGATAGTAATTTTGACATTACAATAAAAATTATAATTCCAGCAAAAATTTGTAATGGATACCAGTATAAATTTTTTTCTGGTATCAAGAGTGCTAATATTCCCAATGCCGCTGCAGGTGGCATATATAGCTTCATAGCCCTCATTATTAAAAGAGCAACTGTGATTATAATAGATGCTGATAAACTAAGTGGTAAATCAATATAGACTGTAATTAATAATCTTGTCATTGCTCCAAGTAAAGCACATCCTCCCACTAAAATAACCACATGTAATGGTTTTTTAATGGCCTTATTTCCCTTTTTTGAAAGCTCTGTAAAAGCCACAAGTAAGGGTGGAGCCAATATGAATTTATAGCCCTGTGGAACTGTGGCAAGAATAAGAATAGAAACTAATATACATCGTTTAATAGCAAGTATAACGTTATCCTTATTTAAGCTGTCTACAGGTTTATAAACAACACTTAGTTTATGACCTTCTTTTACAAAGATAAGTCGAATTACAACAATTAATGTTGTTAGACAAAAGGCAGATATAATATACACAACGCTTCTTGTCTGTATCATTACAGGAAGACATATTGCTGATATCATTGGTGCCATAGTTGTACGGGACAAAAGGAAAATCACCTGACTTAAAATAAAAGCAAGTATTAACTGCCCCCATAAAGGCATAGGAATAAAGCATACAATTAAGACGCCTAAAATGGCGCAAATTGTAATATAAAACACCATTTTCCATTCATTTACAACCCATGGAAAGGCAGGCAAAACTATAGAGCCTACGCAAAGAGCCGCCACTTCAGGAAATATTATTTCTTTATCCCCAAGAATTTCAGACATTGCCACCATTAAAGTCACTACAGCAATGGCAACAATATAGTTAATAATGTTTTTATGTTTCATAATCTAGTTCTCCAATCACCCTATCTTTAAATAATATCGGTTTAATTTCAATAATGTTTAACTATTTATATCATATTTAATTGAAATTTACTAATATATCAGTTTAGATATTAGTCTTACGAAAATTATAATTTTCATTGCATAACTTTGTATAAAATTATATAATATCCTCTGTGACGCCAGTTATAATGGCATCAGTGATAGAAATATGTAAAGGGAAACAAAAGGAGATTTTATGAAAACCGTAGAAAGACGTGACGTAATCAGAACAAAGAAAGCACTAGTAACAGCATGTTACGAACTAATTTTAGAGCAAAACGCTAGTGCACTTACAGTAAATGACATTTTAGAGAGGGCTAACATAAGTAGAGGTACTTTTTACGCACACTACGACGATATCGCAGATTTAATCGATTCCGTTGAAGATTATATATTAGATAACTTCACAGAACTCTTTGACTTTGCTAAAGTCGATGTATCAAAGGAAAACTGCACAGACTATCTTGAGAAACTCTTCAATCTCATTGAAGAAAAGCAAGAAAAAATAGCACCTGTATTTAATTATGTTAACAACGTAAGACTTGAATATAAGGTAAGGGTTCGTTTCAAGAAGATTTTAAAGGAAAGCTACTTAGAAAAATATTCAGATAGAGATGCTTCATTCCTAAGCGCTTGCTTCTGTTCAATAGTATTTAGTTCAGCAACTGACTGGATTACAACAGGCAAAAAAATTTCAAAAAGAGAACTTTGTGAGAATATAACTCATCTTTTATTTGATGGATATAAGACATTTTTACTAAGTGCCTAATATTCGACAATAAATATTAAAAAGCCGGTGATTATCTAATAATTAGATAATCACCGGTATTTTTTATGAACAAATTGGACAATCCTTATTAGGACCTGGAAGCTTAATTTTTCTTATTTTCATATTAAGCCCATTAACTTCTAACATATATCCAGAAAGCAAATCTCCTATTTTAAGCAAATACTTAATAGCTTCAAGCGCCTGCATAGATCCTATTACTCCTGCTATTGCACCAATAACCCCTTTTCTTTTATCATCCTGTAAAACTTCCTTTGGAACATCTTCAAAAAGACATTTCAAGCAAAGAGTTTTACCCGGAATTATAGTAGTTAACTGTCCTTTAAAATTATATATTCCGCCATGAATAAATGCCTTATTATTTCTTATACAGAGTTCATTTATAAGAAATTTCGTTTCAAAATTATCGCAAGCATCGATTATAACGTCGTATTTTTTTATTATTTCATCGCCATTTTCTTTATCTAGAAAAAAATCATATTCACATACGTTAATATATGGATTTAGCTCTAACAATTTTTCTTTAGCAGATTTTGACTTTGCCACACCAATATCTCTTGTTTTATGCAATATCTGTCTGTTTAGATTTGTGATTTCAACCTCATCACCATCTATTATTCCAATAGTTCCCACGCCTGCTGCTGCCAAATAAAAAAGTGCTGGTGATCCAAGACCTCCTGCTCCAACAACAAGACATGATTTTGTCTTTAGAAGATTTTGTCCTTCCTCTCCAATTTCATCAAGAAGTAACTGTCGTTTATATCTTTCTAGCTCTTCCACGCAAACCTCCTTAGCTCTGCTATATACGCAAAAATAAATATCATATCAATGATTATTTTACTACAATCGCTCATTTTTTATGATTGATTTTGATAAACAATACCAATAAAATTATATATATACTTATGCTCGCTTACCAAGTTTATTTAAACACTTTATAATATAGTTAGTATTTTTTGTGAGTTATATTTTAATATTTATTTTTTTGGGGGGATTATGTCAATTTTAAACGAAGATTATAGCAGTTTATCTGCTGAAGAACTTGAAGCCAAAAAGCGCCAAATTCTATCTTTAACAGCTAACGATATTAGAGAAGAATTTGTAAATGAGGCAAATCAAATGCTATTAAATATCAAAAAAGAATCAGACTTTTTGCTAACACGAAGCATTAAAACAGGTATTTGCTTTTTAATTTGTGTACTTGTGTCTGCATTTATTATTTTTAATTGCATTAAATCACCATACAAGGTATTTATTATAACCGCACTAGCCATGTGTTGTATGGCTCTTCTTATTGTGTTTATACATAATATGAGAGAATTAAAAATAGCTAAAATTCGAGTTTTTAAAAGTGAGTCAGAAGTTGAAGCACTAAAAAATACAACACTTTCTGAAACACAGCTAAACATCTTTAAAATGCAATGTTTTAAGCTAATTGAAGATAATATTGCAAATACAAATCATACTAATTAGAACTTTGCTTATAGCCATTTGTATACATTTCCTTTTTTCAATTGACCTAAGGCCTTTATTTTGATAAAATTATCGTCGTTTATTTTTATAAATAATAAACAAAGGTTTTATGTTTTTTAAGGAGGATTACAAATGGCTAATATTAATTCAGTCATGTCAGGTATTTCTAATACCCTCGCCCTTCCGCTAGATAATTCTAAATCATACATTGCAGGGGTTTATAACAATTTCACTATCATTATCAGCAAGCGTTCTATAAATGGATATTATACAAATATCGATTTCAGAATAACAGCTTTTAATCCAGCTACTAATAATACACTTTCAGCTAATGATTTATCTGTATTTATTAACACTATAAATCAGAACACAAGAAAGCATTTTGTTAATGCATCAATTAAGAACTGCTTATTAGAATTTTCTTTCAGAAATGTTGGCAAAAAAGAGGATCTTATTCTAAACATATGCAATAGTATTGCATATGTTACACAGCAGTTAACATCTAATAATTACGTATCTTGTGATGAGTTCTATGGTAGAACAGAGAACGTATTACCTGTTGCAATTTCAGGAAATTACCATATTGTAGATAGCATTAGCTACAATGAAATTACAAACCAATTATCACAAGCCAGTGCTATAGAAACTAACACTAAGGAAAACTACCCAGCTGGTATTGTTGGTGCCATTCTAGGTTCCTTAATTGGTGTTGTTGTTATGGTTATTATTGGACAGTTAAATTACGTTGCGGTAATTTCAGGCTTAGTTATGGGATTTTGTACTTTTAATTTTTACCAGAAATTTGCTAAGAAGATAACATGGATTGGTATCATTATCTGCTCAGTAATTATGATTGCAATGATTTACTTTGCTGTTCAGGTTGACTGTGCATTATGGATTACAAGAACATACAGCGATTACACATTCTTTGATGCATTTACTGCTATATCAGCTGCTAGACAAGAAAGTGCTGAATTTGCAGCTTCCTACTCACACGGCTTATTTATGCAATATCTTTACAGCGGTATTGGTGCTGTAATTACTGCAATTAGCCTAATTGGTGCTCAGAAAAACAAATATACATCAAATATTCTTTAATCTTGTTTTTTTATTTTTCATATGATAGCATAACTTTACTTAGTGATAATAAGCCAAGATATTCTTTTATAAGGAGTTTTATATGAAAAAAGGTTATTATAAAGATCATGCATGTGAAGAAACATTTACATGCGATGTATGTGGTCGAGAAGTTGTTCCAGATGGAGCAAGTAGTGATCATAGAAATCATTGTCCTTACTGTCTTTCTAGTAAGCACTTAGACATTGAACCAGGTGATAGAGAAGCTGATTGCGGTGGAGTTATGGAGCCTATTGGTGTTTGGGTTAGAAAGAATGGTGAATGGGCACTTATCCATCGTTGTAAAGTATGCGGAACTCTTAGTTCTAACAGAATTGCAGCAGATGACAACCCAATGAAGCTTATGTCTATTGCTATGAAGCCTATTGCTAACCCACCTTTCCCACTTGAAAGAATCGAGGATATGGCTCATATGATGGATGAAAAAGGAAAGCTTGAATGGTAATTTTATAAGATTTTATAAGAATTAAGAAAAGCCTTGAAACTTCTAATCAGTACGATTAGTTGTTCCAAGGCCTTTTTATTTAAGCTCTAATGTATTCAAGTAATAATTTCATAGTATTAAGCGCTCCATCCCTGTGGCTTCTTTCGTATCCATGAGAAGCATAAACACCAGCACCAATTAAACCATGCTTAATATCATAACCTGCTGACAATGTTGCTTCCACATCAGAACCATAATGTGGATATACATCTACTGCATAGTCAGCTCCTGCTTTTTTGGCTGCCTCAATAAGTCCCTTAACGATTTCATAAGAATATGGGCCACCACTATCCTTAGCACAAATTGAAACCTGTCTTTCAGTGCAACTAAGACCATCTCCTACGCATCCCATATCAACTGATATTGCTTCAGTTACGCAATCTGGAACTGATGCACATCCACCATGTCCAACTTCTTCAAATACAGTAATATGGCTATAAAGAGGACGACTAATTTCAATTTTTTCATCCTTAATGCACTTAGCTAGTGCTAGAATAATTCCAACGCTTAATTTATCATCAAGGAATCTACTCTTAATATAACCAGACTTAGTAACTCTAGTGTTTGGCTCAAAGCATACAATATCACCAACACTTATACCAAGCTTTTTAGTATCCTCCTCTGACTTAACATCCTCATCAATAACAACTTCACATGTATCAAAGCTTCTCTTAATGTCATTATATTCACTATTTACATGAATTGATGCATTATTTAGCTGAAATGTACCTTCGTATTCACCATCAAATTTAGTGATAATACGTACATTTTCTGTCTCTGCATTATTAGCATTCATTCCACCAAGCGGAGTAACAATCAAGCGACCATTAGATTTAATAGATGAAACCATACCACCTAAAGTATCTGTATGGGCTTCAAGTAAAAGTCCATTATCTGCTGTCTTGGCATTAGGATTTAGATTAACTAATACTCCACCCTTCTTAGTTAATTTAGCCTCAAATCCAAGACTTTTAAATTCCTCTAATACAAAATCTGCTGCCTTAGTTGTATATCCTGTTGGAGAATCAATAGCTAAAAGCTTAACTGTCCTATCAATAATAAAATCTGAATACTTATTAAAATCCATAATATTTCCTTCCTTTAAGCTAATAATCACAATTTTATTTTTTATAAATCCCTTGAATCAAGGCAAATTGTAAATGGCCCGTCGTTAGTTAAGGACACCTGCATATATGTTCCAAATTCACCTGTTTCTACCACAGGAATCTCTTTTTTACATTCAGCAATTATATACTCATAGAGCTCGTTAGCAAGCTCTGGCTTACCTGCATTTATAAAACTTGGGCGATGTCCCTTTTTACAATCAGCATAAAGCGTAAATTGAGAGATAAGTAAAAGCTCACCGTTTACATCCTTTAAAGAGAGATTTGTCTTGTCGTTCTCATCCTTAAAAATTCTCATACCAATAAGTTTTTTAATCATCTTATCAGCCACTTCTTTAGTATCTTCATTAGAAACTCCGATTAATACGCAAAATCCCTTTCCGATTTCACCAATAACCTTGTTATCTACTTTAACGTTAGCGTTAGTTACTACTTGAATTACAAATTTCATTTAACATCCTCACTTAAAATATTCTCGTAAATATTATACATGGATAGATGTCATAATGCATTCATTTATTTTCTTAAAACAATAATATAACTTTGTGCAATTTATAACAAATTCTCTTTATATTGTTGTTACAATCACCAAAAAGGAGTATAATTTTCTCATATTGTGTTTAGAACAATTTAAAAAATACTTGCAGAAAAAACTGCATGATTGGAGGTTTTATATGGTTAATTGGAGTAATATGGATACTCTTAGTGCTTACGATGCACTTACAAAAGCTAAAAAAGTTGACCTTACAGAAGTAATGGCTGGCGAAAATGGAGCTAAGAGAGTTAAGGAAATGTCAGTAGCTATGGGAGCTGGTCTTAACTACAATTACGCTTCAAAACAAGTAGATGAAACAATAGTTGACGCATTAGCAGATCTTGCCAAGGAAGCTCAACTTACAGATAAATATGCAGCATTATATAATGGTGAAGTTGTTAACACAGGTGAGAAGAGACTTGTTCTTCATCAGTTAACTAGAGGTCAGTTAGGTAATGACGTAATAGCTGACGGCGTTAATAAAAGAGAATTCTATGTTAACGAACAGAACAGAATCGCTGAATTTGCAAAGAAGGTTCATTCTGGCGAAATCACAAATGCTGCAGGTGAAAAATTCACAACAGTAGTACAGATTGGTATCGGTGGTTCTGACCTTGGTCCTCGTGCTATGTATCTTGCACTTGAGAACTGGGCTAAGAAAAATAACCACTTTAAGATGGAAGCTAAATTCATTAGCAATGTAGATCCAGATGATGCAGCAGCAGTACTTAATTCAATTGATGTTGCTCATTCACTCTTCGTATTAGTATCTAAGTCAGGTACTACACTTGAAACATTAACTAACGAATCTTTCGTTAAGGATGCCTTAAAGAAGGCTGGTCTTGATGCTTCTAAGCATATGATAGCTGTAACAAGCCAGACATCTCCACTTGCTAAGTCTTCAGACTACTTAGCAGCATTCTTTATGGATGATTATATCGGTGGTCGTTTCTCTTCAACATCTTCAGTTGGTGGTGCAGTTCTTTCACTTGCATTTGGTCCAGAAGTATTTGCAGATTTCCTTGCAGGTGCTGCAGAAGAAGATGTTTTAGCTAAGAATGAAGATATTAGAAAGAACCCAGCAATGCTTGATGCATTAATCGGTGTTTATGAAAGAAATGTACTTGGTTACCCATGTACAACAGTTTTACCATACTCACAGGCTTTAAGCCGTTTCCCAGCTCATTTACAGCAGCTTGATATGGAATCTAATGGTAAATCAGTTAACAGATTTGGCGAGCCAGTTAATTATAAGACAGGTCCAGTTATCTTTGGTGAACCAGGCACTAACGGACAGCACTCATTCTACCAGTTATTACATCAGGGAACTGACATTGTTCCTCTTCAGTTTATTGGCTTTAAGAATAATCAGCTTGAAACAGATGTTAATATTCAGGATAGCACAAGCCAGCAGAAGCTTTGCGCTAACGTAGCAGCTCAGATTGTTGCTTTTGCATGTGGTAAGAAGGATGACAATGCTAATAAGAACTTTGCAGGTAACCGTCCATCAAGTATTATTATTGGCGATCAGTTAAATCCTAAGACTCTTGGTGCATTACTTGCTCACTTCGAGAATAAGATCATGTTCCAGGGATTTGTATGGAATATTAACAGCTTCGATCAGGAAGGTGTTCAGCTTGGTAAGGTTCTTGCTAAGAAAGTACTTGCTCATGAAACAGACGGTGCTCTTGCAGTATATAGCCAGTTACTTAACATCTAGTTATTAGACATCTAATTATAATTTATAATAAAAAGAAAACCCTCGAAAGCTATCTTAACTTGATTAGCTTTTGAGGGTTATTTTTATTCATCAATAACTTTATTAATTTTTTCTTAAGGTGATATTCTAGTTAACTAGCAGATTAACTAACAGATAACTCCACCGCCAACTACCACATCACCGTCGTATAATACAACTGCCTGACCTCTTGTAATAGCTCTCTGGGGTTCATCAAATACCACTCTAATTCTATCTTCATCAATCTGTTCTACAGTTGCTGGCTGCTCTGTCATACCATAACGAATCTTAGCCTTAATATGACGTGGTTCATATAAATTCTCAACTGAAATAAGATTAATATTAGTAGCTTCTAATGTAGTCTTAAATAAATCCTCATTAGAACCAATAACTACCACATTCTCCTTAGGATCAATATCTACAACAAATGCTGGATGACCTAGAGCAATACCAAGGCCCTTTCTTTGACCTATAGTATAATGCACATAACCTTTATGCTTACCAAGGACATTGCCCTTAGTATCTTTAAATAAGCCTTCTTTATATTTCTTATTTCTGTATCTTTCCATAAAGCCAACGTAATCACCATCTGGAACAAAGCATATATCCTGACTTTCGTGTTTTTTAGCATTAACAAAATTATTCTCAAGGGCAATTTCTCTAACTTCTGTTTTTTTGTAGCCACCTAATGGAAAAATTGTATGTGCTAATTGATTCTGAGTCATTGTGTATAATACATAGCTTTGATCTTTAGATAAATCAACAGCCTTTTTTAATACATATCTTTGTGTGTTCTCATCTTTTTCAATTCTTGCATAATGACCTGTAACAATATAATCACAATCAAATTGTTCCATTTTATCAAAAAGGTGATCAAACTTAAATCGTCTATTACACTCAATACATGGATTTGGTGTTAAACCATTCTCATAGCTACATACAAAATGCTCTATAACCTCTTTCTGGAACAAATTTTCAAAATGAAAAATATGATAAGGCATATCAAGTCTTTCACAAACGCTTCTAGCATCCTGAGTGTCCTTTAATGAACAACATGTGCTAAGCATATCTTCGCCAATTATATTGTTCTCATATAAACGCATTGTACAACCAACGCATTCATATCCTTCTTTCTTCATTAAATGAGCTGAAACGCTACTATCAACGCCACCACTCATTGCTATTAATGCTTTCTTCATTACTTCTCCTTAATCTAAACTACTTATCTAGTGTATTTTAATATAATAATTCCAGAATAAAAAGTTCATTCTAATTAAATAGTTCAGTTGATAAATACCTATCACCAGAATCTGGAAGAATTACTACTATATTCTTTCCCTTATTATCTTCTCTATTAGCAACAATTTTAGCTGCAGCAAGGGCAGCACCTGAAGAAATACCAACTAATACCCCCTCAGCCTTAGCAAAATCGCGACCTTCAATAAATGCATCCTCATTATCAATTGCAATTACTTCATCGTAAATTGATGTATCTAATATCTTAGGTATAAACCCAGCACCAATACCTTGAATCTTATGTGGACCAGCTTCCTTACCAGAAAGGACTGCACTAGTACTTGGCTCAACAGCTACAACCTTAATATTAGGATTTTGCTTTTTAAGATATTTACCTATACCTGTAATTGTTCCACCTGTACCAACTGTAGCTACTAAAATATCTACCTTACCATCTGTCTGATCCCAGATTTCTGGACCTGTTGTTAATATATGAGTTTCTGGATTTGTATCGTTATCAAACTGTCCAAGAATAATTGAACCTTCAACTTCTTTGTTTAATTCATTAGCCTTATCAATTGCTCCCTGCATTCCCTTATCTCCAGGTGTCAAAACAATTTCAGCTCCATAAGCCTTTAATAAATTTCTACGTTCTACACTCATAGTATCAGGTAATGTAAGAATACACTTATATCCAAGAGCTGCTGCCACTAATGCTAAGCCAATACCTGTATTGCCACTTGTTGGCTCAATAATTGTAGCACCCTTTTTTAATTTACCACTTTCTTTAGCAGCTTCAATCATATGAAAAGCCACTCTATCTTTAATAGATCCAGCAGGATTTAAGTATTCAAGCTTTGCAAGAATTGTTGCTTTAGTATCATTTGCATAATTATTTAACTGTAATAAAGGTGTATTACCTATAAGTTCAGTTGCGCTTTGTTTTATTTTACTCATTTATTTTCCTCCAAAAAGCATAACATTTAGTTGTTATAAATTAAATTGCATTCATTATAGTTTTACTATTCTTCTTCCTCAAAATCAAACTCTTTAAAAAGATATTTTCTTGCAAATAGTAAAATTGCAATGGAAATTACTCTTATTAAGACATAGATAGCAGCCTCGTGGCCTGCCACAAGACCTCTAGCTATGGCAAAAATAAGGACTTCAATTATAGTATTCATAGAATGTTTAACAAGCATTCTAACAAACTCTATAACAATAATTACACTAAATGCCGAATTTAGCAGGTTTTCTAAGTACTGAGAGGCTTCTATACTGCCAAAATTAAAGGCTTCCATAACTACATTAAAGCCTCCATAAAAAACACCTATGAGCAAAATTGCCGCTATAATTTTTTCAAGAAATGTAGGCATCTTAACAATCAATTTATGAAATGTCTCTCTGCTTCTCTTCATTATAAGCTCCTTATTATGTACTATTTATTTCTAATTAACACTATGTGTAAAGCTTGGAATTGCTTATACTGTTTTAATTTTATAATAAATATAATACATAGGCAACTAAACTTTATATAAACACATTTTATTTAGCAGGCAAGACCTTTTTCATCATCCACTTCATTACTAATTCTAATCATATTATCAAGAACTTCTAGTGCCTTACCTGAATCAATTATTTGGGCTGCTAAATTAACGCCTTCCTTAAAGGAATCAGCCTTACCACCTACATAAATTGCTGCTCCTGCATTAAGTAAGACAGCATCCCTTTTATGTCCTTTTTTTCCACTAAGAATTTCCTTTGTTATCCTAGCGTTTTCCTCGGGAGTTCCGCCCTTTAAGTCATCCTTAGTACAAGAATTTAGTCCAAATTCTTCAGGAGTTATTGTGTATGTTTTATACCATCCATCTCTAATTTCACATACCTTAGTTGGAGCTGACATAGAAATCTCATCTAACTTATCCATGCCATAAACTACCATACCTCTCTTAACACCAAGATTAATTAAAACCTTAGCTAATGGCTCAACTAAATATTCATCATACACACCTAGAATCTGATATTTAGGAGAAGCTGGATTTGTAAGAGGTCCCAATATATTAAAAACTGTTCTAAAGCCTAGTTCCTTTCTAATAGCACCAACATACTTCATAGATGTGTGATACTTTTGAGCAAAAAAGAAACACATGCCAGCTTCCTTTAAAAGTCTAATACATGTCTTAGGGCTTTGATTAATATTTACTCCCAATGCCTCAAGACAATCTGCTGTACCACATAGGGATGAAGCAGCTCTATTACCATGTTTAGCAACCTTAATTCCTGATGCTGCAATTACAAGAGCCGATGTTGTAGATATGTTAAAGCTACCTGCATTATCACCACCAGTACCAACAATTTCTAAAATATCCATTCCTGTATCCACCTTAAGGGCATGATCTTTCATTGCTTTGGCACAGCCAGCTATTTCATCTGCTGTCTCTGCCCTTGCACTTTTAGTTGATAGTGCTGATAAAAAAGCCGCATTCTGAGTAGGTGTAGTTTGACCACTCATAATTTCATTCATAACTTCATAGCTTTCTTCAAAAGTTAAATCCTCTTTGTTTACGATTTTTACAATTGCTTCTTTAATCATATTTGCCTCCTTTAATCTCTTTGTCAGGAAACAATAAAAAAAGTCCCTGACAAATTTAAATAAAATTTGTCAAGGACGAATAAACTATATCCGCGGTGCCACCTTGATTCATGACTAATTCATGCTCTTAAGAGTACCATCATACTCCTGACAACTAACGGGTGTCTTCCGTCACGGATACTCAGATTAACCTTTCCCCATGCCCTCAGCGGGCCATATAAGAATCCCAACAGGACTCACGCATTCGCATACCGCTCGGCTTCCACCATCCCGAACTCTCTTAAGATAAATCTTGGCGCTAATATGCTTTTTCTTCCGCTTCATCGGTTTACTTTATTAAATTATTATCATTTAACCACGAAGTTTATTATATGTCAACTAGTTTTCTTCTTTTTTTACTAGAGCTACAACAATTACTCCTGAAACAATAAGAATTATAGCAAGATAAATTACCGCACTAGCAGTTAAATCTCCTGTATCTACTGTTTTCATGCTTATCTCATCAGCTAAAACTTCATCATTATTTATCTCTATATCTCTAGCTCCATAAAAACTATTATCTACTATTACTAGTAAATCATCATCAAGTGATACACTATTTTCCTTGCCAGTATTACTTGGCTTAGTTGGTATTTTAGCTGTCTCAATATTAATATTTATGGCTGCGCCATTTTCATCAGCTGCTAGTTCAACTACACTATACTCTGAATCTATAATTGAATCTTTTTTTAGTAGATTTGTTTTGAAGATGACCTCACCTTCATCTCTTGCTAATTCAAAAATATCCACCATTACAACAATGCTCTTACTATTACCAAGCTCATCTCTTGATATAATTTCATATTCCACTTCTGGTAAAAGAACTGGTGCATCAGTGTTAATCTCGCTATCCCAAATTGGATCAATTCCTGCCACAGCTAGACCATCCTTATAATTAACAGGCACAATAACAGTATGAATAGAATTGTCTTCTATACCATTTTTAGTTACTTGTAAATTATCAAGTGTTAAGCCCATAGCTTCATCAGCTGTCTCTATTACATCAATAATCATTAATGAAGCATCAGAATTAATTTCACCGATGGCATAATCAAAAACTAACTTAGCATTTCCATCTTCATTTACAATTCTAAAGCTAATAGATTTGCTTTCTTCTACAAAACCAGCAGGTTGCTTAGTTCTTGTCAGGTAATAAACACCCTCTGTTAAATCAAGTGCATTTACTTCTCCATTAGATGTCCATTCCTTAACAAGGTTCTTTGTTACAGTAGGATTTTTGCTATATTCAAGCTTAAAGTTAGCATCCTTTAAATATCTTCCCTGCTTTGAAATATCATTAATCTTTACAGTTGCACTTACCTTTGGTTTGGTATTTTCATAAGTATTTTTAGCTAGTTCTTTCTTTGCTGTACCAAGACCTGGCGCACTTGGAGTTGTTATCTTAATTCCACTATCAAGACCACTTCCCATTGGTAATTCATATCCTTCTGGAATCTTTGATTCAACTATTGTGTACTCTGTGCTCGGCTCCAATTCACCAAGACCATTAAATACTATTATACCATTGCTATCTGTTACTTTTTCATCTATAACTTTTCCATTAGAATCTATTAACTTAAAAATAGCTCCAGATAATGGCTTTGTATTATCCATTTCATCTACAAGTTTTACAGTTAGATATGTAAAGCTATCCAATCCTGCATTTGAAAAATCTGCAACAGATGTATCCCATTTTGCTGTGGCTGTATTAGACACAGTAGAACCAACTAATTCAACATCATTAGAAATATCTGTCTGGCTTGCATCAAGCATCCTTGCAGTATATATTAGAACGTAAGCGCTCTTACCTACATTTGGAATATTAACTGTAAGAATTGTCTTACCTGCATCGTTTAAGCTAGTATTTATATCAGCTTCAGTAATAATACTTTCTCCATAAGGAATTAAGCTTTTTCCATCCTCTGATGATTCTGCCTTATATAACTTTATGCTGTCTTTTAGAAGTGTAAAGCTTGTACCCATTGTATCCCTTGCAAGAATAATCTGATTTTCATTCATGCCATCATAAATATCCTGACTATTAGGATTTATATAAACTGTAAAATCCACATCTGTCTTTTTATCACTTTGCTTACCCTGCTTTGTAATCATCTTATTAGTGATGTTAGTCTTAACTTCATTACTTGTTACGCTTTCATTTAAATCATCATCACTAAATTTTTCTCTTGTAAGCACAGCCTTATTGAATATATCAATATTTACATCATTTGCTAAATATTTATCATCCTTAAGTTTAGCTTTAAATGTAATGACCTTACTAGAATCAATATTTCCTAGCTTAAATTCAAGTAAATCACTGCCATTATCACTTGTAATTACTGGCTCAATTCCTTCACTTCCAACTAATGCTGAGCCACTTACATATTCAAGTCTACTATCTAACTTATCACTTATATTAACATCATTTAATGTCACATTTTTACTATTAACTGTTAAAGTATATGTAATTTCATGGGTCTTATAATTATAAGTTGATGCTTTCTTAGTTAGGACATTTCCTGCGTATGTCTTAATTACTTCGTCTGAAACGTCTTCATTTCCAGTGGATGATAAAATCACCTTGTTAGTATATGAAGCTGACATGTTTCCTGCCCATACCTTACTTTGTGTATCATCAAGCTTTGTAGTTATAATAAATGTTGCAACATGTCCATTTAATTCATTAGAAAAATTAAAAATTGGATCATTCTTGCCATTCTCTGTATCAAAGCTTATTTCAGGTACAAAACTTGTTTCACTAGCATCTATAGTGATATCTGAAATTGATACAAATTCTAAACCTCGTGGCAATACATCTTTAATTGTTGCATCTACTAACTGCTGCTTATTCTTATTTACAGTAACCATCCATCTCATTTGATGATTCTTATAATCATCACTTGTTAAATCCAATGCCTTTTTTTCAATAGCTGACTTATATGTTGTTACTGTATCTGTAAAAAATGGCTTTGAAACCGATGGAGATCCAGCACTTGCACTTGTGCCATTTTTATCATAGTCATAATAAATTTTGGCACTATTAGTTGGCATTCCATGGTTTTCATTTAAGTATTTTTCCTGGTAATTCAAAATCTTAGTTGTATATGATACTCGATATGTCTTATTTCCAGACATAGTTTCGTTAAAATTAACAGTTAATACGTTGTTACTATAAGATGGAGTAAAATCAATTACTGCACCTGTATCATTGCCATTAGAATCTATTTCCTTAACACTTATTGTGTTTAAATCTAAATCTATATTAACTGGCTTAGCATTTTTTAAATTATCTGGTGTTATGGTATCTACTAATCTTAGGTTATTTAGGGTAAAACCATTATTCTTAATATCAACTGTCCAAGTTGTATTACCATCTGAATCTATAGTGCTTCCTGTTTTTTCTACCCATTTGCTAAGAAGTGTTGGAATATTAACATTTGCCTCTATAGGTCCTAAATTAAGGTCTTCATAATCTGAATTCTTACTTGTAGCCTTAACTGTAAGACTATTTTTTACAATGTCGTTTTTTTCCTCTGTCATATTCTCATTAGTCTTACTTGCCATTCCAAGGGTATCGACGTAAGTCTTATATCTATATTTAAAGGTCTTATTGGCTTCTTCTATATCTGCACCAGTATATTCCCACTCTAATTTACTAGAATCACTTAAAGTCACATCTTCCCAAGTATCTGATGCTTCTTTATACATCTGAAGAGAGCCCTCTTTGTAGATCTGGTTCTTATCAAGGCTATCTATAAATGAGTAATTATTGTATAAAACTGGTTTTGCATCGTTAGTAACAACTACTTCCCAATCAATATAACCTGTAGGATTGCCGTTCTCATCATATTCTCTTGTGCCATTTTTAGTTACATTAGGTTCATTTAACTTATATTCGTTGATTTTTACCTTAAATACGTAATTATCACCAAATTTTAATTCATAAAGCCCTGACTTAGTATCTGCTTCGCTAAAATCTGATTGGCTAAACTTAAGCTGAAATCCTGCTATTGCATTAACAATATCCACAGTATTTCCTTCGCCTGGATCATAGGTTACATTAAGATATGTCTTTCCATTTTCAAACTCTATAGTACCAAAAGACTTATCTATTCCACTAATTTTAACCTCAATATTCTCTGTATCATTTTGTGTAAGAACATCTGGAACACTAGGCAAAAGATATTTTTCACCAGTATGAACTATAATTTCGTTCTTAGTTAAAGTTCCATTTAAATCTGGTGTATTATCACCTACAACTGTAATAGGGCTTGCAAATTTATATGTAACAGATATTACATCGTCCAATGATATATCAGTACTAGAATTAGGACTAAGGGTCATCTTAGTTCCATCTGTTATTATTTTTTCAACTGTAATTGATGGGACTAATGTGTTAGCACTTTCATTATCATCTCCCACCGCATTAGCTATACTTCCTGTTTCTACTACTGCAGCCGCAACATAATTTAAGAAAACTGTATTAAGTAACACAATTATCCCCATTAGTGCAGCAAATATTTTCTTCTTCATTTTTTCATCCTTTCAGTTCGTTGTTGTCTGTTTTATAGGTCTTAAGTGCTATGGGATTATACCATTAGAAAAATCTTACAACAATAGCTGTACAAAAATTAAATATAAAAAAAGTGTAAACTCAAATGGCAAAAATAGTTTCCATGCGCATCAGGTCCATAAAAAAAAGCTGTGGTAAATAATTTACCACAGCTCTAATGCTATATTATATTAATCTCTCCACTTTAAAACACCTGTTTTTTCAGCTAATTCGTATCTTTCGATTTTGTAATTTAACTTTTGCAGAGCGACATCATATTTTGCTTTAGCCTCTATAATCTGTTCTCTTACTTCCTTTAGCAAATTCGTTCTTGCCTCAATTGTTGTATCCCCTTGCTGATATAAGCGAACATATTCTATTAGCATTTCTATTGGAACACCTGCATCTCTCATGCAAATTGCGTTCTCAACCCAACCTAAATCCTCTTCCTTATAGTCTCTGATTCCTCCTGATGTTCTTGTAACCTCAGGAATAACGCCTACTCTTTCATAATATCTTAAAGTATCTGGCGTTAAATTATATTTCGCGCAAACTTCCTTAATCGTCATAATATCACCTCCGTTTACAGATATGATATACCTTAGAGTTAAGTCCAAGTCAACTAAAATTTAGCAAACTATATGCACAATATTTATAAGTAAAATCCAAGTTAGTCCATAATATGTAACTACAGCTACTAAATCGTTAACAGTTGTAATCAATGGTCCTGATGCTACAGCTGGATCTACTCCAAGCTTTTTAAAAATAAGTGGAATACATGTTCCAACCATACTTGAAATAACCATAGCAAGTAACAGAGCAATCCCTATACATCCTGATATTAAAAATGCCACAAAGAATGTCTGATGCTTAAATAGTGCAATATAAAGTCCAATTCCCACAAAGGAAAGGATTCCCAGGAACAATCCATTAAGCAAGCCAACTTTCATTTCCTTGGTAATTAATCTAAATTGATTCTTTCTAGTAAGTTGTTCGTCCATTAAGACTCTAATTGTTACTGCTAGTGACTGTGTTCCAACATTACCTGACATATCTAGAATAAGTGATTGAAAGCATACTATAAGTGTAAGTTGTGCTACTACTGTTTCAAAAAGGCCTACAACACTTGATACAATTAGCCCTAGCCCTAATAATAATACAAGCCATGGAAGTCTTTTTCTTACACTGGCTAAAATAGGTTCTTTCAAATCTTCTTCTGCAGACAAACCACCTAATTTAGCATAATCTTCACCCATCTCATCATCTACTACTTCAACTAAATCTTCAGCAGTAATTACACCAAGAATTCTGTTATCGTCTGACAAAACAGGTATTGATTTTTCAGAATAATCTTTTAATTTTTCAATACAGTCATCAATCTTCTCATCTACATATACATATGGATATGATGTGGAAATAACATCTAGCAAATCATCATTCTCTCTTGCAATAATTAATTCATTAAGACTAATTGTTCCATAATAAATATCATTCTCATCCATAACAAAAAGATTCGATATATTATCATGATTCTTAGCCTGTTTAATAAGAGAGTTCATAGCTTCCTTAATAGTATAATATGAATAAAGGGTCACAAAATTAGTTGACATCTTACTACCAATTTCTTCTTCATCATATGAATAGAATTCAGTAATTGCCTTAATATGTTCCCTATCCATTAAACTTAGCCAAACCTTCTTCATCTTAGGGTCAGCTTTTTTAAGGATATCAACAGCCACGTCTGTCTCTACTAATTCGAGTATTCTAGATGCTCTTTTTATGTCTATTTCTTCTAATCGCTCGCTGGCATTTTCTAGATACTCAAAAACATCTGCTAATGTCTGCAAATCAAGTAATCGATATATTAATTCTCTTTCCTTAGAATTACAATTCTCAATTGCATCAGCAATATCACTAGCATGATATTCTGCAAGTTTGTCTTTAACTACCTTAGGTGTGCTTTTGCTCCTAATTAGTGTTAGTATCTCATCTTGAAAATTAATTTTTATCTTATCGTTATCCTTAAGTGTTTCATTTACGTTTGTCATATCGTCCTCCTAATTTCTAGATTTTAGCTAGAACAGAGGGAAATGATATGCTCTTATCTCTATAATTTTAGTAATTTATGAGACAAATTTCCTAATATTTCTACTATTCCTAATATATACCCGGGGTCTTCAGTCTCATTCTCATAAGAGCACATCGACTTACTCCCTCCATTATCGCTTTTTTCCATTTGTCTCACCTCACTTTTACTTGATCTTAAATACGTAAACTTATTATAAATGTTAAGCATAAACACAAGTAACTTCTATTACTTATGTAAACACAACGTTTTTTATGTTACCATTTTATTCTCTTTTTGTAAAACAATCCTTTGTAAAAAATTTATCTAGTTAGCTTCTTTAAAAAGCTTTTTGCAATTTCTTTATTAGCTGAATCTTGCTTATAAGCTGCATATATATTCCAATTTGGTGCTTCTTTAATCTTAATTGCCTTTATTTCTTTATCCCTTTCTAAAAATTCAGGAGAAATACCAATTCCTACCTTATTAGAAACCAGTCTATAAATTGATTCACCCTCTGCAAGTTTTGCTGCTATCTTAGGATTAAAGCCCTTTAAATTACAGGCATCAATTAAGTCATTATATATATGATAATTTTCATTCATACTTATTAAAGCCTCATCTTTTAAATCTTCAATCTCAATAAATTCTTTATCCCATAATCTATGTCCTTTATATACATAGGCCACTATCGGATATGTCTTAACAAGCTCTGTAATAAGGTCCTTTTCCTTTACTTCACCAACTACAAGTCCAAAGGAAATTTCATCATCCAAAAGCTGCTTAATAATTTTTTTATTTTCGTACTCATGCCAGATTGCAAGAATTTCTGGATTATTCTTCATAAAATCATTGATTTTTAATATATCTACAGCCCTTACAGTTCCTGCTGCAAAACCGATTTTAAATCTTTTTTCCTTCTCTGACATAGACTCAAAAGTAGCAAACATATCGTTTAATTCTCTGATTAGGATCTTAGATTTTTCATAAAAAATCTTACCTGTCTCTGTGGGTATTAACCCTTCTTTACTCCTAGTAAAAAGACGTGTTCCGCACTCTTCCTCCAAACTCTTAATTATCTTACTAAGACCTTGTGGAGATATAAACAATTTACTTGCTGCTAATTGTAAATTTTTTTCTTCATAAACTACTCTAAAGCAGTTAAAATTTCTTGTATTCATAATATAATTTTAATATAAAGTCAGGGTCTCTACAATAATATATTTAAATATGGCAAAGATAAAAAAATAAATGCAGCAAATATTTCATTGCTGCATCCATTTTGCAAATCTATCTATTTATCTGTTAGTCGATGTGGTTAGCTACTTCAAAGGCGTCCCAGATACCATACATGATATTAGCTACATTTTTAGCATCACCAAGTAAATAGCACTCATCTAACTCATTCTTATACTTTTCATAAAGTGTATTCTCGCTTGAGTAACCAACACAAAGAACTACGCTATCTGCCTTAAGTTCCTTAGTATCCTCTCCAACAGTTGCTGTTAAGACGCCATCCTTAAAGCCTGTAACTCTAGCACCTGTTACAACTTCAACTCCATTAAATGGAATTAATCTTTCAAGCATTTCCTTATTAGCTGAACATAGAGGTCCGTTAACAGCCATAAGTTTATCAAGGGCTTCAATAATTGTAACCTTCTTACCCTTCATTGCTAAGTCAAGAGCAAGTTCGCAACCAACTAAACCGCCACCAACAACTGCAACATTATCGCCTGCATCCTTCTTACCAAGAAGCACTTCTTCTGCTGAATAAACCTTCTCATCATCACCAAGTGAGAACATCTTAGGTCTTGAACCTGTAGCAAAAATTACTGCATTATACTGGCTATCAAGAATTTCATCCTTAGTTGCCTTAGTATTAAGATGAACTTCAACGCCTAAACGAGCTAATTCATCTTCATACCACTTAGCAAGGGCAATATCGTCTTCCTTAAATGATGGAGCGCCACCAGGAATTAAATTTCCGCCAAGACGGTCATTAGCTTCAAATAATACTGGCTCATGTCCACGTTCTGCAAGAACTCTAGCAGCTTCGCAACCAGCAACACCGCCACCAATAACTAATACCTTTTTCTTCTTTACAATAGGATTTAACTTATTAAGTCTTTCCTTACCAGCCTGAGGGTTTACTGCACAGTTAATAAGTGAATATGTCTGAATTCTTCCCATACAGCCTTCCTGACAGCTAATACATGGACGAACCTGACTGAAATTATCTCTTCTAATCTTATTAACAATATCAGGATCAGCAAGTGTAGGTCTACCAAGGGAAATCATATCGCAAATGTCAGACTTTAAGCACTCTGTTGCTGTATCTGGATTATCCACACGGCCTGCCATAATTATAGGAATGTTAACATTTTCCTTAGTAATTCTAGCAAATTCCTTATATGGAGCCTTTTCCATATACATTGGTGGGTGATTCCACCACCATGCATCGTATGTACCTGCATCTACATCAAGAGCATCATAACCAAACTTTTCAAGAAGCTTAGCTGCCTCGATACCTTCTTCAATGTCACGTCCTTTTTCTTCAAATTCTTCTCCAGGAAGTGCACCTTCTCTGAAGTCCTTAATCATTGACTTAAGAGAGAAACGCATTGCAACTGGGAAGTCCCATCCACAAGTCTTAGCGATTTCTTCTCTGATTTCCTTAGCAAATCTTAATCTATTTTCAAGTGATCCACCGTATTCATCATCTCTATGGTTAAAGAATGAAATAGCAAACTGATCAATTAAATAACCTTCGTGAACAGCATGGATTTCAATACCATCAAAACCTGCTCTCTTAGCGTTATAAGCACCCTTACCAAAGCTTTCTACAATTCCTCTGATTTCTTCCTTAGTAAGTGGACGACATGTCTTATCAAGCCATCTATGTGGTACTGCTGAAGCAGATACTGGTGGGAATTCACCTAAGTTTGTAGGAATTGTAACTCTACCAAAACCACCTGACATCTGTAAGAAAATCTTAGAACCATAAGCATGTACTCTTTCAGTCATCTCACGGCTAGTTCTTACAAACTGAACTGGATTGTAAGTTGAGTTAGGTGTGTTAGGGAATGAAGGCTTTTCAACCTCTGTATCCGAAAATGTTACACCAGTAATAATTAAACCAATACCACCCTTAGCACGTCTTGTGTAGTAATCAATACCTCTGTCATTCCATCCGCCTTCGCAATCACCAAGACCTATGGTCCCATTGGTGCCATAGCGT
>Ga0247611_10001526_pt1 | contig 40814 bp, 51 predicted proteins | sample 177DNAGHGhighgp2_FD_192422 | JGI IMG/M metagenome (GOLD analysis project Ga0247611, IMG submission 192422) | Sheep rumen microbial communities from Palmerston North, Manawatu-Wanganui, New Zealand - 1770 DNA GHGhigh gp2 | ecosystem: Host-associated > Mammals > Digestive system > Stomach > Rumen... | reverse complement strand
CTTCTGACAGAAGTCCGTCCAGGCACTCTCGATCATCCGGCGGACATCCTCGCCCGATGGCATGAATATCTTTTGCTCCATCGCTATCGTTTCGTTTCAGAGGGAGTGGCGGGACTCGAACCCGCGCTCAAACCATATTTACCTTCCCGTTGCCCCTGTTACGGGCTTTCACTCCCTGCCGTTATTTAGTTCTGGTCGCCCTCTTCGCCGCCACCATTGTCAGAGCCACCGTTTCCGGTGTTGCTGCCGTTGTCGCCGCCATGCTGAGTGCCACCGTTCTCTTCCTGAGTGTCAGAGGCCGTGGCCGTCTTGGTGATGATACCCGTGCGCTTCAACTGGTACTCTTCTTTCTCCAGTAATTCGGTGAACTTGCGCTGTGCCACGGCACGGACGCTGACGGTCACACCAACCTTGTCGATCAGTTCACCGGCCATGTCTACCATCTCCTGTTCGGTCAGGTTCTGATTGTCGGTCAGTTCCTTGGCGCGTTTCAGGTTGATGTTTCCACACTTCAGATGGATGTCTGGGAAGATGCGCAGAGCTACGTCGCTGCCATTGTTCAACTGAATGGCGAAGCCCTCAGACATCTTTTCGACTGCGGCTTTGCAGAAATTTTCCAGCACCATGTTAGCCACCTGTTCAGGAATGAGGTTGTGGCTGGCATGTGAAATCTCACGGGCCAAAGCCTGGGTGTCGCAAGTGCGACAGTCCTCGTTGGCGGTAATGGTACGCTCGGTCACTCCGAGATTCGCGTTTGGCAGATTGATCTGCCCTTTGTATTCAATCATATGATATTATGATGATTAGGTTTGCGTTGGTGGTGTGCCGCCCACCGCCGCGTTATCTTTTGCCTCCGGCACGAAGCGTCTAAAGAGTCACTTCCAGATCAACCCTCAGTCGGTCTACAACATCAACCCTCAGTCGATGTGATATATCAACCCTCGGACGGATTATCGCTTATGCGTGGGATACATCATATATGCCGTTGTCTTATCTTCGATGTCGAAGAATTTGTGGGCGTTTGCCTTGCGGTGCTTGATGATTCCGAGTGCGGTCTTCACAATATAGGGCTCAATTTGTAAGATGTTCTTTGTACCATTCAGAATGTTGTCGATAACTACTTCTATAGCTTCACCAACAGCAGAGTCCACACCAGGCAGACCACCTACACCATAAGATAATCGTGAATCCATAGCCAGACGGACATATATCTCACGACGGCTAAAGATGTACTTTGAAAGTGGTTCAATGTTGCCAAGGTAGGCTTCACGGATCAGCGATATTTCCTTGACGGTTCTGTCGAGAATGGCGATTCGGTCAACTTCTTGTTGCCGTTTTCTCAGTCCGGCATGACCACGAAGGGCGTTCTCGCGTCGGTCTCTCATTGTCAGCCCACCGTCCTGAGTCCAATTAAACATCACGTCTTTTGGTAGGCTGAAGTATGAACAGCCATATTGCGCTGCTGCTATCAGCCGCCCTAAACTTGCGGTAAACGACTTTCCGTCTGTGGTGACCATACAGAACTTCGTCTGAGATCCTTTGAATCCAGAAGTACATCCGCGTATCTCTTTTTCCTTTTTACGTCGGTTTGAATATACGCGACCTGTCTGGGTGTCAATCCTGTAGCCCGGAAAATCTATGAGGTTGTAATTGTCTGCCATCTGTGCCATAGTTCTTTATTCTTTTGCGTATTCTATGTGAATGTACTCATAATCATGTCATTGATGGTCATAGTGGGCGATATTCTATTTTCACGGGGAATCTGTTGTCTTGCACCCTGTCTACTGCCCAATTGAAGTCGAGCACGTTCATACTGCCAGCAAACTTATCATCGTTGCTGTGAAGTTCGGGCGCAATCAGTTTCATTATGCCTTTGTAGAATCCGAGGCAGTTTTCCTCGTCTTCGCATTCGGTAAAATGTTCCATGCAGATAGAGAATACACTGCCCCATCCTTCGGGATCGTTGGCTACGATAGTAATGACGTTTTGTGCACTGCCGATAAATGGCGATACACCAGTGTACATCACTTTGTTGTAGTGGCTGTAGCCATACGGCAACAGAATGTTCAAAATTTCTTTCAGTCTCTCTTCTGGTATGAGGTCAACAGCCTCCTTCTCAGGCTGTTCCACCTCTGGTGCTTTTACTTCTGTCATAGTTCTTTTATTTAATTTGTTCATAATGCATCAAATTCTTTTTCGAGGTCTTTTTTCCAATCTTCGAATTTCAGCATAAAATGGCTGTAGAAAGCGTCTACCACCAGTTCGCCTTCGTAGTCCTGTATCAATTCATGGATCAGTTCTGCCAACTGTGCGCTCGCGTCTGAGGTCTTCTTTTCTCTAACCTTATCCCACGCTTCACGCAGTCTGATCTTCATGTCATTCAGTTGCGCCATCCTTTCCCTGATCCTTTGGGCGTATGCGTAATCTTCTATTCTCATCTTGTAAAATGTCTGTTAAGTTACTGTAAAGTTGCTGTTAAGTTACTCTAAAGTTCAATAAGTACCGATTATTCCCCAATAACCCCCGCTTATCGCGCAATAACCAGGGGTTATTCAGAATAGCTTCGGCTGTATATATTTCAACACCTTTTCTTGTGCCAACTTGAAAAAGTCCTTTTTGATCTCAAAGCCGTATCCCCGTCTTTCCATATTGGCAGCGGCTAAGAGCGTGGAACCGCTACCGGCACAGGGATCAATCACAACATCGCCTCTGTCTGTAAAGATACGGATCATTTCTTCGAGCAACGGCACGGGCTTCTGAGTGGGATGTACTTTCGGGGTGACATTATCACGCACCCAATCGAAACAGTTGAACACCATCCGCCCGTCATTGTTGAACTTTGGCAGACGGTCTTTGTAGAGTACCAGGCCGTATTTGCAGTTGCCCACAATCTTCATGTTAGCCTTCAGTACTTGTGCGCTGAAGTTCTTGCGGAATACCAGAGGGATATAGTGCATGAATCCGTAGCGTCGGCCAAGGTCGATATAATAGTGCAACTGTTCAAAGGCACAGAAAAGCACCATACACGGGGCCTTCGACTTCTGACGGCTACCGGCCATATCGTTTTCGCCGTTCTCGATGTCGGCATCGGTTGCGCCTGTCTTCGGTTCCTTCACCAACATCTGAGAGCAAAAGTGCATGAACTCAGCCGGACGGAAATCCTTGTCGGTATCAAAGAACTCTTTGCCAGCCAATTCGCTTTCGCCATTCTTGTTATCGCCATCCTTATACCAGGCGGGATTGCTCGCGTAGGCGTTCTTACCCAGATTGTACGGCGGGTCGGCAATAATCAACTGTGCGTGGGGTATGCCGTAGACCTTGAAGTTCTGAAAGTGGTCGTTATAAAGTTCTATCTGTTTCATATAATTCTCTAATTCTCAAATTCTTGATAAAAAGCGGAGAGGCACACCGATAGATGATGCCTCTCCAGTGGTGCGCCAAGGCAAACAGGCAATGATGCCAGTCACAATGGCGACTTGCGGCACGTCTGCCGCTTTTCCTGTAATATTGCTCTGATGTTCTGTGCCACGTTGCCAAGGCTGCGGTTTTCGCCGTAGATGGAGATGGCCAGCTCTATGCCGTAGAGCATTCTGCCAAGTTGATGAATCTCAGCCTGCTTTCTGATTGTTTCGATTGTCAGGCCCATGTCTGAGAAGTCATGTTTAGCCTTGATTATACTCAGCGGATCGTCGATAAAATGTCCATCGTCTGCCATAGTACTCATCGTTGTGGGTTTTTAGAACAAACTTCCCATGTTTCATCGGTCCATTCTCTCAGCATGTCGCCGACAAGACAGACGTTTGTAGAGACTACCATCCTGGAGTCCAGGATCAAGATCGGAGAGCCGTCTTCGGTCTTGATGATGGACTTCACACAGGACAGCGTAAACACATCGTTCAGGTTCTTACCCGTGAAGTGTATCTGTCGGATTATCTTTCGTTCCTTGCTCATCGCCGTTGTCGTTTTTTACAAACTTTTCATTCGGGTTCAGTTGGATCATTTCGTGCTTCAGTTCGTGACAGATGCGGTTGATGTCTTTCTTCTTGGCCTCCAGCTCGTTCTTTTCGAGTCGGATGGTCTTGATCTGAATGGACAGTGCGTTCATCTGGATTTCGATCTGAGTGCTCTGCCGGTGCAGCTCCATCAGACGCTCATTAATCGGCGCCACGGCCTTACTCTTTTCTACGTTCAAGCCCGTCATGTACTCTTCGAACTTGATCTGATTGTCCACTACCTGTGGCTCAAATCTCTCTTGCAATTCTTTTGTTGTCATAATCGTTGAAATATTAATTGGTGAAATAGGCGTATTGACATACGCTACGTTTGATTTGAGAATGTTTCTTCGAGATTGAAGCATGAGCACAGGCATTGCACGTTGTCTACCTTGGCGTTTGCCGTGCGCTTCAGGGGTTTCTTGTTTCCCATGCGGGGGTCCTCTTCCAAAATGCAGTTGGCGAACTCGAATGGCCAGAGGGGGGACGGGCTGAAAGTGAGACGGACCACGCCACCAAAGCAATAGTCAATTTTTTGAACGCTCGCGTTGTAGTTGCTGAAGACCTGAGAGACCGGCACCACCATCGTATCGGGCTGCGTCACGCCCACCTCATTCATCAGCCATTCATTCAGCAGAATGATCGGCTCCTTTGACTGTTTGGCGTCGTAGCCGAAGGCGATGAAGTTGATTCCCTTCTGGTCGAGTTCCATCACACGCCGTATCGGTGCCTCCGGTTCTACGACGGTATCGCCAGATACATGCAGCCATCCTTCTGCCTCCCACTTCACATACAGATCGTGGTAGGGTGATTTCTCGAATGACCGCCTGTTGACCCAGGCTGAACAGTCTGCGAAATATTCGTGGGTGTAGACATTATACGCTAAGAACGTCACGGCGTCGAAGTCATCGCCGAGACTGAAGTCGAGACCTACATATACATTCCAGCCATCTTCCATCTTACAATCGTCGATTCTACGATCGACTTGTAAGGCACGAACTTGCTCCGGTGTGATCCACTCTGATATGGTTGCCGACTGATAGACGTTGAACAGCTTCGAGATCACCTCTCCAAGGTCGCCATCGAGTCGCGCCTTGGCGATTGCATCTTCGTAGAATTGATGTTGTACCACAATACCGAGCATTGGATTGCATTTCTTCCAGATAACGGGATCGGTCAACAGTTTTTCTTCATCGTCTTTCTCCCAATCATCAGGCTCATAACAAATGCTTAATATGCGGTCATAATTCAGTTCTGGTTTTGCTGTGCCATCCTCAATGTCTAACTCTGCTTTCAATAGACGGTGCAACGTTTCGAGTTTTTCGATAAATGGCCCCTGTTGAACACGGCCAGCCGTAGTAGTCGTAAATGTCAGCGGTTCCCGCCTGGCACCCATTGACGATTGCACCACGTCGACCAACATCTTCATGTCTGATTTGCCGTTGGTGTATGGTGCGCTGCCATACTCATCAGCGCAACAGAGTGAAGCGGCTAATCCATCTTTGGTTCGGCCTCCGGCTGATAGTGGACGGATGGAAGAATTGCGAACGGATTGAAAAGTAGGTCGCCAATCGGCTACCGTTTGAGTGATTCGCAGTCTGTGTCCATCATCTAATTGCCTTAACATTTGGATGGTTCTGCGAAAAAGTAGCTTACTCTGATCACTACTGTTGGCGCAGCAATAGCACTCACTATTTGCATCTTCCATCAAAAAGAACACCACCTGAATGAATGCACTCATTCCGGTCTTATCGTTTTTTCGTGGCAGATAGTAGGTGTAATCGGTGCATAAACGCCGTAGATCGTAGATTTTGCCATCCACTATTTTCTCCGTCGGTAATAGTTCGTCTTTGTCTTCGGCTGTGAGTTGGGTATCAATCCACGTTCGGAATCCGAACACGCTGGCGAGCACCATGATCTGAAAAGGCTGCCACATATACACCTTTGTGCCGTTGGTACCTGGCTGTGGAATACCACCGCTTATATATTTGCCGTCTTTCCATTCGCCCTCTCGCAAACGTATTACCTGGCGCACCTTCTTATGATTGAAATCGTAAGTTCTTAGCAGCCGTAGGAATTTTACGCCACCAAGTATCTCATAGCAGTTGTGATATTGCGGTTCGTTAATCAGTCCGTCAAAGTATTGCACAAGCCTTTTGTCGATTTCCGCAAGTTGCAGCCTTTGGTCTTTCAGGTGCTTTCTTACTATTTCAATCGCTTTTTGTTTGTCTTCTATTGTCATAATGTATAGGGTATAAAAAGAGAGGCACCCCGTAGCGGAATGTCTCTCGATTGATTGTTAGCGTTCAAATTTTAATCGTCAGCGAATTGCCATCGGTAGCCGCCAGCCGTTTTGTTTCCATAGTACCCACGGCAGCATCCCGTTATACTCTTTGAGTCTATACCAAGTTCTAAATGCGCTCTATGAATTGACGGCCATATTTTAACCAACTCTCCTGATAGTGTCAACTGCTTTACTTTTACCCGTTGGTTCTTATGAATTCTATCCATTGCACCGGCATACATCAGATTATCGCGTCTGGACATCCATTCGAGATTGTCAACATTGTTATTTACTCTGTTGCAATCCTTGTGATTAACGTCCATACCTTTTTGATAGCCTGGTATAAAAGCCATTGCCACCAAACGGTGTACTAAATTAGTGTGACCTTTACGTTCTCTTTCTTTATACAATATTACGTGCATATATCCATTATTATGAATATGCTGGCTGATTAGTTGCCCTTTATGAAAATACCGAAAAACATAATTCGGATTTCTTGGATGTGGTATTTCTATCCATCTACCAACACTCCGCACCCGTCCAAAGTTGCTGACCTCATAAAGACCTTCGTAGTCTTTTATTGGCTTCCAGATTTCATTCTTTGCTTCCATAGATTTGGCCTTGTAGTTGTGCAAACGGTCTCAGCATTTTAAACGCCCTCATTGCGTTGTAGATAAAGATGGGGATACGATCCATTTCTGGAATGTCGCTTGTGTCACCAGATATTGGGTGCGATGCAGCGTTCATCACGGAAATGATTTCCTGTTGCGCGATGGCAGCATCTTCCATCATTTCGGCATAACTCATGTCATAATAAAAGAATTCATTGATGGCTTTCACAGCATCGGCGATCTTTGCCTGTTGCTCCTGGATTTTCTTAAAGTTACTCATAACACATTGAAGTTTGACAAATAAATAAAAAGTCCGCACTACGCGCTGTCAGGCTCCAATGTGCGAATGCCTTGGGGGTGTTTCCACTTTCCCACGCGGTTACGGACAATTATATTTCTCTATGTGGCATAAAAATATGCCGCTGGTTGCAGCGACATCTTTCTGCCGCACACTGGATTTTTGACGGTGCAAAGATAATATATTATTTTCATACCGTCGCCATCATTGCCAAATCTTTTAAGTAACTTTAAGAAATCAAACGCCGTTAATGTCTTTGAGTAGGCTGCCCAACTTATCGTGCTCTTCGCCACCTTGGGCTACAGGCTCCTTGATGTTTGAAGGCTTCGACTTGTAATTCAGTCCGAGGGCTTCGTAGTGCTGGATCATGGTGCGTTGCAACTCCTTATAGGTCGGCATCAGTGGATTCACCTCTGTGTACCATTGATCCTTTGAGCCCTGCTGGATGGTGGTCAGCTTTCCATTCATAATCTCTTCATGCACCTTTTCCAACATCTGCTGACAGAGTGCAGCCGCGTGAAGTTGTGGCTCCAACCATTCCTCGAATGGTAGTTTGGTTCGCGCTTCCACTCTTTTCTTCAGGATGCGCTCGTAGTATTTTACGTTTTTGTTCATTTCTTGGGAAAGTTTATTTTTAGTCCGAGTGAGTACGAAAACGGTTGCCGCCATGTGATGTAGCGGTCAATCGGTATGGTGAAGATGTGCGTGGCCTTGGCGTTCCACCACTCATGCCAGAGTCCGTCGCAAGGTCTGTGCCACGGGTGCTTCGGGTCTTTCTCCTTTCGCTCACGGGCGTTTACCTTCAAGCCGCGACCAGTCAGCGCGTCACCGGTGGCGCAACAGACATGCGTCCATTTGCCGTCGCGTTGGCCTTCGGGGATCAGGCCTAACAAAGGACAGTCGAAGCAACAGTCTGGCGGTTCAGGCTGAAGCCTTACCTGATTCTTTTTTAGCTTTTCCATTTTCAATCGTTTAAGTGGGAAAATCTGTGTATTGTGGTGGTCACTTATTGCGTGGTGCAATTCTGCCATGTATCACCTGGTCTGTATCGGTGGAAAAACGGAACTTTGGAAAATTCCGTTTTCACTTCTAGAAAGGGCAAGTGGATTTGGGAATATTTTTTGCTTCTGGATTAAAACGGTGCCGGGGGGTTTTTCAACCATCGCTACCGTCTTTTGCCTTGGCCGTAGTCCTTGCAACCCATCTGTCGAGCGCTGCGCGGCTGGCTCGCTCATGTCCCTCTCGCGTCCGGCTGTTGAGCGCCTTATGGATGTCGCTGTGACATTGATAGCAAAGGCTCATCAGATTGGACTGTCTGTAGGCGAGTTCGCACATATACGACCAGTCTGTGGCCGTCTCAATGGGGATAATGTGATGAACACATCGCGCACTTACGATCAGTCCTTTCTCGCGGCAACGCTCGCAAAGCGGCTGACGGTTTAGCTGTGCATCTCTTACGATCTTCCACTCCTTTGAGTTGTATATCCGTTGTTTGTCCTGTTTCTGGCTCATTATCCTATTACCTCCTTAAACCAATACTTCACGATCTCCTGGATGTCTGCCCACGTCAGATTGATCTGTCGGTGGTAGCCCTCTCCATCGGTGGTGGTGACTATCCATGTGGGCGACTTCCTATCCTTTTCTATCGTTACCATTCCGCTGTAAATGGTCTGAATCCTAACTGTTCCAACTCTTCGACAAGCCCAGGCGTTTCGTGCCTTGGCTCTCGCGGCTTTGCAAATACAAGGGGCTCATCATCTGGAACCATCATTCACCTCGCTTTCTGCTAATTCCTTATCGTAATCGTCAAACTTGATGCGCAGATCAGACGCCACGCTGTCGGGTGTGCGGTGCTGGAAGGCGTGCGCACGGTTTCCGTATCGGTTGGCGCGGCCATTGTCGGCCTTGATGTTCTCAAACTCCTTGCGGTATTCATCGTTAAGGTGGGCTATTACGTCGGCGTCGGCCAAGGCGTTGAGCGCTTCCACTACGCTGCTGTATCCCATGATGATCTTCGCGCGGTAGAGCTTCATATACATCTCCGGAAGGAGGATGTTAAACAGGCGGTCAAAGATGGCTTGCACGTTGGCCGTCTGGTCCCACACACCCATAAAAGGCTTCTGTACCATGACCGCACGGAATCCCTTCTTTTCGCCTTCCACATCCTGAAGGATATAGACCGCTTCGGCCACCTCCTTCTGGACTGTCGGGTCTGCCAGATTCAGCGCGTCGGCCCAGCCTATCATGTGCTCAAAGACGCTCATCGCCTGTTCCATCTCCTGTGTCAGGTTGTGGCGGTCATCCATGTATCTGATGAGCGTATCCACGGCCATCTGTATGACTTCGTAGGTGGTCATGCCTTTGGCCTTGGCCAGCGCTGCGAGACGTTCGGCGCTGTGCCGCGATACCTTCGTGGCGATGACTACGACTTTATCATTAAATTCTTTCATCTGCTACTTCTAAATTGAGTTTCTTGATCAGTTCAACGGCTTGCGGCATTTTCGCGCACACGTCGGCAATGGTTGTGAGTGGTTTCGAGTGATTGATCATGCGGATCACCACGTCGGCGATGTCGGCCTTCTCGCCGTCTTCAGGCTTCCACCACTTCGTGACAGGCTCTGTGTTGATGGTGATGCGCTCATAATGCATCTGTTCGGCCTTGATACGCCACTTGTCTATGCCGTCGCGGTCTGGGTAAAGCACGATGCGCCGACGGCGGTCTATGATGGGTTGCAAGCGTTCTCTTGTGATCATCTCCAGACCGCCGCAAGCCATCCATACCTGGCGGGTGTTATTGCCGTATGCGGTAGCCATCAGAATGGCCGTCTTTTCGCTCTCAACGATGTTGACGGTGGCGTCGGGGTATCTGTTCAACAGATGCATTCCAAAGAACGTCAGACGCGGTTCGTGGGTGTCAGGATTGAACAGTCGCGGATAGGGCCACGGATCGTCATCGTTGCGCTTGCGGGAAAGGGCTGAATGCACAAAATCGAAGTTCCAAGGCGATTCTTTATCCCTATGGCCGTCGGGCTTGTACTTCATCATCTTTCCGGTTCTTATGATTTCCTTTTCGTCGATCTGCCAGAAGATGGTGTGGCCGTTCTTACCGTGACCCACGCAATAGTTAAACAGATTCTCGCCAAGCCGTTTGCGTTGCACGGTGTCCCAGGCGATACCGTTAAACATCCAACTGATCAGGTTGTCCGTTATGATGTCGTTTTCGGCTATGGCCTTCATCGTTCGCTTCACAATCTCGTATGGTAACGAAAGCGTGGGCAATGGAGGTGGTGCCGGTTTCGGTGTGTAGGTCCAGTTGGGGTCTACGCCGTCCACGTCGATCTTGTACTTCTTACCCAGCCATCTAATGGCGTCTGGATAACTCAGACCCTCGCGCGTCATCAGGAAGTCGATCACACCACCTTTGGCGCCACAGCTGAAGCACTTGTAACAGTTGCCGCGTGGGTAGACCACAAAAGAGCCAATCGACTTGTCATCGTGGAACGGGCAAAGGGCTTCGTACCGCACGCCACACTTTTTCAGTCCGGCCTTATTATGCGGTCCATACTCTCCGATGCAATCCTTCACCACGTCCTCAATCCTGGCCGCTTCGAGAATCTTGTCAATAATCTGTTTGTCTATCTTTGCCATCGCTTAAAAAAAATTATCTGTAAAACCAAAAACGTGCGCGTGTACGCGCGTCGCCCGCTGCGTCGGCAATCCATCACACCCCAACTGATCTTTTTATATAATATATATATAAAAAGTCAGATTGGGGGTGTGGTTGCCTGGGGCATGCGGTGGGCGGAGGGTCAAAATGGAGCCTTTTCATCATTTCCTTCGTACCAATATGCGTGAATCTTCCAGCATAGCCATGCAAACACGATGCTTGCCGAATAGTTCACAGTCTTGCTTCCTGAAAAATGGATGCTAACAGTAGGTATCAGCGTCCAATAGATATCGCGTGAGATATACATAATCAATCACTTGTCAAGTGTATCGCAAATTGTCTGATGGTCATACGTCAGTCCTCTGCGGATAAAGTCATCATCCAAAACATTCGATAGATTATAACTCCATGTAATAACCTCCAGCACCTTCAGTGCATTCTTTCTGTCATTAAAATCTCGCTGAATACGCTCAAATGTTTCGACCTTGCAATTACGATATGAGCTGTAAGAGCCATACCACGGATTCTTTCGGCAGTAGTCGGCATCCTTTCGCATGTGCTGAATTTCTTTCAGGTCTTTGCGTTCTGCCTGTGTCAACTGCTTTCGTTTACTGTCAATGAGCGACTGAACGTCAACGGCAAACACTACCTTGATTTGAATAGCGTTGTCGGTTCTGTTGTACTTTGCCAACTTGAACACATCGTCTTTTGTCTCATAACCTACGGCAATCACCTTAACGATGCCTTTGAGGTCTTCGGACTCAAACTCTTTTCCGATGCACTCATTAAATACTCTCTCGGACTTCATGAATGCCAACCGATTCAAATGTTCTCGGACAGCAATCTGACTGTTGGCCGCTTGCTCAATGGCGTTGGCCAATGCGTTCTGATAAATGTTCTCTTCTGTCATAGTTCCTTTTGTTTAGAATGGTACGGCTTCATCTTCGCCTTCGGGCTTGTCGAAGGGCAGAGCCTCCTGACTGATGGCCTTCAGTTGTCGTTCGCCGTTGTAGTAGAATTTGCGGTGTCCCTTCGAGCCTTCGGATGTTATCACCTGGCATTCGAGAGCCGCGTTAATCAGTTTCGAGCGTGTTGCTCCTGATGTGATACCTTGACTTGTGAGGTGTTTGTCGAGGTCTGAATAGGTAGCTCCGCCAGATGTCCAGTTCATATCCTTAAACCTGGCGATACATTCCTTCAGCGTTTCCACTTCTGGATTGACGACCCTCGCCCCATTGTCTTCGAGTTCCACAGGCTGTCCCCAGCCTCCAGCGTTAGTCACATATTCAAACAACCAATCGCTAACATCACGGCCACGGGCTTTGACTTGTTTCACGCGGAAGTAGATGTCGGGCAGATCAGGACGGCGGTCACTCTCTTTCAATTCTGACTGCTTCACCTTGATCACCGTAAAGATTTCCGACACCTTGCGCTGGGTGATAGAGCCAAGTGTGCCGACAAGTTTATCAACCAATGGATTCTCATGCAACACCGCCCACAGGCTCGAATCGTAGTGCGTTGCAAGCATCATGCACTTTCGAATGATGGGCTGGCACTCCGTCTGGTCGTTGTAGTCGTTCACAATGTCGAGCATACCGTCAAGGAAGATGTCTGTCGGCTTCACCAGATAGATGGCCTTCAGTATCTTTCGCCACCGCTGCTGTGCCTCTTCCGTGTCCCTTAATCTCAGGATGTAGAACTGCTTGCAGGGCTTTGTATAGTCGATATTAGCCATCGAGCACACGCGGTTCTTGATGGCGATGGTGTCATCCTTTCCCTGCTCGGTGTCGATGTAGAGGATCACCACAGGTATCTTCTTTTCCTCTTTCTTTCCCGTCTCAGGATTGATGACCTTGTGAGGCACGTCGCGCCGGATAGTGTTGCCGTGCTGACCGCTTAACACCGTCGCCATCAGTTGCGACATGAGACCCGTCTTGCCGTGTCCTGGCTTTCCGCTGATGATGTGCAACTCGCCAACATCGGCGAACGGTACGCCCATACGCTCCATCGTGTATCTTGGTGCTCTATAAGGCTCCTCAAAGTTCAGGAAATCGTCATCGACCTGCTCCTGAAACCAGTTATCGCCCTGGAGAAATTCGGGGATGTCTGTCAGTTCCGGAATTGGCGTGGGGTTCGTTGTCTGTTCATCATTCATCATCGTATTCCTCTATAGGTCCCGCCAAACCAAGTTCTTTCATTGTGAACGGCTGCGTCTTCTTGTAATCATGTACCAAAGTGGCGATCTGCTTAGATATTCCTTTGACATTCTTGGTTTCTTCAGCCAGCTTTTGAGTCGCCACCACAAGATCCACGAAGCGCTGGCGCTCCTTATACAGTCTCATGGCCATTGTGTTGCGCCGACCAATCACTTTGTTGATCTCGATCTTCAGACGCTTGATTTCCTCGATGGATTTCTTCGTGTCGCTCCAACGGATTGCAGCCTCGATGAAGTCATCAATGGTGTCCGTGTTGAGCTGTTCGGTCATGTGCATACCGATGTGGACCATAAAGCCCTTCAGCAGTTCGTCGGGCGAATAATACATGTAGCCCTCAGAGTTACCCATGCCGTCAAACTTCAGATCGTATCCGTTGGGTAGTGTGTGTACCTCTATGCGCGGGCTCTTCTGGCGATGTTCGTAGCGCTTACCTTCTTTGTGAATTTTGCTGTCCATAATCAGAAGGTTTTAGAAGGGTAAACCGTCGTTATTTGCGTTAGCCTCCGGCGCTGCCTTCTGTCCCTCGTTGGCGCCGTTCTGTGCCGGATCTGGTGCTACTGTTGTCTGTGGTATCTTACGGCCCACCACGTACTCCATGATTCCCCAGGCTACGATGTCGTTGAACCATCGCCCATCGGATTCGTTCTTATGGGCGTCGATGTCAAACGATACCGTCACCGTCTTACCCATGAGGGAGTCAAAACGTGCGATACGTCCCACCTGACCGTCTTTAACCTTGAAGACCGTGTGACGTGGATACTGACCTGGTATTTCTACCAAGTATTCGGCAATCTTCCAAGGGTTGCCGTTGCTCTGACTGACGCCTTCGCGCTGTCCCAGCTTCTGGTGAAGGATTCCTGTTATTTCCATATTACAACAAATTTAAGAAGTTTATACCACTAATGAAATCGGCAAACTTATTCATCAGGCCGATGAACATAATGCCCAAAACTACTACAGCAGACCAAAGGATCGTCTGCTCACAGTCCTCGCTGAAGCCCGTTACCTCACAGAACTCTTTTAAATCTTGTTTCATAATTGATATGTTTTAATTGTTATTGTTTATTTTTTCATTCGTTCCCTAAACAAGTTTAACAAGGATTTTGCCGTTTCCTCGTTTCCGCATTTCAACAGATATGGATCGGATGTGCCTTGTGGGAAAATACGGACATTGTGCTCGTCTGCTTTATGTTCAATGTCGACTGCCCAGATCATATCAATGTCTATAATTAAATCACAATTCGGGCTTAAATCTAAAATGTTTCTTTCCATAATCTTTCAGTTTTAAAATGTTTGTAGCCGTGGCCGGAGTCGAACCGGCGACACCTCCCGACTTGGGTAGTCAATAATGACTGACTGCGAGAATCGAACTCGCGCCTTCCAACATACACGGCTTCCTTTAACTCGATTGATTTATATCACCGTCCCGATGCCAAAATCTAAAGGATAACTGTTAATACTCATTATTTTGGATTGCGGTATTTTAGAAAATCAATCTACTGATTAATAACATGTGGCGTATCAGACCGCCACCTATCTTTCTCTGTTTTTCGCCCTGGGAGTCTGTCTGTCCGATCTCCCAGCTACACCCAAGCTAAGTTGCAGCCTTTTCCCGTATGCCAGTACTCACTACAACTTCCCTGGTGTAGATATTTTGTGTCAATATGTCAAAGAACTCATTGTTGGTGGAAAGGGCGGGACTCGAACCCGCGACTCCGCAGCAGAAACTGCTCTCTAACCAGCTGAGTTACCTTTCCTTTGTAAAACCAGCGAGCCTCACGGATGGCTGGTTTTGATTTAAACGTTTTGATTTGAACATGAAAAAATATCGAATACTAATTATGTGGTTAAATTCTTGATTTCTCCGGTAGAGATCATTCGTTGAATCTTATGTAGAGGGTAGAGCCAACCGGTATGGTGGTCGCCTTTCTCATCTTTCCACTCTGCACGGGTGCGCGGCAACATGTGGCCGTTATTCTTCAGCCAGCGCTTCGTAAAGATGCTAACGTACTGGCACAACTCAGAGTCTTTAAGGTGGCGCTCATTATACACCTCATTCGCCTCCATCGTGGCCCTCTGTACCGTTGCGATGATCTCAGCCCTCAGTAACTTATCCATAATAATCTTTATTATTGTGGTTTATATAATACTCTCCATCTGGTCTGATGGGCTTTTCCATCTTTGCTGACATACAGACAACACTTCCTGTTATTCTCGAAATCCAGAAGATACGCCCACTTCAAGCTATGGCTTTGCATCCTGCGGATTTGAGTAAAGCCTTCGCGCTTTGCTTTTACAATACTGTCCGTAAATGTCGGACCAACGCCTGAAAGCTGACTGAATTTTAACCAATACCTCATAATTTTGATTCCTCCGTTTTTTAATTACTATTTAATGAGTGTAATCAATAGTCTGTCCATAACCCTGCCTTATTTCTGAATAACCGTTCCTTATTGCTCAATAACCTCCACTTATTAGTCACGCTACAAATTCTTTATTATATTAATATCATACTGCGTAAGATCAAACCAAATTCCCTCAACCTTTTTGTGGGCGAACATCTTTTGTATCTGGCTTGCATAGTCACCATCCAAATGACAAACCAATTCGAGTGTTGTATTTCCTACACGCACATTTTCGTATCTTTGAGGTACATTTTTTGTGTGACCAATCATATAATAACCGGTTGTATCTTTGAATATGTAAGTATGCTTTTTACCTTCTTTCTTGATAGAGTTAAGTATGTCACATAAAGCAGACAAACATTGTTGTGTGGATATACAAGTACTAAATAGGACTTTATAGAACGAAAGCATTAAGATAAAGTCGGCTTTATATTCATCAGCGACATAAGCCTGAATGTTTGTAATATACCAATCCGATGTACACATATCCCATTTGAGCGCAAGAACTTCGCTTTTGGTCGTTAATGCTGGTGATAAGAAAGCATCACAAATGTCTGTTGTTGTGCTGTTATCCAAAATACTGTAATTCTTTAGTACTTCTATTTTGTGATAAACATCACCAAAAACTGATGGCGATTCCTCGATAGAAATAAAGTTTTGGTAGTGCTTCGCAATATCAATAATAATTTCCTTCTCACCTTCGTTTTTAATCTGGATATTACCTTTATTTTCACAATATACTTCATATAATCTTAAAATCAGATCCATGATGGGCTTTTCGTACTTAAACACAATGTATGCGTTTTCTTCATCGACTTCTAATGTTTGCACACAATACCTCAAATCTGATGTGTAAAGCACTTTTTTTGTTTTATCCATAGTTGGTTTCCTCCGATTTTTTAAAGTTACTATTTAATGCGCCTGATGCTTACGGACATGGATTTGAAATCCTTATAGCACGTAAATTCACCAAGACCATCATTCTTTAGATTCGTGCAAGTTGCTGCTGCTGATCTCAGCTTCCCAGGCTCTTTCAATTCAAACACGCGAGTCGATCCAACGCGCATGTTTAACAGTTCTTCCCGTGTTACACATTCTTGTACCATTTTCTTAATGTTTATTAATTATACTACAATTTTGCTTTATTATCGGGAAGAAAGCCGTAACTTTGCACGCTCTTATCTTTGCAAAGACGTTTTGAACGTCTGACGGCTTTTCTTGCACCCCGATTTATTTACTAATTAATTTCGGATGCAAATATACAACAAAAATGCTATATGTCGTATTTATATTGCGGCAATTATGCTAAATTTTAAGATATATTAAAACAAATGTGCTATATTTTATGATTGATAAACAAAAAAGATTGCATGAGGTGTATGAATACTTGAGAATGTATTGTGGTGTGCATACACAAATTGATTTAGCAAAAGCGTTGCATTATTCCAGAAATGCAATAACGCTTGCGTTAAATGGAAATGAGAAATATCTGACTGAGAATCTATTTCGAAGTGTCTGCGCTGCGTATCCTGGCGTATTCAATCTGGATTATCTGCTGACTGGAAATGGCTCTCTGTTGGCAGAGGAGGTCGTACATGACGATGATACACTCAGGATCACCGAAACAATCGACCCGTCGAGCCTGGTGAATGCTGCACTCGCGGCCAAAGACGAAACCATCGCAGCGATCCGCCAGCAACTCGAAGCAAAAGACCAGTTGATCGTCTCCCTGCGTCAACAAATAGAATTGTTGAAATCCGGCAAAAGAGACCATCACCAATACCCCCTTATGGCCTCCGACAACCCAAAAGTTTAACCCATGTTTTACACTCTACATCCAAAACCGCCAGACCTATCCATTATATGGATAGCTCACCCGCCCCCACTAACCCCAACGGGGTCACAATGTAAAACACGCGGGAAAGCCCGAAAAATGGGCAATCCACGATAAACAAAGGGGTTTCGAGAGATATTTCAGATAATTAAAAAATTCCGAAATAGGCCGATTTAGGCCGAAAAAGTACGGAATGTTTTACATCCCTGTAAAACAAATCGCAAAAACTGTAAAACAATAAAACATGATAACAACGAAATTGATATATGACCGTAGAGGTCAGGCTAAACAGAAGAAAGAAGGTATCGTCGAGGTCCGTGTGACCATCGAGCGCAAATCATTCTATATCAGTACGGGCGTACACGTAGGCAAAAAGGAGTGGGCTGCTGGCAGGGTTGTGAATCGCCTGGATTCAAACATTCTCAACAGCCGCATAATCGCCATATACGAAAAAGTGAATGAATGTGTCAACAGTTCAATCACTCAGGGTGTAAATGTGGACATTGACCACATCAGAAAATCCGTTATGCAATATCTTGAACAAAGCCAGGGCGGTCCGGTGTTCCTGGATTGGGTAGAAGAACAAATCCCGATGTTGAATCTGAGTGAAGGCACAAGAAGGCACTATCGCACGCTTTATCGGCGCCTGACGGAGTTTAACCGTATTCTCAGATGGGATGACATCACGCCGGAGAAAATCACACAATTCGACTTATGGCTGCACTCTATCGACAAATCGTCATTGACTGACGCGGCTGTCTATAACTACCATAAGAACCTGAAGGCGCTGCTACACCGTGCTGAGATATTCGGGAAGATAAGTCGTAACCCATATGGCTTCCTGAAGTTCAAACGTGGCGATAAGGAGTCCGTGGAATATCTGACAGAAGAGGAAATGAAGGCTTTCGAGGATTTGAAAGTTCCTGAAGGGTCACAGATGGCGATAGCGCATGATCTTTTCGTTTTCCAGATGTTCACAGGGCTTTCGTACTCCGACATGCAAGCCTTTGATTTCTCCTTGTATCGAAAGATAGATGGCTCCTGGCGTTACAATGGCGAACGTATCAAAACGGGCGTGGCTTATGTTTCGCATCTGCTGCCACCGGCTGTGGCCGTCCTGGAAAAATATAATTTCAAGATCCCGAAGCTGGACAATGCCGACTATAACTTCCAACTGAAAGCGCTGGGACTGATGGCTGGCATAAAGATTCCGCTGCACTCCCATCTGGCACGCCACACCTTTGCAACATGGATGCTCCGGAACGGCGCAAAGATTGAGAATGTTTCGAAGATGTTAGGCCACACCAACATTATGCAAAGCATGAGGTATGCAAAAGTGCTGGCTCAGTCCGTACATGATGACTATGAGAGCGCTGCCGAAAAGCTGAAGAAATAAAAATGGGGAGTCCGCTGACTCCCCTACGTTGTTTAAACCTTTAACCATAAAACAATCCACATGTTATTTTCTGTTCTTTAAAACGGCGTCCAGTTCGGCTTGTATATCGTCGATGTCATCTTGGGAAATCCTTTCGCGCTCCCACGGGAAACGGACCCATTGATCAATGTCCGGTATCGGATTCTTTGAGCCCATACAGAAGTGGGCGTTATAAGCTACCAGCCTGGCCTGTTCCCACCCCGCATGATGGCGGGCGTTGTAGCCCCGAATGATAGACCGAATCTCCCAAAATACCAATTCGTTTAAGAACTCCTTACGCGGAAACCCTATCTCGCCCACGAATAGCTGATACAGTTCGTGGGCGCTTGTCAGTTTTTTGAGTTGTCACCATTTTCGTCTTCGTCTTCTGTCTTTTCCGGTTGCGGTTCAACGGCTGGCACCCTGAAGAACTCAGAGGCCATTGCATCGAGCTCGTTGAAAGCGTTGATGATGTCGTTCAGTATTTCCATCTTGTCGGCATTCATCATCTCGTCGATGGTGATCTGTGCCTTATCGTCGGCTGCGATGATGGCTGCATAGACGAGGGCCACTTTGTCGCTGAGTGACTCCAGTTTGTTATCCTTCCTGAAAAACTTCTTTTTTGTTATGTCTTCATACCCCATCAGGGTCTTGATGGTGAATGTGATCGGATATGTCTGTCCGTTGATTGTGATTTCTTTAGTCTTCATTTTTCTGGGATGTTGTTTTTAAAAAAGCCCGCCGTGCATGTCTATGCCTCGGCGGGCTACCATTTAATTTTTCATTATGACAGCAAAATTGCCAAGCGAGAGTTAAGAAGCAACAGTAACGGGGCCGTAGATGTTGATCGTGGCCGTGTATGATGCATTCTGTCTGTTCGCACCCGTAGGATTGACATTTGTCAGCTTACCCTTGCCGGTACAGATGGTTGTCGATACGACGCGGTTGTTTGCACCGCCGACAACAGCGAGTTCCCAATCAATAGCTGTGTCGCTAACGCCATCAATGATGTCGCCCAGCAACTTGGCCGCTGCGTCTGTACCAATACCGATCAGGGCGTCGATCTGGATGTCTCCATTGCGCTGCGTCACGTCGTACTCGTTCCATAAACCAGTCGTATCGGTGGTATCTTTTGTTGTACTGTCCTCAGTAGTAGCCGACAGATGGAACTGCAAGCCGGTGGCATAGGCTATCGGCTTCTTTGTGGCTGATTCTACGATCAGCAATCTTAGATGTTGACCTTTTTCCATGCTATGCAAGCGGGCCTGTACCCTGATAAGTTAATGAGATAGTGACGTTCTGTCGGTTGGGTGCCGAAATATTGACGTCTGTAAGATGTGCCTGGCCCGAACGGGCGAAGGGTGCATTAGAGGGTGTACGGTTCTGTGTGCCGGTGGCCGTCGATGTCTGGTCGAAGCCCACGCTCACAGGACTTTCCTGATTGAACTGTCTGATGATGGCCTTCAGCCTGTCTGCTGTAGCTTCGAGCGCGTCGATCTGCACTTGCCATTGCTTTGAGGTCATCGCCTCAGTCACGTAGGTATTTTCAGTGTCTTTCGTCGATTCGTCTTCCATGTTGCCGGAGATCTGAATGCTCACGTTGGTTTCTTCAGGTACGGCATAGGCGGCGTCGATAGGACCGGTGCCGTCCTTTACGAATGCGCGAAAGTTCTGACCTTTCAGTTTTGATAGTTCCATTTTATTTGTCTTTAATTAGCAAATAAGTCTGAGTGAATTTGTCCTCACAGAACTCTACGAACGAACGGGTCCACTTGGTGCCGTCCGGTAAGGCTGCAATAAGTGCCTCGCCCTGGACGTAGATGTCTGCGCGGCTTTCGGCTGTGAGAGTCAGCGAACCGTCGGCCAACAGTTTTTCGGCTGCGGGCTGGCTGCTGTAGTTGTCTTTCTTACTCATCGTTAGTAACTGTTAAGTTGTTAGCGACTTCGCACAGATAGAAGAACTTGATGGAGTGGCTCGGCTTCTCCATCTCATAGGAGATGTCGGAAAAAGAGAACTCGTAATCCGTTGGCGCAAGATCATGCACGTCGCTTGTCTCATCTATCGTCATCAGATACTCATGGATAGTCTGACGTACCTGTGAGGCTATATCGTCGAGTTCCTTGCGGTTGCGGGCCACAATGAGGACGCTGATATTCACGCGATCTTCCTCAGATTCATAGTTATCGTCTTTCGACTCGACCACATTCTGACCGCCGTCATTGTTGACTACAATATATGGCAGCTCAACGTTGTCAAGGTCAATATCAGGGTTGGCGACATTGTTGTAAATGTCCTGTGCCGGTAGCTTGGCTATCAGCCCTTCATTCGACTTGATGGCAGCGATGAAGAAAATGTCCGTGGATAGTCCGCTGATGTTCATACTGTGCGATTATACTGTTATTATCCGTCGCTTCCCTGGGAGGTGTGCCGGAGGCGTTGCCACCTACCGGCACAGGAACTATCCCAGAAAAACAGACAGCTAAATTACTCAGTTGTGGGCTCTGCCTCTGCGACCTCGTAGATGGCGAATGCCTGAGTCACATTGTTTGCACCGTTGATCTTCTTAGACAGGTCAGTCATAGACCAGGCTGTGTTCAGAGTTACGCGGGTAACGCCCTTTGTGGCACCCGTGTAAATGTCGGTAACCATGCGAACGTCGCCGTGCTGCTGGAGTGCGAACCACTCGAAGTAACCGAATGCGATATACTTCTTGTCGGCGGGTACTAACTTACCGGCTGAATCTACCTGGGTATTCAGGAAGTGAGTCACCACGTAGGGATAACCGGCGCAAAGGCCATTCTCCACAACGAAGCCACCAGCGGCACCGGCGATCTTCGGGGTAGCCTTCAACTCAGCCTCAGTCTCTCGGTCCATGATTATCACCACGTCGCCCTCGAAGAAGCCCTTATCAGAGAACCTGGCCACAGCCTTCAGGATGTTCTTGTAAGAGTCGGCACCAATCTGGATGTCACCAGCCTTTGTCAGACCAGAGAATGGTCCCTTATTACCGGTCCACTCACCGATAGAGTAGATCTTCTTAGCGAGATACAGCTTCAGAGCCAGGGTGAACTTAGCCTGTACGAATGCCATGAGGTCAAAGGCTGCATTGTCGATGGCCATGTTGCTGACAGGAACAGTCAGACCAACGCGACGCTGGGTAGGTGTGATGTTGGCGAAGTTGAGCACCTGATCGTTGAGCTCAACATTCTCGTCGACCTCTTCCATCTCTACGTCATTGACGCTAACGGGCCAAATCTCATTACCGGTCACACCAGTCACAATCTTCAGAGTCTTTGGAAGGTCCAAACCCTCATGGAGTGTCGGGATCAGTTCCTTGATGTCGAGATTGATGGCACCAGAAGCGGTGATGTTGTTGGTTGCGCCCTCAGTAGTGGGGAACAAAGTGATCTCGCGGTCGGCCTTACCCTGGCGTACCTGCTTGAAGTACTCACGGAGCTGCTCGCCCTTAGAAACGACCTCGCGGTGCTTTGCCAGCTCTGCATCGGTCATCTGGGATTCAATCTCCATCATGTTAAGCTGGCGCTCACGGCTCAGTTCATTCCACTCGCGCTGCTCTTCGTCGGTGAAGTTCTCGCGCTTTTCACGCATCAGGGTGTCGTTCAATTCCGACAGACGATCCTGAATCTCACGGTTGCGAACATGAAGTTCGTCTTTTGTCTTTTTAGTCATAATCACTTAAAATTTTAAGGGGTTAATAATTATTCTCAATTCTAAACATCATTATCTCACGATTGCGGCGATTGTAGGCTGCACGCACACGGCGCTCGCGCTCCTTTTCTTCCATCTCTTCCAGATCGTCGGGCTTGTCTTCCTCTTTATCCTTACCGCGCTTTTCATCATCATTACCATCTCCACAGCCACGGTCTTCCTTATCCTCTTCTGAGTCTTCAGGCTTTTCGCCCTTCACCTCGCGCACATTGACTGAGGTCTGGCGATAGGCGGGATCCATACCCAGGGTGAGCGCATTCAGATACTCGAATGAATGGTGAATAATGGTAACGGTATCGCCATCGACGATCTTTTCGTAGTCCTTCGGCTTGAACTCGAAGGAACATCCGCTATATACGCCTGTGCGTACCAGTTCCAGAGCACGATCACCAAGGTCACAACGCGGCGCGTCAAACTCGAAGTTCACGCCATTCTCATCAACAGACAGACGAAGCGAAGAATTAGCCGCGCCTTTATTGCAACGTGCGATGGTCATCTTGCGGTCATGCAACAGATTGAGCTTCACATCCTGAGTATTCAGGAATGACCGCGTTACAGCCTCCGGTCTGATGATCTCTTTGAACTTCTCGCCCCAATCATCGAGTTCCTGGGACTCCCGATTGAATACGATGGCTGTGCCAACGATGGTGCGAGACTCGCCGTTCGCATCGGGTGCCGCTTCTCTAATGGCCAACTGGCACTCAATAGTCCTGATTTCTCTTTTTTCTTCATTCATATCACTTGTATTTTACTGTGTTACACTTTACAGCCGTATTTGCGTTTTGGGTTTACTCTTCGCCTTCCGGCTCCTTTGGTGGCGTTTCCGGCTCTGCTGGACGCCCACCGCCATTCGAGCGTAGTTTCTCGCTGCCAACCTCTGCAAGATTGGTATTAACGTAGTGTGCATCGCCTTCTGGGATACTTGGCAGATCATACTGATTGCGCAGTTCGTTGACACTCCATCCAGTATCCAGATGCAGTTTGTCGATCTCTGCCTGTCCCTTCGCGTCAAGACGGCGAAGCGGTAACTCACAGACATGGATACGGCGCTTTCCGAAGTCGGCTGCTGTCAACATCTTGGAATTAAATTCGTCTTCCCATTCGCGGATACGTGGCTGAATAGTACGAAGCATAAACTCCTGGGTCGCGTGCTCCGGCATCTTGTAACTACTACCGGCTTCTTCCATCATCATAATTCTTGGGATACCAAGTATTCGTGCCAAGTCGCTGACCTGGAAATCGCGCTGTTCAAGAAGCTGCAACTGTTGCGAGGTCTGAGAGATGATCTTGGCGTCGGCCACGTTGTCCAGAAGCGCCACGTCGTTTGACATCCAATCCCGTGCAAACTGTTCCTTCATCTTGCGAAGTTCTGTATGATTGGCACGGCCACGGGTTCCGAGTGTGGGCGATTTCTGTTCCTGTATCAGAACCTTATGCTTACCGCCCTTGGCCACATCCTGAAGGGCTTGCTCATCGGCGGTGGCTGCAATCGACAGGGCTTTGTAGGCAAATTCAAGCGTCGGAATGCCCATATAGTAATCATCGGTCATAAAGACGTTCTTGAAATGCAACACGTTCCGGCTGGTGGTCTCAATCCTTATACGAGGGCCACGATCCGAATTGTAGACCAGCGTGTATGTATCGTTGATGGGGTTGTAGCCGCCACCGGTACAGAGCCACAGATTACGCGGGTATCCGTCCAGACCGCGATCAATATACACGTAGGCATTGCCGTAGTATATCTTGCGATACTCGATCTGTTCTTGCATCTGCGAAGCCGTCATCATCGGGTTTGGTCGTACTTGCAACAGATAATTCAATTCGCCGTTCTTTCCATAGCGGTCTTCGATGAAGTTGCCACCGGCGCCGTTGATACGCTGATACTGAGTGACCATCTGGCCCATCGTCTGCATGATCAGCGAAACTCCACGATACCAGGCGGGAACCAACAGCGACGATTTGCCAATCGGACGTACCACGTTAGCCTCCCAATTACCGCCCTTTGGCGGTTGGTTGGTTTCGTCCACAGGATCTGTGGTCTTTGGCACACCTGGCGCCTGTACTTCCCGTCGAGAGAAAAGTTTGAAGAAATTATCCATAATTATTTCTGTTTTCTATTCTGGCAAAAATGCTGAATGGGTTTACTTTTCCAATCCCAAGCCCTCATTCAGAATGATTTCCTTTTCCGGCGTGCGGGTGTTGATGGCAAAGAAGTAGTCGATGGCTTTCCGGCGATAGTCATCGGTGTATCTGTCGCCGTTGGGGAATCCACGCTTGACCTTCTCGACAAACTCTTCAGCCGACTTGGTATGGTAGTGGTTCACCCATGCACCGGTGTAGATGGGTTGCATCGTGGGGTATTGCTTCACAGATTCGCCCTTCACGTTCATCACCTTCAACTGTGGCTGTACCGGCATGTGTGGCTGACTCTCGAATTTTATGCCGTCGATACCGCCACGCACGAAGCACTTCACAAACTCTTCGCCTCCAGGATAGCGATGGCCCTCAACGGGTTCCTGGAACCGATAAAGCACCTTTCCGGCCTGATAGCGCAAATGTCCGGAGTCGGTCATCATCTGCCATGACAGAGCCACCGCGTCGGCCTTAAACTTCGACAGCAGCGTCGGCAGCTTGATATTACCCTTTATCTGGATCAGTTCGTCGATGTCAAGGAATCCTATCCAACCGTATTCGTGGCCGTGCTTCGCATAACAGTCGTTATACGCTTTGTCCTGGACGTTGAATGTACCGCCCTGATTGCGGTAGTCGATGACTTCGACAATGCCCACTTCGATGTCATGGTAGAGCACCTTTTCGGGCTTTTCCTCATTGCCGTAGCCGTTGTCGTAAATAAAGAACTTCTTAACACCCATCCTGAAGTGGTGATCTATCCATTCCCTCAGATACTTGTTTTCGCAGCGTACAATGGCACAGATGGCCACATCTTTCGACTCGACATAAACGGGCTCCGGTGTGTACCACAAATCCTTGTGCTGTTCAATGAATCTTTTCTGATTCTCCAGATCGTTGCTTCGCCATGAGCCGCCGTTGTAGTGGATGTAGTACTGGTCCAGTTCGGCATAGCAGCGACAAACCAACTGTGGCTTTGTCTTCCGGATGTCATCGAGTACACAAGCACCGGTATCCCACCAATTGCCTGGGTTGTCTTCGCCTGGCTGCAAATTCCAACAGCGCATCGGGTCGAAATAGCGGGCGCCGTTGGCTGTCAGCAAAGGCACATTCAGATAGCAAAGCCAAGGCAGCAGACGATCTTTTTCCTTGCGCCGCCCGTGGAAGCGCTGCACCTTTCCGCAAGCGGCAAAGTCCTCATTCCATAGAAAATCGAAATTGCGGGTGATGAGTACGTCGCTTTCCAGAAGAATGAATCCGTCTGGCAGCAGCTCCCACAACTTCTGTACGGTGATGATGTGTTTGAATGAGCCGTGGTTTGACCGTTTGGCCATCTCCCATTCTTTGTCAGGATACTTGGCCAGCTCTGATTCGAAGTCGATGATCTGGCCTTTGGTGTTGTCGATAACTTTGACACCGGCCATCTTCTTAGTGAAGGGCCGTTTGTCGGAGTTGTCGAATACCGTAAAGCGATAGTCTGTCTGGCAATGTTTCCGCACACTCAGGATCGCCGCTTCTGTCAGTTCCGGCGTGTTATAGTGTACGATTGCGATGTCTTTCTGTTTCATAGTTCCTTTTATTTGTTGATGATTAGCTGCATGTTGAACTGGAGGGTATCTTCGTGGAAATCCTCATGGAAGGTCTCAGGTAGAATCTGGTAGACGTTACCCTGGTACTTCACGCGGCTGCGCATGGTGATCCGGTTGGTCCAACGCATACGCACCTCTTTTACTTCGTATGCATCCAGCGCACCGGCGTTCAGAGCACGGGCACCCTTCGCGTAGGTGACGTTGGCGTGTAGAATGTCACCGTCTTCCCACTCAATCCCGTCGCCGTCAATACCCATGACACTTGGTTTGGCTTTCTTGCGGTTCTGTACCTGAATGATCTTGTTTAAGAATGATGAAGAATATCCCATATTTCGTCTTTTATCATTCGGGCGAAAATGTGTTTTAGGTAAACTCATAAAAAAATATGGCCGACCCTCACAGGCCAGCCATATCAATAAAATTTTATTAAAACAAGATTATTACGATATTATTCGATTTTAATGAATATCAAATCTTTCGCGGCTTTCAGCTTCGCATAGAGCGCCCTGAAGGTCACACCGCTGTCCAATACCTTTCCGACCTTCGTATTCTTACCCACCAACAGACAGCCGTCCGTATCCTTGGCCGTGTTGCCGATATGGATCAACACACCCTCGAAGGCTGGCACGTTGATGAGCCGTGGCAGATAGCCACCACAGAAGTCGTACTGTTTCTTTTTGGAGAACTTCGGGCTTTTCACGCCAAGTGTCACCTGATAGCGTCCGGTAGGTATAGCCGTCGCACCGAAACGTTTCTTGCTGCGGTTCACGGATTCAGGGAGGCTTTGCCGTAGCCCCCTGTCCGTGTCCTCTATCGTGTCGCAGAAATACACACCGTCGATAAACAGATGACCGATGGTGTAGGTCTCACGCCGTGCGATACGCTTCAAAGTCAGTTCCATTTTACTTTTCTTTGTTTAGATACTTGGCGATGGCTTCGGCGATTTCCTCAGGGTCTGACTTATGGGCTGCAATGGCCTTTGCCAGCTCTGCCACCTCCTTCATCTCCTTACTCTCCTTCGCATCCGCTGGCTCATAGATACTCTTGATCTCGACTACGGCCACGAAGCCGACAGCCGCAAATGTGAACACAGGGAACGTGTAGGCCGTCCAGCCGTTATACAGATGTAGGAATATAAACCCGCTAATCTGCATCACATCCAGCACCATCAACGCGAAGATTCCGTTGTAGTAACGGCTCACCTTGTCAACGGTACGTTTCATCTTATCACTGCGTATCAGGTCGCCACGCTTACGGGCTTTCCGAATCCCTGCCCAGTAGTCCAAGGCAATCATCACCAACGGTATGATGAGAATGCCAAGGACTATGAACAGTAACGCTATCAATTGCTCGCGTAATTCTATCATTTTTTCTCTTTTTAAAGGTAAGAGGCCGAAGCCCCTCACCTTGTTATGTACCCATTTCTTACAATAAGTATATTAGGAATCAGGTGCCTGTCCCTGTGATTTAAGTTAAGCATTGACAGGAGGATACTCTGTTCCAGTAACTGCATCAATTATAACTTTATTTACCCAATTAAGTTCTCCTGTACCAGTTTGATTTGCTACAATCTCTTCAGGTGTGTACCCACTTGTATATATCAAAGTCGAACTTGCCAAGTCTTCAGATGATGTACAATAAATCCTATTGACAGATTCCCAATTAATGGCTAACGCTGTAATACCACTTAGTATTCCAAATGTTATGTCAGTGTTATAAATATAAGCAATAATTCTACCGCTTGGGTAACCACTATCTGAAGCAACTTTGACAAAATCTTCTACTTTTCCAGATAATGTACTACCGTTTGCATATACTACTAAGTCACCTGCAAGCTTACCCATTTTAGCAAAATCGCCATTAACAGTAATGTTTTGGATACCAAATACAATTCTTCTGCTGGTCCAAACAAAATCTTCAATATTTATAATAGCATCGCAATAGAAATTAATGGTATGATTCTCTTTATATCTTCCATTTATTAACAGATTATATTCGCCATTAACTCCATATATAGTAACATCACTGGAGTACGCTGGTATCACTATATTATCAGTAGGATTTGTAAGTTCTTCCCCATTAACAGAAGAAATATATCTTCCACCTATCGAAGTTATAGAGATTTCTTCAGATAAAGTTCTAATAGAAAGAAGCCTGTTATCTGACTTTAGACCTTTTATCTTAATAAGGATACTTCCTATGGGTACTAAATCATTATTATTAACATTCCCCTTTAACTGAGTTTTTAAACAATTTCCCATAATTATATTTTTTATTTTGTTAGACTTATATTATATTTAATAATTTTTTTGCAATCATCTTTCCAAATAATGTATAACCATAGTCTTTTGGATGTACATTATTGTTATAATAATAGGCTGAATAATTTCCTACAGTTATACCACATTCATTATGAATATCAATAATCGGAATGTGATATATTTCAGCGACTTGTCTTTGTGCTGCAAAACAATCATTGACAAACTTTAGTGAATTGTTGTATGCTTCCTGGTTGAATGTTCCGTCATCATTCATATAATCAGTAGGATTCATACTGTTGTATGGGAACAAAAGCAGAGCAACTATTGCTGTTGGCCAATTTATTTTTGCGTACTCAATCATACCCTTCCACGAAGCATAGAAAGATGGGTTTCTATTCCATTTTTCAGGATTTACCCAATCTGTAGTAAGATTATCTCCATCAAAAATCTTTTGGGTATATGTTTTGGCAGAGTTTGTATCACTTACAGTTGCTGCAACTCCCGTATTATCAGTGTCAACAAATATAATATTACAGGGATAATAAACATTGCCTGTTGTAAAATCAACAGACACACCATCATCTGCTAAAGAATCTATAACTAACGTATAATTATATTCAAGAATTTTGTTATTTATGTCAGTTATTGAATCATTTGGGAATACATGTATATTGTAAGATAAATTACCTATTGATGGCGTCGATACCACAATTGTAATATCTCCCTCTTTATTTGCCACATTGTTAATCTTGAGATTTTTTCCCATTGTAGGATGTGATAGCTGTAAAGACGTTCCAAATTTTCTGCTTTCTACAGGAATACTACTAAGTAATTGAACTGCATCACTATTCCATTCATCAAGAGTATAAGTCTCAATTATTTGGGATATAATGAGAGGTTTATCTTCTATTGTACCTTTATAGTACTCACTTCCACCACCTTCAATAAATGCATTTGCATCATTGATATTTTGAAGCAAGATAATATCTGGATGATAGTTCTTTTCTCTTATATTTGTTATTCTTACTAATCCACAATCTTTATGGCCTCCATAAGTCGTTGTACCTCCTGTTGATAATTGATACCCAGGCAATATGTTTTTCTGTTCATCGAATTTACAACCAGTTATTTTACATATTTCCTCTTGCCATACACCATTATAGGAAAGACTGTCACCAATTGTAAACAACTCTTTTCCTTGCAACAACTGTCTTTTTAAAATATCTACATCTTCCTGACTAGCCACTCCTTCAATTCCTCTCTCAAAACTGGTCTCTACCATCACCTTCTTCTTACCTTCAGATGTAATTCCTTCCAGTATCTTTCCTTCTTTATCAGTAGTCAAACTTATCCATTCAGGATTCTCTATAGTCTGTACACTATTAAGTGCATCAGAGTCTAATCCTTCTGCATCAAGTTTAGAATCTATTAAAGTCTTTAGTGTCGTGTCACTATCAAGATAGTCAATGAGAAATGCTACCATATTCTCATACTCGTCAAGAGAAAGCTCTGCAATCTTCTCATTGATATAATCAACTACCTGCTGAGGAACACCAGTACCATAATAAATACTTCCATCAATCTTAATAGCCCACAGAATCTTACCTTCAGCATCGGTCTTTACATAGATGAACTCAGGATTCTCTACATAAACACCTTCTTCGGCAATAGTCCAATCCTTAGTATCAATAGACCAGTCATCAGCCATCAGCCTGTACTGTACATACTTATTGTCAGAAGTCTGTACAAACTTGATGCTCATACCACCTTTCTGATAGTCTGATGGGATGGCAGCAAGTGCGGCTGAGAGGTCGGCATATGTTGCAAGGGTGCGCGGTGTGCCAGAGGCGTTAAGTTCACTAACATCCAAAGCGCCCATATTGTCGAATACGCCACCGCTGGTGACGAGATTTGCGCTGCCCTTCTTTGGACGTGGATCAATGGCGTTGTTATACGTGGCCATCAAGACCATAGACGTACCATTCCACATATAGTCGGAGTAATACTGCGGTGAGGTGTTCACGCGGTCAATAACGCGATAGATCACCGTGTCAGACGGATTAGCCACTGGCCATGTGTCCGAAGGCTGAATAACCTCCGGCGCACTCTGCTGCAAAGCGTTATAGAGGGCTTGCAGCGCTACGATGTCGTCGGCATTCGTCGATACCTGACCGCCAAGCGTGGTAAGGGCAGAAGCCGATGCAATGTCGGATGTGAGAATCTGCATGGAGGCGATGACGCCGTCTGTCTGAGTGAGACGCAAGGTAACGTGGCCATCTGTGGATGTGAGGTCGAAGGTAGCGTCAAGGGCGTTGATGATTCCTGAGACATACGCTGCCAGACGATCCTCTGCCACCAGCTTGTTATTTGCCGATGCACCCGTAGGCATCTTCGCGTCGATGGCTGCAAACAGATTATACAGACCGCCAGACTTCACGGGGTTGTCGCTACCCGATACAGGCGCGTTGTCGAATGTCAGAGTATTCTGCTTTCCAGCGAACATCGTAGCCAGTTCCGTAGCGTTTGGCAGATTCGACAGCTTCGTCACCAACAGGGCTGTTATGCCGCTGTTGATAGCCGCCCACTGAGATGCGGTAAATCCGCTGTTATTCAGGTCGTATTCATAAGACCACGCCGTACCGTTGAACTTATAGCGCTCTGTGACGCGGATTTCCGTCGGGGTGTCTACCGATGTCGGAATCTGCACGAAGGCATAGTCGTTATTGTCAGCCGTCGAGATGGCGTTGAGCAATGCGGCTGCAATATCGGCGTGTGTGGCGTCTACAGTCAGTTGCAAACCACTCACCAGATTGAACGTACCACGGAATGTGGCCGTAGCCGTAGCGATGGAAGAATTGACGAAAGCCTTATCCGCGAGTTGATTCAGCGCCGTAGCTGCCGACGGTATCAGCACCAGGATAGCTTCGATAGCCTGCTGAAGCGCTGCGTCTGCGTTGACACGAGCGCCCTTCTCATCATCAATGGCGGTATAGACACCTCCGGAGGTGACGGGATTCGTAGAACTTGGCGTGGGTGCCTGGTCGAAGGTCAGCTTATCCTGTTTGGCCAGCAAAGCAGCGGCCAGATCAGCAGCCGAAGGCAATGCGCCCAACTTCGTGACCAGGGCCGATGTGATTCCGGAATTGATAGCGGCCCATTGTGCGGCGGTAAATCCTGAATTATTCAGCACATACTCGAAGCCCCAAACCGAGCCGTTAAACTTATATTTCTCGATTCTGGCGATCTCATCCGGTGTGTCTACCGATGTGGGGATCATCACGAATGCAAAGTCATTATTGTCGGCACCAGCGATGGCGTTACCCAGCGCGGCTGCAATATCCGCATACGATGCATCAACAGTCAGGTGCAAGTCGCTCACCAGATTGAACGTACCGCGGAACGTAGCCGAAGATGTAGATACCAGGTCTTCGACATAATCCTTGTCTGCCAACTGATTCGATGACGAAGCCTGGGTAGGAATCTTTTCCTCGATGGCGTCGATGTCATCGGCGTTTTGTTTCTCAGCAGCCTTGGCGCGAGTCTCTTCATCGTCGATATGTCCCTGAAGCACGCCGTCGGCATTCTCGCGTGCCAACGCTTCAGCGTCAATATTACCTTGCAGAGTCTGTTCTGCCAGCTCTGCACGCTCATTCTCAGCCGTCAAATCTGTTTGCATGGCCGCACCGTTCAGGATGTGCTGTACTTCCTGTCCGGACTGTTCAAGTCTATAATCTTCCATATTTTCTTATATTTTAAATGTTTCTTAATACGAATAAATAGCCACCGTCACTTGTGCGTAGGTGTTTGCCGTTACGGTCTGTCAGACGCGCGTAGCGTTCACCGATGTCGCTCTGTTCCGTGCGCTCATAGACAATATCATGGTCGCCACCGGTACACGGACACTTAAAGAACTGCGGACATGGTGCTGTGATGACGAAGGCGATGTATTGCTCATCGACCTCCTGGCGAACATCATCAGGACAGTCTGGGTCGAATATCTCCATCACCAGACGGGCCTTCACAGCGCCTACGATGTCATCGGTAGGAAACGAAAAAATCCATCGCTCGTTGATATAGAGGAAGTCGCTCTTATGCAAAGTGATCTTCTCGCCTTGCATCCCATAGATCAGTTCAAGATAGAAGCTGTTCTCGAAAAAGTTGAAGTTCCATTTGTCCGAGCGTATGAAGTATTTCGCCCGTTCGCCCTGCATGATAATATTATTCTGATCCATAGCCTATTCCTCATTAAAAATGTCCTTACACTCCTTTTTGATCTCTGCCACGCGCTTCCGGAGGGCTGCACAGATGTTTGATGTCGGATTGATGATCTTCTGGTAGCGCTCAAAAACGCCGCTGATGACACCCTTTTCTGTGATATACGCCTCTGTGATTTCGTCTGATGGCGACTCCAGGCTGTCATACTCGAAGTCGAGGTCGCTTTCCACGCCCGTCAACATCTCCAGCAGATAGTCACGTTCGGCCTGTAGGTCGGTCTCGTTGGTGTAGCGGATAAAATCGCTGATGATACACTCGAAGGTGTAGTCCACGTTGTGCAACTGTGCCTGTGTCTGCGGGTTTCTGTGCTCCCACGCCACATCAGTCAGCATCAGCGCGGCATGGTAGAGCGCTTCAGGCACTTCGCCACCGTTCATATCCTTCACATTGTCCAGCGTCCGTCGGATCAGACGGAGTATCGTCTTTTCCGCGTCGTTGGCATAGAGTTTCATCAAGTCGGTGTTATTCTCGTAATCCAGTCGAGAATGTTTCTTGATGTATTCAATCTGTAACCAGTCCATATCTTTCGATTTACGTTCTTTTACCTTTCGCCCGAAAAAGCCGTTTAGGTTTACCGCCGACACGAACGGGCATAAAAAAAGGCCCGCCGCCGCGAGCCACGAAAACAATCTAAATCATTAAACCTAACAAAATTTCGATTTGAGACTATATAATACATGAAAGAAATTGTCTACGTCAATGGACCATTCAGCACGAATTGAAAACTACCCGTGACCAGATTACCCCGTACTGAGTTGATCTTGCACGTCTTCAGATAGTATGAGCCCGACACACCGGCGCTGGAGGCTGCACCACGTTCGCTGAAGACCAGATTGAATGAGTTCCCCACCTGTAGCAGATCGCGCACGCCGTTACCGCCCGACACGCCAAGGGCGCTATTGGTCAACACCAGATAGCCCACCTGTAGCGAGCCGTCCTTTTTCATGGGCGTATAGTATTTCCATCCGCCGTTACCGGTTCCTGGCGCTGCCTTCTCTTCGAGGTCGCAATTGGTCTGGGCCTCATTCGATTTCATGCCGCCGATGAGCGATGAACCGACATATACCAAAATAGTATTTCCGTTGATTGCCATAATTATATGATGTTTCTATGAAGTTTTACGCGATATTCGTCATACTCCGGATAGAAGCTGCTGCCTACCATCCTGAAGGTCTCAGAGTTTACCGTCCACGAATCGAGATACGACAGCGCGTCGAGTGCCGCTGTCAGCCGTTGCAGAGAGAAGTCCAGACGCCGCTGTGGGGTCTTTAGTGGGGTGAAGTAAAGCCCGATGGCGGTTGGTATCTGACCGTACTCTATGAATCCCCTGTCCTTTCGCCAGTTCTGAATCTTCTGCGTCACGCTTCCATCGTCGATACCGCCACCGATGATGATGATACTGTCCTGTTGACGTACCTGGTACTTCGTAAAGGCGCTGTCGCTGCTGGCTTCGATCTTGGCTTCGAGGATGCCGATATGCAGTTTCTTCAGATAGACCGGCGAAGCGATCATCCATTGGTTCTTGTAGAAGTCCCAACAGAAAGCGATGTCGATGGGATCATCTACCGGTGGCCGTTGTATAAACGACAACACACCTTCGCTGTTGCTGTTGTCAATCTTCATGTCGACTGTCGGTACAACTTGTGATGATTGTGCCCATTGTGAGCCGTTCCAGTAATAGCTGCCACATCTTATTCTGAGGGTAAGTATCGAATAACCGTCATTGCTCTGTCCGAGTTCTTCAAGGGTCGTGGATAGTGGCGCCATAGAATTAAGATATACGCCCGCATTCAGCTTGACTTTGATGGAGAATGCATTGAATGAGTCTGGCCACTCAGAGAATACCATGTGAATCGGGAAATGCTTTACCGTCTGAGGGTCTTCGTTTGTCATGTCGTAGCGCATCAGCACGCCCTCATCTGTAGCTCCGAAGGAACCGAAGGCACAGAGCCACGCACCGGCTGTAGTTCCACTTGGCAGCGTCACCACGTCGCCGTTTGGATTTGATGAGTCGATAGATGGCGATCCGGTGGTGCCGTAAATCTCATCGGTATTGCTCATCAATATGATCTGACTTTTCAACGAATAGAGGTTACTTCCAAGGATACCGTGGTCGAAGATGTCATCAAGGCCGTATTTTGTGATAAATTCCTCATCGGCTTTCAGTTCTATGGTCTTCAGCGGCATGATGAGCGACTCCTTACCGTCGGCGCCTACATGGTCGAAGGCTGCAAAGGTAGAACTGCCACCGCTGACGATAGATGTAGCCCAGGAGCCTACGGAATAGTTGCCATACTCGCCGCTGTAGTTCGTGCGGGTGAATACCAGGCACGTCTTATCCAGACCGCTGATCACGTCTTCGTGGCATGTCAGCCCGAAGGCCGCGCAGAGCATGTCCAGAAACTCCATGTAGGTGATACTCTTCTGTAGCGGTTCCTGTTCTCCCATCTGATTGGTCTGTCCGTGCTGGAAGTTGTCGTTGTAGGGCGAAATGATGGTGTTTCTGATCGTACAGACAAGCGGATTATACACATCATAATAGCTGGCCAACTCGATCTGCGTTGGGAATATCACATTATCAATGCCAAGTCCCGCGCACACCTCCTGAAGCAGCTCGCCCAGAGATGTACGGCCTCCGGCGGTCTTCACCGTAAACTTCATGCGGTCTGCCACACCCAGGAGCGACACAATTGGAAACTCCATCGTGCGGGTGCCGTTGGTCCAGTCGTTTTCGAAGGTCTGTGGCTGTAGGTAGCCTTTGAAGGCCAGATGGCCGTCATAGGTCACGGTGATGGGGTGAGAGATGGCCGACGTGGGAAACATTCCCGACAGAGCGCCGTAGGTGTATTCCAACACACGGACATAGCCGGTCTTCGTCCGCACGAAGTCCAGCATGTTATCGCTGTCATCTTCCTCCCACTCTACGGGATTGGCTGCACCGTCCACAGCCGTACCGCCACCGGCGATGGCTACGGTGCAAAGCCTATCCTTCAGCGTCTTGAATGATATAGTATAACCCATAATCCTTTAGTTTCGTTGTCTGTTACTCGTTACGATCCGTCCGCGTCCACGGCGCTGCTGCGACGTGCTCGCAGTCAGATACATGTCCTCACCTTTTATGCGTATCTGCCAGTTCACGTTGCTCATGCCGACACCCTGGAACTGCGACGCAAGGTTTCCGGCCTGTGCGCGGTTCAATACTATTTCGCCAGCGTTCAACATAGCGGGTATCTGGTCGCCGCTGAATGTACGACCTTTGATCTCACCACCTTCTGAGTAGCCCGTGGCCGAGTGGATGGCTGCGATGGTAGAGATCATCGTGGCCGTACCGCCTACGGCTGCTGCTATCCATCCCCAGATACCAGCCGCTGTGGTGGCCGGAGCCGCCGAAGCCTGTGCGAAACCAAGGGCGATATTTGCGATAGCCTGACCGATGATACCCATGATCTTCGCCCCTGGGTCATCAATGGACTGCAAAGCGGAACCCATCGCAGAAACAGAGCTGGCTGCGAGACTCCAGGAGTTTGCCGTACCTTTGGCCGTCTTGTCGGCGGTCTTACCGATGACACCTTCTGACTGATTCAGTTGTTCGAAGGCCCTGATAAGGTCCTGTATGGACGATTCCGACTCTTTGGCGCCCTGGGTGATCTTCTGCCATATTTCCGACGGGCCGCTGTCAGTAGGCATAAGACTTCCGGCGTTGAGTTCCGACTTTGCAGAAGCCGCCAACCATTGATTCATCACCTTCTGATTGAAGTCTTCGCCATTGTCCGTCTTAATGCCTATGCCGCCACCACCGCCTGATGAGCCCTGGAGTGCGTAACGATTACCTTTGAAAGCCTCTCGCGCTGACGATGCGCCCTCACTTACGGCCTGTGCATAGACGGATATACCCTGCTGTATGCGGGTCTCGCCTTCTGTGATGGCTTGTGCAAGTGCGTATTGCTTCTGTTGCTCTTTAGTCAGGGCGTTGATGTCGAAGACCTTATATTGCCGTTCATACGTCCCGCCTTGGCTGTCCTGGATCGTCTGTGTCTTAGTGACCATTCCACGCTGTTTGAGCGTATCCCGATTATAACGGTATTTGTCAAACTCCGACTGGCCGTTTTTCATTATCCGTTCTATCGCGTAGTTGATGGTAGCGTCATTCACGCCAGCACCGCCAACGCTATTAACCCCGCTGCGGATGGTCTGGAAAGCCGACTGTTTTCCGGCATTCATACCCGCTGAGACGCCTTGGTTCTGTAGGATATGCAATCTTTCCGTAGCCGCTTTCAGTTTGGCGTCTACATTCTCGCCCTGCTGTTTGGCCAGACGCAGTTCTGCTATCTCTCTTTGCGCGATGGCGATGGCTGCGGCATTGTTTGACTTGATACTACCCAGCCGGTCAAATACATCGTATAAATCCCTACCACCCCGAATGGCTTTGGACAGATTATCGAAGAAACCACTCCAGTTGCCGTTATTCAGGGTGTCGAGGAATGTGTTATAGGCACCCTTTGCGCCTTCAACAGTACGCCCCCATTCATCTATGCCTGATTCAGACTGGAAGAAAGCGTCTTTTGCAACCTTCATGGCTGTTGTGGCCACACCGACCACACCACCAAACTTTGTGATCTGGTCGATACTCAGTCCGAACTTACCCGCTACGGCATCAAGCGCACCAGTCAGTCCGTCTGTACCATTGAGCGACTGATTAACGCTGTCAATCTCTGTTTTGCTCTGGTTAATGCGAACCTTCAGTTGATCCAAGCTACCGGACAGCGCCTGACCAAATGGAGATTTCTTTTCATCGTCTGTCAGTTTGTTGTATTGCACGGACAATTCGACAAACGCCTTTTTCATCTCTGCCAGCTTTCCCGTGGCGGTCTTCGATGTCGTTTCCATCTGTCCGAGAGCGCGAACGTATTCCAGGGTGTCTTTCTCGACCACTTCGAGGGTACCGCCCACTTCACGGCATTTGTCGGAATAGCGTTGCAAACCTTCGGCAGCACGCTTCAGTTTCTGGTCGTACTCCGACGATTCCACTTTGAGTCTTACTATTGAATCAGCCATATATTATTTCGTTTTGTTCAATATCACTTCGAGTTCCTTGTCTATCAGTCCTGACAGTTCATCGGCTGCAACAGCCAGCGCACGCTTACCGGAACCTTCAAAGAAGTTGCGCGGCGCTATGCTTCCACGATTACCCGTATTGGGGTGCTTATTCCATTTGTCAACCTTGCGGCGGGTGTTTTCCTGAAAAGAAATGTTTCGGCCCTTTACGCCGCTGTTAATCCATCGCAGTACGAAGCCACGATCCAACGGAGCATAACTCATAATCCGATTGGTGATTGGTGACACGCTGCGACGGTTGCCGCCACGTCCAGTTGAACCCTTGCGAGTTGGGACATAGTTGTTTTTGCCGTGGGCCTTACGTGAATTGTATATATTGACATTCGCACCAAGGATTCTCTTATAGACGGACGTGCGGACGGCTTCGGCTGTGTGGCGGGGGTCTGAATCCATCTTGCTACGAGCACCACGCGAAACCTTTTCCCGTGCATCCATGATGACACGGCGGATCAGCTTTTGCAAAGCCTTCTGGGTGCGCGGATTCGTAGACAGAGCCTGTTCAAGTATTTTCTTTTGCTCCAGTACGACGCTGTTTTCAATTTCGAGTCCAAACATAAAAAAAATCGGGCGAATAGTATCGCTACCATTCGCCCGATTTTGTGGTTTAGGTTTACCGGAAGGGCTGATGTTTCGACAGCCAGCGGCCACAGATGAGGATAACGGCCATCAGCGTCAAGAGTCCGATAGTCATCAGCGTCTTCTGGTGCCAGGCCAGGGGCTTCTGCACGTACTCCTTCACGGGAAATGGTGCCGGAACGCTGTCCGTCCGTGACTGATAGATCGTGTCATGCACTTGTTTCTCCACATACTTCGTGTGCCAACGGTCCACGCGAACGGTGTCGCCCTTCGACTCCACGCTGATAGAGTCGTGAAGCCACACGGAATCCCTCACCGTCTTCGTCTGAAAGATACTGTCGTGCATCACTTCCCTCACCGTGACATACTCCACTTGTTTGCAGCCACACATCATCAGACTGATGGCTACCATCCCCAGCAACATACCGCCTGTGATGTGCCAGAGTTTAAGATCATTGTTCTTTTTCATCTGCCAATTGCTTCATAATTGCCGTAACTTTTTCCAATTTCCTTATATCAAGTTCTATTAGTGTCTTCGTATCGTTCAGAACTTGTTTCAACATGATATTTAGCGCGTGTTCAAAGGCGCCGTAGTATATCATCGCAAACCGTTCGTTGTCGGGCTTGATAGCCATACCCGCTGGCAACGATTCATTGAATATCTTCAAAAAATCCTCATAGCCCTCTGTGGCCGCTTGCGCCACCCACTCCATGTTATAGAACGATGTGGGGTAAGCCGTAAATTTCTTTTTTAATTCTTCACTCATAGTTGTTTCTGTTTTTAGGGTTTACTGATGAACTTGTTAATGAAATACACCTGGCCTTTGCCCGTCACCTTCGTGGTGTTGCGGGTGCGCATTTCGCCATCAACACTGAATACGTTTTGTTTCAGAGTGAAAAGCCCCTGCTCGATGTACTGTTGATAGGGTAGATTGAACCGTTCGCCGTAGGCACAAAGATAGTGATTATCCCGCAGCCATTGAAACAGCCGCTTTTCGCCTATCGGGTAGCCGTTCTGTGCAATCATCTTGGCCAGCTCACCAATCAGACATGCCGACTTCGATCCGGCCACCGCTTCGGCAAAGACCACTTTCGGACGGTTTTCTATGGCCTGACGGCTCAGTTCCTCTGCCTGGCGCTCTGCCTCCATCCGCTGTCGCCGTTCCTTCTGCATAGCCTGAAGGATCATAATCGCGCTGTCGGGGTCTTCGATGATGCTTTCGATGGTGGTGCCGGTGGCATACATACCATGACGGCGGATCGTGGGCAATACCTCCGATGTCACCCATTGCTTAAACTGTCGGGCTTCTTTCAGACGGCTCCCGAATATCAGAGAGTAAAGACCTGACTCATTCACGAAGGTCATGCTTTGAGTGCCTCCGTTGGTAAGGGTGTCACGTTTCGTTACATCCCCTTCATCGCAGTGGTCGGCTATGGCCTTTCGACTGTTGGTGTATCCGAGTGCGCTGCATATGTCAGAAGCACAAAACAGCGGATTGTCCGGAGTTCCTGATGTGCGGATGTCACCAAACTGCGGGCTGTTAAAAATCTGAATGTCATTCATACGTCTTGTGGTGTTTTGTTTGTAAATGGTTCCAGAATATCCCCCATACGAATAGCGTAAAAACAGAAATTGCTGATCTGACGGGTGTCGATAATGTAGAGGTGGTCGTGGTCCATGTAACTCATGGCCATCAACATCTGCTGCTGAATGACAGCAACGTCATACATAAACTCCTTCAGGGAGTACTCTTCTGCCAGGAATGTTTCTAAATCTTCCACGGCTTTCGTCTTGTCGGCTTGCTTACTCATAGTCTAAAACGTTTAAAGTTGTAGGCATAGGAAAGAGCGACTGCCATTTGTGCGCTGCTTACGACTCAACAGCTCTGCCCGAATGTGGGGAGATATAAAAGTCACGCTCAATGGCAATCGCTCGATATTACTCAAACGTTTTCCAAAAAGTACAATCTCCATCCACACGCAGATGTTGTCGTAAGACTTTGCGACCAATTTAACGTGAGGCCACCACGAGCAGAACACACTGCCATTGAATCGTAAGCGGTGGCAAAGATAGGCACTTTTTCTGAGAAAAGCAAGTATTTCAGCAATTATTTTTTCATCGTTTCTGGGATATATCTTTGATATATAAATTTTGTTAATAATCGTGGTTGTTTATCGCTATCTGGTCGCGGATGATGGCGAGGGTGTCGTTATACCCTGTGCAGTAGCCCCAAGTAAAGACATCCTTCATCAGCGAAATCGCATCTGGTGGCAAACCCTGCGTTCCCGCCTTCTGACAGAAGTCCGTCCAGGCACTCTCGATCATCCGGCGGACATCCTCGCCCGATGGCATGAATATCTTTTGCTCCATCGCTATCGTTTCGTTTCAGAGGGAGTGGCGGGACTCGAACCCGCGC
>Ga0247611_10001525_pt1 | contig 40826 bp, 28 predicted proteins | sample 177DNAGHGhighgp2_FD_192422 | JGI IMG/M metagenome (GOLD analysis project Ga0247611, IMG submission 192422) | Sheep rumen microbial communities from Palmerston North, Manawatu-Wanganui, New Zealand - 1770 DNA GHGhigh gp2 | ecosystem: Host-associated > Mammals > Digestive system > Stomach > Rumen... | reverse complement strand
TCAATACTTGCAACCGCAAATGTCTGGAATGTCTCATTTGGGCAGGAGCATTCGACTCTTTTGGCCTTCAAAGGGAAGCATTCTTCTCTCTATCATCTACAAACGAATTGTTCTTAGATACCCTCATTAGGTATGGAAACAAATTCCAATCAGACAAGTCGGAAGCAAGTTTCGGTCTTTTCGGAGCAATGGAAGTAGAGACGGTACATCCTTCATTACCTCGTGAGGTAGTAACCCTAAGCGAAATAGAACGTCTAAATAAAGAACGTGATTTGGTGGGTATTTACATGTCGTCTCATCCGCTTGACGAATATTCTTTTATTATCGAACACGTCTGCAATACAGAACTTGAGGAATTGACCGACTTAAAAAGTCTGCAAAGCAAATCAGAAATCACATTTGCAGGAATCGTCACAAACATCACTACAGGTACGAGTGCCAAAGATGCAAAGCCATACGGTCTTGTAAAAATTGAAGGTTTCAAAAGTTCACATGTCCTGAAACTATATGGGAAGAAATGGGTGAGCACCCGGCATCTGTTCCATGTTAATGAGGCTATCTTTGTACGTGCCCAAGTCGTTCAACCTTGGAAAACATCAACCTATCTGGATATGGTGATTAATTCTGTAGATTTATTGGCAGAAGTGAAAAACCAACTACTGGAGCAACTCACACTCACCATCAGCTTGGAAAACCTAACAATGGAATTGGCTAGCGAACTTATAAATCTGACGGACAAATATAAAGGTAATACCAAATTGAAGTTCGCCATCAACGAACCAGGGAACAGAACGATAGAGCTGAAAACCGATCGTGCAATTGAGGTAAGCAAAGAATTTGCACATTATATCAATAACCATTCTGATGTAATCGAACTACAAGTAAATTGAATGTTTAATTACCATAAAACTGACATAATATGACACGTTCTAAACTCAACAAAAAACAGCTGAAAGAAAAAGTGGTCGGCTTCTTGTCAAGTCGCCCTCGAGAGACCTTCACACTTAAGCAGTTATTCAACTCACTGAGACTTACGACTCATCCGTTGAAGATACTATGTGTCGATGTTCTGAACGAACTGATTGACGAGGAACAGATATTCCGAAACTACGACGGAGAGATTGGCTTCAACGGCAAGACTAATCAGGTAACAGAAGGTGTGTTTAGATGTCTGGGCAAACGACGCAATTTGGTTGAGACCTCAGAAGGACTGTCTATTTTCATCAATGATGACGATACCCTCCATGCTTTGAACGGAGATAAAGTGAAGGTGACAATATTTGCCACAAGGAAGAAATCCGATCGATTATATGGCGAGATTATCGAAATCATAGAACGTAGCAACAAGCCAATCGTAGGAGTGTTGCAGATTAATCATGGAGTTGCATTCCTGATTCATCCAGATGGTTCATTACCTTATGATGTGTTTATTCCAGAAAGCCAATTAAAGGGAGGAAAGAACGGCGACAAGGCATTGGTTCAAATCATCGATTGGCCAGACAACACCCGTAACCCAATTGGAGTGGTTAAAGAAATCTTTGGAAAAGAAGGTGAAAACGAAACAGAAATGCATGCCATCCTTGCAGAGTATGGATTACCCTATTCCTACCCGAAGGAAGTGGAACGATATGCTGACAAAATCAGTGATGTCATACCTGCTGAGGAATATGCAAAGCGAGAAGACTTCCGCAATGTTACGACCTTCACTATCGACCCACGTGATGCGAAAGACTTCGATGATGCCCTCTCAATCCGTCCATTGGAGAAAGGTCATTACGAAGTAGGAGTTCATATTGCTGATGTATCACACTATGTACTCGAAGGCTCTATCATTGACAAAGAAGCACAACAACGAGGCACATCTGTATATCTCGTCGACCGTACTATTCCGATGCTTCCTGAACGTCTTTGCAATTATATATGCTCACTTCGTCCTGATGAGGAGAAATTGACATTCTCGGTTATCTTTGATATGGATGAGGACGCAAAAGTATATAGCTCACGTATCGTACACACCATCATCAAGAGCAATCGCCGATTTGCTTACGAGGAGGTGCAGGCGATACTCGAACAAAACGGAGAAGCAGACGACATTGAAGGACACATTCCCGTTGCTAAGGATAAACGCACAGGAGAATACTGCAACGAACTCATCACCCTCAATCGGATGGCACATAAACTGAAAGCCAATCGAATGTATACAGGAGCTATCGACTTCGATCGTGAGGAAATCCGTTTCGAAATTGATGAGACAGGTAAGCCTATTAGTGTTTATTTCAAGGTAGCAAAAGATGCCAATAAACTGGTCGAAGAATTTATGCTATTGGCAAACCGAACCGTAGCCGAGAGTGTAGGAAAGGTGAAGAAGGGGCAAAAAGCAAAAGTGTTGCCTTATCGAGTTCACGACTTACCCGATCCTGGCAAGCTGGACAATCTCGCTCAGTTTGTAAAACGCTTTAAGTACAACATCATCACGCAAGGTACGAAGACAGAAGTTGCAAAGAGCATCAACAAATTATTGATGGATGTTCGAGGTGATAAAATCCAAAACTTGGTAGAGAATGTATCTTTGCGAGCAATGATGAAAGCCAAATACAGCACACACAACATTGGCCACTACGGATTGGCATTCGACTACTATACACACTTTACCTCACCAATCCGAAGATATCCTGACTTGATGGTTCATCGTCTACTTACACGTTATGCAGAAGGTGGGGCAAGTGCAAGCCAGAAGAAATACGAGGGATTGTGCGAACATAGTTCTGCAATGGAGCAACTGGCAACAGCTGCCGAACGTGCTTCTATCAAATACAAGCAGGTTGAGTATATGAGCGAACGGCTTGGCGAGGAATATGATGCAAAAATCAGCGGTGTGACTGAAGCTGGTGTTTATGCAGAAATCAATGAGAACCACTGTGAAGGATTTATTGCAGTACGTTTTCTTGCAGCTGACGAAACCTTCGACTTTGATGACAAGAGCTATTGTCTCATTGGTCGTAAATCCCACCATCGTTTCTCGATTGGAGATGAAATTCGCATTAAGGTAGCAAAAGCTAACCTATTCCGTAAAACTCTCGATTTTGATTTTATCAAGAAATACAGCAAATAAAACTATGAAACAGATTCTCGTTATTACTGCCACATTTTTGGCAACCTTGTCCTTATGGGCAGCCGACAAGGCTACCATCACTATCAGCAACCCTCTCAACACGCCAAGAGGAAACGAATTGGTGGAGATTGATGTGAATTTAGTCAAGGCAAAACTAGATGGTATCTCGGCTTTCTACATCACTGATGCTGACGGCAAGGAAGTTCCAAGCCAAATTACCTATGATGGTAAACTAATTTTCTCTATAGGGGTACCTGCAAAAGGTAAATCTATCTACTATGCATGCAAAGGGCAGCCATCGAAATATGAGTCTAAAGTCTTTGGACGCCAATTCCCAGAACGAGTCGACGATATCGCATGGGAAAACGATCGTGTAGCCTTCCGATGCTACGGGCCTGCACTACAACGTAACGGAGAGCGTGCCTGGGGCTATGATGTTTGGAACAAGCGTACCTCAAAGCTAATTGTGGAAGCCCGTTATGCCAGCGAACTTGATGCCGACATGCAACGTGCAATCAGTAAACTACGCAGTATTGGGAAAAACGACCTTGCCGACGATGTCTACAATGCTATCAGTTATCATGTAGATCATGGAAACGGAATGGATTGTTACAAAGTAGGTCCTACACTCGGATGTGGCACAACTGCTCTTATGATAGGCGACAAAATCGTCTATCCTCGCTGTTATAAGAACTATGAAATTCTTGACAAAGGTCCTCTTCGTTTCACTGTCAAGCTGATTTACGGAACAGAAAAAATCGATGGAATGGAGGTTTTTGAGACTCGTATCATCAGTTTGGATGCAGGTTCCCACCTCAACAAAGCCATCGTAAGCTACACAGGATTAACGAAAGAGATGCCTGTTGCGGTTGGTATTGTGGTTCATAACGAAAACCCTAACGCCTACGTATTGAACAATACGGATGGGTATATGGGGTATGAAGATCTTGGTGACCCCACTCAATACAAAGAGAAGTATCGTGCTGTCCAAAATCAAGATTTCGGAAAAATCTATGTTGGTACAGTCTTCCCCCAAGCCATGAAAGAGATGAAGTTCAAATCAGAAAGTGGACTTCCTGGAGCAAATGGTCATATTCTGGCCATTTCATCGATAGGAAACGACACACCTTTTACTTATTATTTTGGTTCAGGATGGGATAGGAATGAGGAAACAGACATCTATTCACTCACCACTTGGGAGGCATACTTAAATCAGTTTGCACGTTTTGTAAAAACCCCACTTAAAGTCTCTGTAAAATAAAACCATTCATTATGCAGTTACCTCGCCAGCTATCAATAGCCCTATCCGGTTTGGGCTTGTTATGCCAATCAATCGGATTTTCAGCCCTTGCTCAGATTCCGAACATATTTGTTTCGGACATGCCCAATTTGGGTAAACTGCCAGTAAACGAAGTGACTGCTATCTGTCAAGACGATGAGGGATATATGTGGTATGGGACCAGTGATGGACTCTGTCGAGATGACGGCTACAACATACGTGTGCTCCGTTCGGACTTCCTTACACCAGGGGTTTTGGCACGTAACCACATCAATAATATTGTGGTTGACCGTAAGGGACATATCTGGTTCAGTACTAGAAAAGGCATCTACATTCTCGACAAACATACGTTCAAGGCAACTCCATTACAAGTTGACGGGTTTGACCAGACGTTTTATGCATTATTGATTCACACTCAGGACGACCACATTTGGATGGGTGGCTATAATATGCTCTACGAATTCGACAGCGATTGCCAGTTGATCGAGAAACGAGAGCTGAAGTCGGGTGTGGCGATGTTTTACGAGGATAGTCATGCCAATCTGTTCATGGCTGTATTTGACGACGGAATTTACTGTAAACCTGCGGGTACAAACACGTTTCATTTGGTAGTTCCTGGCATCGTTCCCAACTGCATGACTGAGGATCACAGAACAGGAGGGTATCTCTTCTGCCAAGACGGAGTGTTCGAAATGGTACCTGACAGAGGAGATAAAAGCCCTATACCTCATTACACTCTCACACAACTGCCCAAACCCAAGGACGAGAATGGGCAAGAAGTACCATTTTTTATACGTATTGTTCAGGACAACTATAACCATTACACTTGGCTGCTTTCATATTATCGAGGTCTTTTCGTATTAGATGCAGAAGGTCATCAAGTGGAATTACCCGCTAATCTGCGTACACACAACAGCAATACGATGAATTGTTTGTATAAGGACAATTTTGGTAGATTATGGATTTCGGGATTTAATACGGGTTGTCAAGTTGTCTGTTGGAACGAAGATGGCATTTCGGGCGTTGATATGAGTGGTTTCCAACAACGGACGCAGATGGTTCCTGCTGTCATGCAACTCTTCAAAGATGAAGGCGAAGTATTCTGGCTTTATCAAGATCGAAGAGGACTTTATTTATATGATCCAAGCACAGGAGCAGTGACTCATTATTATGAGAACCCGGAATTAAGGGGCTTTGAGCTGTATCAAATCAAATGTATATCACCATCATACCAACCTAATACGATTTGGGCAGCTTTCTATGGCAATCGTATCGTATGCTTGCAACGTCAAGGGATGCAATTCCAATTGGTGAAGTACCTCACCCTTAACGATTATGCGAATAACTCGGGAGAAATTGAATGTATGAAGGAGGATGAGGATGGAAATCTTTGGATATGTGCTCAAAACGGGACATTCAAATACAACATTGCAAGCGGAGCTATTCATCAGATTACCGACGTGAGCGGTCAAGTGGCCTCTCTTTCAATTCTGCCCAATCGGCAAGTGTGGTTCGGCATGAAAGACGGAGGATTGATTCGCTATAGTAATAAGATTTTGGAAAAGATAGACACCAAGTTTGGTATCAACTCGATTGCTGATGATGGGCAGGGACATCTCTGGATTGGATCGTCAGAGGGTGCAATCATCCGATTCGACCTTCAGAAGAAAACGTTGACAGATTTCACCACCACATGCGGAATGGAAGGTAACGTCATTAATGACATCATGACTGACAGCAAAGGTAATGTGTGGATTGTTTCCAACCAACAGGTACGCATTTTCGATCAACAGACGAATGCTTTACGTAACATCTCGACTGCCGACGAGAATGTGGACATGAAACGCATTCTGCCACACGCACTCTACTATGACAAAAAGTCTCAAATTGTCTATTTAGGAGGCATTCCAGGCATCACAACCATCAACACATCCATCATGCGAGGTAAACGCCCACATCTGCTTTCAGCCGTTCCTCACACCCATCCAAAGGTTTATATTACGGATATACGTTCAGCCAACAACAGCATTTGGTTTGACTCGCTGCGCCATCAAGACGAATTCATCCTCTATCCTGAAGATAGGAATATTGTTATCAATTTCTCCAACCTCAACATTTTAAAGACAGCAACTACACGCTATGCCTATCGTTTGCTGGGGCTGAGTGACGAATGGATTTATCTTGTTCCTGGAAAGAACGAGGCTACCTACAACAATTTGCCAAAGGGCAGCTATACGTTCCAAGTGAAGACAATAGACGAAAACGGTATGTGGGACAATCTTTATACCGAACTACGCATCTATCGGGAACCCGCTTGGTACGAAACGATTTTTGCCTACATCTGTTATTTCTTGTTAGGAATAGCAATGATTCTGTATATAGCCTACCGCTATCAACGGAGTATCAAGGCGCGTAACGAGAAGAAGATGGCTGAACAACTGGTGCAAACCAAACTGAGTTACTTCACAAACATCTCACACGAGTTGCTTACACCACTTGCTGTCATTTCGAGCATCAATGAAAGTATTGAGCCTGTGGATGCTAGTCAGGAAGAGAAACAAATATTGATTGGTTCGAACATCACACGACTGAAACACCTACTGCAACAGATTCTGGACTTCCGCAAGGTGGAGACAGGAAATCTGAAACTCTACGTCGAACAAGGTAACCTCAGTCAGTTGATTGACCAACGCTGCAAGGAAAGTTTCATCCCATTGGCACAAAGCAAACACATACAAATCAACATCGAGAAGCCATTTGAAGACATCATCGGCTATTTCGATGTAGATAAAATAGATAAGGTGCTATTCAACCTCGTGTCGAACGCCATCAAGTATTCCAATGAGGAAACTAAGGTAACCATCAGGTTGCAGTTGCAAAACAATCAGATGGTGGTCATCTCTGTCGAAGACGAAGGAATCGGCATCGATTCGCGCGACCTGACAAAGATATTCAATCCGTTCTATACCTCAGCGACCAACCTCACTACCGCTGCCAAAGACGGAACAGGAAGGGCATCGAACGGTATTGGGCTATCGCTGACCAAAGACCTCATCGAGCTGCATCATGGTTCTATCCAAGTACAAAGCCAACGAGGACGAGGTTCAACATTCACCATCAAGTTCCCAATCAATCGCGAAGCATTCAGCGTTCATGAGATAAAGGACCGCAAGCAAGATGAACAGATAGGAATGCTCAAACGCGAGATTTCGCAGATGCATATCAACAGGAATCCAGCTACCGACCTGTCTCTGCTTATCGTGGAGGACAATACAGACATGCTGGCTGCCCTTGACGAACTGCTGTCGAAGCAATACCACACCTTCACAGCAGCAAACGGACGCGAAGCACTCGAAGTCGTCAAGCAACATCCTGAATTGCAATTCATCGTATCAGATATCAGCATGCCTGATATGGATGGATTGACACTTTGTCGTGAACTGAAGAGCGACATCAACACCAGCCACATGATTATCGTGATGCTGACTGCGATGATTTCGAGCGAAAACCAAATTGCATCTTACAATGCGGGAGCAGACGCATACTTGCCCAAACCCTTCGAATCGAAGGTGCTCAACGCTCTGCTCACCAACCTTTGGAATCAACGGCAGTCACGTCAACAAGCATTCCGCAAGAATCCAGATGCCCAATCGACCAACGAACTCGAACTGTCCGACATCGACCAGGATTTTATCGATAAAGCCATCACGGTTGTACAGCAGAACATCAGCAGCCCTCAACTCGATGTCGAATTCCTGGCATCCGAACTATGCATGAGTCGATCTACTTTGACACGCAAACTGAAGTCCATCACAGGCGACACACCACTCGACTTCATCAAATCCGTGAAGCTGAAACATGCCTACCGACTACTGCAGCAACATCGATATTCGGTCATTGAGGTCATCGAAGCTGTGGGATATAACGACCGCCACACCTTCAGCCAATCTTTCAAAGACATGTTCGGCATCACCCCAAGCAAGGTATAGTCTTTCTGTGTTAGTTGTTTAGTTGGGAAAACACAAGCTCTTTATGAAATAATGATATAGGAGTAGAGGTAGAGACGTAGCAAACAATTCTCTACCTTTAATCCTTATTTTTCTTTGTATGGGTCAACTCCAATATCATTGCCATAATTTTTCGTTCTACCAAATTTAGATATTTAGAAATTTAGTATTTAGTATTTAGGGGGTATAATATAAAAAAATAAAATTTTTTTTTATATCTACTACTCATAAACTACATATCTAAATATCTAAATATCTAAACATCTTAACTCTGGCGTCAAATCAGAAAATTTTTTTCCCTTAAGGGGAATTATTGTTACCCCTAGGGGCTGCAAAATTTTCCCCTAGGGGCTGCAAAAATTATCTTTAGGAGGAATAGAAAAAGAAGATATGATTTTGTACAGAAAAAGGCGGACTTCATTCGAGGAAAGTCGTTGTACAAAAAAAGGAGCACACTTGCTCCTTATTTTCTCTCTACTTCTGCGATATCATCTCCTCAAAGGGATGCTTGACGACCTCAGCAGATGAATATTTTTACTATTTCACATTGCCTACCTTAATAAGGTATTCTGCAATCTGAACGGCATTGAGGGCTGCTCCTTTCTTTATTTGGTCGCCTGAGAGCCAGAATGTAAGTCCGTTTTCGTTTGCAAGGTCCTTGCGAACACGTCCCACATAGACATCGTCCTTGCCTGCTGTGAAGAGTGGCATAGGATAAGGCAGACCCTTCATTGTTTCCTTCGATGGGTCAGGATTGGCTTTTGCGCCTACAAGAGCGGGATTGTCAATCAGAGTGACTCCATCTGCTGCAGCAATTGCCTGCTGGGCCTCTTCGACAGAGATAGGACGTTCTGTCTCTACCCACACAGCTTCGCTATGTGCACGGAGTGAAGAAATGCGTACACACATTGCTGAGCAATTAGCATCTGTGTGCATGATTTTCTTGGTTTCGTTGAACATCTTCATTTCTTCCTTGGTATAACCATTATCCTGGAATACGTCAATCTGAGGTATCACGTTGTATGCCAACTGGTATGCAAACTTGCTGACAACGGGGTCTTTCGACTCTGCAAGTGCCTTATACTGCTCTTGCAATTCAGCCATCGCAGCTGCTCCAGCACCAGATGCACTTTGATAAGAAGCAACATGTATGCGCTTGATGTGAGAAAGTGTCTCAATAGGTTTGAGCACAACCACCATCATGATTGTTGTGCAGTTCGGGTTGGCTATGATGCCACGAGGACGATTCAGCGCATCCTCTGCATTACACTCAGGAACAACGAGAGGTACATCGTCGCACATGCGGAACGCACTAGAGTTGTCGATCATGACAGTTCCGAATTTCGTAATGTCCTCTGCAAATTCCTTCGAAGTTCCTGCCCCAGCTGAGGTGAAAGCAATATCGACACCCTTGAAGTCGTCTCCATGCTTCAACAGTTGTACTTCGTATTCCTTCCCACGGAAGGTGTACTTTCTGCCTGCACTACGGGTAGAACCAAATAAAACCAGGTCATCAATTGGAAAATTTCTCTCATCAAGGACTTTCAGAAACTCTTGTCCTACTGCGCCACTTGCGCCCACGATTGCTACTTTCATGTTATCATTATTTATGTTTGCGGATGCAAAGGTAGCAAATATTTAATAATTGACAATTGATAATTCATAATAATTATGGTATTCGCAACAAGTAAAAGGTCCCAATAGCTCTGTTTGCCATTCGGACGTGATAAATCGCTTGCGTCTAAAGAGTTTAGTCGCCCGATCCCCACACCTCGAGATGACGGCCTCGATAGGTTCCCTTCAAAAGGTTTCCTCCGGCATAGATAGCTCCGCGGAACACTTCATTCCCTTCATCGTCGCAAGCTACAAGAAGTCCTGTTTGAGGATTCAATGAAGCTTCCAACTCTTCTTCGCCAAAATACAGCGTAGCCGATGTTTTATTTTCTTCTAATGGGAACTCTACGGCATACTGACGACCATCTCCAAAGAAACAATAAGTGCCACCTAGAGCGGTCCACACTTCATTTTCCCAATCATTGCTATCCTCTTCATCGATTTGTTCCTCGCTAGTTTCTGCCACCAAGCTGTCAACCTCATTGTTTTCCTGCGTCTGAACTAAAGAATCAGCTTCCTCAGCTACTTCTGTGTTTGTACCTGCCTTTTCTTCGTTACAGGCAGTAAAGGCAAGAATGCATACCAATGCAATTCCTAAAATCCAAATGTTTGTTTTCATGTCTCTGTCGCTTTTTATTTAGTTTTTACGAAGGCAAAGGTAGTAAAAAGTTGGGAGTTAAAAGCTATGAGCGGTTGGAAAATGCATTTTTTCAGCTTACCACCTTATTATTATTAAGTTTTTTTACTACCTTTGCAGCACAAAACCATTTTTTGGAAAAAATGCACTCAACATGGACTCAGTGACTTCATATCTGCACCTTCCTATCCAAGACCCGACTTGGGTGTTCTTTTTGGTGCTATTAATCATACTGTTTGCCCCCCTTTTATTTGCGAAACTGCGCATTCCGCATATCATCGGATTGATTCTCGCAGGTGTATTGATTGGCGAACATGGATTTAACATCCTCGAACGAGATACAAGTTTCAAGCTATTCGGACAGGTAGGCATTTACTACATCATGTTCCTTGCAGGATTGGAGATGGATTTGGTGCGATTCAAGCAAAACTTGTCAAAAGGGTTTATATTCGGAGCGCTCACATCGTTAATCCCATTTGTATTTGGTTTTATCACAGGTTATTATTTGCTGCATTATACAATGTCGGCCTCACTGCTTTTAGCTTGTATCTTCGCTTCGCACACGATTGTTTCGTACCCTATCGTAGCTAGATACGGCTTGACAAAGCATCCGGCTGTGACCATTACCATCTCAGCAACAATGATTGCATTGCTCTTTGCCCTCTTGGTACTCGCCCTCATATCGGGGAAATACAAAGGTGAAGCCGATACGTTGTTCTGGTTGCTTTTTTCTGTGAAATGTATAGGATATTTTGTTGGTATCATTGTCGTTTTCCCAATTATTATCCGCTGGTTCTTCAAGCGATATACGGAACGTGTCGTACAGTATATCTTTGTCATCATGATGGTGTTCCTTGCAGCCGCATTAGCCAACTTGTGTGGTTTGGAAGGCCTACTTGGTGCGTTCATTGCAGGATTGATTTTCAACCGCTTCATTCCTTATACCTCGCCGCTCATGAACAGAATAGAGTTCGTAGGAAACGCATTATTTATACCATATTTTTTGGTGGGAGTAGGAATGTTAGTCAATTTACAGCCCTTATTTAAGGATATGAACGCAATCATGGTGGTGCTAATCATCGTAATTGCAAGTACGCTGTCAAAACTGATTGCCTCAACAATAGCCCGTAAGATATTCAAGTTCAATCATGCACAAGGTTTGCTGATGTTCGGACTTTCAGAAGCCCATGCAGCAGGCGCAATCGCAATGGTGATGGTAGGCACATCATTGGAAATCAGTCCTGGAGTCCCTTTGATGAGCAATGCTGTTTTGGATGGCGTTGTGTTAATGATTCTCATTTCATGCATCATTAGTTCGATGGCAACCGACCAAGGAGCAAGAAAACTACGCCTTCAATTGGAACGCAGCGAAGAAACGACAGAAAGCCGTCCTGCAGATGACGAAAAGATGATGGTATTGGTGAAAGACACATCAAAACTCCAGAATATACTGCAAACAGCCATCATGATGCGCAACACCACTCTGAATCGCGGATTGATTTGCCTGAATGTAGTGAACGATGCCGACTTTACAGAAAAATCTCAAGCCAAAAGTCGCGAAACCCTTCGAATGGCAGAAGATATCTGCTCTGCTGCCGATGTGCCAATACAAACACAAAGCCGACTTGCTGTCAACATCGTCAATGGAGTCGTTCACAGCATGCGTGAGAATGATGCCTCAGAAATACTCATAGGTATCCATGATCAACAGAATAGCGACAAATCATATTATGGCCAATTTGCTAACGGATTGATACAGAGCATGGAACGACAACTGATCATCGTTGACTATACCCAACCCGTCAACACCATCCGAAAGATTATTGTTGCAGTACCTGAACGGGCAGAATACGAGGTCGGCTTTTACCGTTGGGTATGTCGTTTAGCACGTTTGGCTGGAGAAATCGGATGCAGAATCGAATTCAGGACAACCGAATCTACAGGGCAAATGATTCATCAATACATCCAGCAAAACCACAAAAATATACGAGCAGATTACAAGATGATGGACACTTGGCGGGAATTCCTTTCTTTGAAAGACGAAGTCAATCCCGATCACCTCTTTGTCGTAGTGACTGCAAGACAAGGCGGTATCAGCTACCATCATGTGTTTGATAAGATTCCTGAATTACTACAGACTCACTTCAGTCACTGTAGTGTCATGATGATTTTTCCAGATCAATTTGGCGAAAACAACGAAGTATATTCGTTCTCTGCACCTTTAGTAAAACGTTATGAGACAAACCGCGTGTCAGCTTGGATGTCAAAATGGATTAGTAAAGTAGGATAAATATGATAACAATTAAAAATATTACAAAAAGCTATGGTTCGCTGCAAGTACTCAAAGGTATCAGCTTGCAAATCAACAAAGGCGAAGTGGTAAGTATAGTCGGACCAAGTGGAGCAGGTAAAACAACTTTGCTACAAATTATTGGAACACTTGAAGGCGCTGATAGCGGTGAAATCGAGATAAATGGAAAGAAAATCGATGGAATGGGCAAAGTTGAACAGGCTAAATTCCGAAATCAAGAAATAGGATTCATCTTTCAGTTTCATCAATTATTGCCTGAATTCACCGCATTAGAAAACGTGATGATCCCTGCACTCATTGCTAAGAAATCTAAACGAGAGGCGAAGAAACAAGCGATGGAACTGCTTGACTTGCTGGGGCTACACGAACGTGCCAACCACAAACCCAATGAATTGTCGGGTGGAGAAAAACAACGCGTTGCAGTTGCACGTGCTTTGATAAACAATCCGTCTGTCGTTCTGGCCGACGAACCATCAGGAAGTCTTGACAGTAAGAACAAAACGGAACTACATCAGCTGTTCTTTGATTTGCGTGACCGATTCGGACAGACCTTCGTCATTGTAACACACGACGAAGAACTTGCACAACTGACCGACAGAACCATCCACTTAAAAGACGGTGAAGTAATAGACAATGAAGAAACAAAGAATAATGATATAAAACAAACAGAAACAAATCATAATGAAAATAACGAAACCATCGATTCGGTTAGGCAAGAGGAATCAACTGACGGTGCTGCGTGAAGTAGATTTTGGTGTCTATCTTGACGGAGGAGAGACTGGTGACATCCTTTTACCAAAACGCTATGTTCCCAACGATTGCAAAATTGGTGATGTAGTAGATGTCTTTTTGTATCTTGACAACGAAGAACGATTGATAGCAACAACAGAGCATCCATTGGTGGAGGTCGGACAATTTGCCTTCTTAGAGGTGAAATGGGTCAACCAATTTGGGGCATTCATGGATTGGGGGTTAATGAAAGACCTATTCTGCCCATTTAAAGAACAAAAAATGCGTATGCAACAAGGAAAAAGCTATGTTGTGTACTGTTATATTGATACACTTACCTCACGAATTGTAGCATCAGCAAAGGTCGAGAAATTCTTTGCGAAAGAGCCTCCAACATATAAAGTAGGGGATATGGTGGAAGTAATGATTCAACAGAAAACTGATCTAGGATTTAAAGCAATCGTTGAAGGACGATATGGAGGACTCATTTATCAAAACGAATTATTCCGAGAAATACATACAGGTGACAAGCTAACTGCTTATGTAAAGACTATTCGTCCAGACGGAAAACTTGACATCTCGCTGCAACATCAAGGTATGCAACATGTAATGGATTTTTCAGAACAACTCTATCAATACTTGCGAAACGACGAGAATGGCTTTTGTCCCTTTCATGATAAAAGTCCGGCTGAAGAAATTTATGCAGCATTCAAAGTTAGCAAGAAGACATTCAAAAAAGCGGTAGGTGATTTGTATAAACGCAACATTATTACCCTAAAAACTGATGGAATTTATTTAACTGACGAAGGACGAATTACAGGTCTAATTGAGGACTAAAAATTCGATGAAATCGCCCTTTTCGTCAATCTTTTCGTGTTTTTTTGGCAAAAAACCGCCAAAAGAACTATTTTCCCATATAATATGACGAGTTTACCGACACTTTAACTTTGGTAATATTCGTAACTTTGCACCGTGAAAGAAATAATAGGATAGTGTTTGTAAAAAAGCATTAAGCATTAAGCAAAAAGTTTTCATAATAATTAAGTTAGACTGGTTAATAGTTAAGTATGGATTTATTAATGCTTGTTCGGTATCCGGGAGGATACCGAACAAGCAGAATCCAAAAAATCAAAAAATGAATTCAGAGAAATAATACAATATATACTTGTACTCTCTTACTATCTATTACACTACTAATCTATGAATCCAATAGAAAGACCGACGGTTAGTCGGTCTTTTATTTTATCTATAAAGTTTTTAAGGTAGCAAGCGCTTTATTCTCAGCTGCTTCCATAATAGCTCGCTCACCTGGTCCCTTGTCATTAATTCCACAAAGGTGTAAAATTCCATGAATGATGACACGATGAAGTTCTTCCTGATATTCTGTACCCTGTTGCTTAGAATTTGAAGCAACAGTATCCAAACTGATAAATATATCGCCTCTTATCGTATGACTGAGCGAATCATCAAACGTAATGATATCCGTGTAATAATCGTGTTGTAGATATTGACGGTTTACTTCAAGAATCTTAGCGTCGTCACAGAAAATATACGCAATTTCTCCGACAATCCGCCCATAGGATTCGGCTACAACTTCAATCCATTTCTTTATTTTCTGACAGTCAATATCTGGGAAGGAGACACTATCATTTTGAAAGCAGATCTTCATAGTCATCACGTTTAATGGTAGCTATACCCTTTAGATAGATGTTGTTTGACCCATTCGAGATTTGATAATACTCATTCATTTCCCACAAATCACGTGCAAGCAACGCTTTCATCTGCAGTTTCAGCATGGGTAGTGATTTCTCAAGAATAGAATCATTATACTCAACCTTTGCTTTTTTAGCATTGTCGAGCAACATATCCATCAGTTCCTGTGTAATTTCATAGTTCTGATTGAAACTGTCGAATGTGCTATATTGTTTCAGCAATTTCTTTCGATTCTTGTCGATGAATTTCAAGCAGGCTTGTGGTATGCAGCTTTTTGCTAATAATTCTCGATGGAATCGTGTATATTGAGCAGTATCAAGCGTAACATATACATCGGGCATTATGCCACCACCACCATAAACCGTACGTTGATTTTTCAGCGTCTTGAATTTCAAAGAATCAGCAAAGTGTATACTATCAGGATTGGTCAACTCACCACTATTGAGACGCTCAAGCATATCTTTGTTGTAATCATCACCTTTACCTTTCACATAAGGTTTCTGAATACAGCGTCCTGAAGGGCTGTAATAATGAGCTGTGGTCAATCTGATCATCGAACCGTCTGGCATATTGATGGCACGCTGAACCAACCCCTTTCCAAATGAACGTCGTCCGATGACCAACCCTCTATCGTGATCTTGGATAGCACCCGAAACAATCTCAGATGCAGATGCTGTGTAGCTGTCAATAAGCACAACAACTCTACCCTTGCGGAACACACCATTTCCATCTGCTAAGAAGTTCTGGCGTGGCATTATACGCCCTTCGGTAAACACGATTAAATCGCCCTTTTCTAGGAATTCATTGCTGATTCTAACAGCTGCCTCCAGATAACCGCCTCCATTTCCCTGAAGATCTAAAACCATATCTTGCATACCATGATCCTGAAGCATACGAACAGCACTCTTGAATTCTTCGTGGGTTTTTGCACCAAAATTATTAATACGAATATACCCCGTCGTCTCGTCTATCATATACTTTGCATCAATCGAGTACACAGGAATCGTATCTCGAGTCACAATAAACGTATTGAGTCCTTTGACTCCCTGACGCATGACTCCCAAACGGACTTTTGATCCTTTTGGACCACGCAACTTACGCTTTATGTCATCCGTCGTCAGTTTCTGTCCGGCTATTGATGTATCATTAACGGTGATGATGCGGTCACCGGCTATTATACCAACTTTCTCGGATGGTCCACCACTAACAGGTTGAATGACAACCAACGTATCCTCTACCATATTGTATTGAACACCAATACCTTCGAAGTTTCCTTCCAATGGTTCTGTTAATGCCTTTACTTCTTTAGCTGGCGTATAGGCAGAATGAGGGTCTAGCTGATTCAGCATGCCCCTTATTGCATCTTCGACCAGTTTGTCTTCATCCACATCTTCAACATATAATTGATTGATGCGTGCTTCGGCCAATATCAGTTTCTGCAATGGGATAGCTGCTAATGGATTATTATTTTCATTTCGGTCTTGAGCCACTGCAACAATAGATACAAGCCAGGCTGCTAAAACGATGATCTGCTTCATAGGAAATAGTGATTAATGGGTCATAATGGGTAAAGGCAAAAACTGTGTGACATCTTTACCACAGCTGATGAGTTCACGAATGATGCTTGAGCTGATATTTGCATACTGCTCCTCTGTAAAAAGTAATACTGTTTCAATGCCGGATAGCTGGCGATTCACGTCGGCAATCTGACGCTCATATTCGAAGTCTTTCACATAACGTACACCCCGTACCAAAAAGTCGGCTCCTATACTCCGTGCAAAGTCTGTCGTCAACCCTTCATAATGAGTGACGGTGATTCGTGGATTATCAGCGAACACCTTATTTATATATATAATACGCTCATCCACGCTGAACATCGTTTGCTTATTAGCATTGATTCCTATAGCAATAACGACTTCATCGGCAACGGAGAGTGTCCGATCAACTATTGACTTGTGCCCTAAGGTAAAGGGGTCAAATGTTCCTGCGAATAGTGCTTTGTGCATATATTATTCCTCCTCTGTCATTTCTGTGTCAGCTTCGGGCTTGTCTTCTTCAAACACTAGATTATTAATGATAAAATTCTGGCGCTCCATCGTGTTCTTGCCCATATAATATTCCAACAATTCTTGTACCTTATCGGTCTTCTTCAAGGTAACTTGCTCCAATCTCATGTCGGGACCAATAAAATTCTTGAATTCCTCGGGCGAAATCTCACCCAAACCTTTAAATCGTGTAATTTCTGGTTCTGGGCTCAATGCTTGGATGGCATTCACACGCTCGTCTTCAGAATAGCAATAGATGGTGATGAAGTCGCCTTTATCTTCAGGGTGTTCCTTCTGATAGGCCTCAAGGATAGGTTTCTTAATGCGTTTCTTTCTGTTTCGAACTCTGAACAGTGGAGTTTGTAGTATTTGCACATGTCCTTTCTTTACCAATTCCGGAAAGAACTGCAGGAAGAACGTAATCATCAGTAGACGAATATGCATACCATCCACATCGGCATCGGTTGCGACAATCACTTTATTGTATCGCAGTCCGTCGATACCATCTTCTATATTGAGTGCCGCTTGTAGCAAATTGAATTCTTCATTCTCGTACACCACTTTTTTGGTTAGTCCATAGGTGTTGAGCGGCTTACCACGAAGTGAGAACACAGCTTGTGTCTCAACATCACGGCTCTTGGTGATGCTACCGCTGGCTGAGTCTCCCTCTGTGATGAAGATGCAGCTGTCTTCTTTCTTGTCGCCCTTGGCATCATTGAGATGAATGCGGCAGTCGCGCAATTTTCGATTGTGGAGGTTGGCTTTCTTGGCACGTTCGCGAGCCAGTTTGGTCACACCTGCTATCGCTTTGCGGTCGCGTTCGTTATCCTGTATCTTCTGTTGTATCACATCAGCCACATCGAGATTCTTATGCAGGTAGTTATCGACCTCTGTCTTGACGAAATCTCCAATAAACTTATTCACGCTGATACCACCATTGGGTTCCATCGTCAGCGAGCCGAGTTTGATTTTAGTTTGGCTTTCAAATTGCGGTTCCTGAATATTAATAGCTATAGCTGCAACGATGCCGTTACGGATATCTCCATATTCATAGTTTTTGTTGAAAAACTCCTTAATGGTTCGGGCTATGTGTTCCTTAAAAGCACTTTGGTGTGTACCTCCCTGAATGGTGTGCTGTCCATTCACAAACGAGTGATATTCTTCACCGTATTGCTGGTTGGTATGGGTAAACGCAATCTCTATGTCTTCGCCTTTCAAGTGAACGATTTCGTAAAGAGGGTTGGTGTCCATCGTATCTTCCAGCAAATCTTTTAATCCGTTTCGGCTTGTAATACGCCGATTGTTGTAGTAAATCTCTAAGCCAGTATTCAGATAGGTATAGTTGCGTAGCATTGTCTCCACGAACTCTGTCTGGAATTTATAGTTCAAAAATAGGGTGTTATCTGGCTCGAAGAAAATATATGTACCCGTTTCCTCGTTCGAATCTTCTGTTATGTCGCTTTGTAATACACCTCGTTGGAATTTGGCAATACGCACCTTTCCCTCGCGATAGCTTCGCACTTCAAAGTTCGAGCTAAGGGCATTTACCGCTTTCGTTCCGACTCCGTTCAATCCCACACTCTTCTTGAATGCTTTCGAGTCGTACTTTCCACCCGTGTTGAGCATGCTGACTGCCTCAATCATCTTACCCTGAGGTATTCCTCGTCCAAAGTCTCTTACGCTCACGGCTTTGTCTTCTATGATTTCTATTTCGATACGCTTTCCGGCGTTCATCTTGAACTCATCGATTGAATTGTCGATGATTTCTTTCAACAAGACATAAATACCATCTTCTGCATGAGAACCGTCTCCTAAACGTCCGATATACATACCAGGACGAGTGCGAACATGGTCCATATCGCTCAAATGGCGTATGTTATCGTCGTTATATTCTACCGTTCCATTCGTTTCTCCATCAACTGATGGGAGAGGAGCATTTACGTTGTCTTTATTTTGTTTTACTGCCATTCTTGATGATTAATTACCAATTGTCTTCTTATAACATCTTCTACGTTTATGCTGACGACGTTCAAAATAAATCCATTGCGACTGTACCTTTGAGTTGACTTCCAATTCGGGGTTTGTCTCTACATACTTATACCCTTCCGAAATAAAGAGTGGAAGCAAATCATAGAATAACACGGCATTGATGCCTTTTCCCTGATATTCTGGCAACAAACCGACAAGCATGAGGTCGAGTGTATCGGGTTTCTTCCATTTCAATGCCTTCAACAGATGGAACCATCCGAAAGGCAACAGTTTGCCATGAGCCTTCTGAAGGGCTTTCGACAATGACGGCATAGATATACCTACGCAGATTAATTTTCCGTTTGCATCTGTGATGAGCGAAACCAACTTCAAATCGATGAACGGGATGTATTGCTTGATATATTGGTCTATCTGACGTTCTGTCATTTCGGAGTAGCCAAACAGTGGTTTAAATGCTTCGTTGATGACCTGAAATATCTCACGGCCATATTCCTTCTTCAATTTTGAGCGTGAGGTATATTTCTTGATTTGAAGACCATACTTCTCCATCACAATTTTTGCAATGCGAGTCAATCGTTCGGGAACTCCTGTCTCGCGTGGAACGGTCATCAGCAGTTCTATCCAATCGGCATCTTTCTCAAAACCAAGAGCCTCAATATGCTGGGGATAATAGGGATAATTGTAGATAGTAGCGTTCGTGCTCAGTTCTTCAAAACCTTCAATCAACATGCCTTCTGCGTCCATATCGGTAAATCCCAAAGGTCCCTGAATGGTATCCATTCCTCTATCCTTCCCCCACGCGGCTACTGCGTTAATCAGGGCTTTGCTGACTGCTCTGTCGTCGATGAAATCAATATAACCAAACCTCACCACTCGTTGTTCCCAGCGTTCGTTTGCACGCTTGTTGATGATACCTGCCACACGCCCTACAATCTTACCTTCTTTGTAGGCCAAATAATAGACAGCATCACAGAACTCCATCGCCGGATTCTTTTCTGAGAAGGTATCCATCATATCCTCATAGATGTCTGGTACCGAATAGGGATTGTCCTTATACATTTCGTAATTGAAACGCACAAATTGCTTCAACTCCTTGCGACTTTCGACTTGCTTTATCGTTATTTCACTCATATCATTCTATTAGAAAATACAATTGTTGCATGCTGCATGCACAAAGAATGAGCAAAGATACATTTTTTTTTGTAAATAGCCAAATAAAAACGCAAAAAACTATCTATAACGCCTTTTCCTTCAACCGATTCCCTCTATAATCTGTTCCAAAGTGATGGTTGAATCGTCAATGCCAAAGCCATTTTTTTTCAAAGTCGACTTACGTTTCTTGACAGCATCGACACTGATATGGAAGATGTCGGCTATGATCTTGTTTTTCACTTTCATCCGGGTCAGGATACACATCTTAATATCTTCTTCTTCGAAGTCTTTGTGTTCCTGACGTAGTTTGCTGACGAAGTTGTTCTCTGAGGCATTGAGCAAATCTTCTATTTCCTGCCAAGTTTCATTGGTCAGGCGAACATTATTATTGCCATTTATCAAATTTGCCTTGACCTCCGACACATGAGCTACAAAGTACTTTTGCAGCAAAGCAAGGGTGATACTTTTCTGATGTATCAGTTTTTGGTCATTCTCGTGTTGCCGTTTCTGTTCCTCGACATACATGTTGTGCGTTTCTATCTCATGCTTTCGCTTCATCAGGTAAGCCTGGCGACGAAGGCGACTTGTTCGACGATGATAGAAAATGAAGAACACCAGGAACAGCAGGATGACCACTATCCAAGTAATCAGCATCCATTTCTGGTGCGATAGTTTCTCCTCTTGGTGCTCTCGCTTAATGACGTCATGATAGTAGTCGTCCTTCGCTTTTTGGATGTTATGCACTACATTATTGGTGACGAAGACGATGGAATCGGCATAAATTCGTGCTGATGCTGTGTCGTTTTCGAGAATGGCAATCTTACATAGGTTCTGATAAACTGCCACATTCTCCATTTTATCTGCCGACTTGATATTCAAGAACGCCTCTTTTGCCTGCTCCAACGAATCTTGGGCCATATAGCTGATCGCCAAAATAAAATTGGCAGATGAGTTGGTAAAACGATTCACCTCACCCATACCTTCTTTGGCAAGTTCCAATGATTTCTGATAGTCGCCTGAAAGGAAATACAACACTGATGCATAGCGCAGACAATCATATTTCTTCGCCTCCAACTTCTCCTTCACCGCGACTTCATACGCTTCGTTGATACTTTCAAATGCCTTTTCCGACTCGCCTGTCGCCATGTAACGATTGCTCAGCATCATCAGAATATTGATGTAGTTGGCTGGCAAATCGTTACAAAGCTTATAGGCTTCCAAGGCTTCTGTCATCAGACGTATTCCTTCTTTGGAATTACTTTGATACACGAGGATGCCCAGACGATTCTTTGCCCTGTAATTGATAGGCCAGTTTTCAACCTTTTCCGAATACTTGATGGCCTCCCTAAACAAGTCCTCGGCGCGTTTAGAGTTGTGGCGAGTGTTCTCATAGATACCCATGTAATAGCAGCTCTGGGCATAGTGAAGCTGTGATTCGGAACGATGAAATGGCCATATTCCTCCTGTCGCTGCTTCTTTATAGTACTCGTATGCCGGACGAATGACACTATCGGCCTTGATGCTGCGCAACCAAGTGACGTTTGTCATCGTACGAACCAACTTGTAATGAGCATCAGTTTCACGACTCACTGCGACCGATTGACTCAAAACAGTATCAATTCGCTGCAACATCATATCTGCGCTGTCTGGATAGAGCGGCAGATACGCCTCAGCTCGATCCAGCAACTTCTCGACTTGTTCATCACTTGTACAAGCAGCAAGAAACATGAGCAATAAACAACATAGCACTGTACGTTTCATCATCATTCTTTTTGCAAAGATACGATAGGGATCACACCTTATACTTTAATTATATTGAGCGCTTGCACCAACTGGCGATCGTGTCAAATCGTTGATTGAGTTCTTATCTTCTCATTATCTTTTTCCCCTCCTCAATTACAATGCCGAACGTCCCATCTTTAGCAGGCATGCCATCGAGACGATACGCAGTTCCTCTCTTATCCTCCTTCAAAGGTGATGATAGTGTTGTAGTTCCTGTCAGATGTGCGTATTCAGCTTGTGCATCAGCAATGAGTTGACGGAAAACAGGATCGGCATGCAAGCGAGCTACCAAACCGCTGGAGAGCATGCGAGTTGCTTCAATATCGGTGAACCAATGATAGCCTACGATGAGACGATTGTAGCCATACTGATAGCCGCGTCGAAGGATTTCGTTCTGGCAGTCGGGAGCTACCTCTGCGAGCACGAGGGCTTCGGTCCATCCCAGATTGGTATGCCCTGATGGGAAACTGCTCTTGCCACGTTCCTTTTCCTCGTCGCCAGGAACAAACGATGGCTGGCCAAGCTGCACGAATGGACGTTTGCGAAAGCGGATGGGCTTCAGCCGATCAGCAGTTTCACTACTCTTTTCCAATACGGCTGCGATGAGTGCGGTGATTTTGGGAGTTCCTTCGTCAGAAAGCGGCAGATTCATGGCCTCTCCAAAGACTTTCTGCATCATGGAAACACTATATTCAGCCTCTTCGGCAGCTTGTTTACCGCGTTCGGTCGTACGTTGCGGGAAAGCATGCCAATAGAGTGTCAGGTCGGAAATGTATCGATAACTAGCTGTATCGACAGGGTCGTTCAGGAACTTCTCCCCATGTGGCACATCCACTCCCTCTACAGGATCGTAGTCGGCAGACAGGCCCTTGAGTTGGGCATACTCAGCACGGGCAGCTGCGATGTCGGCAGCAAAGTCGGGATTACAGTGAGCACGTGCGATGGCAGCGGCAGCACAAAGGTAACCAGCCATCACATCGCTCTGCCAATGGGCACCAGAGATGATGCGGTTCTCGCCAAACTCGAAGCCGCGGCGAAGGATGGTATCTTGCAGTGCAGGCCACATTTCAGCAAAGGCAAGCGATACGGCCCATCCGAAAGCAGTGTGATAAGATGGGAAAGAACCTTCGTGACGCATCTCCTCTTCATTGCCGCATTCACCCCATGCTTGTTCGTTCATCATCATAAAGGGACGCGATCGCATGTAATAATCCTTAGCATTCTGCGTTGACAATCCACCCGTATTGTAACACTTCTCCAACAATTTCGACAAAGCAGGAGTCTTATCGTTACTGATTTCACTGAGTTCCAACACTTCCGCCAATATTCCACGCATCACGTTCGAAGCGTTCTGTTGTTCACGAATTGCCTTCTCGCCGCGTTTCGTATCACGTTGCGTTTTGCCCCATTCCCATTGAATCAAGTCATCAGTGAATTCAGGGCTTACTGAATCAGGATGAATAGGTAGGAAATAGGTCGCATTAGGTACATCGTCTGGTTTTACATAACTGTTGTCTTGCTGAGCTAGGCAAACATTTATGCCGCAAAAGATAAGGATGGCGGCTAACATCCATCGTTTGAGAATCATCATGGTCATTATTAGATACAAAAACACCCTAATCCTGCCACTAAGGCGAAAGGATTAGGGTGCAGTAGAGAAAATTAGTCAGCCAATTTAGCCTTGATGAACTCTCGGTTCAAGCGGGCAATGTTGGCAATGGTTTCACACTTAGGACATACAGCCTCACAAGCACGAGTGTTGGTGCAGTTACCGAAACCGAGTTCGTCCATCTTGGCTACCATAGCTTTCGCACGCTTAGCAGCCTCAGGGCGTCCCTGTGGCAGGAGTGCAAGCTGGCTCACCTTCGAGCTGACAAACAGCATAGCTGAACCATTCTTACATGCAGCCACACAGGCACCACAACCGATACATGAGGCACAATCCATAGCCTCATCAGCATCCTGCTTAGGAATCAAGATAGCGTTGGCATCTTGTGGAGCACCTGTACGTACGGTAGTGTATCCGCCTGCCTGGATAATCTTGTCGAAGGCAGAACGATCGACCATACAATCCTTGATGACAGGAAAACCAGCCGAACGCCAAGGTTCAACGGTGATGGTTTCGCCATTCTTGAAACGGCGCATATAAAGCTGACAAGTGGTGGCACCACGCTCAGTCTTACCATGTGGCGTTCCATTAATATAGAGAGAGCACATACCGCAGATTCCTTCACGACAATCGTGATCGAATACGAACGGCTCCTTACCAGCAGCGATGAGTTCCTCATTCATGATATCGAGAGCCTCGAGGAATGAGGTGTCGTCTGGTATATTCTTCAAATCATGAGTTTCGAAGTGACCCTTGTCCTTCGGACCGTTCTGCTTCCAGAACTTTATAGTGACATTCAAATTTTTAGCCATAATTAATTCTTGTAATTTCTGGTTTGTACCTTGATTGCTTCGTATTCGAGTGGCTCCTTGATGAGCTCAGGATCCTTGTCGGCACCCTTATACTCCCAACAGCCTACGTAGAAGAAGTTAGCATCATCGCGCTTAGCTTCACCTTCCTCCGTCTGGTATTCCTCACGGAAGTGACCGCCGCATGATTCATTACGAGAGAGAGCATCGTGGGCAACGAGTTCACCCATCGTGAAGAAGTCGCGAAGGTGTACAGCCTTGTCAAGCTCGACATTGAGACCCTCCTTTGTTCCAGGAACGAACAGATTGGTATCGAACTCCTTCTGCAGTTCCTTCATCTTCTGAATACCAGTCTTCAATCCTTCTGCCGTACGGCCCATACCTACATACTCCCACATAATGTGACCAAGTTCCTTGTGGATAGAGTCAACACTGCGCTTACCCTTGATGTTAAGCAGACGAGTGAGTTCTGCGTCAACAGCCTTCTCTGTCTCAGCAAACTCAGGGAGATCAGTACTAACACGTGGCCATAGTGACTGGTCCGCAAGATAGTTCTGAATAGTGTAAGGAAGCACGAAGTATCCATCAGCCAACCCCTGCATCAAAGCAGAAGCACCCAAACGGTTAGCTCCATGATCCGAGAAGTTACATTCACCAATAGCGAAAAGACCAGGTATAGAGGTCTGCAACTCATAGTCAACCCAAACACCACCCATCGTATAGTGGATAGCTGGGTAAATCATCATTGGCTTATAGTACTTCACACCATTGATTTCGTTAGCGAGATCGCCAGGATAAACATCAGTGATTTCCTCATACATATCGAAGAGATTGCCATAACGCTGCTTCATAGCATCAAGACCTAAGCGGTTGATACTCTCGGAAAAGTCGAGGAATACAGCCAAACCTGTGTTATTTACGCCAAAGCCCTTATCACAACGCTCCTTAGCTGCACGGCTAGCAACATCACGAGGAACGAGGTTACCGAATGCAGGATAGCGGCGCTCCAGATAGTAGTCACGGTCTTCTTCTGGGATTTCCCAACCTTCCTTAGTTCCAGCCTGCAAAGCCTTAGCATCTTCTATCTTCTTTGGAACCCAGATACGTCCATCGTTACGGAGAGACTCTGACATAAGGGTCAACTTAGATTGCTTATCACCATGAACAGGAATACAAGTTGGGTGAATCTGTACGTATGAAGGATTGGCCATATATGCACCCTTACGATAGCACTGAACAGCGGCTGTACAGTTACATCCCATTGCATTGGTAGAAAGGAAGTAAGTGTTTCCATAACCACCTGTAGCAATCACAACAGCATTAGCGCTGAAGCGCTCCAACTTACCTGACACGAGGTTCTTAGCAATTATACCACGAGCCTTACCATCAACAATAACAACATCCTCCATCTCATAGCGAGTATAGAGTTTCACCTTACCAGCCTGAACCTGAGCAGAGAGTGCACTGTAAGCACCCAAAAGCAACTGCTGACCTGTCTGTCCTTTCGCATAGAATGTACGACTTACCTGCGCACCACCGAATGAGCGGTTAGCCAAAGTACCACCATACTCACGAGCAAAAGGAACACCTTGTGCTACACACTGGTCGATGATGTTGTTGCTCACCTCTGCCAAACGGTAAACATTTGCCTCACGAGCACGGTAGTCACCACCTTTAACTGTATCATAGAAAAGACGATATACGGAGTCGCCATCATTCTGGTAATTCTTTGCGGCATTGATACCTCCCTGCGCTGCAATAGAGTGAGCTCGACGGGGAGAATCCTGGATACAGAAATTCAGTACATTGAATCCCATCTCTGCAAGGCTAGCTGCAGCACTCGCTCCAGCAAGACCTGTTCCAACCACGATGACATCAAGCTTCAGCTTGTTCTTTGGATTGACCAAACGCTGGTGTGCTTTATAATTCGACCACTTCTCAGCTACTGGTCCCTCAGGAATCTTTGAATCTATTTTTATAGCCATAATCTTATTTGCATTTACGTTTTACTATTAAAGAATTGTTAGCCTACTGCAAAAGGAAGCAACTTGAAGTCACACTTTCCAACAGCATCTGGGAACAACCAGAAACCAAGGACAACGATAAGGAATAAAGCCATGATGACGGTGCTCCATACCTGACCAATGCACTTCCAACGCTTGAACCAAACGTGTCCACTCAATCCAAGTGTTTGCATTGACGACCACATACCATGAGTTAGATGGAACCAAATGGCGATAAGCCAGATGATGTACAGAATTGAGAATACAGGATTTGAGAAGGTCTCTTTAATCCAATTGAAACCATCGGCTGGTCCATATTTCAGTCCTTCTGCTCCGATAATCTCTGCAAACATCATGTTGTACCAGAAGTTAAACAAGTGAAGCAGAAGTCCCAAACAAATGATAATACCCAAAACAAGCATGTTCTGGCTTGCCCATTCAACTTTCTCAGGCTTGTCTGTTACTGCATACTTGTTACTACCACGAGCCTTACGGTTCTGTATCGTAAGAATAAACGCATAGATGATGTGAATGGCAACTAATGCAGCCAATCCCATAGTAGCAGCAATCGCATACCAATTAGAACCTAACAACGCACAAATTGTGTTGTAGGCCTCACCACTAATCAATGCCACTACATTCATACATCCATGGAAAGTGATGAAGAGAACTAGCGCAAAACCAGTAATCGACATGACTAGTTTTCTTCCAATCGATGAATTAAATAACCACATAAATAAATCTTTTAAATTGTTTTAATATTGTTTGTTTATTTTTTTCCTTATCAGTTTGATTAGGTTGCAAAGATAACACTTTTCTTCGAAACAAAAACAATCCTATTAAAAAATAAATAGGTATAACCGAAAAAATATGCTTTTTTTATCCACTTTAGCATATAGAGAATATATGATTTTGTCATTTTCCTCGCAAGTGATTCATGAATTCCTCTTTCATTTCTCGCCTCTCTTCTGCTGACAAATTAGGCAAAAAATGGATGATAGTTTCCATAAAAGCTTGTTCGGCCTTAGCTCTCATCTGAGCCTTTCCTGCACGGATGCCTGCTGACAACTCGTTCTTCGGTAATAATGCCCTGTTAAAATTTCCGTCACTCATAATAGTTATTCTTGAACATATATCCTCTGAACACGTCTTGACACAGATGTCAGGATCTCATAAGGTATCGTACCTATTGCATCACTTAATACCGTGATTGGAAGCTCATCACCAAAAATGGTAACATGATCACCCTCACTACAATCAATACCTGTAACATCAATCATACAAACATCCATGCAAATATTTCCAACGTAAGGAGCCTTCTTTCCATTTACAAGACAATAGCAGTTCCCATTACCCAATTTACGGTTCAATCCGTCCGCATAACCAATAGGAATAGCAGCAATACTGCTATCACGACTAATCTTTCCCTTACGACTATATCCAACTGTTTCGCCCGCAGGAACATTGCGAATCTGAAGAATTGTGGTTTTGAGAGTTGCCACATTGTTGATAACGCCATTATTTCGGGGGTTAATACCATACAATCCTAATCCAAGACGCACCATATCCAAGTGGTATTTCTGGAAATGTTCAATGCCTGCGGAGTTACATATATGGCGCAGTATTTTATGACTATATGCTGCTTGCAATTTTTGGCTGGCTTCATCGAACAATTCAAACTGCTGACGAGAAAAACCATCGAATTCATCGTCGTCACTTCCAACAAAATGGCTAAAAACCGAACATGGAACTAGAGCAGATTGTTTGTTCAAACGCTCAACCAAACGATTGATTTCGGTTTTCGGATTGAAACCCAGACGATGCATACCTGTATCAAGTTTGATATGAATTGGGAAATTAGTTATACCCTCTTTTTCCGCAGCATAAATCAGTGCTTCAAGTAGTTGAAAATTATAGACTTCTGGTTCCAAACGATAATCAAACAACATCTTGAAAGAAGTCATTTCTGGATTCATGACCATAATGTTACTGGTTATGCCTGCTTTGCGCAAATCAGCACCCTCATCTGCAACTGCTACAGCCAGATAGTCAACACCCTGATCTTGTAATGTCTTGCTTGTTTCCAATGCGCCTACACCATAAGCAGAAGCTTTTACCATGCAAACCATCTTTGTTTCTGGCTCCATGAACGAACGATAATAGTGAAGGTTTTCGATCAATGCATTGAGGTTTACCTCCAAAATCGTCTGATGCACTTTCAAAGTGAGCAAATCGCTAAGACGGTCAAAGTGATAACGACGGGCACCTTTGATGAGGATAAATTCATTACTGAGAGTTGCAAATTCCTCGCTGGCAATCAAGTCTTCCGTTGTCTTGAAGAAATAAGCATCCATCTTGAAATAATGAGCACACGAACTGATTTCCTCACCTACTCCAATAATCTTTTCAATACCTCTACGCTCAACCATCTCTGCCACCTTACTATATAGTGTACGAGGAGCCTCACCACTTTGGAGGATATCGCTTAGGATCAATGTTCGTTTTTGTGACTGATTATCTGGACGACGACTCATGAAGTCGAGTGCAATATCTAAGGAATGAATATCAGAGTTATACGAATCATTAATGAGTGTACAGCCATTAACGCCGTCTTTTACCTCCAATCGCATGGCTACTGGCTCGAGCGATGCCATACGTTGACAAATAAGCTCAAGGTCAACAGCACTGCCCAAACTAGCACAAGTAGCCAAACAAATCACAGAGTTCTCGATAGCCGCATTATCGATAAACGGAATAGTGTACTGCCCTTGCTTGCCATTCAGATTGAAAGTGATTGTTGCAGAGGTTCCTTTTTTTTCCACATTTCGAACCATCGGCCAATAATGCACTTTGTCTAATGCATCTTGTCGTGCTACTTTGGTGATGAACTCATCCTGTAGGTTTATGACAGCAGTTTCGCAATTACGCATAAGTTTCAGTTTCTCATCACATTTCCCCTCCTTTGTAAAGAAGTTCTCCTGATGAGCCTCTCCAATATTGGTGATTACACTGATTGTTGGGCGAATCATCCTGTTGAGGTTGTCCATTTCGTTCGGATTGGAAATACCTGCTTCAATAATGGCTACATCATTATGCGAATTCAATAGCCAAAGCGATAAAGGCACACCAACTTGTGAATTATAGCTACGAGGTGAGCGACATACGTTGAAATCGGGCGAAAGTAGTTGGTATAGCCATTCTTTCACCGTAGTTTTTCCATTACTGCCTGTGATAGCTATCACAGGGATATTAAACTGCTCGCGATGATATGCTGCCAGCTGTTGCATCGCTTGCAATGTATCATGAACCAACAGAAAATTACTTTGAGGATACGCATCAATATCTGTCGGCAATGTGCTCACCACAAAGTTTCTAACTCCTCGTTTATGTAGTTCCCCAATATATTTATGCCCATCATTCCTATTTGTACGAATGGCAAAAAACAACGTTTCCTTAGGGAAACAAAGCGATCGGCTATCTATGAGAAGCCAATTGATGAGGGCATCTTCCGACCCTTTTCGTTCCGCACCTATTATATGCGCGATATCACTGATTTTGTATTGCATGTTTTAATTGATTTATCTGTTCTTGGGTTTGTGCAACTAAATGCACATATTTCTCATTGGTTGCATCCATCGGTCGATGCTTCAAAATGCGATTGAGAGACTCAAATTGTTCGATAAAATCGATGGTTTTCTTCTCAAAGAATGCTTTTTGGAACTGCTCCCATATATAATTGACAGCTATTTGCGAAGGATGTAGCATGTCGTCTGCATAGAACCTATAATCACGTAGTTCATCCATCATGATTTCAAATGCGGGAAAATAGAAACAATTATCTGGATATGCCTTACATAGAGCATCTATTGCCAACAGCAGTATCGATTTACTCAATTGATTCTCGTGTAACCCATCTTTCTTATGACGTATAGGACTGACAGTGAATATAATCCTTTTATGAGAGGGAATGACTGCTGTATCGATGAAATGGGAGAAAATGTCCACTATTTCATCTATAGAGAGTCGTCTTCTCGTGAATAGGCAATCAGGTTTTTTCTTACAATTCGAAACCACTTGTCCCGTTTGATTCAACACATAAACCCATGCTGTACCAAGTGTCAAAATATAGGTATCATAATGCCTAATGACAGATTCAAACTCTTCTATAGGGTAAGGTTTCTGAACCCATTCTAAGAATGCCGGACTTCTGTCTACGAGCGCATTTAGGATAGAAAGCGGGTTGTATAATGCCCCAAATGGATTGACTACACATTCAAATCCAGCATCCATCATCCGCTCTCCGATATTGTCAGCGAAACACGAGCCAAGCATCAGTATTCTATTCCTGTGAGAAAGATGCAATCCATTACTTTTTATGTCAACCTTTGTTCTGAAATCCACTTTTTCAATTAGTTTGCTTAAAAACGGAAATCTTTTTTGTGATTCAAGATAGCATTTTCAATTTATTTTATTACCTTTGCACACAAATCTTTTGCAAATATACTAAAACTTATTCACATATATGGAACCAGATAAAATAATTCTGCAAATTCAGGACAAAAAAACTCAGGAAATTGATTTTGTGCAACTTCACAATATCAAAGACTTGAATCGTGCCATTCGTGGAGGAATGATGAAAGACATTGTCAATATGTCGGAAATATTGATGGATAAACGGATAGATTCCATCTCCCAAGAAATTATTGGTCGCCAAAATGTAAAGGTAATCCTTGTAGCAGGTCCCTCATCGAGCGGAAAGACGACTTTCTGTAAGCGATTGTCACTCCATCTTATGGCTAATGGACTGAAACCTTATCCTATTTCTCTTGATGATTATTTCGTAGATCGTACTCGCACTCCTCGCGATGAATCGGGCGATTATGACTACGAATCGGTTCACGCAGTAGATCTCGAACTGCTTCAAAAGCATATTGGAATGTTGCTGAAAGGCGAGGAAATCGAACTTCCTCACTATGACTTTCCTACAGGAAAAAGCTTGAATAGCGGTCTCAAGTTGCGGTTGGAAGATGACATGATTTTGCTGTTTGAAGGCATTCACGGTTTGAATCCCGAACTGACATCCCAGATTCCTGAGTCATTTAAATACCGTATATATGCTTCTGTCTTAGCTCCAGTTCGTATTGACAAGGAGACAATGGTCAGTCGCACTGATAGTCGATTAATTCGGCGAATTTTAAGAGATTATCGCTATCGTGGAGCATCAGCTATTGCTACTATCGATCGTTGGCCAAGCGTTCGACGAGGTGAGGACCAATGGGTATTCCCTTTTCAAAAATATGCTGATGTAGAGTTTAACAGTGTGCAGATATATGAGTTAGCAGTTCTACGTAATAAGGTTCTCCCGCTGTTGGCCGAAATCACGCCTGACATGCCTCAGTACGAGGTTTCAGATCGTTTACGTCGTCTACTTCTAATGTTTACACCTATCGAAGATATGACCCTCACTCCTCCAACTTCCCTTCTACGAGAGTTCATGGGTGGTAGCTCTTTCAAATACTAATTATCAATACTACAACGATAGATGGAATCTGCAATCATACTTAGGCATCTGACAACTGGATATCGCTTGAAAGGGAAGGACCGCATTGTGACTAAAGATATGAACGCATCACTGATATCGGGTCAACTCACTTGCCTGATAGGTCCCAATGGAACAGGTAAATCAACCCTGCTTCGTACACTTGTGGCTTTCCAACCCGCATTGAGTGGCGAGGTATCTCTTTTCAATAAACCCATCAGCAGCTACAGCAATGAGGAATTGTCGAAGCATATTAGTATCGTGCTTACCAACAACTCACACATCAAAAACCTCACGACCTATGAAGTAGTCGGGCTTGGACGCAGCCCTTATACAGGATTCTGGGGACGCCTATCCGAACAAGACCACAATATTATCCGTCAATGTATTCAAAGGGTAGGTATAGAAAAAGTAGCGCAACAGGCATTCCAGACACTCAGCGATGGAGAGCGTCAGAAAGCGATGATTGCCAAAGCAATTGCTCAAGAAACGCCTGTCATCCTGCTTGACGAACCAACAGCTTTTCTCTACTATCCTAATAAGGTGGGAGTAATGCTAATGTTACGAAGTTTAGCTCACGATATGGGGAAGACCATCCTAATGTCTATCCACGATATTGACTTAGCATTGCAGGTTGCTGACAATATTTGGTTGCTTACTGAAGATGGAACATTAATTAACGGCACTCCAGAGCAACTTTGCTCTGATGGTACAATTCAACGGCATGTTGTTAGTGAAGATATCGAGTTTGATACACTGCGACGTACATTCAGTATCAAGCTACCTTAGTTTTCATGCATACACATGCGTTTTTCTTCATTAATAGCTATCAACTTAGAATCAAATAAAACGAAATAAATAACATTAAAACAAAACGGACATGAAGGACTTTAATTATTATGCACCGACCGAAGTAGTTTTCGGTGAACAATCAGAGGAGCAAGTAGCTCGTCTTATTAAGAAATATGGTGGTACTAAAGTGCTGGTTCACTATGGAGGAAAAAGTGCAGAACGCTCAGGCCTGCTTGATAAAATTTGCGACCTACTCAGTAAGGACGGTTTGGCTTTTGTCAAACTTGGTGGAGTAGTACCCAATCCTCGTCTCTCGTTAGCTAAAAAAGGAATAGAGTTGTGTCGCCATGAAGGAGTTGATTTCATTCTGGCAGTAGGAGGAGGAAGTGTGATTGACTCAGCAAAATGTATTGGATATGGTGTTTGCATGAGTGAGGACGTATGGAATCTCTATCTCGGTCAAGCTGAAGCACCAAAGACAATGCTACCAATCGCTGCTGTACTTACCATTCCGGCTGCAGGTAGTGAAATGAGTGAAGCATCAGTCATCACAAATGAAGATGGAGATGTGAAGCTCGGCTATTCGAACAATATGTCTCGCCCTAAGTTTGCTATCATGAATCCACGAAGGACTTTTACCCTTCCCCCTTATCAAACAGCAGCAGGTGTAACTGACATGATGATGCATACTATGGAGCGCTATTTCACCAAAGATGACGATATGGATCTCACAACAGATTTGGCAGAAGCAGTATTACGAAGGATGAAGACAGCTGTATTCGATGTTCTGAAAAACCCAGAGGATTATCGTCAACGTGCTCAAATTATGTGGGGCGGTAGCATTGCACACAATGGGCTAACAGGATGTGGAGTACAAGATGATTGGGCTACACACCAGTTGGAGCATGAGTTAAGTGGCATGTTTGATGTTACTCACGGAGCAGGGTTGGCAGCAATATGGCCTAGTTGGGCTCGTTATGTAATGCATGAAAACCTCAGTCGCTTTGTACGTTTTGCAGTGAACGTGATGGATGTTCCGAACGACTTCTCTGATCCAGAAGGAACTGCAATCAAAGGTATCGAGGCAACAGAACGTTTCTACCACGCTATAGGTATGCCTATCAATATTCGCGAACTAATCGGGCGTGAGATTACTGACGATGAGATTCGCGAAATGACACGTAAATGTAGCCGCAACTACACCCATACCTGCGGGGCCCTCAAAGTATTGAAGGCCGAGGATATGGAGGCTATCTATAAAATGGCAAGAGGATAAAACCTACTCGCTTGTAGCGTTGCCATCTACTTAGCAAACTGGTAGATGGCAAACGTCTTAGCAGGAATTGAAAGAGAATAGGTAGGAGCCGAGACGGTTATGTTTTGCGTCTTTGGCTCATACTTATTTGGATCAGTAAGGGTGTTCTCCCCATCCATATCATCAGCATGGAAGGTAATCAGTTTGCCTGTGTGCTCACCCTTCATGCCTTTGAGATTTAGTGTAACACTTTGAGCTTTGTTGCCAGTATTAACGATTTTCACATTGTAGCAACCTGCCTTGCTATCAAAGTTAGCGCTTGCAAAGAGACCGTCTTGGTCGCTATTGCCTGCTACAGGTTTTCCATTCATCAACAATGATACCACATTTGTACCCTTGGTTGTGGAATACATCTGCTGAACCTGATAAGAGCAAGAACGGAATGAAGTGAGGTTATCATACCAAATCATATCTGGGCGCCATTGCCATCCTTCTACATGAGCAAAGAGTGGTGCATAAGTAGCCATTTCAACTACATCAGCATTGCGCTCTACACCTGTGAGGAAAGCTGCCTCAAGCAGTGCTGCCTCAAAGTGGTTCCATTTCTTGCCTCTTCCGTGACAAGCATATTCGCCTGCAAATACCTTTGATCCCTTGCGTGGATAGTTATCGTAGCGGTTACCGCTTGCAAGGAACCAACTCTCAGGACGATAGAAGTGCTCATCGACAAGGTCAGCACCTATTTTGCGCATCTCTGGCCACAAGAAATCGAAGTCCTCACCTTCGCTGTTAGGACCTGATGTACCTATTATCTTGATATTTGGATACTGTTTGCGAACTTGATCTACAAATGGCTGCAGGTGGTCAATGTATGTCTGTCCCCACTGTTCATTACCGATTGCTACATATTTCAAGTTGAAAGGTGCTGGATGTCCCATATCAGCGCGCAGTTTTGCCCATTGGTTCTTTGCTGGATCTCCATTCGCAAACTCAATGAGGTCAATTACATCGTCGATATAAGGCTGAAGTTCATCAACAGGTACATGAGCATCCTCTGACTGGTTTTGGAATTGACAAGCAAGTCCTACACTTACTACAGGAAGTGGTTCTGAACCGATTTCCTCAGAGAGTTGGAAATACTCAAAGAAACCAAGGCCATAGCTCTGATAGTAATCTGGGAAGTATCGGCTGGTGAACGTATAGTGCCAGCGATTCTCGTTCAGCGGACGATTCTCAACAGGTCCCACTGAGTTTTTCCATTGGTAGCGGGTTTCAAGGTCTGTTCCCTCAACGATACATCCTCCTGGGAAGCGGAATACACCAGGGTGGAGTTCTTCCAAAGCTTTTGCCAAATCCATACGCATACCGTTCTCATGACCCTTATATGTCTTGACAGGGAACAAGCTGACATGTTCCACATCTGTGGTCACCTTGCTGTCTCCCCACACACGGAGGTGAGCCTTTGCGAAGGTGCGACTTGGTTTGATGATTGCTGTATATTTCTTCCATTCCTTGCCGCTTACGTCCACACCTACATTTCCGATTTTCTGATCGTCGCTCATCGTTGCATTATCTACGAGGTCAACCCATAGTTTTGCACTTCCTCCATCTGGCACACGTGCCCATACAGAGAAGCGATATTCCTCGCCACCTTTCACACCCATACCGAAGAAGCCGTGATTCTCAATCATAGTGTGCTTGTCGCTATGTCCAGAAGGAGCAAGACGTACGTAGTGGGGATTCTTGTTGAAAGGGCCATCGTTTCTCAAAGATACCTTACCAGAGATGTCCCAACCAGCATAATGGTCGGGGAACTCAAACGAGCGGTTCTTCACCAACTCAGCATACAGACCTCCGTCGGCTGCATAGTTGATGTCTTCGAAGAAGATGCCATACATGGTATAGGGAATCGGTGCTCCCAACTTTTTGGAATTGATGATAAATTCATGGTCCTGGGCATTCATCCCCAACGAGCTTAGCGCAAGCGCTACAGCCATAGTTACATTAGTTACTTTCATACCTTTTCTGTTATAATGAGTTTCAATTCTTTATTCGCCATTCTCTATGTCAAATGCCCCCTTCTTTCAGCAAAAGGGGATATTCGTTTGCAAAGATAGGAAAAAGAATTGAAACTAGCACCATGATTATCCCCAAAAATGTCATTTCACCGTCTTCTAAACAGCGAAAACCTTGCTATTTTATCTCGGAATAATAATACCTCGTATCTCTATCCTCTGAATCACTATAACTTTCACCATAAAGCGCTTCAAAATCAACGTCTGCATTAGTGGAATTGAAACGCATAATACGATATTTGTAGTTATGTGCATTGATGAGTCCTGAATCCTTCAGCAGATCCATTCCTGGTTTATTACCCCAATCAGCTCCCATCACATGATCTGTTGTGGTCGTAAGGTCATAGTAGTAGTTCGTAGAGCCTTTATAAGTATTCCCTTCCTCATGGTCTTCACGCACCAGGTTGCCGTATGTGTCGTATGCACGGTTCTCAACCTTCACCCTCCACTTGTCTTCACTTGGCCTTTTCTGCTTGCTTTGCTCACGCACCACCTGACCATTCTGTTCGGTATATTCCATGTAGGTCTCAATCTTATAATCTTCGCCAAAACCTGGCGTATCGATGGTCGTAGAATGGCTAATTCTTCCCTGCTTGTCGTATTCCATCTTGTCCGTGATATTTGGGAAGAACTCATCTGTAGGTACTCTATAACCATACAAAATTCGCTCCGTCATCTGATTACGGGCATTATAGGCGTACGTCGTCTTTAGCTTGCCGGCAGATTTATTCTCGAGATTTAATACTGTACCTTCTTCTACAAGGTTTCCTCGCTGGTCGTATGTGTAGTTCATTATATCTGTACGCCACTTAAGACCACGGTTATATCTTATCAATTCTTTCTTCAAGAGGCGACCTCCGTCAGTAAATGTTGCCTTGACTTCATGCGTCAACACATCTTTTCCGTCAGTCACTTCGTACTGATCTTTTTCCACGCAGAATCCACGTTCGTCATAATGGAAGATAGTCTTGACAGGTTTTTGGTATGTTAAAGATAAAGTCATTAGCGTTTCTGCTATTCGGCCTTGCTGATCATAGGACAAATGCAAAACTGTTGTATCAGATGAGGTTTTTAAGACAATACTATCAAGACGGTAGGCATATTCACCCGGAGCCAAGTCTTTACGGGTAAACGTCTTGTTATACAGACGTTTCACTGTTGCCTTGGGGAAGCGCTTCTTGAGCTGTGCCTGTTCCGCTTTCGTCATGAAGCCTTCGATGGTGAAGTTGTCAATCTGTATGCTGTCCATCCATTCAGGTATCACCACTTTATCTTCGAATGTAAGCTGAAGACGCTGATAGTGGCTTTCTCGCTTCAGCACTTCCGGCACCGTCTTTATCTTGTTTCCAGAACCGTTCAACGAGATACTTGAGCTTTTGAAGCGTGCCAGCAGTTCGGCATCCTCGTCTATCTTGCGGGCAATCCACCCTATCTTGGGTTCTAATGCTCCTGTTGCCTCATCTATTATGACACCTACAAATCCTGCATAGAGCATGATGTCAGTTTCTTCAATCACCTGCATGGTTTCACGGTCAATCAGCTGGTACTTGAACGGCACTTTCGACAACTCAACACCTTGCATCTGACTTTGTGGAATGGTTGCCCTTATCTTCCCATTCTTCATATCGGGAAAGAGTTTCACCATCCAGCCATCCAATTCTGTAGGCTTCTCCATGCTGCATCCTCCTCCACGCAGACGGTCGGGGCGATCCTGCATCACAATATCCTTCCAGAACTTGCTGCTGGGATTTCCTTCTGCCGTCTTGACCAACTCAGCCATAATGGGTTTCAGTTCCTTCGTCCACCAACCCATGTTGTACTTCTCCAATCCCTGCACCTTCTCAGCCAATTTTCGCCAGTCGGCAGGTGTGCCCTTTAATATAATATAAGGTATACCGCATGAGAGGCGGACTGCGATATAGTGGAAATAACTCTTCAGCGACTCCATCAGTGTGATTTGTGAGGCAATACGCTCTGTCTGCCCCGTGGTAGAGAAGTCGGAGGTCATCAGTTGGGCTATATCGCCCTTGGTGTTTTCTGCAATCGAAGCCGAGAACTTGTCGAAGAGGTCGCTCCAGTTGGCATTCTTGTCGTCCAGGATATCCTCTTCCGTCATAATCTTCAAGTCATTCACGCCTTCATGGGCAACCAACAGCGAGCGCATCTCTTCTGAATGATTGTTGACATACTCGCTGAATTCAAAGCCAATAAGCTGCCATATCATATCGGGCGAAAGCACAAAAGGTCGATGCTCAGCGTATGCACGCACCAAAGAATAGAAGAACACATCCTCACGAGCATACGAAAGTTTCTCGTTGGCAAAACTGTATGCCAGAATCTCGGGTTCAAAACGGAAAGAAACAGTTCTTAGCACAAGACTTCTTGCTAAATCGGCTGAAGAAATGTTATATAACGTCTTTTCCTCATCTTCTATAGCAGGAAGATTTGCGTCTACTTCAAACTTGATGGAGCCGACTTCCTGGCTCAACACCTTACATTCTTTCTGTGCCAACATGAACATTGACACATACATCATAACCTGAATTAAGATAACTTTTCTCATAACGATACGATTTTTTGTTTTGATTTCGGGTGCAAAGTAACAAAAAATGGCAAAAACCACCAAGAAAATTAGTTGACAAAAAATTCACATTTTCATTTGTTTCAAATTAACAATTTACAAAAAATTCACAAACCCCTCTCAAAAATTGAACTACAGCTATCTACAACAACGATTTTGACGAAGAAAAGTAAATGTTAACGAATGCAAAACGTTTCATATCGTAAAACAAGTTTTAAAAAACATCAAAAATCTGAGACAATCACCATTTTTTGCCCATTTCATCGCAAAAAGGCGATGATAGACAAACAAGTAAGGGGTTACAGAGCCCAGGAGAAAGAGAAACGGCCAATAACCATTTTTTATTATTGCTGTCCGGTAAAATGCGTACCTTTGCTCATGTCGCTTTGGTTTTGTGGTGGAATAAAGGTAACAAAAAAGGCTGAAAACCATGATAAGGATTCAGCCTAATTTTTATGCTACCACAAAAAAACTTCACGAATTATTTGGAAACGGAGAATTCTTTTTGTATCTTTGTGGTGAAATTCCGCATACTATTCCCATTCCACGATTATAAGTTCGAGGGTAGACGGCTAAAGGCAGACGGTCGTCCGCCTTTAGCCGTCCGACTGGATGGCTTTAGTCATTCGGCCGGATGACTATAGGCAACTTCCCTTTTCAGCCGACTCATCTTCCCGATTGAGTCGGCTGCTTTTCCCTTTTGAATTAGCTGCTGATTATCAACTATTAGCGGACACCAATAATAGAAAAACAGCAATCCCGAGATTCACAAATAAAAGGCGCTGTAGATATTACCCTTAAGAGGCATAAATGTTCCCATTAAGGGTAACAATAATTCCCATTAGTGGGAACAAAACCATTAATCCCAAATCGGTCATTAGCGTTATGATGATAACAATTTAAATTTTTGAGCAGATTTTTTGACGCTTTGAAGGAGCAATGGGGTTCCATTGTAACTGAAAAGCGGTGAAACAGATGACAAAAAGAAAGTTTGTTAGTGCATAACAGTCTAATAACCGATTTGGGTTAATAATGAGGCCATTCAACATTCATCCCGTTCGGCAGGCTCATGAAAAATAAGTTCTTGGCAAGCTGCAAACCAATTATACAAGCTTAAGACAAGATAGATGAAGATGATTTTTTTGTGCCTACTTCTATATCATTGCTTATAATAATTCTTCATCTATAGCTACTAGGCCAACTTCCTGCTCTTTGTATTAGATAAGAGCGCCTCAAGGACTGGCAACATACGGTAAAGATTGCCATATCGAATCATGAAATTCCAGAATGGCTCAAACTTCTTCCAACCACCCATATAGAACAGGTGTGCCAGTTGCTGCTTCAGATTGTCGTGACCGAAACTGGCCCGTAAGATGTTGCTCCACGAATAGAACTCCTTATATGCCCAGTCATAGCCTTGCTTCAACTCTTCGGCCGTGAGTCCGATGGTCTTATAGACTACAGTTCGTGTATCGTATTTGCTCCAGTCGTATGACGTTATTCGTCCGTCGCGTTCCATCTGTTGGAACAAACGAGTGCCGGGATATGGCGTGAGGATATGGAACGTGGCCGTGGTGATGCTATGCTTGATACCCCATTCTACTGTTCGGCGGAACACATCTTTGGTATCGTGGTCGAGTCCAAACACAAAACTGCCGTTGATCATAATTCCTAAGCTATGCAACCGCTCCACTGCTGCTACATAGTCTTTCGAGAGGTTCTGCAACTTATTGCTGGAACGAAGATTCTCTGGCGAAAAGGTTTCGAAACCAAGGAAGAGACTGCGCAGACCA
>Ga0247611_10001524_pt1 | contig 40836 bp, 44 predicted proteins | sample 177DNAGHGhighgp2_FD_192422 | JGI IMG/M metagenome (GOLD analysis project Ga0247611, IMG submission 192422) | Sheep rumen microbial communities from Palmerston North, Manawatu-Wanganui, New Zealand - 1770 DNA GHGhigh gp2 | ecosystem: Host-associated > Mammals > Digestive system > Stomach > Rumen... | reverse complement strand
CGTGGAAGATTTCTCCACGTAAGATTGACGTTTCTAACGTTACATGGGATTACACAACCCCATTCTCCTATGATGAGAGTGAACACCGTGTTGCTCTTGTTGGTGTGCCGACTGGCGTGAAAGTTGAATACACAGGAACTGTGAAAGCAACTCGTGCCGGCACATACATTGCTAATGCAAAACTTTATACAACATCATCTTGTAAATTAATTTACAATGGTGAAGAAAGAGATACCGTCGGTTTACAACTCGAATGGAAGATTGTTGAAGGTGCACCAATCCCAGTTCGTAGTGAATTCTATTCTGTTGAACAGAATGAAGCTGGCACATCACTTGCCTGGGTGAGCTTAAGTACTGGTATTAAAGGTGAATACACCTTACACGCTGAGGATGTTGATACAAGCAAGTACGACTTCAATAGCATCATCCACACTGGCTCAGTTGACGTTGTTGCCTGCTATGATATCAATCTCTTTGATGAAAGTGGTGAACTTGCCCACATTAATGTGGATGCCGCTGGAAAAGTTGTTGATCCAAACTTCAAATTTACTGTTCGTATCCTTGTTCCAGATTCTTACAAGGATCATGAACTTGCTCTTGTTTATGTGAACGAAAGTGGTCAAGTTGAAAAACTTGAAGGCACATTAAATGGTAACTACATGGTATTTACCACCAACCATTTATCCATTTATGGAATAGTGGAAACACATGTTGCTGGTTCTGATTCGTTCCCATACTTAGTTGTTGCGGCCGCACTTGCTTTAGGTGTGCAAGCAACAACATGCTGGATTCTCATTGTGCTTGCGAAACGTAAACGCCGCACTGTGAAATAATCCTTCACTTACTTTAACAATATGGATCCTTTGTCGTGGCTCTATCTTGCTATTATTCTTGCTCTTGTTGCGCTTAGTGGCTTCTTTTCCTCCACGGAAACAAGCTTTGCTTGCTTAAACCAATTCAAGCTAAGAGTTGAAGCTGACAACGGAAACAAAAGCGCGAAACGAATTTTAAAAACGTACGAGAAGTTTGAAAAAGTCTTGACCGTATCCTTATTAGGATACAATATCTCAAGCATTGTTATTTCAACCCTCTCGGCGTTTTTGTTTTTTGAAATCTTAAAAAACACGGGACTTGCTAACACAACAATTTCCATCATTTCATCAGTTGTGATGGCAGTGATTTTTTATATGTTCTCTGACATGGTGCCGAAGATGATTGCTCGCGCCATGCCAAATCGTGTTGCACGAAACAATATTTATCTTGCTCGCTTCTTTATGATGCTCTTTTACCCACTTGTCGTCGTATTTAATGGAATTGCGCATCTTGTAAATAAAATCTTCCGCACTGGTGAGCAAATGGTCATGACGGAAGAAGATTTTACAAACGTTGTTGATGAACTAGAAGAGCAAGACATCATCAATGATGATGAATCAGACTTAATCTACGCTTCTTTAGAATTCACTGATACCTCAGTAAAAGAAGTTTTTACTCGTCGTCATAAGATTGCCTATCTTGATATCAAAGGTCTTTCTCCAGAAGACGTGAAGAATAAGATTTTATCGATCCCATTTTCACGTATTCCTGTTTGTTATGGTTCATTAGATAAGCTTCTTGGTATTTTGCATGTCAAATCATACATCAAGGCCTACTTAAAGAATCCGAATGTCCAAGTAAAAGACGTTGTTCAAAAACCATACTTTGTCACGCCGAAGATTAAGATGGACGAAATGATTGACGGATTTAAGAAACATCACACTCATATCGCGATAGTTCGTCACGAAGGCAAAGTAATTGGATTGATCACCATGGAAGACGTTCTTGAAGAACTTGTCGGTAAGATTGCTGAACCTCGTAATCTCAAGGAGAACGAAGAGAAATGATGGAGCGCATTGGTTTAATCATTGCTATCGTTGTTCTGGTCATGTTTTCAGCTGTCTTTTCAGCATCTGATATTGTTTATGCAACTGTCAATAAACTACGTTTAAAGAAGAAAGTTCAAAAGAAATCGAAAGCCGCGAAGATTGCTTTAAAATTTGCGGAAAATTATGACGAAACAATTTCAACAATTCTCTTCTCAAATAACTTAGTGAATATCGGGGCTTCTTCTTTAGCGACTGTTTTAGCTTTAACAATTTCTGATGCCGCGATTGCTACAACAATTGCTGAAATCATTCTTTTGGTAGTCATCCTTCTATTTGGAGAATTATTGCCAAAGGTAATTGGGCGTGCATTCTCTTATCGATTATCTCTTGTTTTAGCCTATCCAATTTTTGTTTTACGTATTATTTTCTTCCCAATTATTTTTGTGACATCTAGTTTTGGTAAGCTCATTGCAAAAATCTTCATTCGAGAAGAACATAATGACGTCGATGAAATGAGTGATGATGAACTCGAAGAGTTAGTTGAAAAAGTTGAGGAAGATGGAACAATCGATGAAGACCAATCTGAATTAATCAAATCCGTCCTTGATTTCAAAGATACTGAAGCGCAAGAAATTATGACTCCACGTGTCGATATGTTCGCGATTCCAGTGGATGCTGATATTTATAAACTTCTCGCTGGAGATGATTTATTTACACATTCGAGAATTCCAGTTTATAAAGGCACGATTGATAACATTGTTGGTATCTTACCAACCAAACAACTTTTGAAGTCCATTTTAGCCAAAGAAAAGATCAATTTGAAATCTCTAATCATTCCAGTGAAGTTTGTTCCTGGAGCGATGGGTATTTCTGAAATCTTGCAGTGGATGAAATCTCACAAAAACCACATCGTTATCGTTAAAGACGAATTTGGTGGAACTGATGGTTTATTAACCATGGAAGACATCTTAGAAGAGCTTGTTGGCGAAATGTATGATGAAATGGACAAGATTAAAGAACCATACACAAAGATCTCTCGCAATAAATATTTAGTTGATGCAAACATGAACATTGACGATTTCTTTGACCTTTGTGGTTTAGATGAAAACGAAGATGGAGCATATAACTCCGTTGGTGGTTGGGTACTTGATTATCTTGAGAAGTTTGCTAAAAAAGGCGATAAATTTAAATATAAGAATATTGACGTGAAAGTCATCGAAACTACAGACTTTACTGTTGAGAAAATAGAAGTAACAGTGCACAAGAAAAGAGAAGAATAAATGAAGTACTGCGTTTATGTTGAAAAGTATGTTCCTTCATTAGAAGGAAAACTTTATCTTGTGACTGGCGCTAACTCAGGGCTAGGCTATTCCGCGTGTAAAACATTTTTATCAAAAGGGGCAGCGGTGATTATGGCGTGCCGTAATCTTACAAAAGCTGATAAAGCAAAAGCCAAACTTTTAGAAATGTTTCCTAATGGAAAGATTGATATTGTTCATTTCGACCAAGCGGATAAAGCTTCAATTGATTCCTTGCCGTCTAAACTTGAAAAGTACGAACATATTGATGCGTTAATTTTAAACGCTGGAATTTTCCATCCAGGAAAGAATCTCTTTACTAAAGATGGCTATAATTTAACTGTCGGCACAAACTTCATTGGCTTATATTTTACTGTTGAAGCACTGAGAAACCAGATTAAAGAAGGCAAATTTAAACGTCTAGTTTTGGTGTCGAGTTTAGTGTCTCATTTTGGACGTTCGCGTCACTATGAAAAATACTTCAAAAAGTATCATCGATCTTCATTCAAACAATATGCCGTTTCAAAGAGAATGATTCTTGAATATGGACTATATTTATCAAGTAATCTTTATGGCCAAACCGAGGTGACATTATGCCATCCAGGACTCGCCTCAACAAATATCGTTGGAGGAGAGGCAACAACCTTCTCAAAACGATTCCAACATGCTGGAAAAAGATTTATGCATCGATTTGGTAATTCTGCCGACAAATCATCGTTATGTTTAGTACAAGCTGCTGTAAAATCACCAGCAAATCTTGGTTACTTTTACCCAAAACACTTTTTCCATATTCGCGGAATTCCAAAAGAAAAACGACTTCATTTAAGCGAGAAAAAGTATGCTCGTTTATTGAAATCGTTATCGCATCTTTGATTGATAAAAAGAGTAAATTTCATCGGCCACTTGGTCGATGTTTTTATTATCTGTGTGAACGATTAAATGAACACCTGAAACTTTGTCTAACGCAAAGTCAAATTGGTCATTTTTTAGGCGCTCTTCAATCTTCTCTTTTTTGTCGCCTCGACCAACCATTCTTTCTTCGCGTTTTTTCGAATCGCAAAGAAGCAAAACCGTGATCACGTGTGGATCATTTAAAGCTTGGAAAGCATGTAGACCATTTGGATCAAGAACAATGACTTTATTGTCGTCAACTTGGTCCTTTCCACATCCATAGTAATTTCCGTTGTAAAGCGAAGACTCAACAAACTTTCCATCTTTAAGGCGTTTTTCAAATTCTTCTTTGGAAATGAAAAAGTAATCTACTCCATCGCGTTCTCCCTCTCTGAGGGCTCTTGTTGTGGTGGTAATAGCTTTGACTAAACCATAACGTTTTTGTAAGTTGAGCGCCGTGACTGTTTTGCCACTAGCAGATGCTCCACAAAGAATAAGCATATTTCAATTATAAATGTCCCAACTATAAAAAAACAAAAAAATTTTATTAATAAAATATTTTTGCAAAAGTCGTTTGAACACTTTTGAGCAAAATCTACGCATTAAGAAATATAAGGAAAAAAATTTTAGGAGTGAAAAATATGGACAAAAATAACGATTACCAAAATGAAAAACTAAAGGAAATGATCCGAATTTTCACAGGATTAGATTCCAAATTTAAATATGTGCGCACAAACCTGAAGTTTTCGTCAGAAGGTTATGACAAAACTTTAGATGCGTATCGGAAAGATATTAACCGTATTCATCAAGCTCTAAAGAACCTTTCAGTTATCGATTCATATATCATCACAGAAACCTTTCACCACGATGGAAAAGTATCAAATACGTGGTGGAAAGGCTTATATAAGAAATCCACATTCTACAGAATGCGTTCAAGAGCAATCAATGCTTTTTTAAAGGAGTACCATCAGATATGCTGAAGCAGAAATTGTCTCTTTTAATAATGGGCTTATTAACCTGCGGAGCATCAATCGGTGCTACAGAGCCAGTTCAACGTTTCTATCTAGACTATTTTTTTATTACACCAATTCGTCCAAAGGCCAGCCAACAATCAAGAATCTTCGCCAAATTATCCAGCAACGGCTCTGTTTATAGGAAGCTCGTTAATTTTTATGTTTATAACACCAAGCATAAAACTGGGACGATGATTAAAAGTCTTCGTCCACAAGATGAAACGGGCATCATCGAAAACTATCACACCGGGGCACAGTTTGTTAAAGGAGAACAAAACAAAATTAAAATCTTCTTTAATGACTCCGATAATAGGCGAACAGAGCAATTCTTTTACCTTGATTTTGATGAAACCGATACAACAGTGCATGTCGATCGTTTAGACTCACTTGTTTATCAACAAACAAATGTACAAGGCTACACCAAAGAGCGTGGTTATTTTACTGCGACAAATCGTTATACATTTAACAATTGGTATGCATTAAACGATATTCAAATCTATAACAAATTTGATATTGGTATGTTTACATACCAGGAAACAATTGATACTCTTCCGATTCCAATCGTTAACCCAGAACTAGGAATAGTTTTTCCAATTGATTATGGAATCTTTTGTGACTTGACTGAAGATGAAATCACACTCGAAAGAGTATCAATGGATCTTCAGTTAGTAGAAACAGAAAATCGGACATACCAATTAGCTTTTCAACAAAAACTTTATGTAAATCCCTACACATACGAGATGGCTAGAAGCCAACTACCAGGATTTGTGGAAACTAAGTATATTTATCTTCCTAAAACAGGATTTACAAATAATAAAGAACTCAACGTTCGAATTGTTGGAATGAAGATCGGGACAATGAATCTCGATCTTAACTATGATTTCTCGATTGTGGCGGAACGTTCCCGAATTGGCAATTGCGTAACTTCTGAATACTGCGTGAAAACACAAGACGCTCGTTTCAGTGAAAACGGAAAGGAATTAAACAATGATTAACTGTTTATTTTTTGGCGTTGGTTTTTGTTTATTTCTAACCTTTTCATTTGGGGGAATGACCTATTCGAGTATTCATCGTTCCTTTTTAAATATGCATCGAAGCATTCTGGAAATAAGCATTGTTACAGTTGGTGATAATGGTGAAGATATTCATCCATATTTTAATGAACCTGTATTAGAGCAATATGTTGTGAATTATCTAAAAGATAATATTGGTCGTTATTCTAGCGATTATAAAGCATCAATAATTTATTTTGACGCGAAGACAAAAGATATTAATACGAATCATAAAGCTGATGGGGTTCGTATCTCATTAAGCAGTGAGATTAATGCCTTTTATTCCTATAAGCATGCTCGTGAATTCACGATTGATAGCCGAGGTGAGATTAATGAATAAAGAATTAGTTAAATACCTTGAATCATCTTTTCTCGTCCCTCTTTTAAAAGACGATGAAATTACGGACATTTCTTATAACGGGAAAGAGATTTATTATCTGCATAACAAGCTTGGACGAAAACGTTCGGACATCAATCTTTCAAAAGATGAAGCAATGGTTTTTGTTCGTCAAATCGCGAATCTTTCTGAGAAGCAATTTTCATACACAAATCCATGTATTGATGTTTCAGAAGGACGATATAGAATCAACGCAATTCACCCATCAATTGTTCGTGTAGATAATGAAAAATCCATATCATTTTCCATACGAATTGCTTCACCAGAAATTCGTATTTCAACCAGCAAAACCTTCATGAATTCAAAAATGAAGGAGTTTTTGCAGGACTGTTTAAAAAAGAAAAAATCTATCATTATTGGAGGACCAACGGGTTCTGGAAAAACAGAATTACAAAAGTATCTTTTAACAAGTCTTGACGACAACACTCGTGTCATTGTTATCGATAACGTTCAAGAGCTTGAATTTATTCGCTCAAATCCAAATCTAGACATTACTTCATGGGAGGCAAACGAGCTTCATCCAAACGCATCAATTAATGATTTAATCCGTCAAGCTTTGCGCTCTAATCCAGATTGGCTAGTGGTGGCGGAGAGTCGAGGAAAAGAAATGAATGATGTCTTGAATAGTGTTATGACTGGTCACCCAATTATTACGACTATGCATGCTAATTCGCTTGAAACGATGCCTCATCGCGTTGTGAGAATGATTGAGATGGCTGAAACAAAAGAAACTTATGACGACATTATGGGTGATCTAATGTCACATATTCCGGTCTATGTGTTTGTTAAAAGAGATATAACAAAAACAGGAACTGTTAAACGTTATATTGAGTCAATTGGCGAAGTTGAAAACAAAGTTTTGGTCGAGAAATTTCATTGTTAGGAGTTTTATATGGTTCGAGATTTATTTTTCTTCATTATTACATTGGTCTTGGCTGCGATTGCTTACATTGCAAGTTTTGATATCTACATACCGATATTCGTTGTTGTGAGCTACCTTTTGTACTACTTCGCTTTGGGTCGAAAATATTTAAAAAAGAAGGAACAATTAGTACGACGTATTCATGCTTGCTATCACTTTATTAATGCATTCATTATTTCAATGTCTGTTAAGGAATCTTTAGAAGACGCATATCAAAGTGGTATTCGTTTTGAAGACAAAGAATTAAATGAAATTACTCCAGAACTTGAAAACCTCAAAGTTAGTGATCGAATTACTTATCTAAGAGAGTTCTTTAACCTTGCTGTTTTCAAAATGTTTATAAATGTCCTGAATCTTTATCAAGACCAGGGTGGCAATATTTTAACTATGTCTGATGAGCTGATCTCCGAATCCACCAGAATTGAGAAGAGTGTAAGTGAATCGTTATCTGAATCTAATCGATATCTTGGTCATTTTCTATTCCTGTGGATTATGTCAGTAGCGGTTCTCTTATTTATCCGCTTTTCTATCAGTTCATTTTACATATCGATGTTAAAATCATCGGTTTTTGTTGGTTTTTTAATCATTTTCTTCATCCTTATACTCTTCTCAATTCACCTTTTTATCATTCGTTATTCATCAATTGTCGTGAAGGAGGATCAAGTTAAATGAAAAAACTTAAAAGCCGAATAATTAATCTTGGTCTATCTCCAAAAAAAGAAATGTCGACCGGTTTATTAATTTCATTGTTTTTTATTGGGCTAGGTGTTGCTTCTTTATTCCTTGTCGAAACCTATCTTTATTTAGGAATCTCACTTGGAGTAATGCTCATTTTCAACATCTTCTATTTCACAAGATATTCATCGATGGAAAAAACCCAAGCTGATCAAGCTAAGCAAGACTTTGTTTCCTTGTTTACATTCTTCAAGATATATCTTCATAATGGCTATTCTGTTTATACCGCTCTTAAAGAGATTCAGTCATTTGCAGACAAACAACTTGCAATGTTTTTATCAGAATTAATACACGATATCGATGAAGATAAATCAATTACCCCTTTTATTCGGTTTGGTCGCAAATTCAATGATTTGGTCATCGAAGAAATGATGATTTCAATCTATCAAATGATTGATGACGGATCAAACCCGTCCCATCTATCTCAATTCGATTTAATCTTTGGAAAAATCAGCGATTTAACCTATCAAAAAGAACTAAATAAAAAGCGTAACGGGTTAGCATCAATGTCTACTTTCCCATTGTTGGGAAGTGGAGTTCTAATTATTATGGTAACCATCGGGATAATTACCGTCATGGAGGAAATGATTAATGTCTTATAAAATCGGCTTTATTCTCTCAATGATATTTATCGTTCAACTCTTTGTTTTTGCAACCGATTTAATTTCGGTTCAAATCATACATTCCAATCTCGACGCGGTTTCTGTAACAGCAGGGAATATCATCTCATCAAAAGGTGCAATTACCAATGAAGTTATTACCCTCGTTCAGAACGAAGCAGGTGCCTCGATTGAGGCAACCGGTGATGAGACACCACTATTTGGAGCAGTTTTCGAATACAAAATATCCAAATCGTATCAGCCAGTGTTTTTAGCGAGTAAACCTATGGAAATCAGTGTGGTGCGCAGTGTTGTGATTGGATACTACAACTAGGAAAGGAGGAAAACCATGTCTGAAATTAAGGGACAATTACTTGGCATTGTATTAGCAATTGCACTCTTCGGTGTTGTATTCGGCATTATGGTCAGCTCGTTTGGCCGTACAAGCACTGCCATCGGAGAACGTATGGTCAGCGCTGTCCAAACTTCTGCAACATATGAAGAAGCACCTCAAGGTGCCCAACCAGCCGCACCAGCCGGAAGTTAATTTACTAGAGAATTGTATCGTCTTAAGCCTAACCCGCCATAGGCGAAACAATTCTCTTTTTCTATTTTGTATTTATGATACAATACATACCGAGGTAAAAATTTATGTCACATCGTGAAGAAATTAAAGCTCGTTTAGCAGAACTTTCTCATCGCGATTCTGTCGATGAAGCTATTGCTATTCGTGAATTAGGCTTAGATAGCCTTGATGTTGTTGAAACACTTCTTGAACTTGAAGAAAAGTATGGTGTTGCCTTCGACGATATCGATATGTCAAAGCTTGTTACAGTTAAAGACTTACTCGATGCAATTGAGAGTAAAGTAAAATAATCAATATTATTATTGTTATTTAACAAAAGACTGTGGTAAGATATAACGCGCTGCCCACTTAGCTCAGCGGTAGAGCTATCGGCTGTTAACCGATCGGTCTGCGGTTCGAACCCGTAAGTGGGCGCCAAATTTGGCCCGTTGGAGAAGCGGCTTAACTCATATGCCTTTCACGCATACATTCATGGGTTCGAATCCCGTACGGGTCACCCAAATTTGAAGAGGATTGATACTAAATTTCAATCCTTTTTTCTTTAATAAAAAAGTCTAATATATAATAGAATAAGACTATGTCTTATGATAAGATATAAGCATGTCTAAATATAAAAGACCATTTGATCAAAATCTTGTTGATGCAATCAATAAACTTTGTTGGCCATTAGTTAACAATAATGGGATTAAAGTATTTTTGCGCAATAATACGAGATATGAATCTGGAGCAGAACATATCGCTGGCAAACTTCATGAATTAAAAGTTAGAGATATTGAACTATTACCAAATGTACTGAAGCAACCTCTTTCTGTTAAAACCGACAAAAGAAAAGGAAAGCTGTAATTTGGAAGGCGCAAAAGCGTTAATAAATTCCCTTATCTTAAAGTGGTGGTGAGGATCGAAAAAGATGAAACAGAAACGATAATCACAGTATGTTCATCTAAAAGATGCACTTGAATTTTCTTGTTTGCTTTATCGAATAAATTGTTTATAATTTAAATGTCAAAGGTGGAAATTCAGCGTAACGACCACGGCGCATTCTCTTGAATGGCACAAAGCGATGCAGGGGGAAACCGAATCCACTTAACACCTGGAACGATTTAGTAGTTTCCTTAATTAGGCTGGCCTGCTTGACAAATAACAACACTTCAATTGAGGTGTTTTTATTTTTGTTCTTGACCTAGAGTTAGTGAAAAAAGATAAAACAGATCGACAATATGTCGTGTCATTTCTTGGTCTAATTGGTGCGTTATACACAATCCAAATGATGGAATTTAGTTTAATCAAAACCTTCTCCGAAAGCGGGAATGATGGCTCTATGTATTTAATGCAGTTATTTACTCAAGGCGCCATTTTCTTGTTCTCACTTTTTGTTATTGGATTATTTATTTATAAAGCAAATACCTTAAACAAAAACAAAGTTTGTGGTGGTGTGGCGTAACAAACAAAATGTAGTGTTATATCAGAGCACTGAAAAATGACAAAATTTGATGAGGATTGATACTTTGTGTCAATCCCTTTTTTGAAAAATCAAAATTATATGAAGTCAAATAATGAGTTTTGGTTCATAATATATATGAGGAAAAATAAATGAAAAAAGAAATTAAAACAACTGAAGCAATCTTCCCAATGCCAGTCCTATTAATCTCCACCTTTAATGAAGATGGTAGTGTTAACGTCATGAACGCCGCATGGGGAACAATGATTGATCGCGACATCGTCGCATTAAACCTAACTGAAACACATAAAACAGTGCAAAACATCAAAGCAAAGAAAGGCTTTGTTGTGCATATTGCTGATGCAAAGCATGTTGTTGAAGCAGACTACTTCGGAGTTGTCTCCGGAAATAGCACCAAAGACAAACTATCAAAGAGTGGTTTAACTTTTGTTAAATCTTCACTAGTTGATGCTCCAATTATTAATGAACTTCCAATCGCGATGGAATGTGAATTCATAGAATTCCAAAACAATAAATACGGTATCGGAGTTGTTGGAAAAGTCTTAAGAACATCAGTTGAAGAAGATAAATTAGTTAATGGTAAAGTCGATATCGATAAGCTAGAAGCGATCGCCTATGATCCATACACCTTTGGTTACTATAAAGTTGGTGGAAGAGTCGGTGATGCCTTCAAAGTCGGCTTTAAACTTAAATAAGTTTAATCATTAGCGGAAGAACTCGCATATGCGGGTTTTTCTTTTATTTGACTTAAATTTATATAAGCCTATAATTAAGTAAGAAAAGTAAGAAAGGTAAGACTATGAAAAAGACAAATCAAGATCGATTTATTGTTAGTGTCAAAGTCGGACCAAAAGGCCAAATTACCATTCCAAGTGAAGCTAGAAAGATGTTTGACATCAAAGAAGGCGAAACTCTCATGGTGATGGGTGATAAAGAAAAAGGCATTGCTTTACTTAAAGCAGATATGTTCTATTCTTTGATGGAGGACCGTTAAGATGGAAGACATTTTAAAAGTTGAACACCTCGATAAAGATTACCCATCATTTTCACTAAAAAATGTCAGTTTTGCGGTGAAACCTGGACAAATCATGGGTTTTATTGGTCGTAATGGTGCTGGTAAAACAACGACACTAAAAAGCATTATGAACCTCATTCATTACCAAAACGGAAAGATTACTGTTTTTGGCAAAGATATGACGGAAAACGAACTCGAAAATAAACAACGTATTGGGTTCGCGTTAAGTGAACTGAATTACTATCCAAACAAGACAATCCGTCAAATTATGAAGGTTACCAAAAAATTCTATAAGAACTTTGATGAAAAGAAATTTGAAGAAGTGTCTAAACTTTTTGATTTAAATCTTGATAAGAAGCTTGAAGAACTTAGCAGTGGTATGAAGGTTAAATATTCCGTTGCTGTAGCGTTATCTCATAAAGCAGAGTTACTAATTCTTGACGAACCAACTTCAGGTTTAGATCCGGTTTCTAGAGATGAAGTTTTAGACATCTTCCGCGAAATTGTTAAAAACGGAGATCGCGCAATTCTTTTCTCAACGCATATCACCAGCGATTTAGATAAATGTGCTACCGGAATTACGTATATTCACGATGGCTCAATTATTTATACTGGTACAAAAGAAGATTTCGTAAAATCATATCTATTTGTCAAAGACAAAACAAAAAACAAAAAACTTCAAAACGAATACATCTCTTCAAAAGAATTAGAAGATCATATTGAAGGATTAATTGATGTAAGTAAAAAAGGTGTATTTGAAAAAGCGGGTATTAAGCCTGTTGAACCTGATCTGGAACAAATCATGGTCTATTTAGAAAGGAGCAAGAGCAATGAAAGCTTTACTTTATAAAGAATTTAAATTAGCAATGCATCCAATTTGCTATTTGTTCATTTTCGCATTTCCACTCATGATTTTAATTCCAAGCTATCCTTTAGCAATTGGATTCATTTATGTTTTAACTTGTTACCCAATCCTTTTCTTAGGAGCTAACAAAGGTCAACAAAGTAACGATTTATTATTTTCAACATTACTTCCTGTACGTAAGAAAGATATTGTCCTTGCTAGAATAATTACTGTTGGAATACTCCAGGTTATCTTTATTGCTATGCAATGTGCTCTTTATCCGTTAGCTTTAAAGTTGAACGCTGGAATGTCATCGGACACAGCAGGAAAAATTCCTGGAATTGGTTTAGATGGATTTGTATCCGTATTAGCGATTGCTATTATTGGTTATGCGATAGCTGATCTTGTTTTCTTCCCAATTTATTATCGAAGAGGTAAATCAATTGTTGCTTCAACATTATTTATGATTCTTGGTTTTGTTTTATATTTAGGAATATTTACTATTGCTATTCCTTATATTCCAGGATGCGAATGGTACATGAATTTCCTTTCCAAGAGTGGTGTTGGAGTTCAGTTTATTGTTCTTGGTGTTGCTTTAATAATTTACGCAGCACTTCATTTGTTGGTATATCGCATTTCTTCTAAAGAATTAGAAAAAGTCGATTTCTAACGCGAAAACATATAAAAAATCTCCGAATTGCCGGAGATTTTTTTATTTCTTAACGTTTATTGTAGACTGGCCAAAAGGCATCTTTTTCGTAATTAATTTCGTTTAGTTTAATTTGATCAATTTTTCTTCTTCGCTTTCTTCGTTAATATTTTTTTAATAACCCATGTTTGGAAACGATTTGGAAGTGCATTTAACAATTTTAATAGGAAATTGTTGTTGATTTTATAAACAAATCGCACTTTTTTCTTTTGAATAATTTTGCCAATTTTCTTTGCTAGTTTCTCCGGAGGAATCTTCTTTGATTCAACAGAATTAACAATCTCATCAAACTTAGTTGCGTTGTCTTTATAAAGCTGAGTATTCCTTTTAAACTCATTTAACTTTGTTACTGAAACACTCAATAATCCTGTGTCAATTGCACCAGGTCTTAGAACAACAACTTGATAATCCAAAAGTTGTAGTTCCATTCTTAATGAATAGGCATATTTATCAAGTGCCGATTTTGTAATTCCGTAAATGCCGGTAAATGGTAATGGATCAAGTGGGGCTAGTTCACTCGTGGTGATAATGATTTTTCCTTCTTTATTTAGTAATGGTAAAAACGCTTTATCAATGCGGAACACCCCAAAAACATTAATGTCATAGATACGAATAAAATCTTGCTCGCTCATTTCTACAAGTGAATTCAAATCATAAATTCCGGCTAAGTGGATAATTGCGTCAAACTTTATATCTTGCTTTTGAATCAATTCAAAAGACTTCAAAACAGACCCTTCTTTTGTAATGTCAGTTTCAACAAAATGAAAGTGTTCAAACTCTTCAGTTGGTTTGATGTCTAAACCATAAACTTCGTAACCTAAAGAAATGAGGTGTTTTGCTGCTGCTAAACCCATACCTCCAGAGGCACCTGTAATCAAAACAGATTTCATATTATGCCTAATATAACACAATTCCATAGTTTTTTTCTTATTTTTATTTATTAAATAATGAAGTATAATCAATTTTTGTTGAGGAGGTTGAATAACATGTTAAATAACATCATCCAAACATTTAAAAAACCATCACGTTTAATTTTATTAATTGGTTCCATCCTTGTCTTTGCGCTTACAGCACTCAGCGAATTTGGAAATATCGGTGGTGAATTTTTCCCAGTATTTATCGGAATTATTGTTTTAGTTGCTACTTTAGCAGCAACAGCTGCTGTTCCAGTTTTGTTAGTTATGAAAAAGGAAGAAGCTGCAAAAATCGTCTTCTCCATCTTAGCTGGATACTGGCTCATTTCTAAGACACGTGGCGAACTTGCTACTTCTTCATGGGTTGTTGATGGACTACCATTACTCTATGTTGCTGCAGCCGTTTTCTCCGTGTTCTTCGGACTCTGCTTATTAGCAGTTATTGTTCTTGCGATTCTTCAATATGTCTTAAAGAAAGAATTCAGACCAATCATTATGTGCGTTTTAGCTGGTGCATTATTAATGGCCTTTGTTGCTTTAATCTTATGGTTGGTTGTTTACGGAAAACAAGATGCTGCCTGGACCGTTTTTATTGATGAATTCAATGCTCACCTTGTCATTCCAGTAACACTTATTGGTGGTATTCTCTACTTCTTTATTGATGAAGCTCCAATTGAGAAAAAAGAAGCTAAAAAAGAAGAACCAAAAGTTGAAGAACAACCAGCCGAACAACCAGCCGAACAACCACAAGAACAACCAGAAATTGCTGGTGAAAATCAATAATTTAAACTGATTTTTTTAAAAGGGTTTCCAATTTCGAAACCCTTTTTCTTTTGTTTTAATTTTAATTAAATTGAAACAACGCAATTTCTAATTAATACTTGTTAAATATAATTTAAAGTTTATACTATTGAGCGTATGTCTAAGACAGAACAAATTAAGCAAGAACAAAAGAGTCTCCAAAAGTCTCGTACACTAAATGATCCACTAGACACAGTATTCACAGAGAAGGTCTCGATCCTCTTTGCGAAACTTTTTAACAAGCTTGGTTTTCATCCAAATGTTGTAACGGTGTTCTCAATGATCACTGGTGTCGCTGGTGGTGTCATGCTTGCGTTCCACAACCTAGCATTAGAAATCACTGGTGTTTGTTTGATCATTCTTTCAGCAATCTTTGATTGTGCTGATGGTCAAGTAGCGAGAATGAGTGGAAAAGGTGGCTTCTATGGAAGATGCTTTGATGGATTCGGCGATGGACTTGTTTATTTTGCAATCTATGTTGGTATCTCAGTTCGCTTAATGAGCGAAAGCATTCCATTTACAAATACTCCATGGAGTTTCTGGATTTGGTTTGTTTCCGTTCCAGTTGGAATCTATTTCCATGCTGTTCAAGCTAGAACTGCTGACTACTACAAACAAGTTTGGATGTATTTAAGCAAAAATTCACATTGTGAATTCTCAACAAGTGAAAGTGTAAAAAAACAAATTGATACATTAGAGTCTCATGGACTTAAACATCTCATTTGTTCATCTTATCTTAGTTATACTAAGTCTCAGGAAAGAATGACTCCAAACTTCCAAAAACTTCGTCAAAGAATTGATGAAAATGGTGGAGTGATTCCAGAAAAAGTTACTGAAACATGGAGAAAGAATTCCAGGTTCTCAATCGGTTTGACTAATTTATTAGTCTTTAACTTCCGTACTTACTTATTGTTTATTCTTTTATTCTGTGGGGTGACCTTCTGGATTTTCCCGGTTTGTGTTATCTTCTTGGAAGGCATTCGCATTTTCTTACTTGTGAAATATGAAAGACTTGCGAAAAGATGTTTAAAGGAGGGATTTAATGAAATTTAAGTATCGTTTAATCTTCTTCTTTATCGGTTTACTCGGCATTGGCTTAATGATTTGGCAAACTGATTTTAGTAGTGTTGACTGGAATTCCTTAATTGAACCAAAAGTACTTCTTCTTTTCGCTAGCATTATGGCGGTCTGGGTTTTGATTTATTTCCTTCACGCTGTTGCATACAAAATCATCCTTAAGGAAGATAGTAAGAATGTAAAGATGTACAGAATGTACAGAATTTGCCTTGCTGGTTTTGCACTCAATAACGTTACGCCAGCTGGATTAATTGGCGGTGAACCATATCGAATTATGGCTCTACGTCGTTATGTTCCTACTGAAAGAGCAACATCTTCTACGTTAACATTCTCGATTTTTTATGCCTTAGGCCACTTCATGCTTTGGGTGACTGGCACAGTTCTTTACATTATCTATGGTTGTCCAGGTCCACTCTGGGTGACAATCATTATGATTATCGCTGGAGCTCTACTTTTTGGAGTGGTTGTTTGGTCCTTCTTTGCTCGCAACATTGGATTTGTTTATCCATTTATGAGACTGATTGCGAAGATCCCTCTTCTTAAAAGAAAAACAAAACCATTAGTTGAAAAGAACAAAGAATCCTACATTGGTATCGATAACAATATCCGCGCTTTCCGTAACGAAGGTTGGAGATATTGGGCTGTTATTATTCTTGAATATTCATCCCGTTTACTTGAAGCTTTCGAATACTTCATGCTTCTCCAATTCTTTGCTGGCGGTGGTGTTTCTTACTTTGACGGTGTTCTTATCATGTCTACCGCTTCCCTTGTTGGAAACATCCTCTTTATTATTCCAATGCAAGCTGGATCAAGAGAATTTGGTACAAGTTTAGCCCTTGGATTTATTGGTGTTTCAGCAGCGGTGTTTGCTCCAATGGCCATCGTTTATCGTATCCGTGAATTAACCTATATTGTTATTGGTATTATCCTTGTTCTTGTTGGACGAAAATATAAGCCTCATGCTCAGGTTATGGAAGAGTTAAAAGAGAAGGCTGAGGAAGATAAAATAGAGCCCGAAAAAATAGAAGAACAAAAACCTGTTAAAAATGAAAAATAACCGCAAATTCGCGGTTATTTTTTTGCAAATCTTAAATATTTTACTTTCTTTCGTGAACAAATTTAACGAATGTTTTGACATCTTTATCATTGGTAAAAACGCCAAAATAATACTCGTCACCCATCGCTGCTCTAAAGGCTTCTGGATAGGTGTCATGTTCAACGATGTGTTCACCAAATAATTGTTCGATTTCGTGGTTGGAATGTAGGTAATTTATTTCCTTCTTTCTATTTACACTCACCGCAATTCGGTTGCTATCAAATACTGGACAAACTTTATTACCAACAATGACGTCCGCATAGGCTTTATAATAAGAAATATTTGATGTGAGATTAAGAAGATCTGAGGTATTTCCTCCCGGTGAACGAAGATTTGCTTCAAGAGCAACAACGTCACCTTTCTTTCCTAATCCTTCTTTATCTTTTGTTAAAACAAAGAACTCAATATGGAAACATCTTTGTTGAAGCTTGAATGCTTTAACAACTTTGCAACCCATCTTATAAAAGTCTTCGTCCATTCTGGACTTAGCATAGTAATAAACATCTTTATTCTTCGCGACAACTTCGGCGATTGGGGTTGGGAAAGTTTCGTTAAAGCACATCACGACTCTGGATTTTGCATCAGCGATACCATCAAAAGAAGTAATGTAACCTTCTAAGAATTCCTCCATGATGTATGGTTCACTAAAAGTATTTTTATGGAATTCACGAAGTTCTTGTTCATTATTAATCTTAAAGGTATCTGATGCGCCAACACCTGCGTCTGGTTTAGCAAAGACTGGATAGCCAACTTCTTTGACAAAAGTAAGCGACTTCTTCAAAGAAGAAACCATAATATATCGAGCAGTTTTAACTCCAGCACGTTTGAAGAATTTCTTCATCGTGGATTTCTTTTGTCTTATTGCTAAATCAGCTGGTCTCATTCCGTTTTGAATGTTGAACCATTCACGATAGGTGGCATCGTTTCTTAGCCAGTATTCATTATTTGATTCAATAAAATCAATTGGACCGTATTTACTTTGGAGATAACTAATTGTGTTAATCATCCAGTCCACACGGTTTAGATCGCTAACAAAACAATATTCGGTTAATGAGCTTTTTAATTCATCCGAAAGACTTGCGAATGGTTGATCACCAATGCCTAAAACATTCACACCAGCATTTCTTAACTCAGAAACAAAGTGTGGATATGTTTTTGGAAAGTTCGGAGAAATAAATATATAGTTCATAATTGGAGGCTTATTATATTCCTCTTTCTAAAAAAAGAAAGAACTTTTTAATTTCTCTTAATTTATAGCAATGCTTTTGCTACAATACTTGCGAGGTAAAAAACTATGTCCCGTGCTGATCAAATTTTTGTGGAAAACATGAAAGATATTTTAGAGAACGGATTCTGGGATACTGACTTAAAAGTTCGCCCTCATTGGGAAGATGGAACCCCAGCCCACACCGTTAAAAAATTCTGTATTGTTAACCGTTATAATCTTCAAGAAGAATTACCAATTCTCACTATTCGTCGTACAGCGTTCAAATCCTGCTTAGACGAATTACTTTGGATTTGGCAAAAGAAATCCAACAACATTCATGACTTAAAAAGTCATATTTGGGATTCTTGGGCCGATGAAAATGGTTCCATTGGTAAAGCCTATGGCTACCAACTCGCTAAAAAGAGCATCTACCCAGAAGGTGAATTCGACCAAGTTGACCGTGTTCTATATGACTTAAAACACAATCCACAATCCCGTCGAATCATGACTAACATCTATAACTTTGAAGACCTTCACGAAATGGGTCTTTATCCATGTGCTTACTCGATGACCTTTAACGTCAGTGGAGATACCTTGAACGGTATTCTTAACCAAAGAAGTAACGACATGCTCACCGCGAACAACTGGAATGTTCTGCAATATTCATTATTGTTAATGATGTTTGCTCAAGTCTCTGGTTTAAAACCAGGAACGCTTGTTCATGTCATCGCTGACGCCCACATCTATGATCGCCACGTTGATTTAGTCAAAGAAATCATCGCTAAGCCACAACATCCAGCTCCAAAGCTCATTATGGATAAATCAATCAAGAACTTCTATGATTTCACCGTGGATAGCTTTAAGCTCGTTGACTACGAATACGAACCACTCGATAAGAAAATTCCTGTCGCCATCTAATTAAATCTATGATTTACTCTATTCTCTGTGTTGACAAAAAGTTTGGGATCGGTAAGAAAAACGATCTCCTTTTTCATCTACCAGAAGATATGAAGTTCTTCCGGGAGAAGACCAAAGGTCACGCTGTCGCGATGGGTGAAAACACCTTGCTCTCGTTCCCAGGTCAAAAACCTCTTCCAAAGAGAACAAATATTGTTTTAAGTCAGGACAAGTCGCATAACTATGAAGGTGTGGTGAACGTCCATGATTTTAAAGAGTTCCTCCGTTTAATCAAGGAACATTCCAAGGAAGATGTGTTTGTTATCGGAGGTGCTTCGATTTACCATCAAACATTACCTTATGTTGATGGGGTCTACCTAACCAAAGTTGACGCCGACGGTGGAGCCGAGCTCTTCTTCGATAATATCGATCAAATCGAAACATTTGAGTGTTTGTCCGAATCAAAACCAATTGAGGATAACGGATACAAAATCCGTTTCTGTTATTACAAAAATAACGCAAAAAAAGACATTGAATAAAGACAAGTAAAAACGATAAAGACTTGTCTTTTTCTTTTACTTGTATAATATAATGACTTTATGCGTCCCTTTACAAAGGAGATTCATTTATGAAAAAACTAGCAGGTATAAATCTAAAGAACAAAACTCTCGTGATTGGGTGCGGTCAATTAGGCGCCACAATCGCGAACAAGTTTTCTAAAGAAGGTAAAAACCTCTTAATTGTTGATGAATCGGCAACAAGTTTTGAACAACTCAGTGAAGACTTCTCTGGCTACACCATCGTTGGAGAATGTACTGACCTTGATGTTCTTGAAAAAGCCTACATCAAAACATGTAAAGAAGTTGTTATCGTCACTGGTGACGATTCCATTAACGTTTTAGTCGCGACAATCGCGAAGAAACTTTATAACGTTCCTAACGTTTATGTTCGTCTCTCAGATCCAGATAATGAAATCCTTTTAAAAGGATTAGGTGTGAAAGTTATTTTCCCACTTGAACTTTCCTTTGACAAATTCAACTTAATGAGAGGAGGCGTGAAATAAACTATGAAAATCGTTATTGCTAATGGTATGCACGCTGCTGACTATGTTATCGGCATCTATAAGAACCATAAAAAACATGAAATCATTTTGATTAATGACAACAAGGATAGCGCCAAATACCTCGCTGAAAAGAATAACCTTCCAGTCTTCTATGGACACCCAAACAAGAAAGAAGTTCTTGATCAAGCCCGTATTCGAGACTGTGATATCTTTATGGCTTTAGGCTATAAAGACGCTGATAACTTTGTTGCATGCTTGCTCGCGAAGAAAGCCTTTGGCGCACGCAAAACAATTTGTACCGTTTCCAATCCAAAAAACGTGACTCTTTTTAGAGACCTCGGAGTTGATTCGGTTATTTCATCAACCGCGCTTCTTGCAGACTCGTTGATCGCTGAGTCTTCTCTGGAAGACTTCATTAAGCAAGTCTCGATTGAAGATAATTCCATCGTCATGGTTGAAATCGTCGTAAAAGATAGCTATCACATCTCTCGAAGACGCATTATGGACATTGAATTCCCAAAAACCGGAACAATCTCCTGCATCTACCGTAAACCTCACGCAATTATTCCAAATGGCCAAACAGTCATCCTTCCAAAGGATAAACTCGTTGTCGTGACCACCCCAGAAGAAAAGGACGCAATCATTAAATTCGTTCAAACTGCTGAATAAGTATGAAAAAACAAGCTAGTGGATATCGCTTAATTTTTGGATACCTAGGTATCTTCCTGATGTTTATCTCGATGATTACCTTCATTCCTTTAATCATGCTTATTTTCTATCCAAGCGAAAGCGGTGTGGCGATTAACTTCTATCTCCCAGGTTTAATTACTTTAGCCGTTGGAGCCACACTATATTTCTCTCTTTTATTTAAGAGAGACCGAGCTCGTCTTGGTAAGCATCAAGACCAAGTTATCCTTGTTTCCTTATGGATTCTTGCCATCTTAATCTGCTCGATTCCATTCGCTTTAAGCGGCAAGATGAGCTTCACTGAATCAGTGTTTGAAACCACCAGTGGCTTTGCCACAATTGGCTTAACCAGGTTCACAATGTGGGATTCCCATGTTTATATCTTTTATAGAAGCTTACTCCTCTTCTTTGGTGGGGTTGGTTTAGTCCTAATTATTACTTCCACATTGTCTGATCGATATGGACTTCGTTTATACATTGCAGAAGGCCATAACGATAAGTTAATGCCAAATCTGACGAAGTCAGCTCGTCTCATTTTAGGCATCTATGTGTTATATATTGCCTTAGGTACAATTGCCTTTGTCATCTCTGGTATGAGTGGATTTGACGCGATCAACCACTCTATCGCAGCGATTGCAACCGGTGGCTTTTCTAGCCAAGCTGGTGGCTTAATGGCTGCTGGTGGAAACCAAGTTGCGAACCAGGTTATTTGTAGTATTTTAATGCTCCTTGGTGGAACTAATTTCTTAATCCACCTCTTCTTAATCACTGGTAAGTTTAAACGTGTCACTCGTGACCTTGAAATTCGTTTCTTTGCGGTTCTTTCTTGCCTGATGATTCCACTTTTCGTGGTTTCATTCCTTGTTGGGCCAAACGGATTCAGTTTTGGCGAATCGCTAGGCTATGGTATCTTCACCTATATTTCCGCGATTACAACATCTGGATTTACCAATGTTCCAGCTAACTACGCCTTTGGCGTCACTGCGACAGCTGGCACAACATTTTTGGTTATAATGATGTGCGTTATCGGTGGTGGAATGGGTTCCACGGCCGGTGGTGCAAAGCAATACCGTGTTGCGTTAGCCTTTAAAGCATTCCATTGGAACCTACGTGAGCGTAGCGCATCAAAACACATGTACTATCCAACCAAGGTCTACCGTTGTGGACAAGAACATGTCGTTGAGCATAGTGAAATCAACGAAGCCTATGGCTACATTCTTCTTTACATCGTTACTTTATTCACCGGGACATTCTTGTTAATGATCTTCGGTGGTGGAGAATTTGACTTTGGATGCTGTTCATTTGAATTTGCTAACGCCTTGTCTTCGACAGGTATGTCTTCTGGCTTAACTTCTCAAGCCAATAACGCCATGCTTTGGACAATGACATTAGGTATGTTTGCTGGACGTCTTGAAATTATCCCAATTTACTACATGTTCTATCGCATTGGACATGATATCTTTAGAAAGGAGATTGATTAACTATGTTAATTAATGAACTTGAACAAGCTAATATCGCCGCTTTAAAAGCGCGTGACCAAGTCACCCGCGCTGTTTTAAGCGTCGTCATTAATCGCTACCGCATGAACGCGATTGAACTTAAAGCGCAAGGTAAAGAAGCCACTGATGCCGACCTTGTTAAAATTATTACTAAAGTAATCAAGGAGCTTGATGAAGAAAAAGAAGGTAATGTGAAGATTGGACGCATGGATGCGGCTAAGGCCATCGATCAACAAAAGTCTGTCATTGAAAAATACCTTCCAAAAATGATGAGTGAAGATGAAATTCGCGATGTAATTGCTAAATTAGAAGATAAATCCATTCCATTTGTGATGAAACACTTCAAAGCCAACTACGATGGCCAAGTTGATATGTCACTTGTGAGCAAAATTGCTCGTGGTCAATAAAATTTATTGAGATTAGAGAGCCATTTACCTATAATAAATGGCGCACTAGGGGTGTCGTACAATGGTAGTACAACGGTCTCCAAAACCGCTAACGTGGGTTCGATTCCTATCACCCCTGCCAAATTCTAAACAGTTCCGGTTGGAGCTGTTTTTATTTTCAATATGTGGCACTTTTGTGACACTCCTTTTTATAGAATAAAATTATCAGTTATAAAGAAAAGAATTATCGAAAGAATTAATCGATCGTTTAATGAGACAAAACAAATGCGAACTAGGAAAAAATCTTCATGATGAATATCGTATTCCATTTGAATCAAAAGAAGTCTTGATTAAAAAAGGATTAATTAAAGAAGTTAAAGTTAAAATCTAATTCTGGAACTGAAATTAATATTATTTCATAGACAGAATATAACAGTTCTGATTATTCGGAACTGTTTTTCTTTTATTTTATGATAAAATCTAATCATGCTTAAACACTTAAAAGTCTCTTTAATTCTTAATAGCTCAGTGGTTGTTATCTTTCTATTTGGAATGATTACATCTTTAGCTAGTTGGCAGTGGATGGGCATTGATGGAAATCTCACACCAGAAACACATAACTTTTTGTGGTTCTTTACCGTTGATAGCAACATCTTTTTAGCTGTTGCTGCATTAATTCTAGTTATCTTTGAGGTTCTTGTTCTTTTAAATAAAAGAAATGATATTCCTCATTGGGTTTATGTGGTGAAATATGTTGCCACTTGTACAACGACGTTAACACTAATGACCGTCATTTTATATTTAAGCCCATTACTCGGCTTAGATTTCTGGAAGCTATTCTTAAATACCAACCTATTCTTCCATCTTATTTCTCCAGTGATTGGAATCGTTTCTTTAATCTTCTTTGAAGCGAAAGAGGAAATGAGTTGGAAAGTTTCCTTCTTATCGTTAGTTCCGATGGGTTTATATTCTATCTTCTATACCACTAATGTCTATACTCATCTAAATAATGGGCAAGTTGATCCAAAATATGACTTCTATTACTTTGCATCAAAAGGAATCTTCATGACATGTGTGATGATTATTGTCATGTTAGCAATAACTTATGGATCAGCAATTGGTCTATATTACCTACGAGAAATTAGAAGAAAGAAACTTTCTCAAAATAAGTAAAATCTCCAGCAATTTGCGAAAAAGAACCAGCGATTCCTGGTTCTATTCGTTTATTTAAACCTTATAAGAAGAACAGTGAGAAGGCGATTAAATACTGGGCGACATAATAAGTTACCGCATTTAAAATCAAATCGATTGGTCGATCTTTTCCAACCGCAAAATATGTTCCAGATAGAATAAGATCAGAAATAATAAAGAAGAGAGCTGCTCCTAAAAGAACAAATAATGTGGTGGAGCTAAATCCAGTAAGGATGTTTAATGAAACAACTAAAGCGGCAAACGAGAACAAGAAACAACCATAAATAAAGACGACAAGTCGATATTCGCCGAAGTTAAACTTCATTGGTTTTTCTAAAACAAGGTTTCCAACACTCATTAAGATTCCAATTATGATAGGAAGAGACCAGAATTAATCAATTATTCTATTTCTTTCAAGCGTTTTTCAAGATAGCTTGGAAGTTCTTCTAGTAGTTTGTATTTTGAAATGCCAATTGGATTATTTATTCCTTTTAATGTTGTTTGGATTTCATAGTTATTGGCGTTTTTACAAAGTAATATACCAACTGTATCATTATCTCCATCTGTTTTTTCTAGATCGTTTACCGCATTAATATAAAAATTTAACTGTCCAAAATCAGAAGGTTCAATGCAATCAAGTTTTACTTCGATAACAACATAGGCATGGATTTTGGTGTGATACATCAACAGGTCAATGTAGTAATTCTTCCCATTTGGCGGTGATAGTCGATATTCCCTTCCTACAAGCGCGAAACCTTGTCCTAACTCTTGAAGAAACAAAATAATGTTATCGACAAGTCTGTCCTTTAAATCTTTTTCCGAATGGACATCTTTTTCACTAATAAAGTGTAGAGCAAGTGTGTCTTTAATTATTTCCTTGTTAAAATCCGCTTGGTTAGTGACTGGATCAATAATACCTCGGGAATAAGCATCAATTTCAAATTGTTTTAATAAGACTGATCGTGACCATCTATTTTTGTATGTTTGATTGATATACCACAACATTTCTTCTTTAGAAGAAGATTTTTGAATTATTTTTAAAATAGAACTCCATGGAATTTTTGGGACAGGCTGTTCCAAAATTTCATTTTTAGTAAATGTTGCAGCAAATTGGGACATTCTCATCAACTGATCAAAGGAATATCCTTTACCAAATTCTTCGAGTCCGTTTGCTAATTTTCGAACATAGCTCGATCCCCATGTTTTTCGTTGGTTTATTATTGAACCAATTTTGTAATACGTCAAAATGACTGCGCTGTTCACGACAACTAACGTCTGATTTTTAACATCACGAATTGTTTCCTTGATTTTTTGTAAGTCATCAAGGTAGACTTTTTCAATTTCATTCATCTGTTTTTCCTCCTTGTGTTGAAATTAAACGTTTTCGTTAGAGGAAACTAAAAGCCGTCACTACATAACGAAAACACCGTTTAGTTCACCTACTATCTCTAGTACTGAACTAGTGGTGTTACGTCAGCCAAAGTGACGGCCTCAATTCAAGAATAACTTGTGTGGAGCGGTGATCGACTTCTTGCTCTAAGACCGTGTCCTAATGGTCGCCATTTATCTTAGAAACTCATTCGATACTGGGCAATGCTTTCCCACATTAATACGTCATAACACATAACGTATTAGTCCAAAATGTTCTTAGAATACATATTTTGAACACTTATATTCTAACAAAGTTGAATATAATAATAAAGAATAATAAAATATAAATTAAGGATATAATATTAAAAAGAAACCAATAGTTGCGGAAATTCTAACTACAGTTGGTAGAGCAACCAAATCTATAAATGATAAATTAATCTCGTAATCAAGGAGGCCAATCAAAATGACTATCGAAATTGCTGATCGATTAATTAAATTAAGAAAGAAATACGGGTACTCGCAGGAAGAACTCGCGGATAAACTCGGATTAAGTAGACAAGCTGTTAGTAAATGGGAAAGAGCCGAAGCCTCTCCAGACACTGATAACCTCATCTGCTTAGCCAAACTCTACGGAGTCTCATTAGATGAACTCTTAAATACCGATGATTCCGTTGAAACAATTGTTGAAGAACAAGTTAAACCAGGTCAAAAAGAATCATCATCAGAAGGAATCCACATTGTGGATGACGAAGGAAATGAGGTTCATATCGGAAACCATCACATTTATCTTAAAGATAAAGACGGAAAGAATGTTGAGAAAAAGCACATTCTTGGAAAAGCTGAAAAAGTTAATATCTTGATCTCTTCAATCTTAGGAGGTCTTGCGTTAATCACCTACATTCTCCTAGGAGTATTACTTGGAATGTGGTGGAACGCCTGGGTGGTCTTCTTTGTTCCAGAAATCATTGCCTCAATCGTTCGCTGCATCCAACATAAGAATGCGAACAAATTCAATATGACGTTTACCGCTTGTTTTGTCTTCTTCTTTGTTTGTATGGTTGCTCCAGGAGGCTTATGGCATCCAATGTGGGTGGTCTTCTTAGCCATCCCTGTTTACCACTCTATCTGTGGATCAATTAACAAAGTCTTAGGCAAAAAGGATGAAGACGAAGAATACGAAAAAGAATAGATAAATCCTTTCCAAAATAAAAATTCACCCGTAATTTTGCTGGTGAATTTTTATTTTTCTCTTTGTCAATTAATGACTATGTTCGCCTTCGTAACCTTCATCATCGAGGAAGACATAACCAGTTCCTGGAAGATAGGTGAGTAAAATTAGGACAGCTGTAACAACAACCGCTAGAGCCATCAAGTAATATTTGGCTCTCTTAACAATCTCAAGTTTAGCAATATCGAAGGCTAGTAAGGCACAAAAAATCATCACCATCATGAATGTGATAATGTCGATAATTAAGACGCTGTGAAGTGTGAAACTTTGATAAATGGTGAAGATACCAATCATTAAAGGAATCGAAAGCGTTCCTCCAATGACAAAGCCTCCAAAGTAGCCCCAGTCTTTCTTTTTACAGGCCAAGATGATGCCGGCAACCAAGAATGGATACCAAAGCATCTTCATGTGTTCCCAGCTTGTCTCATTAATTGGGAAGATGACTCCAAGAATCTTTTTCGCGATCTCACTATCAAAAATATCCGTCACGAAATGCATACATGTTCCGATGACAATCATCAGTGTAATTGTGACGATTTGTGTGAGGTGATCTTTAAACCATTGTTTCATAAAATACCTCCGAAACCCCATTAGGCGAGGTTTATAAGATTAATTATATATAGGAAATACGTTAGATATAACTAACTTTTGTATTTATATCTATTAAATAGATAAAAAAATTTTTTAATTTTCGCTTACGAGCGCACACAATTTTTCTTATAATGTATTTTCAATTACTAAAAGTTGTTTCTTGGTGATTGATAAAAGAGAAAAAAATTTCCGGGTCTCTCATGATGAAACACAAAGCCTCCCTTGTCTTAGCATCTCTAGCGATGGTCTTTTCCTGTGGCCTCATAGGTGGAGTCCATTCAAATAAAGATAAAGTAGAAGAAACACTCGCTTACTATACGCCAAGTACACACTACGAAGTTTCTGATACAGCTTCTGAACTTGCTTCCTATTACAGTTCGATATCTGATAGCGATACAGGCACGTCTCTTCTAAGTAAACTTCAATCGTTGAATAGCACTAAGCGAAAGAAAACGATTGGCTACAGTGGTATTGGAACTGATACGAGTGGTGCTGTTATTTATACAGATTATGATTTAAATAGCACAGCCAAAGATAGCAATGGTCAAACTTATGGAACTAAAGTTGCTTCATTTTACACAAAAACCGCAGCAACCGGTTGGAACCGTGAACACATGTGGCCAAACTCCCACGGCGGAAATAACGTTGAAGCCGATATTCTTCATACTCGTCCAACTATTTCCTCCGAAAACTCATCTCGTGGCAATTCTTTCTATGTTGAAGGCAAGAACAGTAGTTCAGCCGGTTGGGATCCATATACAGCTGGCTATGATGCGGAAGTCCGTGGCGAATGTGCTCGTGTAATTTTATATTGTGTTGTTGCATATCCAAGCTTCACTCTAAGTGATGCCGATTCACACAGCACAAGCAACTCTAATAAAGATAATATGATGGGTAATATGAACACTTTGATTAAGTGGCATTTTGACTATCCACCAAATATTTATGAAAAAAATCGTAATGATGGTGCTGAATACTTACAAGGAAACAGAAACCCATTTGTTGATCATCCTGAATACGTTGCTCGAATTTGGTCTAGTTTCAATTCAACTGTAAGTTCTTTATGCTCAAGCAATGCGTCTAAATATTCTAGTTGGGAACCAGGAAATTATTGTAATTATGGTGAGACTACACCAGTTAATAATGCTGGTGTTACTATAAGTAATTCATCTGCAAGTATTTCAGTTGGTAGTACAACAACTTTATCTGCAACAGCGTCAAATAGTGGGACAATCTCATGGACTACATCAAATAGTTCTGTAGCTAGTTTAAGTTCATCTTCAACCGCCAGTGGTGCAAATGTCACTATTACCGGTGTTGCTGCAGGTACTGCAACAATCACAGCCAAAGCTACAATTGATGGAACACAATATTCCAAAACCTGCACCGTTACTGTTACTAAAGTCGTTAGTTCCCTATCCAAAGGGTCAACTTCTCCAACTAAAACAACTTATACTGCTGGTGAATCATTTGATTCAACAGGATTAACTATTACTGCAACTTATAGCGATTCAACAACTTCAAACGTGACTAGTTCCGTTGTCTGGACACCAGACCCATTAACCGCTGGGACAACATCGGTTACCGGAACATTTGGCGGAAAAACAATTACTATTACTGGTTTAACTGTTAACGCAGCAACTGAACCAGAAATTATTGACAGTAACTCCGATTTATCTGTCGGAGATTATGTTGTTTTAAGAACAGCTGCGGGTGTTGGTGTAACCGGATGGAACAATAATAAAGATGCCACTGTTTCTCAGACAGAATCTGAATGGAAAAAGTATTATGTTGCTTCGGCAAGCAGCTCTGGATTCACTTTAAAAGATGAGTCTGCCAGCAACTATATTGCAAGCCCAGGTAGTTCAAACCAATTTATTTATGGAAGTGCTGCAACATGTAGCACCGATTCTGATGGACATCTTATTTGTAATAGACGTTATTTATGTAAAAACGGAACAAATTATCGTTTCTATACGAGTGTCGGTAGTTATTTACCATTCTTTATTTATAAAGTCCCGGCATCATCTACTAAAACACTTTCATCAATCAGTGTTGCAACTGCTCCAACAAAAGTAACCTATACAGCAGGTGAATATTTTGATCCAACTGGTTTAGCAATTACACGTACATATTCTGATTCAACTTCAGATACATACGCTTATGCAGGACACACTTCGGAATTTACATTCTCTCCAAGCGCATCAACTTCATTAACAACAAGTAATACTTCTGTGACAATCACTTATAGTGGTAAATCTACATCGCAAGCTATTACTGTAAATGCTGCTACTAAAACACTTTCTTCAATCTCTATCAGTGGTCAAACAACATCCTTTAGTGTTGATGACACATTTAGTTTTGGTGGTACAGTCACTGCCAACTTTAGTGATTCTTCGACGTCCAATGTAACATCAAGCGCAACCTTTAGTGGTTACGACATGTCTGTTGCTGGAAATTATACCGTCACAGTTAGTTATACATATGGCGGAACTACAAAAACTGCAACCTATTCAATTACAGTCAATAGTTCTGGTGGATCCGGTGGTGGCGAATCTGGGTCGTTTAGTGGTACATACAATTATAGTAACCAAGGGACAGGAACTGGCAAAACATGGAGTTTGACTGATTGTTCAGACCAGAACAGTTATTGGCTCTGTCCTAATACTGGTGATGAATCTGTTGCGTTAATTTCTGGCATTTTCACAGATTTAACTATCACATCAAATGTTGTAATAACTATCAATTCTGGAACATATGGAAGTGGTAGCAACCCATCTAGTAGTACATTTGCTATTTATAATAGCAGCGGTTGCACTTCTCAAGTTTCTGCAACTCAAACTGGTACACTTCCAACAAGTAAAACATACACTAATGCTGTCTATACAGTTTCACTTGCTAATGCGAGTAGTTTTAGCAACGATCTTGCAATTAAGATTACAAAGCCAGGAAAACAAATTCGTTTAGTTTCAATTACTGTAGAATTTGATTATGAAACACAAGGTGGATCTTCAAGTCCAACACTTTCATCAATATCTTTGGATACTTCTAACGTTCAAACGGCATTTACAGTGAATGCAACCTTTACTTATTCTGGTTTAGTTGTAACTGCACACTATAGTGACAGTACATCTGCAACAGTCACCCCAACAAGTGTTTCGACTCCAGATATGTCAACAACCGGTAATAAAACAGTTACAGTCACTTATCTAACTGTTTCTAATACATACACAATTACAGTTTCAAACGCTGCAGCAACTTCAATTACTGCGACAGTAAGTAAAACATACTATGTAGGTGAAACAATCTCAGCATCAGATATTTCTGTTAAGGATAACTTTAATAACGATGTTGAAACCTTTACATTTGCAAATGATGGTTATCAATTTACATATGCTGATGCTGCTAGTGGAGGTGCTTTGACAAACAAGACGTTCACCGATGCTGTTTCAGGTAGCAACTTAACTTGTTCTTTAACAGTTCAAGTTCAAAGAAAAGCCCGTGTCACTCCTTCTGGAGCTGATTATTCTGTTTCATATACAGATTTACCAACATCATATCAAACATCTACAACCGAAAGAACGGCTTCTAGTGGCGTGAAGTTTATCGCTTATAACCTCGCTAACTATTCAAGCAAGATGCAATTCAAAGCTAGTGGCGGTTATTTCCAAACCACAGAATCAATGTCTTTAAAGACATTAACGATTAATAATCGTGAAACAAATGCATTAACTGTTTATGGTAGTACGAATGGAACATCATTCTCTCAAACTATTACCGGATCAAATGATGTATATGATTTAACCGGTTATTCATATGTTAAAGTCATGAAGAATGGTTCTGGCGCTGCATATTGTGCAAGCCTAACTATTACTGTTGAAGGCGGAGATACAGCGGTTAACTTAGCTAACTATGTGATGTATGAAGATACTAACAATCAATGTGAAACTAAGTTTAGTATTGCTAAAGGATATTTTGAAGCAATGTCAACTTCTGAACGTTCAACATTTATGGCAAGTATTGATTATGTTATTTCTACAGGACGTGAAAGATTACTTGCTTGGGCTGCTCACGAAGGAAAAACAATCACTCAAATTAACGGAGATTACGTTGTCTCTGCTCCAGTGAATGTGGTCTTACAAAATCTCTCCCAAAACTCAGCAGGCATTGCAATCATTGTTACAGTAAGCTTAATTACTGCTGCTTCAATTGGCGGATACTTCTTCCTAAAGAAGCGTAAAGAATTCTAATCAATGTATGGATAATTAAAAAATCTCGTTAAAAATGGCGAGATTTTTTGTTTCAAATTTTTCCATTTAGTATTGAATTATGGTATAAAAATGGTATAATAAAGCCAGATTGAAGATGGAGAAACTGAAAGGAAAATGAGTATGATACAAGCATTACCAAAGGTATTACCAGTAAATGAACTGAAGAATACCGCCAATATTATGAAGGTATGCCAAGAAACTGAAGGCCCTATTGTTATCACTAAAAATGGTTATGGAGTGGCTGTTATGATGAGCATTAAAGTTTATGAAGAAATGTTTGTTAAAATGAGAGCCGCAGCATTAATTAATGAAAGCCTTGATGATATTGATAATGGCGGTGAATTAATTGATGGCGAAAAATTTTTTAGTGAAATAAAAAGAAAACATGGAAGATAAATATTCATTTGTTATTTCACAACGTGCTAGAACTGATTTGGAAAACATTTATCAGTACATTTCAGAAGTTTTGTTAAACCCGAAAGCAGCAGATGATTTAATGGATCATTTTTTCAAATCTTTTAAAAACATTTGCTCTTTCCCATATAGTTGTGAAGCAATTAACAATGAATTTGTCAAAGATCATTCCCTAAGAAAATTGTTGGTTAATAACTACATTGCTTTTTACCGAGCTAAAGATAAGCAAATTCAAATAGTTCGAATTCTATTTGGCATGAGTGATTATCAAAAATTATTATAAATTGCTGATTAATTAAAAAATCTCGTCAATTCGGCGAGATTTTTTGTATTTATCCAAGATTTGCTGGATATTTTAAATCTTTAGATCAACAATTTCAGAGATGTAATAGTGGTAATTATATTCATCACAATATTCTTGGATTTCTTTCTTTAAAGTGTTGTCTTTTGTGTACTCGATGAAGAGGACATCTCCATAATATCTCATGAATTCAACAACACTAATAAGATATTCTTTTTCTTCTGCTATTTGTCTAGAGAAGACATTGTTTTCATAATCATCAATCTTGGAGAAGATACATTCTTGAGCATACGCTTTAATCTTTGATAACTCAGGACGATTTTCGTCTTTCATTCTTTCAAGAAAATCAGTTCCTGAATTAATCATGAGCTTCATTCCAGTGGAACTTAGATCATTCAGCATCTTTAAACAACCTTGATAGATGTCTTCTTTATTAATATCGCTTCCTTGATAGACTTCGGACGCAATATAGTAAACATCAAAGTTATCCATAAAGATTCCATCCGCGCCTAAACCTTTCAATCGTTTTGCTTCACTTAGGATATGTTCTTGCCAAGAAGAGTTAGATACATCAACCCATCTTTCATCTGGCCAGTTTTCATAATCCATAAATGTTAAATCTTTATACGTTTCATAATATGAACAATATTTCTCTAGTGATCCAACTGATAGATAAGCATAAATAAAGCAATCATTTTGTTTGAGTGTTGAAATATCGTTCGTATTAAAGCTATCTAGATCAATTGCGACATTTGGATAGTTTTTAATTTTATTAACACTACTTGAATCACATCCAAGAAAAACTCCATATTTTAGTGGAGCGGTGTATTCACCTTTGGATGTTTTCTTTTTTGACGAATTACATCCAGTTAGTAATAAAACACCTAGTAAACACAAAAATCTGTATCGTTTCATTCGCCGTTATTCTATCACAAAAATATTTTGCTTAAATTAATATTATTATTCTACCAAGTATATATATCTACCAATTAATAACATTAATTAAAGCAACATATATCCCCCTCTTGACAGATATATTCCCCCTTGTGCTTAAATGCGTGTTAAATCAATAAAGGAGAACAATATGGAAAATTTAGAAATTGTAAAATTCAATAATGGAGACTTTGAATTAGATGTCAAAGTGTCTCCGAACGAAGATACCGTCTGGCTTTCTAAAGAACAAATGGGTTTGTTATTTGATCGTGATAGAAGCGTTATTTCTAGACATATCAAACACATTTTCATGGAAAAGGAATTAGATGAAAAAAGCAACGTGCATTTTTTGCACATTGCCGTTTCTGACAAACCAGTTCCATTTTATAGCTTAGATGTCATTATTTCTGTCGGTTATCGTGTCCACTCTAAAAAAGGTGTTATTTTCCGCAAGTGGGCAAATCGCATTTTAAAAGATTATTTGATTAAAGGTTATGTTGTTAATCCGAAAAAGATTGAGATAACGGTGGACGATTGGAATGCGTTAAACACCCAAGTGAAATATCTCGAAAATAAAATCGCTAAAGTCGAAGAAAACATTTCAAAACGTGAAATATCAGACCAACTTTTCTTTGAAGGCGAATTTTATAATGCTGCAAATTATCTAGGTGGAATATTAAAAAGTGCGAAACAAAGTGTTGCAATCATTGATCCATGTTTTGATGCTATTGCGATGGAATATTTAAAATACATTAAAAATGGAATACGCATTGAAATATTTACATCAATCGAAAAGTTAATTAATGATTTCGAAGTTCAAAAATTTCGAAGGCAAAACCCAAACTTTAAGGTGTTTATTACACATTCTTTTCACGATCGATTCATTATTATTGATCAAACAAAATGTTATCAAATTGGAACATCTTTGAATTCTTTAGGAAACAAAACATTTGGTGTGACCCAAATAAAAGATGCCGAATATATCGACATCCTTCAAAATCGAATCAATCAAAGCAAAACGGCTTAATTTTTCTCAAGTTTTCTTTCAGCGTATATCACGCATTCGTTTGCACACACAATCATTAAAATAGTAAGAATCGCTCCCATCGAGACATCGCTTAGGAAGTGTGCGCCAACAAGAATTCTTGAGAATGAAACAAGAAGGACCCACACAAATGATCCATAAAGTAGTGGAAGTTGGATCTTTTCTTGCCCTTTAACAAAGTAAGGAATAAGTAGCGCGAACATAATTGTTAGTGCGCTTCCCCCAGCGTGTCCGCTTGGGAAGGATTTAAATTCTTCGCTAGTTAATCCAGTAATAGACATTAAATCCTTATAGTTTTTACATGGTTGATACCAGTTATGGAAATCAATTGCTTCATATAATGTTAGACTTCTATATCTTGGGCGGTGGAAGATACTCTTTAAAAGAGTTACTCCTGGAACAAGCGCCATAAAAATAAAGAAGGCACTGATTAATAAGATAATCCAAATCCCCTTTCGATCCGTTTTGTTAAACAAGTAATATCCAAGATAAGTCATCCCAGATGCAAATGGAACAACAATTATGTATCCAACCCATTTTATAGATGGATTATAAAATCCGTTTGCTCCAAAGAACTCTCTTCCAGCGAAGAAGATGTTTAGTCCAAAACAAGCCACACATAGAACAATAAAAACAACATTGTATCCAATCTTATATTGCTTTTTTAAGGCAATAGACAAGAATCCTCCTCCAATAAAGGAGAGCAATAAATAACCGGGAAGTGTTCCTATGGATGAAACAAATAATCCAAAGGCGTTGTCTCGAGAAAAGATTGCTTGTGAGACTTGTTCATCAAAGAACGTACCAAGAACAAAAGTAATTACAAAGAATCCAAGAATAATGTATAGATGTAGACGTAATTTTTTCATAAAGAGACTCCGTAAATATTGTAATCAACAAATAAATTAAAAATAAATATGAAAAAAGAAAATATTAAAAATATCCGATTGAATCAAACAAATAAGTTAGATATGGCTAACCTAACTCATATTAATTAAAAATTAAACTTTGAAAAAAGGCCCGGGGGGGGTTATAATAGTCATTCTCTACGCATAGATAATACGCGCTAGAGAAAACAAGCTCTCTAGCTACGGAAGAATCTCTTATGACACACTTACTTAAAATGAGCCGAGGTAAACTATATGCTGGTTTAGCCTTTTTTGGTGCTCTTATATTAGCAATTACCCTGATTTTAACTAACACCAATCTCTCGATGGCGTTACTTCCGGGTCGTGCTGCAGGTTCTGATTATCAGATTACTTTAGATTCTTCTAATAAAGTTACCTCTGCTGGAGATCATATCCAACATACAAAAAAAGGTAGTAATGTTACCTTTACATATAGTGATGTTGCAAGTTCAACCTCTGGTCACGTTACATTGAACAGTGGTGGAACTCTTGTTAACAAAGATCAAATTACATCGATTTCATCTATTGCCGCAACATTTAGTGGTACTGGAACCTTAAAGTGCCGTATTGCCTACGTTAATGAAACCGCAAAATGGGGCGATTATTTTACATTAGTCTCTGGTTCTAGAGTCGATACTGATGCAAATCCATATTATATGGAACTTAAAGCTGATGGAGGTTTTGTAACTATTACATCAGCAGTTTATGGATTCACTTGCGTTACAAACCCAGATGCCGAATCTCAAGATACATCTGGTTCATATGACATTACATTTAGCACCGGAAGTGGAACAAATGATGGAAGCACTGAACTTACATCTTCTACATTCTGGGACGAAGTTGTATCCGGTGATTCTTATATTTCTTCCGTATCACTTTCAAAAGTTTTCCATGGAAAAGCGAATACTGGTTTAAAGTTTGCTTCAAATAAATATGAAGGATCTTTAGATCTTGATTTTGATTCATCATATGTTCAAAACAATATTACAACTATTGATATCAGTACTAAGCAATATGATACCAAGACTAGTGTTTTCCATGTTTATGTAAATGGTTCTTCTAATTATACAACAATTACTCCAAGTGATGGTGGCAGTGTAACTGTAAATGGCAAATTAGAGTCGTTGTTGATTGAAACATCAGGAAAACAGGCTTATTTATGCGGAATTACGTTAAATTATGGCGGGACAGTCGAACCTGGCCAACCAGACAACCCAACCGCATATGAAGTTGGATTCTCTGCAAGCGACGCAAATAAGAATTCGTATACAACAAATTCAATTTTCGCTAGCGATAACGCACTTGTTGTTAACAGCATTAAATCCGATTCAACTCAAACAATATTAAGCTCAAGTGACTACTCCTATGTCATTACAAACGCTTATGATCAAGTTATTGATCCAACAGCAAAATTCCCTGCTGAAGGCGTTTACACCTTAACAGTTTCCTACGGATCATATATTCCTCAAGAAATCACACTAAATGTTGGTGAATACGTCTATATAACTGACGTTACTGCTGCTATGACCCAAGTTTCATTTACTACAGCAGACACCTTAAGCGATAACTTAGAAGGCAAATTAACTGCCAACCTTGAATACTCAAACAATACTTCAAGTTCTGCTATTGCATATAGCGAATTTGCTTCTAATGGTCTTGGAATTAAGTTGTTAAATCCAAAAGGTATTGCCTATACAATTACAAATCCATTTGGAACCGCTGGTACATGGACACTAAAGGTTTATAACCTCATTGATGAAAACATGTACTACAACATTTCCTTAACTGTTAGTGCAATTCCAGTTACAAATATCGCGATGTCTGAAGCCTCCATTTCAATGCAGGTTGAAGGCACACATCAACTTAACGCAACTGTGACCCCATCTAACGCCACAAATACAGATTATGTTTGGGCATCATTAGATGAATCAGTTGCAACAGTTAGCGAAAGTGGTTTAGTTACTGCTGTTGCTGTTGGCGGAACAACAATTACTGCTACTGCTCAAGATGGTAGCGGAGTCTATGGTTCTTGTACCGTTACGGTTACTGCAAAACCGGCCGAACCAACTTATACACTGGTAACATCGAATTCTACATTGAAAAACGGAGATACTGTGGTTATTACTACCATTCGCACCACGTCACCAATTAGTGGTGTAACGGGTTGGAATGGCACAAAAGACGCCACTGTTTCAACAACGGTTTCTGAATGGGCGACTTACACTGTTGGCTCTGCTTCTTCAAGTGGTTGGACACTATATGACTCTGCCGCCTCAAAATATATCAAAACCCCATCTGATAATGGGTTTTATTACGGAGAACAATCTTATGCTGGAACATGTTCAGTTGATTCAAGTGGACATTTAGTATGTAATAGCCGTTATTTATGCCAAAACTCCTCATACTATCGCATGTATAAAAGCATCGGTTCATATACACCATATTATGTTTACTTATATGAAAGTGGATCTGGCAGTGGTTCAACACCTGTCTATCCAACATCAATCAGTTTGTCTGCTGAATCTTCTTCGATTTCAATTGGTGCAACAACTCAACTAACTGTTGGCTACACACCAAGCGATACTAACGTTAAAAACGTTACATACTCTTCATCTGACACTTCTATTGCCACTGTTTCTAATACAGGTTTGGTAACTGGTGTTGCTCAAGGTAGCGCCACAATTACCGCAACTGCTGAAACATCTAGTGGTACAACTACTGCTACAACTTCGATTACTGTTACACCAATCGCTGTTACAAGCGTGTCTTTGAGTAGTAACTCAGAAACAATTAAAGTTGGTAAAACTGTGACATTAGTTCCAACTATTTCTCCATCCAACGCTACAAACAAGAACGTTACATGGACTTCAAGCGATACAAGTGTTGCAACAATAAGTGAAGGTGTTGTAACTGGTGTAAGCGCTGGTACAGTAACCATCACAGTTAAAACTGTTGATGGAAATAAGACTGCAACTTCTACAGTTGTTGTTCAAGAATCCTCTGCTGGTGGTGAAGAAACATTCTCCATCACATATACTGATTTGCCATCAACATACCAGACTGGATCAACTGTTTATACAGCTGATTCCGGAATTAAGTTCCAAGCGTATAACTGTGCTAACTACTCTAGTAAGATGCAATTTAAAGCTTCAAGTGGTTATTTACAAACAACCGAAGAGCTCGAACTTCAATCAGTAACAATTAATGATCGTGAATCAAATACATTAACCGTTTATGGAAGTAATACAGCGGGATCATTCTCAACCGAGATTACTGGAACAAACGATGTCTATGATTTAACTGGTTACAGCTACTTCAAGATCGCTCGTACAGCTAGTGGTGCTGCGTACTGTTCTTCTATCACAGTTGTTACAGGAACACCAACACCAACTGATCCAACAAGTATTCTTTTGTCACCAACAAGTGCTGAACTTGCTCCAGGTGGAACAAAACAACTCTCAGTTAGTTATGTTCCATCAAACGCTAACCAAAACAAAGATGTTACTTGGACAAGCAGCAATACTAATGTTGCTACTGTGAGTAGTGATGGTCTTGTCTCTGTTAAGTCAACTGCTACAGCAGGACAAAGCGCGACAATTACTGCAAAACTTACAAATATTACTTCAATTCAAGCCACATGTTCAATTACTGTTGTTGAACAAACAAAAGATGATCACACAGTCTTAATTTACATGTGTGGTGCTGACCTTGAGAGTGAGAACCAATTAGCTACCGGTGATATTCAAGAAATCTTGAAGGTTTCTGGCCAACCAGATGACGTTAATATCGTTATTGAAACTGGTGGTGCCTCGTCATGGGCCTCTACATATGGTATTTCATCAACATATCTTGAACGTTACCACGTTGAGAATAAATCTCTTGTGAGAGACAATCAATTAACGTATGCATCCATGGGCTTAACTAGCACATTACAATCATTCATCGAATATGGTTTAAATAACTTCCCAGCCGAACGTACTGGACTTGTCTTCTGGAACCACGGTGGTGGTATGAGAGGTGTCTGTTACGATGAGAAGAAGAACGACGATGCTCTTAAGAACAGCGAAATTAGATCTGCTGTCTCAGGTGCGTTAAGCAACTGCGGAATGAGCGGACAAAAACTCGAATGGGTTGGCTATGACGCCTGTTTAATGGCTGTTCAAGATATTGCCGAAACCAATAGTGATTACTTCAACTATATGATTGCTTCTGAAGAATCTGAAGCTGGTTATGGTTGGGACTACGATACTTGGGTAGATGATTTATACTCCAAGAAGACAACCACAACAATTCTTAAAGCTATTGTTGATGGATTTATCTCTGATAATGGTGGTGCCAGCTCATCTAGTGGTGATCAAACATTGTCCTATTTGAACCTCTCATATGCTTCAGCATATAAGACTGCTTGGGAAAATCTGGCTACTCAATTGAACAGCGTTGTTACTTCTAGTAACAAGTCTTCATTCAATAGTGCAATTACAAGTAATGTTAAACACTACGGTGATTCTGACTACGATTACTTCTGTACATTCGATGCTTGGGACTTTGTTGATAAGTTAGCCAATAACTCAGCGTTCTCCAGCTTCCGTGTTGATTCAAGCTATACAACAGCTGTGAAGAACGCCCACGCAAACTTAGTCGCTTATAGCCTCGCACAAAAGGGTGCTGGCGTGTCTAAAGGTTTGTGTATGTACTGGCCAAATAGTTCACAATACTCAGACGTGTCGACTTATTACACAACAAGCGAAACTAGGCTGACAACTTGGAGAAGCTTCTGTGTGAATAAAGGTACCCACGCTTAGTCGAAAATAATTTCAAAAGGCGAGCCCTTCATGGACTCGCCTTTTAACATAGTTAATTTTAATTAATCAATCTTCCCAATAACGTTTTCGATATGTTTCTTAATAATCGCCCACGTCTCATCAGAGAAGTCATGTTCTAATTTACATGCATCTTCATAAGCAACTTTTTCAGAAACGCCTAAGCTAACAAGTAGTTTAGCCACTTTAAGGTGTCTTTCATAAATCTTTGATGCAATCGCGTAACCTTCTTCAGTTAAACTGATACGACCTTTTTGATCAATCTTAATGAGTTTCTCTTCTTCAAGTTTACCCATCGCGATTGAAACAGAAGGTTTCGAAAATGACATTGCACGAACGATATCTATCGCACGCACAAAATCTTTTTCACTAGAAAGTTGGAGGATTGTGACTAAGTAGTCCTCACGAGATGTTGATTTTCTCATTTGGCGATTAGATATTAACAAATCTAATGTCAAAAAGGCAATTGGTTTATTTTTCCATCATTGATTGAAATATTAATATTTCATCCGTATAATGAATAGGCATGAATAAATCGAAACTCGTTCTCTTACTACTCCTTCCTATGCTTCTTGGAGCATGTAACTCATCTATCAAGAAGAAGAGTTCTAAAGAAACTAGTCAAGTAGAACAAAGTAGTAACAATACTTTAACATCTAGTGCAACCACTTCTAAACAAAATATCAGTAGTGCTACGCCAATTTCAAGTGCCCAACCAGGAGTTAGCTCTGTAACATCTACTAACCCAGGAACA
>Ga0247611_10001523_pt1 | contig 40840 bp, 33 predicted proteins | sample 177DNAGHGhighgp2_FD_192422 | JGI IMG/M metagenome (GOLD analysis project Ga0247611, IMG submission 192422) | Sheep rumen microbial communities from Palmerston North, Manawatu-Wanganui, New Zealand - 1770 DNA GHGhigh gp2 | ecosystem: Host-associated > Mammals > Digestive system > Stomach > Rumen... | reverse complement strand
ATCCAATCGGGTGATATGGCTATGAGGAAGAGCAGCTACGGATGGTTCGAGAACTACGAGCGTGGCTACTACTACGCTTACAACCGTAGTTATGCTTGGTCGTTCTTCTACGAGATTATCAACCTGGCCAACCTCTGCGACAAGGCTATGATCCTGGACGTAGACGACAAGGGCGTCTCGATGGACAAGCAAATCATGAACGTCATGGCAGCCGGTGATACGCCGACCGATGAGATCGCGCTGAGCGGTTACTACTACGGCCAGGTGCTGGCTATCCGCGGTTGGGCATATGCCAACCTGCTGGATATCTACACCGATCCCCGTGATAAGGACAATGCCGACCTGGATGCCAAGGCACTGCCTATCTATGTAGGTAAGGACATTATCAACGACACCCTGGGTGCTCCGCTCTCTACCGTGGCTGAGGTATACGACCGCGTCTACGAGGACCTCTCCGAAGCTATCGACCTCATTGAGTATTATAGCCAGTACAACCAGCGTCTTTCCAAGCTGGAGATCGATGCCGACGTGGCTCGTCTGATGCTGGCTTACGCTATGCTTAACCATGGTGACAAGAGCGTGACGATCGCCGGTGGTAAGAACTGCTACCAGATCGCGCTCGATATGGCTAAGGCTGTCATCGATGGTGGTAAGTATACCATGCTGCCCAATACCGACCTGCTCACCACGGGCTTCTGCGACGTCAATGCCGCTAACTGGATGTGGGGTCAGGATGTGACCGTTGAGACCACAACTGCACTCGGTTCTTTCTTCGGCCAGGTGGATATCCACTCCTATAGCTATGCAGCTGCTGGTGATACCAAGGGTATCGATAGCAAGCTCTACGACGAGATCGTAGCCAAGGGTTGGGACAACCGTGTCAACTGGTTCCGCTCGGGTACCCAGCAATTTGCTTACTGCCCGGATGGTAAGTTCTATAGCCCGAAGTACAAACACGTCACTGCACTCGACAAGGTGGATCGTGACTGGCTCTGCGACAACGTATTCATGCGTCTGGAGGTGGCTTACCTGATTGCTGCCGAGGCTGCTTGGAGCAACGATGACTACGTTACGGCTGTTTACTACCTTACGCAGCTCTGCAACGAGCGCGTCATCAGCGGCCAGGAGTCAGCTTACGCTGCTTGGCTCCTCACGCTCACGTCGGCCGATGCTGTCAAGGAGGCTATCGTCTATAACTGGCGTGTTGAGATGTGGGGCGAGGGCTACTCCATGCAGATGCTCCGCCGTCTGCAGAAGCAGCGTGACCTGGGTTCCAACCACCTCAGCCGTGCCGACAAGAAGCTCGACATCACCAGCGCCGAGGGCGAGCAGTTCCAGTGTGAGATTCCTACCTCTGAGACCCGTTACAACCCGAGCCTGAAAGATAAGACTACGCTCACCCACCAATAAGAAAAAACGTTAAGTTTTACTAATAGATTTATTCACTAAAAACAAATCAAATTATGAAAAAGTATTTAGTTGTATTTGCAGCCCTGGCATTGGTTTTTGCCGGCTGTAAGGATCCGAACAACAATCCGACTTCGGAGTACACCAAGATTGCTTTCAAGGATGCTAGCGTATCGATTAGCCCGGAGGAGCAGCTGAAGCTGACGCTCGTTTGGGAGCCGACCAGCCTGGAAGCTCCTGTTTGCGAGTGGAGCACGAGCGACACTAGTGTCGTTACCGTTAAGAACGGCGTGATTACCGGTGTGGCTGCAGGTGAGGCTAAGATCACCGCTAAGCTGGGTGACCTGACCGCAGTCTGCAACGTAAATGTTATGACCTTCGAGGAAAGTTGGGCACCCAGTTCCAATGTTTATTATTTCCCGTCCACTAAGTCAGCAGAACCTGTAAGCGACACTACGCTTGTCTATGAGACCTCAAAGGCTACTTATACCTGCAAATTGTACTCTGTACAGTTGTGTATTCCGAGCGATGTAGCTATCCCCGGTGACGAAGATGGTGCTGGCGATTACATTTTTGTGACCGCATCCATTCCGTACATTGTATCTTCTACTTCCGGTCAATATATCGGTGAGCCTTGGGAGTTGGCTTTCCAGATTGCAGAAGACTACAACAATACTCCATACGGAGCTGAAGCTGGTTCATTAAATCCGGCAATCATTGGTAACGTATGGCAAGCTTATTTCGAAGCAATAGACGCTGGTAGCTCACCTTCGTTTAATAAAGATATTTACGCTACAGGCGCAAAGGGTGCGCATCTCCGTGCAGCCATCATCCAAGACGGTAGTATTTCTTCCTATCCTTGGTTTGATGCTATCATCACCGGAGGTGTATTCTATACCGATTACAATGAAGAGCAAGAACAGGTTGCTGTATATCAACTGAAAGTAGATTGGTGTGCAGGCGCATTAGGAACCGGTTTAGCATTGAACGCAGAAGCTCAATCTTATTCTGAAGTTCTTGCAAAACCGTACGCATTGGATCTGGAAACCTACATTTATGAGGACGGAGAGAAGGGCAAACCGTATGGTGCTCCGAAGAAACAAGTTCGTGCAAAGAAAGATACGAAAGCTATGATTAACCTCGGTAAAGTAGAGCCACTTAGATTGGTAAAGGGTATTGAGGGTAAGTAATTTTTCTTGAAAATCTAAAAAAAATCCTGCATACATTTGCGTATGTGGGATTTTTTTTGTACCTTTGCCGCGTAATTTGGAAAATTCTACGCATATGAAAAAGATATTTGGTATTCTTTGCGCTTGTTTGATGAGCGTAGCGGCATGGGCAGTCATGGCCACGCCGGAGTTGATCACCAAGACCCAGGCCGACGGCACGACCGTCCAGCTCCGCCTCGTAGGTGATGAGTTCCATAGTTACTACACGCGCCCGGATGGTACCCCCGTGCGGCTCAATAGCCGCGGTATGTGGGTAGACGATGCTTCGGTAGCTAAGCCCTCCGCAACGGCCCTGCGCGCACGTCGCGTAGCCCAACAGAAGCAGTTTGCGGCTACTTTCCCGCTCTCGGGCTCGCCTCATAGCGTAGTGATCCTGGTCAATTTCTCTGACCAGACATTCCGCTACACCCAAGCCGACTTTGAGAAGATGCTTAACGAGTCGGGCTATAGCACCAACGGTGGCGTAGGCTCTGCTCGCGACTATTTCATCGCATGCTCGGATAGCATCTTCTCGCCTATCTTCGACTGCTACGGACCTGTCACGCTGAGCAATAGCTCGGCTTACTACGACAAGAATACCGGCAAGATGGTTGTCGAGGCTTGCAACAAGGTCTCTTCCGAACTGGGCATCAACATGGCGCAGTATGATACCAACAACGATGGCCGTCTGGACAACGTCTTCATCTACTATGCCGGCCACAACGAGGCCGAGGGTGGTCCGTCCACTTCCATCTGGCCCCACCGCAGTATAGTACAGAGCGGTGACCGCGTAGATGGCAAACTGATCTACGACTATGCTTGTACGTCCGAGTTGCGCGGTTCGGCCGGTACGTCGATGTGCGGCATCGGTACGTTCTGTCACGAGTTTGGCCACGTGCTCGGTCTGCCCGACTACTATGATACCGAAGATCAGTACAACCAGCAGTATACCGTCGGCTCGTGGGATATTATGTGCTCCGGTAGCTACAACGGTAACGGCAAGACGCCGCCCAGCTATACGGCCGGTGAGCGCTTCCAGCTCGGTTGGGTCACCCCCGTCCAGATCACCGAACCGGGTGTCTATACCCTGGCGCCGATAGAGGACGGATCGAAGCAGATCTTCCTCATCGCCAACGGCACCCACAACCTCAGTTGGGAGTCGGCCAGCCCCAACGAGTACTGGCTCCTGGAGAACCGCCAACGTATCGGTTGGGACCGCCATTCTACCAGTCTGCCCGGTACGGGTATGCTCATCTGGCATGTCGACTATAGCGCCTCCGCGTGGGGCAACAATTCGCCCAACAACGGCCAACCGCTCCGCTATGATATCGAGGAGGCGGGTGGCGTACGCGGCTATGCCGATGCTGCCGATCCCTATCCCGGCACCAAGAACGTGACCACCTTCACGCCTACGCTTCACAACGGTACGATCGTTGAGCAACCGCTCTACGACATCGTAGAGAGTGCGCAGCATATCACGTTTACCTTCAAGTCCAGCGACTTCATGATCCTGCCTACCGACCTGCCCGTCATCGAGAGTACCTACAATTCCGACACTAAGGATAGCTATTCGCCGGGTAGCCGCCTCAAGATCGTAGGCGAAGAGATGTCGACCGAGCAGGATGTGCAAATTAGCATCAGTGGCAAGGGCTTCCAGATCTCGAAGGATAGTATCAACTGGACCACCGCCTTCAACGTACGTCCTACCTCGGCTAACCTCGAGCAGGATATCTTCGTGCGTTACCGTCCCGGCAAGATGGTCTGCACCACCGAGCGTGGTACCATCACCGTCCGCCAGGACGCTAAGATCGGTTCCTATCCCGTACACGCTACCTGTCCGCGTCCGACGCTCATCGAAGCGCCCTACGTGGATAAGATAGAGGAGGTCACCCCCACCTCGTTCAAGGTGCGCTGGACGCCCCAGGCGGATGCCGAGTACTACTACGTCACCCTCTATCATATGGAGGATGGCCAGGAGACGACCATGGAGAGCTTCGAGGGCTTCGACGACGAGATGACCGTTCAGGAGTCCGGCTGGTACACCAGTTTCTATCGTACCACCTCCAAGGCCAAGGAGGATGGCGCCGTATCTATGTGGTTCAAGGAGAACAACGAGACCATGATCACCCCGATCTACTCGCTGCCCGTCACCCAACTCAGTATGTGGCTCAGCGCTCCCGCTACCACCGATGCCGAAGTCGGCTTCCTCACCCTCATCGGCTATAGCGATGCCGGCATTGATACACTGGAGAATATATCCATCACCAAGAGCACCAAGAAATATACCTACACCCGCACCTTCGAAGAGTCGAAGGGTTATCGCCGCTTCCAGATGGTCTATACCTCTATCGGCGGTGAGGGTGTCTGCATGGATGCATTCAGCACTACCTTCAACCAGAAGGTCGTCTATACCTATAAGGGCCGCGAGAAGGAAATCACGGCTATCGAGGGCGAACTGGCTGAGGACTATACCGTCTTCTATGCCTACGACCTCACGCCGGGTACTACCTACTACGTCCGTCTGCAGTGCTCCGAGTACAAGGGCTGTACCGAACATCTCAGTCCGCTCGGCATGGAGGTTTCGGTCTTCACCAAGGAGGGCGAGGCCAGCGATTCGCGCCATCTGACCGTGGCTTACGACTCGATCACATACAACCCCGCTACCCACGTGGTCTATCTGCCGCAGTCGCTCCAGAAGGGTAGCCTCTGCATCTACGATGCCGATGGCAACCTCACCAAGCGCATCCCCGTCAGCCCGACCAACAATATCGTGGTGCTGCCCGATAGCGAGTTCTGCCGCGGAGCACTCTATCTGCTCAAGTATATGCCGGAGGATAAGATGAACCGCAAGAGTCCGTGGATAAAAATCATCTTCCAATAACACACACCAAAAAAGAGAGGCCCTCAAGCCTCTCTTTTTTATCTATAACCCGTAACCCATAACCCATAACCCATAACCCATAACCCATAACAATTACCCTCTCGCCAGTCGGATCACTTCCTCGGCGATACGCTTGGCCGAATCGGGTTCGGCAAGTTGCAGCACGTTCTCATGCAGCTTCTCCAGTCTCGCCTTGTCTTGGATCAGCTCCAGCGCAGTCTCTACCAGTTTCTCGTCGGCCTCTGCGTCGCGTACCAGCACTGCTGCATCTCTTCTCACCAGCGCCATCGCGTTGTGGGTCTGATGGTCTTCGGCTACGTTGGGCGAGGGAACCAGTATGGCGGGCTTGCCCAGCAGGCATAGCTCGCTGATGGAGCTGGCGCCGGCACGCGAGATGACCAGGTCGGCCGTAGCATAGCGGTCGGGCATATCGTTGAGGAAGGCCAGACACTCGATATTTTTCGGGCTGCCGGCAGCCTCCCATGCGGCGTGGCATTGCTCGTAGTAGATCTTGCCGGTCTGCCAAACAACGTGGATACCGTTGAAGGCTGACAGCTGATGGCTGATGGCCTGTTTCATCGCTTCGTTGATCGTCCGTGCACCCAGGCTTCCGCCGATCACCAGCAGATTCCTTTCGCCCTTCACCTCTCGCCTTTCGCCTTTCAGCAGGTTTTGACGCACGGGGTTGCCGGTCAGTATGATCTTTTCGGCGGGGAAGAAACGCTCCATATCCGGATACGCTACGCATATCTTCTTCGCGTCGTTCTTCAGTAGTTTATTCGTCACGCCGGCAAAGCCGTTCTGCTCTTGCAGCAGGATAGGTACGCCCATGCGGGCAGCCACCTTCATCGCTGCACCCGAGGCATAACCGCCTACGCCTACGCCTACGTCCGGACGGAAATCGCGTATGATACGCTTGGCCTGGCGCATCGAGCGCAGCAGGTCGATGACGACCGACACGTTCTTCCAGGGCTGTGTCCGGTTGAAGCCGCGCACCGGCAGACCGACGATCTTATACCCGGCTTCGGGTACACGCTCCATCTCCATGCGTCCCTGCGCACCTACAAACAGTATCTCTGCCTCCGGGTCCAGTTCGCGGAGCGCATTGGCGATACTCACTGCGGGGAAGATATGTCCACCGGTTCCCCCTCCGGAAATCAAGTACTTCATGGCTATTATGCTTCTTCTGTTATTACGGGTTCGATAACCAGCTCCGGTGCCGGTTCCGGTTCTTTCGTCTCCGGCTCCATGATGAGCAGTTCGGGTATGTCGTTCTTGCTCTCCTCCTCCGTTCCGCTGACGCGCTTGCGCAGCATGGTCTGCTCACGGCTAACGCACATCATGATGCCGAAGTAGAGACTGGTGACAATGGCGCTCGTACCGCCTCGCGTGATGAGCGGCAGGGGCTGTCCCGTGACGGGTCCCAGACCAACGACCACCATCATCGATATCAGCGCCTGGCAGGTCAGCATCAGTGCCAAGCCCATCATCATGAGCATCGAGGCAAAGTCGTCGAACCGGCTGGAGACATAGCAGGCTCGGAACAGGATGGCCAGGAAGAGGAACATTAGGAAGGCTGCACCTATCACGCCCGACTCCTCTACGATGATTGCAAAGATATAGTCGGCATAGGCTACGGGCAGGAAGTCACGCTCCTTGCTGTTGCCCGGCAGTACGCCCAGCGGCGACTTGCCGCCACGCCACACGGCCAGCAGCGAAAAGGTACGTTGGCTGTTTTTGTTCTGCATGTCCTGACGTATCTGCGCCTTCTCGTAGTTGCGTTGCTGTTCGGGCGTCATCTTGGCCATCTTGGCTTGTTGCTCCTTGCTCTCATGCGCCTTGTTGCCAAACTCGTCCAGTCGCGTCACCCATGTCTTGGCACGCTCAAAGGGGCCGGTCAACTCGTGGCCGCTACTGATATACAGCTTGGCGGCACCGAGTCCGGTGACCAAGATGAACAAGGGGATAAAGACGCACATCAGGATGTATTTCCACTGGATGCGTGCCAGGAAGAGCATGGCGACAAAGATGGTCCATATCAGCACGGCTGTGGAGAGGTTGTTGAGCAGGATGGGGAAGGTGGTCATCACGGCGATAGCGGCTGACCAGTAGAAGTACTTCCGTTTCTGCTCCTCGTCCTTGGCGCGCGAGAGCAGGTCGGCAATGACGACCACCATCGATAGCTTGGCCAGCTCGGAGGGCTGGAACGAGATCTTCCATATCTGTACCCAGCGCGAAGCACCATTGATGGTCTTGACGAAGGGCAAGGACGGCATCATCGTACAGAGGCACATCAGTATCGCAAACGCCAGCAAGGCATAGCCGCCTCGGCGTATCCATACCGAGGGCATGAACTGTACGCCATAGGCCACCAATACGCCCAGGGCGATAAACAGTATCTGCTGTCCTACGATGCTAAACACCGATGTGCTCTTATACACCAGCGTACTGCTGGCCGAGAAGAGCGCTATGATCGCTACGACGATGAGGATTATAAAGAGTCCCCAGAACGTCTTGTCGATAGCCGAACGATTTGCCATAATTGTCTCGTTTCTAGTTTCTTATAATTCTTTTACCGCTTGCATAAACTGCTCGCCTCGGTCTTCGTACGAGCGGAATAGGTCGAAGCTGGCGCAGCAGGGTGAGAGCAGCACGGTGTCGCCCTCACGGGCCGCCTCATAGGCACCACGAACGGCGTCGTGCAGGTTGTCGGTATCGATGATGCGGAGTCCGAACGAGTCGAAATGCTCGTGCAGTTTCTCGTTATGCAGGCCCATGAAGACGAGCGTATGGCATTTCTCGCGCACCAGTTCGTCGATTTCCGAATAGTCGTTGCCTTTGTCCTTGCCGCCCAGGATGAGTACCGTAGGCGTGTTCATCGACTCCAGGGCGTACCAACAGGAGTTGACATTCGTTGCTTTGGAGTCGTTGATATAGCGTACGCCACGCACCGTGGCTACGTACTGCAGACGGTGCTCCACGCCGGCAAAGGTGGTCAAGCTCTCGCGGATCACCTCGTTGCGGATACCCACAACGCGCGCCGCGATGGTAGCGGCCATCGAGTTCAGCTGGTTGTGCTTGCCACGCAGCGCCAGTTCATCGACGCTGACGGGTAGCGGCGAAGGCAACTCAAAGCCGAAGGGGTAGAGCGTAGCACCCAGTTTGAGTTTCTCCATCTCGCGGCTGATCACGGGATCCTCGGCCCAGTAGATGAAGGCATCCTCCTTGGTCTGGTTTTGCGCAATGCGGAACTTGGCATCCACGTAGTTCTGGAAGCAGAAATCATAGCGATCCAGATGGTCGGGCGTGATATTGAGAAGGATGGCCACGTCGGCCTTGAAGTCGTACATATTGTCCAACTGGAAGGAACTGAGCTCGATCACGTAGTAGCGATGATCCTCCTGAGCCACCTGCAGCGCGAGCGAATTGCCTATATTGCCGGCCAGACCTACGTCCAGTCCCGCACGGCGCAGCATGTCGAAGACGAGCGAGGTGGTCGTCGTCTTGCCGTTCGAACCCGTGATGCATATCATCTTGGCCTGCGTGTAACGCGACGCAAACTCTATCTCCGAGATGATGGGCGTACCCTGTTCGGCCAGTTTCTTCACCAGCGGTGCCGAGGCCGGAATACCCGGACTCTTCACGATCAGGTCGGCCCGGAGCACACGCTCCTCGGTATGATGACCGTCCTCCCATGCTATGCCGTGCTGATCCAGCATGGCGCGATAGGGCTCCTTGATGGTGCCCATGTCGCTCACAAAAACATCATAGCCTTTCACTTTTCCCAGGATAGCAGCACCCGTGCCGCTCTCTCCGGCTCCTAATACAACCAGTTTCTCCATTTCCGTTTATCGAATCTTAAGTGTCAAAATTGTAAATGCGGCAAGGATGAGGGTGACGATGCAGAAGCGGAGTACGATCTTTGATTCGTGATCCAGCTTCTTCTTGCCCTTCAGGCGTACGACGCACGTAGGATCTACCTTCAGCACCTGCTCCATCGAGGTGCGGAAATGATCATGTATGGGCGTGCGTTTCCAGATACGTACGTGGCTGCCGTTGCGTTTCTTATGCCATTTGTAAACTTGCGTCTGCAGGATCACCGACACGCTCTCCATCAGGAACACACCGCACAGGATCGGAATGAGCAGCTCCTTGTGGATCAGTACGGCACATACGCCGATGATGCCACCGATAGCCAGGCTACCCGTGTCGCCCATGAAGATCTGCGCGGGGAAACTATTCCACCATAGATAGCCTATCAGCGCACCCACAAACGCACCGAGGAAGACTACCAACTCTTCGCTGTGCGGGATATACATCACGTCGAAGTAGTTGGCCCATACCACACTACCGCTGATATAGGCCAGCACAATGAGCGCGATGCCTATGATGGCCGAGTTGCCGGCACACATACCATCCATTCCGTCGTTGAGGTTCGCGCCGTTGCTCACAGCCGCTACCACGAACACCGTAAGCAGTACGAAGAATATCCATCCGGCACGGTATTTGTTCTCTTCGCCGAGGAAGGAAAACATGTCTGCATAGTTGAAATTGTGGCTCTTAAAGAAGGGAATCGTCGTGCGGGTGGACTTGACGGACTCGCTCTTGACGACGTACGTGACGCCGTCCTCCGTGTAGGTCTCTACGCGCTCGTTCATGGTCGTCACAGGGCTGTAACGCAGCGTCAGACCGACCAGCAGACCCACCAGCACCTGACCGGCTATTTTGATCCAGCCGTTCAGACCGTCTTTGTTGTGGCGGAAGGTCTTGATATAGTCGTCGGCAAAACCCAGCGCACCCAGGATGAGCGTCGTAGCCATCATGAGCAGCATGTATATATTGCTCAGTCGGCCTACCAGGAGGCAGGGCACCAATATGGCGGTCAGTACCACCACGCCTCCCATGGTCGGAACGCCCTTCTTGTTGACGTTAAACGGATCCAACTTCTCGTCGCGTTGCTGCTCAAAGAACTGATGACGCTTCATGAAATTGATAAAGTACTCACCCAGCAAGATGCTGATGAGCATAGCCAGCACGGCTGCTACGATGGCGCGGAACGAGATGTAGGTCATCAGTCGTGCACCGGGCAGACCCTGCAATAATGTGTTGAGTTGGTAAAACATAATTATATTTTCCTATTTATTCATTTACCATTTGGTCATTTACGATTTACGATTTTCGGCTTTCGACTTTGAGCGAAACGGTCTTTTGACTTTCGACTAGATATACTTCCGTACTTGTTCGTGATCGTCAAAGTGGTGCTTTACGCCGCGGATGATCTGATAGTCCTCGTGTCCTTTGCCGGCCACCAGGATCACGTCGCCCGCTTGAGCCAGCGTGCAGGCGGTCTGGATAGCTGCGGCGCGGTCTTCGATGACGAGCGTACTGCGCAGCTCCTCTTCCGTCAGGCCGGCCTTCATGTCGTTCAGGATCTCGGCAGGCTCTTCGTCACGCGGGTTGTCGCTGGTCAGGATGAGCTGCTCGCTGCCACGTTTGGCTATCTGGGCCATCATGGGACGTTTGCCCTTGTCGCGGTTGCCTCCGCATCCTACGACGGTGATCAGCTTGGCGCCCTCTTTCTTGATCTCGCGAATAGTCTGTATGACGTTATCGACAGCGTCGGGCGTGTGGGCATAGTCCACGATGGCCGTCCAGCCCTTCGGGCTACGGATGGTCTCAAAGCGTCCGTTGACGGGCGTGAGCGTCGAGAGCACGCGCAGCACCTCGGTCTTGTCAAAGCCGAGCGAGAGGGCGGCGCCGTAGATACAGAGCAGGTTGCTCACGTTGAATCGGCCTACCAGGGGCACGAACACTTCTTGTCCGTTCACCTGTAGCAGCATGCCGTCGAAGCCCTCTTCCAGGATCTGGGCGCGGTAGTCGGCCAACTGACGAACGGAGTAGGTCGATACGTGTGCCCGCGTGTTCTGAGTCATTACGAGGCCGTTCTTATCGTCGGCATTGGTGACGGCAAAAGCCGTCTTGGGCAGTTCGTCGAAGAAGCGCTTCTTGGTATCGCGGTAGTTGTCGAAGGTCTTATGATAGTCGATATGATCACGCGTGAGGTTGGTGAACAGGCCGCCGTCAAACCTGAGTCCTGCGATACGTTGCTGAGCAATAGCGTGACTCGACACCTCCATATAGGCGTACTCGCATCCGGCATCTACCATGCGGCGCAGCAGGCCGTTCAGCTCCAGTGCGTCGGGAGTGGTATGCGTAGCCGGTACGGCTTCCTGCTCGATGTAGTTGCAGACGGTGGAGAGCAGTCCGGCCCGATGTCCCATGGCGCGGGTGAGCTTGTAGAGCAGGGTAGCGATGGTGGTCTTGCCGTTGGTGCCCGTGACGCCAACCAGGGTCAGCTGTGCGGAGGGATGCTCGTACCATGCGTCGGCCAAGAAACCCAGCGCACGGTCGGTATCCGTGACGAGGATATAGGTGCTGCCATCGGTCTCGGCGGGCATATAGTCGGCGTTGCTCAGTACGATGGCGGCCGCACCCTTGGCAGCGCACTGCGCAATGAATGCATGGCCGTCAACGGATGTTCCGGCCTGTGCTACAAACAGATCGCCTTCGGCTACTTTGCGCGAGTCGAAGTGGATAGCATGTATCTCCTTATCCGTTGCGCCCAATACGCGTACGGGCGAGATAGCGTCCAGTAGAAACTGTAGTTTCATATCGATTTTGGTTTTATTTGATTCGTTGTTGTAGGGTCAGTTGGTTGTTCTCCATCACGTAGCAACCGGTATAGGCCATCACTTTCTCGGCAATCTTGCGTACGATGGCGCCGCAACCACGTCCGGCATTGATGGTCTTGGGATTCAGGTCCTCGCGGCGTTGTGGCGCCTCGATGACGCATATGCAGCTGTACTGCGGGTTCTCCTCGGGGAAGTAGCCCACAAAGCTGATGCGGTGGTGGTCGCTGTCGTAACCTCCGCCGGAGGTGTGCAGCTGGGCCGTACCCGTTTTGCCGGCTATATGGACCAGTTCGCTCTGGGCCTGTTGCCATCCGTTGGAGAGCGCGGCCGTTCCCATCTCGTTGTTCCACACCACGTCGTGCAGGGCCTTGCGTATATCGGCAATAGCTTCCGGCGAACAGAACTGCTCGCGGATGATCTGCGGCTCGGTCCGGTGGGTCACTTGCTCGTCTATACGCAACTCACGCACCAGCGAAGGGTGGATCAGTCGTCCGCCGTTGGCGATGGCGGCGTAGATCATGGCGATCTGTACGGGCGTGAGCTCTACGGAGTAACCGTACACCATCTTGGATATCGTCACGTAGTCACCCGGGTTGGGCTTGTTGATGCGTGCGATATGGGCACCGGGTATGTCGTAGGGCAGGGTGTCGATGACGCCCATCTGGTTCAGCTTGTCGATAAACTTGGTGGCGCTACCGTCGTAGGCGGCGGGTATGATCTTAGCCATACCAATGTTGCTCGATACGGTCAGCACCTGACGCATCGTGAGCGTAGCGTCCATCTTATGCGCATCGGTGTGGGTGAGCACGTCTTTGTATTTCCACGGCGCACGGGTGACGCTGACGGGTGTGTTGAGCGTGATCTTATGATCGTCCAGTGCGGCCAGCATGGCGATGGTCTTGAAGGTCGAGCCCGGTTCGGCACGCATGAAGGCGCGGTTCTCGGTCTCGCGATAGACGCCCTGCTTGTCGCGGCTGAGGTTGGCTACGGCTTTCAGTTCACCCGTATGCACATCCATCAGCACGCAGCATCCCCACTTGGCGCCGTAGGCCTCCACGGGTCCGCGCAGCTCTTTCTCTACGATGTCCTGCAGGTTGGCATCTATCGTGGTGACGATGTCCACGCCGTTTTGCGGCTCATGCTGTATGATGACCTGGTCCTGACCGCCTACGCGGCGTATCACGCCTGTGCCGGCTTGGCCTACCAGCAGACTGTCGTACTGCTTCTCCAGACCCGTCAGTCCGTGTCCGCGGGTGTTACCCGTGGTGCCAACGGTACGGCTGGCCAGGTTGCCGAACGGCCGGGTACGTATCTTGATCGTATCCCATATCAGTCCGGTTCGGTTGCTGTTGGTGCGCCCGCGAGCGATGAAGGGGTTCTCCATCAGCTGGGTGTATTGCAGGAAGTTGATTGTGTCGCGCGTCAGTAGTAGGTAGTGCTTCTTCTGCTGCTTGGCTGTGACGATCATGTTGCGGTACTCCTGCTTGGTCTTGTCGCCCACTATCCGGCTGAGTGCGGCCGAGAGGGTGTCTATGTTGTTCCAGAAGGCGGAGTCGCGCTTGATGACTGTGCCCTTGCGTTTGCCGCGCTTGATGGTGTCAGGTTTGTTGACCAGTCCGCCGGCCAGGGGGTCCATATGCAGACGGAAGCGGGGTATCGAGCTGGCCATGAGCTGCCCGTTGCAGTCGTAGATATTGCCGCGCATGGGCGGAACGGACACGATGCGCTCGTCCTGCACCTCTTCGGCCAGTTCCCAGTGACTACTGTCGCGGGTCTGGATCAGGATGATGCGCACCAGAACGGTCAGAAAACCGCACACCAGTATCGCAAAGATAATGGCGAAGCGCAGTATGGTTGTTTTGTTCTCGTTGGGCATGGCTATTCTATTTTACGCAGTGGACGTAGGTTGGTTTCCAGTTCGCTCTGGTTGGTCTCCAGCCGCTCCATGACGGTGGTCTGGCGGGTCAGGTTGGCATATTCGGTGTATATCGATAGGTACTGAAACTTGGCGGTCTTCAGTTCCTGCCGCAAGCGGTATATCTCGTTCTGCTGGTCGATAGCCTGGTAGCCCGCCATGATATAGATGATCACCAGCGCAGCAATCAGCAACAGCAGCGGGTACTGTTTGCGAAGCGGCTCCGCACGGAATATATCGCCGTTGAGCAGTTGTTTGAATGTAAAGCCAGCCATTTTTAATTTACCATTTGTTCATTTACGATTTGTTCATTTGCCCTTCTTCTCGGGGGCCCCGCGAAGTGCTAACGCAGTGATACTTCGTGGGGAAAGGAGGAACAGCGGCAAGTTAAACGCGCTTGTGCGTTTCGGTCTTGTGAGCTTGTTCCGACGCCGCGACGCGGAGCTTCGCGCTGCGGCTGCGGGGGTTGCGTTCTACTTCGTCTGCGTCGGCGGTGCGTCCTTTCTCTATCAGGCGGAACGGACTCACGACGTTGCCGTAGAAGTCCTTCTCTATCTCGCCTTCTATGTTGCCGGCCCGCAGGAAGTTCTTGACCAGCCGGTCCTCCAGCGAGTGGTAGGTCAGTATGGCGATGCGTCCGCCTGGTGCCAGCAGGTCGCGTGAGGCCAGGAGCAGTTCGCGCAGGGCGCCCATCTCGTCGTTGAGCTCGATGCGTAGTGCCTGGAATGCACGCGCCAGGTCTTTCTTTTGCTGCGGTTGTACCTCAATAGGTGTGCCGGTCTGCATCGGCATGGGCGGTTCTCCGCCGCGCAGCAGGACGCTGACCAGTTGGTCGGTGGTCTCTATTGGGCGTGTCTGACGGCTCCGACAGATACGTTCGGCCAGGCGGCGACTGTTCTTGAGTTCACCATATAAATATAGTACGCGCGCGAGGGACTCCTCGTCGGCGGTGTTGAGCAGTTGGGCGGCGGTGGTAGGTTGCTGCTGGTTGAGCCGCATATCGAGTGGGGCCGCAAAGCGGAAACTGAATCCGCGCTCGACGCTGTCGAAATGGTGGAAACTGACGCCCAGGTCGGCCAGTATGCCGTCCACCTGACGAATGCCGTAGTAGTCCATCCAGTTTTGCAGGTAGCGGAAGTTGCTATGAACGAAGGTCCACCGCGGATCGTCTATCGCATTGCGGAGGGCGTCGGCGTCCTGGTCAAAGGAGTAGAGACGACCGTTCGGACCGAGGCGCTCCATGATGCCGCGGCTATGACCACCACCTCCGAAGGTGACATCCACGTAGATGCCATCCTCGCGTATCTGCAGCCCGTCCAGCGTCGGCTCCAGCATTGCCGGTATGTGATAGACTTCCTCCATGTTTCGGGTTAGTGGGTTAGTGGGTTAGTGGGTTAGGGGTTTTCGACTCCGGAGGCACTCCGGCTTTCGACTTTCGACTTTTGACTTTCGACTCTTGCACTCATTCGTTCCCGAATCTGGCGTGCCAGTTCACGCGGTTCGATGCGTTGCATCTCATACTGCTCGCGGCTCCAGAGGGCAAACTTATCCAGCATGCCCACGAATACCAGGTCCGACTTACCGTTCAGGTACTCGGTATTCTTCTTGCTCAGCAGCACGCGTCCTTGCATGTCGGCTTCCAGCAGTTCGGCCTCGCCCACATATTGCATCAGTATCCGCTCGTCGTCGGGATTCCAGTCGTCCAGCACCTCGCTCAGCGCCTCCAGACGGCTGTTCCAAACGTGCTCGGGATAGAAGATGATGCATCCATGCTCTGCATCACGACGCGCAACGACGCGATCGGCGCGCATCTCGCCCAGTATTTTTCGATAGGCGGCGGGGATGAAAACGCGGCCTTTCTCGTCCATTTTGGCGTCGATATTTCCTATAAACGTTCGCATAGTTTTTCGTTGATTTCTGAAATCGGGTGCAAAGTTACAAAAAATTTTTGATATTTCCCCACTTTTCCCCACAAAAAATTTATAAAAAATGTTATTAACAGGTTTTTAACAATTTTCAAAAATCGTATTATGCAGATACATAGCGAGTTATAGCGGTTATTAACAAAGTGGGCAAAAGTGGGGAAAAATTTAACAATTTTGCCACACCTCCAAAAGCTGCAATTTTTTTTGAAAAAAGTTGCTCAAAAATTTGTGTATGTCAGAAAAAAGCAGTAATTTTGCACGCTATTTCGCGAGTTAGGCCAGATAAGTGCCCTTGCAGCGTATGAGTCTCTGACAGCAGCGCGTAAAGAAGGAGCCGCCTAAACGCACCAACCATTATAACAACAACGTATTCATGTACGCAATTGTAGAAATGAAGGGCCAGCAGTTTCGTGTAGAGGCTGGCAAGAAATTGTTCATCAATCGTATGAACGAGCTCGAGAAGGGCGCAACCGTTGAGTTTGAGAACGTGCTGCTGCTCGATCAAGAGGGTAAGGTAAAGTTGGCGCACCGTACATCAAGGGCGCTAAGGTGGTTTGCGAAGTACTCGACAACGAGTGCCGTGGCGAGAAGATTCTTGTGTTTCACAAGAAGCGTCGCAAAGGTTATCGCAAGCTGAATGGACACCGTCAGGACCTGACGAATGTCGTAGTTAAAGAAATTGTTATTGCTTAAAAGAAAGGACAACAGAGTATGGCACACAAGAAAGGTGTCGGTAGTTCGAAGAACGGCCGTGAATCAGAAAGCAAACGTCTTGGCGTGAAGATCTTTGGTGGTCAATTCGCAAAGGCAGGTAACATTATCGTACGTCAGCGTGGTACTGTTCATAACCCTGGTCAGAACATGGGTATGGGTAGCGACCACACACTGTTCGCACTCTGCGATGGTATCGTAACCTTCCGCAAGCGTCGTAACAATAAGTCGTACGTCTCCATCGAGCCGGTTGCAGCTGAGGCTTAAAATCGGCGGAGACATTTTCCCAAATCTCCTACCGAAAGCTTCGGCTTCTGGTGGGAGATTTTGTTTTGAATACAAACCAGGCCGTCAGCCATCAGCCGTCAGAAAAAGCCGAATGCTGAATGCTGAAAGCTGAAAGCCATAAGAAAATATTACAATGCTTACACTAAAACAAATCTACGACGATAAAGCCCGTGTCATTGCGGGCTTGGAGAAGAAGCACTTCGCTGGTGCAGCAGAGGTTATTGAGGAGGTCCTCCGTCTCGACGCCGAGCGTAAGGCGGCCCAGCAACATAAGGATGCTGCGTCGGCCGAGATGAACCGCATCAGCAAGTCGATCGGCATGCTCATGGCTCAGGGCAAGCGCGAGGAGGCTGAGGCCGCTAAGGCACAGACCGGTACGCTCAAGGCCCAGATTGCCGAATTTGATGCTAAGATGTCTGATGCCGAGGAGGCGCAGACCAAGTTGCTGCTCACTATCCCTAACGTTCCCTACGACATCGTGCCCGAAGGCGCAGCTGCCGAGGATAACCTGGCTGTTGCTATCGGCAACTGGCCCAACCAGCCCATGATCGACGCCATCTCGCGCGATGGTGCTGTGGCGCTCCGCAACTGGAACGGTGCAGAGGATGAGGCAATTGCTACGGCTCGCCTGGAGAAAAATATGGGTGGCGAGACACTTGCCCCGCACTGGGAACTGGCTAAGAAGTACAACCTCATCGATTTCGACCTGGGCGTCAAGATCTCGGGTGCCGGTTTCCCGGTCTATATCGGACAGGGTGCTCGTCTGCAGCGTGCGCTGATCAATTTCTTCCTGGCTGAGGCCAACAAGGCCGGCTATACGGAGATCATGCCGCCGACGGTGGTGAACGCCGCTTCGGGTTACGGCACGGGTCAGTTGCCCGACAAGGAGGGTCAGATGTACCACTGCGAGGTGGATGACCTCTATCTGATCCCGACGGCTGAGGTGCCCGTAACGAACCTCTATCGCGACGTCATCCTGGATGAGGCCCAACTGCCTATCAAGAACTGCGCCTATACCGAGTGTTTCCGTCGTGAGGCAGGCTCGTACGGCAAGGACGTACGTGGACTGAACCGTCTGCACGAGTTCTCGAAGATCGAGATCGTACGTATCGATACCCCCGAGCACTCCGATGCCAGTCACAAAGAGATGCTCGAGCACGTAGAGGGTCTGCTGCAGAAACTGGAACTGCCGTATCGTATCCTGCGTCTGAGTGGTGGCGACATGTCGTTTACCGCTGCGCTCTGCTACGACTTTGAGGTCTATAGCGAGGCACAGCATCGCTGGCTGGAGGTCAGCAGTACGTCTAATTTCGACACCTACCAGGCCAACCGCCTGAAGTGCCGCTATCGTCGTGCGGAGGATAAGAAGGTGACGCTCTGCCACACGCTGAACGGTTCGGCGCTGGCCCTGCCGCGTATCGTGGCAGCGCTCTTGGAGAACAACCAGTGCGCCGAGGGTATCCGCATCCCGAAAGCATTGCAACCATACTTCGGAGACGATATGATTCGATAAAAAAAAGTGCCACACGGCACTTTTTTTTTAGTCGAAAGCCTGTAATGATATCGTTGCAATCGTTGTCAATAGCGAATACATATTAGGCTTTATTCTTTCGACTTTTTTCTTTTGACTCTAATCAACTTTTATATCTTTATTGACATTTCGGCTTCCCCAGAGGGCGTAGAAGAAGATATACGCTACGCCGATGATCGGTACGATATAGCCGATGAGGCCGGTTCCGAAAGCACTCTGTATGAGCGGCAGGATACCACCGCCGACTACCATCATCATGAATATTCCGGACGCTTTGGCTGTATATTTACCGAGTCCCTCGGTTGCCATGTTGAAGATCGAGCCCCACATGATGGAGGTGCACAAACCGACAAGAACAATCAGCAACGCAGCAATCGGCATAGCCTCCATCTCAAAGGCCCAGTTGGTAGGCATGAGTACTTGCATGCTGTCACCTAAGAACATAGCGGCACCCATCAAGACGATGGCAATACAGGAAACCGTAAGAACCATTGCACGGCTGCTGACCTTACCGCCGATGATCGAACCTATCGAACGGCCCACGAGCATCAATAGCCAGTACAGACCGGCGATGAACGTAGCATCGTCATATCCGGCACCATAGTTCTTATGCAGGTAGGTTATGAGTGCTGCGGGAACGCCTACCTCTACGCCTACGTAGATAAAAATAGCGATCACGCCCAGCGTGAGATGACGGAAAGCCCACGGGCTACGCTCGTACACCACTTTGTCCGTTACCGCTTGTGGTTCGGCCAACGGGGTGAAACGAATCACGATATATATGAGCGCAAATACAGCCATCGCGATATAGAGCACGATGTTGACATCATCGATTTCCTTGCCTTTCAGCGACTCGCCTACGATAGCACCTACCAGCATAGGTGTCAGCGAACCGGAGAGCGAGTTGAGCGTACCGCCGATCAGGTTCAGCTGGTTACCCTTGTTGCCACCACCGCCCAGCAGGTTGAGCATCGGGTTGGTGACGGTATTGAGCATACATACGCAGAAGCCGCATATCAGTGCGCCGCACAGGTAGATAGCAAAGCTGTCGGTCACGCCGCTTGCCCACTGGATAGCGATACCGATCAATCCCAGCAGGATAGCTGTCAGGGCCGTCTTCTTGTAGCCGTGTTTTGCCAGGAAATTACCGGCCGGAATACCCATGATTAGATATGCTAGGAAAATACAGAAGTTACCCAGCATACCCAGGATGCTGGCATGTGCACTACCGTCAAAACTCTGCTCCCATATCTTGCCGACGGGTGCTGCCAGGTTGGTTACAAAGGCAATCATCGCATAGAGAAACATCATAGCGATGATCGAGATGATTCTAAGGGAATCGGATTGATTGTTTTTCATAAATAGTATGGTTTTAATCGTTTTTGTTATTCGTCTGCTTTCGGTTTGAAATTGATATAGTGCCAGTCAAACACGGTGAAGTCGCTGGTGTCGTCCTTGTATTTCGGATCGGGCATATACCACCAGCATGACTCGAAGAAGGCCTTCAGTTGCGGGTCGGTGAATACGTGTCCGCGGCTGGCGTAGGGTAGGTTGCGCATGATGCGCAGGCTCTGCTCGTCGTGTTCTACCCATCCGCAGTCGCCCATAAACTTACTGCGATCGTAGGTGGCAGCCAGTCCACCGCACAGCAGGCCCGAATGCAGAGCCAGTTCCTCTTTCGGACGGAAGTTCTTGGCATGGAACTGGATGGCACCTTTGCGCAAGGCCACTTCCCATTCCCGGCCATCTTCTGACTCGTCGTGTCTTTCCTCGCGCGTCTTGCCCATGCCGCTCTTGACTACCGGCTTCATGCCCGGCAGGCAGTTGACGGGAATAAAGAAATGCTTGGCCGTCTGCTTGGCGCTCACGTTGAGCGTGAAGTCGTCTATCTGGCCATTGGCCCAACGAGCCGCTGGCGTGAGCTTGTAGTCCAGGAAGTATAAATAGGTGGTAGAGTTACCCATCTCGTAGTGATAGGTATGGTGCACCTTGTTGACGCCCGGCTGGAACGTAGCATCGAAATAATATACATAGATCAAACCGGCCGCCGAGTCGTCGGTATTTTCTTCGTCATAGATGCATAGCTTTCTGGGCTTGCGCTCGGGATGGAACTCACCCTCCTTGCTGATGGCGTTCTTGTGGGCAATGTGGCGTCCGTTGATCTCTACGGTGAAGTTGCGGATGTAGGGATGCTCAAAGGTGGTACGCTTATTGTCGTCGCAGAAATACGGCGGGTCAGCCTCAAAGCCCATGGTGATGGTCTTGGGGCTGGATTCTGGGTTGGTGAACTCGTAATAGACGTCGATATACGCCGAGTTATCGTCGCGCAGGTCGATAGAGAGCACCTCCTTGGTCACCCGTATAGAGGTCTGACGCATAGGAGTAAGTTGATTTCCAATGACAAAGTACTCCGAGTCGTTTGCCATCGCTGTGCCTGCGCATAGCGTCGCCAGGATCAGAAGTAAAAGGGATGTGTGTTTCATATAGTTTGTCGGTCTTGTTGTGTTGTCTTGTTAAAAACTCACAGCGAAGCCCATTCATGATGATTATATACTTTCCGCTGCAAAGTTACAACATTTTTCCGACATATGCAAATTTATTTGCAGATTAGTGGCAATTCTGCCAATTTGGCAGATGAAAAGGCGTGGCATAGAATTTGAAAATTAAAAATTAAAAATTCAAAATTAATATAACACGATATGAGTAAAGGTAATATTGGCGTGACGTCGGACAATATATTCCCCGTCATCAAGAAATTTTTGTACAGCGATCACGAGATCTTTCTGCGTGAGTTGATCAGTAACGCCGTAGATGCGACGCAGAAGCTGAAGACCCTGTCTTCGGTGGGTGAAGCCAAGGGCGACCTGGGCGATTTGCGCGTACGCGTTAGCCTCGACAAAGCGAAGAAAACCTTGACCGTCAGCGATCACGGTATCGGCATGACAGCTGAGGAGGTGGATCGCTATATCAACCAGATCGCGTTCTCCGGTGCAGAGGAGTTTGTAAACCAATACAAAGACAAGGCGGAAGCCATTATCGGTCACTTCGGTCTGGGCTTCTACTCATCGTTCATGGTGGCCGACAAGGTGGAGATATTCAGCCAGAGCTACCAGGAGGATGCCAAGGCCGTTCACTGGAGCTGCGAGGGCAGTCCGGAGTACACGATGGAGGAGACCATCAAAGCCGAGCGCGGTACGGACGTGGTGCTGCACCTCAACGAGGAGTTCAGCCAGTACCTGGAAGACGCGACGATAGAAGGACTGCTGAAGAAATACTGCAAGTTCCTGCCCGTAGAGATTGCCTTCGGCAAGAAGAAAGAGTGGAAAGACGGCAAACAGGTTGTGGTCTGTGACCAAGACGGAAACGAAGAGGAGAATATCATCAACAACACCGAGCCGGCATGGACCAAGAAACCGTCAGAACTGAAAGATGAGGACTATGACAAGTTCTACCATGAGCTGTACCCCATGCAGATGGACGAGCCGCTCTTCCATATCCACCTGAACGTAGACTATCCGTTCCACCTGACGGGTATCCTGTACTTCCCGAAGATCAAGAGCAACCTGGACGTTAAGCGCAACAAGATCCAGCTATACTGCAACCAGGTGTACGTGACCGACGAGGTGGAGAACATCGTACCCGAGTACCTAACCCTGCTGCACGGCGTGATCGACAGTCCGGATATCCCGCTCAACGTGAGCCGTAGTTACCTGCAGAGCGACAACAACGTCAAGAAGATCTCGGGCTATATCACCAAGAAAGTGGCTGACAAATTGGCAGAATTGTACAAGGCCGACAAAGAGGACTTCGCCAAGAAATGGGACGACATCAAGATGTTTATCCAGTTTGGTATGCTCACGGACGAGAAATTCTACGAGAAAGCCAAAGGCTTTGCCCTGCTGAAGAATATCGCCGGCGAATACATGCCCCTGGGCGAATACGAGGCCAAGGTGAAGGACGCCCAGACCGACAAAGACGGCAACCTGGTGCTGCTCTATACCAACGACCCGGATGCCCACTACACCTATATCGAACGCGCCAAACAGAAAGGCTACGACGTGCTGGTGATGGACGGCGAACTGGATGTACATTGTATGTCTCAGGCCGAGCAGAAAAGTCAAACGACCAACGACCAACAGCCAACGACCAGTTTACGCTTCGTACGCGTGGATAGCGATACGATAGAGAACCTGATTCGTAAGGAAGAGGCCGAAAAGGACACATACACCGACGAGCAGAAAGAAGGCCTGCGCAAAGCCTTCGAGGGCCTGCTGCCGAGTGATGCCGATAAGCTGCGCTACTATGTCAGCTGCGAGGCGGCTGCCAAGGACGCACTGCCTGTATTCCTGACCCAGAACGAGTTCATGCGCCGTATGAAGGAGATGGCTGCGCATCAGCAAGGCATGGCATTCTATGGACAGATGCCCGACCAATACAACCTGGTAGTGAATACCAACCACCCGTTGATCCAAGAACTGGTAGGCAAAGAGACCGCAGAACAGATACAGGAAGAGGTGGAGAAACCCGCAGAGAAAGAGGGCGATGCACCTACCAAGGAGACCGTCATCAAGACCGTCTATAAGTTGGATGGCGAGGATGAGCGACTGAAACAACTGATCGATATCGCGTTGCTGGCCAGCGGTCAACTGAAAGGCGAAGCACTGGCACGATTTGTGAACCGTTCGGTGGAACTGCTATAAGGGCTCAGCGCAACTCTTTCGCCCAGAGGCGAAGATACGATAACCACTCCTCAGCACTCGTGGCTGCGGGGTGGTTTTCTTTTGTGGCACCGCAACAGGTTAAATAAAAATGTGCACAGCACATTTTTAGACCGGCTTCGCCTGATAGACCGTTATCACTGATAGACCGTTTCACTGAAAGACCGTCCTGCGGACTGAAAGACAGCAGGCAGAGGTTATTCTGCTTGTCTTGCACCAAGCGGCCGGCACAGGCTGCGGGGATAAACACCCCCAGGCCGACTGTCTCCTTGGCATACTTCGTGCTATCGTTCACCGGCCAGTCGGTGCCCCAAGAGGATAACAAAACTCCGTTTTGTAATTGGTGATTGGTGATTGGTGATTGGTGATTGTTTCCGCCTTTGGCGGGGATGGTTTGTACTCCCGTACATAAGCCTTCGACGGGTTTGGAGAGATAGACGTCGCAGCGCATGTCGCGATGACCGGCACGCATAGTGTACTGCACAGTCATATCCACCGACTTACCCTCTACCTGCCAACCCTTGACAGCCACCTCGATGACGGCTTCCTTGCGGGTCTGGCGGACGATACGTTGGCTGCGTTCGGCCACGGGCTCGATATGCACCATTTTCTCACCGTTCCAGTATTTGACACTGCCGACTCCTACCGTACCACTGACGCGCAGGATATCATCGCCGTAGCCTGCCTGAAGAAGGCTATCGTTAGGGTACCAATAGCTCTGCGCAAGCTCGAGCTGCGGCGTACGTTTGCAGTAGGGATCGATGGTCTGCTTGCGGTCGAAATAGATGCGATACGCCATCAGCTCGGACTCTACGGCTACACCGTGGTGATGGAGCTGATGGTAGGTGTCCACGTCCGGACTATCGGTCCACTCGCGGATGGGGTAACAATGGCGCATCTTCTGCCCCTCATAAAGCACAGCATAACCGGGACGAAGAGAATCCGCCTCGGTGCCGATACGCCAGAAAGAGGTCGCTACTCGCGGGGAGCAGCCCGCGAGTAAGACCGTCGCTAAAGCGACTATAAGACCGCTGCACTGTAGGGCCGCTGCGCTGTAAGACCGTTTCTTAGCCACAAGGGCACGATTAACTTCGTTTTTCACTATAGGATCGCTTCGCGGATAGACTACTTATTTCCACTGAATGTTGGTCACAGTCGGAGCCAGGACAAAGGCATTGCCATCGGTGGGGGTGATTTGAACGTGGTCGATCACGAGACCGTCGGTCTGACGCAGCAGTGCGCCCTCCTGACCCTGCATCCGAATGTTGCGGAGCTGGACGTTCTGGATCTTCATCTCTGGCAGGCCGTTGAAATACATGCAACGCTTGACGTTCTTGGCGGTGCAATCCGAGATATAGATGTTCTTAAACTGCGGCGTCTCGTCGCTCACGGCCGGTGCCTCGGCATTCATACGTGCGGCCAGTTCTTCCTCGGTCTCCTCACCGGCACCCTTGCCGCCATAGAAGAGGTCGAAGAGCAGGGCCTCGTTGGGGATGTTGCACATATGGACGTTGCGGATGTAGATATTCTCCACGATGCCGCCACGACCGCGGGTGGACTTAAAGCGCAGACCCACGTCGGTGCCGATATAGAGGTTGTTCATCACCTGGATGTTCTTGATGCCGCCCGACATCTCGGAACCTACTACAAAACCACCGTGTCCGTGATAGACCACGCACTGATCTACCACGACATTCTCCGTCGGTACACCGCGGTCGCGTCCGGGTTTGTTCTTGCCCGACTTCATGCAGATAGCGTCGTCGCCCACGTCGAACTGGCAACGCTGGATCAGCACGTTCTTGCACGACTCTACGTCCACGCCGTCACCGTTCTGACTATACCATGGGTTGCGGACGTTCAAATCGCTCATTATGAGGTTCTCGCAGAGCATGGGATGCAGGTTCCAGGCGGGTGAGTTCTCAAAGGTGACACCCTCCAGCAGCACGTTCTGGCAACCTACGAAGTGGAGCATCACGGGGCGAAGGAACGACTTAATCTTGGCCCAGTCGTTTGGGTCGGTCACAACGGGCACGTTCTGGTCCTCGCACAGACTCTGTGCATAGACCGAACCGGAGTCGGGATACCACACGTTGTTGACCACGATGCCACCTTTTTCCTTCAAGTGCTTCTTCCATTGTGCGTCGGTCATCTTCGATTTCTTGAGCGGACGCCACCAGTCGCCGTTGCCGTTGAAGACACCATGGCCTGTGATGGCTATGTTGACCTGCATAAAGGCATGGATAGGCGAGGTGCAACGCTTGGTCGGGATACCCTCAAACCAGGTGTCGTACATCTCGTACTGGTCCAAGTCGTGGGAGAACGAGATGAAGCTATTGGGCTCGGTATAGAGGCGTACGTTGGAGCGGAGCGTGATCGGACCGGTGGTGTACATGCCGGCGGGGATGATGACGGTGCCGCCACCCTGCGCATTGCAGCGGTCGATAGCGTCCTGGATAGCACGGGTAGAGAGCTCTATGCCCGTAGGATCAGCGCCGTAGTCGAGCACGTTGTAGGTCTTCTTGCCAAAACTGGGGACGGTGACCCTCGGCATCTTAAACTCGGCCTGACGGCTGAGCGCGTTGGCCTCTTTCTGGGTCATCTGCTGGTAGGACGGACGTGCCTGGAGCGCCAAGGTAGCGCACACGAGGACGATCGAAATAAAAAGCTTTCTCATGATACGAGTGAGTTAATGTGATTTTGCGCTGCAAAATTACTGCTTTTTTTCGATACGCGTGTGCACTATTTGGTCAAAAAGGTGCAAAAATTGTTGCGGGATACTGAATTTGCTCTAAAAAGAGTCCTCGGGCATCGGCCGACTGACCTGCGGAGGCACGCGACTGGGCTCGGATGATGGCCTGGAACTGCTCCTCCGTCAGTTTGCCGCGTCCAACGTCGAAGAGGGTACCGACCACCGCGCGCACCATATTGCGAAGGAATCTGTCGGCGGTTATGGTAAAGTAGGCTTCGCACTCGTTTTCCACGGTCCAATAGGCTTCGCGTACGTCGCAGATGGTGGTCTTGACGTCGGTATGCAGTCGGCAGAAAGAAGCGAAGTCCTGGCGTCCGAGAAGGAGCTCAGCAGCACGGTTCATGGCCTCGAAATCAAGTCCCGGCGCTACGCGAGTACGGATGCGCCCGGCAAAGGGATCTTTGCGGGTAGTGATATAGTAGCGATAGGTGCGGGCCGAGGCATCAAAGCGTGCGTGCGCATCCGCGCATACGCGTACTATACTATATATAGCGATCGACTCGGGTAGTAGGGCGTTGAGTCGGTGGACCAGATTCTCGGGCAGGGCCTGCTCGGCATCAAAGTGCGCCCACATCTGGCGTGCATGCACGCCGGCATCGGTGCGCCCGGCAAAGGTGAGCGGGGTAGGCGTACGCAGGATGGTAGCCATGGCTTCCTCCATGGTCTGCTGGACGGTCACGCCGTTAGGCTGGGTCTGCGAACCGTGGAAATCAGTGCCGAGGTAGGCGAATTGAATGAAGTAGCGCATGGATTTCGGGCGATAGTTGGGCTCGGTAGGCTATCCAGAGTCCGCCTCCGAGCAGGATGACAGAACGGACGATGCTGCTCAGCCAGATATTCGGGATGGGCAGATAGCGAACCAAGAGCATGTTAAGCAGGAATATAGCGACGAGCAACGCCATCGTAGCGTACCAGCGGCGATGGAGGATGCGGATGCCATAACAGCGAACCGTGATCAGGATGAGCACGAAATAGAGGGCATAGGCGATCAGGTTGCTCCATGCGGCGCCCGTCATACCATAGCGGGGGATGAGCACGCTATTGAGCACCATGGCCGTGATGGTCAGCACAAACGAATAAACCATCGATAGGGCATACAGACGCGAGTAGTTGAGCGTATTGAGGCATACGGAGAACGTCGCCAGGATTAGTTGCGACAGGCTTAGGATGAGCACCACGTCGCGTGCCTGGGCGTATGTCTGGCCGTTAGGCAGGACATGGAAGATGAGGTCGATATTGAGCCATATGCCGAGCAGGATAAATCCGCCGATGAGCAGCAGGTTGCTCGTCACCTGGCGCACCAACAGGGAGCAGCCCTCTTTGTCCTGGTCCTTGAGCGTCTGGGCTATCTGCGGCGAGGCGATAGCCGTGACAGAGCGGTAGGGGATGCTAACCATGACGGCTATATAGGTGGCGATAGCGAATATACCGGTGCTGTCCAGTCCCATCTTTGCCGTGATGAAGAACGACGACAGGATGGGCGCCAGCGTGCCGGCCAGGGCCGAGACGATGAGAAAACCGGTATAGGTCAGGTAGCGCCGGATGAGTTGGTGGTTTTGGCGCAACCAGGGCCAGTCGGGTCGGAGACTGATGCGACCGAGGCGGAACAGATAGACGATATTGATCGTAGCCGCTACGCCATAGTTGAGGCATATGCCCAGCATCAGTCCGTCGAGCGAGAGGACATGGAATGCATAGAGCAGGTAGAGCACCAGCAGGCCGATGCGGACGATCAGTTCGCGTACGGCACGCGGCAGTACGATATGCATCAGCACGTTGGCGCATGTCTCGGCCACCTGCTGATAGAGCATGAAGAAGGCCAGGGGCAGGACCAGGTAGTAGTAGCCCACGAAGAGGGGCGACTTCTCACCAAACCAGGCGGCCAGGGGTACGTGGCAGGCGCAGTAGATAGCCGTAAACAGGCCGAAGCCGATCAGCGGCACCACGATCGCCCAGAAGAAAAATCCGTGCTCCAGTCGTCCGTCCTCCGTCTTGAAATAGGGCGAGAAGCGGATGAGCGAATTGCTGGTGCCCAGTTGGGCCAGACCGATAAACAGCGTGGCGGCATCGATAAATACGCGTGCCAACCCGATTTCCTCGGTAGTGAGGAAACGGGTCAGCACGAAGAACGTAGTCACGAATCCGACCGCTATACCCAGGTAGGTCACGATCGTGCCGCGCAACGACTGTTTAGCGATAACGCCCATCTTACTTCACTTCCAGCAGTTCGACGATGAAGATCAATGTCGAGTAGGGCGGGATAGACTCACCCATGCCGCGTTCGCCATAAGCCAGCGAGTAGGGGATATAGAAGCGGTACTTGCTGCCAACAGGCATGAGTTGCAGACCTTCCGTCCAGCCCTTGATAACACCCGTGAGCGGGAACTCGATAGGTTCGCCGCGCTCGTACGAGCTATCAAAGACGGTGCCGTCCAGCAACTTGCCCTCATAGTGCACCTTGACGGTGTCGGTAGCTGCGGGGCGCGGAGCTTTCTTGTCCTTGACCTTCTTCAGCACCTCATACTGCAGACCGCTGGCGGTGGTTACAACGCCTTTGCGTTTGCCGTTCTTTGCTAGAAACTCTTTCTCGCGCGCGTTAGCCTCCTCGGCCTGACGTGCCTGGAGCGCCTCAAAGGTCGTCTGCAGGTAGGCCGAGAGATCGTCGATGCTCAGCGTCGAGTCGCCGTTCAGTCCGTTGATGAAGCCTTGCTTCACGATATCATACTGGCTGGGGATGCCGGGCATGATCTCTTTCTGGCCCTGTATCATCTGGCCCATCTGCAGGCCGTTGATCAGGCCGATATAGTAGTTAATCGTGTCGCCTTGGGTGGCGAGAACAGGTTGCTGGGCCCACGCTGTGAAGGTGGTGAGCGCCAGCAGTGTTGCTATAAACAGTCGTTTCATCAGTTGATCTTTTGAATTTGAATATCCGAATTTTCTTGTGCCGGTGCAGCCTGCGGTGTGGCCTTAATGACCTTCTTGAGTTCTACGGTGAAGATCAGCGTAGAGAAGGGCTGGATAATACCCTGGTTGCGCTCGCCGTAAGCCAGTTCTTGCGGGATGTAAAGCATATACTTTGCACCCGGGCTCATGAGTTGCAGACCCTCGGTCCAGCCGGCGATGACGCCGTTGAGTGCGAACTTGAGAGGTTCGCCACGCTTGTACGAGCTGTCGAAGACGGTGTCGTTGATGAGGCTACCTTCGTAGTCCACTACTACGGTGTCTATAGCGGCAGGATGCTCGCCATTACCCTCGCGGATCACCTTGTACTGCAGACCGCTGGCCGTCGTCTGGATGCTGTCTTTCTTCTGGTTGTCGGTGAGCCACTTCTCATTCTGCTTCTTCCACTCGCCGAACTGACGGTTCAGGGAGAGCTCCTGGAGGAACTGCATAGCCTCTTCTTTGCTCATCATCTCCTCGTAGTCGTTCAGGCCGTTGATGACGCCCTGGAAGAGGATGTCGAAGTTCAGCTTGATATCCTCAAAGCCGCCAAGTCCCTCGTCTTTCTCCTCGGTCTGACGGAGCATGTTACCGATCTGGCGACCACCAAAGTAGGCATTCTGGTCCTGCACTTTCAGCTTCAGACCCTTGTTGACATTCTCCACAAAGAGGTCAAACATCTGCTCCTTCGGCGTGATGGTGTCCATCTGCTCGAGCATCGGTTTGTACTGCGAGATATAATATAGTGCGGAAGCGTAGTTGACAGAGTCCATGTGGTTCTTCAGCTCTACCTCGGCCTGCTCGCTCGGACATTTCTCGGCCGGTACAGCCTCATACTCTACGCCCTCTTGGGGCTCGCTCTGCAGTACCTGCATAGCTTGCATGATCGTCAACGTGGTGGTATCGCCCAGCCAGGTGTTGACAATAGCCTGCAGGAAGAGCTCACCGTTGAAGGTCAGTTGGGGCTGCTTCATCAGACCCTCGGTCGCGAACGACTGACAGTTGACACCCAGGTCCAGACCCATCATCTCGGTCGGCACCAGGTCAAACTCACCATTGTAACCGGCCTTGATGGCATCCAGATACTCGTTGAGAACCTCTTCCGAACTGTCGTTGATCATGTTCGAATAGTAGAGACCGAGTGCATAGTTTACGGAATCGGCTTCTGTTTCCAGTGTGATGGTCTTGGTCTTGTAGCCGCAAGAAGCCATAAGGGCGGCTACCAAAACGATAATACTAAATTTTTTCATTGTTATTCTTTAATTCTTTAATTCATTAATTCTTTAATTCTTTCACTCTTTCACTCTTTCATTCTTTCATTCTTTCATTCTTTCTTTCACTCTTTCATTCTTTCACTCCTTCATTACTCAATTCCCAGCAGTTCGACGGTGAAGATCAGCGCTGCGTAGGGCGGGATAGAGGCGCCGGCACCGCGTTCGCCGTAGGCCAACTGATAGGGGATATAGAATTTGTACTTCGAGCCGATCGACATGAGCTGCAGACCTTCGGTCCAGCCACGGATCACGCCGTTGAGCGGGAAGGTGATCGATTCGCCACGACGATACGAGCTGTCGAAGACCGTGCCGTCAATCAGCGTACCCTCATAGTGTACGCGTACGGTGTCGGTTGCCTTCGGTTTCTGACCGAGCGAGGGCTCCAGCACCTCATACTGCAAGCCGCTGGCAGTCGTCTTCACGCCTTCGCGCTTGGCGTTCTCCTGGAGAAACTTCTCGCCGTCGGCCTTAGCCTGACCGGCTACCTTAGCTTCCAGTTCTTGGAAATACTGGCCCAGCACCTGTTGTGCCTCCTGGTAGGAGATCTGCGGTTGCTGGTGGGTGAGGACGTCCTCAATACCCTTTGCCAGGTCCTGATAATTGAGCGACTCTACGCCGCTACCCATCAGGTTTTGACCCATACTGAGTCCTAATGCATAACTTACCTTGTCCATAATATTTTGTTTTTTTTAGTATAAAGTCATAAGTCGAAAGACCGTCCTCCGGACTCAAAGCCGCTTTTTTCTTTGAGCGTAGCGGTCTTTTCTTTTTGAGCGCAGCCGCTTTTTTCTTTGAGTGCAGCGGTCTATTTCAATACCGCCGCATAGCGGGCGATGTATTTGCCCAGGATGTCGAACTCGAGGTTCACCACCGACCCCACCTGCATATAGCGGAAGTTGGTATTCTCCTGGGTATAGGGGATGATGCATACCGATACGTAGCCGCGGTCGCCCTCTACGTCGGGTTGGCAGACGGTCAGGCTTACGCCATTGATGCACACCGAGCCCTTGTCCACGCAGAAATAGCCGCGCTCTATCATCTCGCGCGACGACGCATACTCAAAGCGGTAGTACCAACTGCCCTCGGTCTCGCGTGCCTCGATGCACGTGGCTTTCTGATCCACGTGACCCTGCACAATATGTCCGTCCAGCCGGCCACCCATCATCATCGAGCGCTCTACGTTCACCCAGTCGCCTACCTGCAGCAGGTCCAGGTTCGTCAGGCGCAGCGTCTCCTGCATGGCCGTGACGGTATAGAGCTCGCCCTCCGTGCGTACTACCGTCAGGCACACACCGTTGTGAGCTATCGACTGATCGATACTCAGCGGTTCGCCAAAGGGGTTGCGCAGCGTGAAATGCTTATTGGTTTGTTCGGTCTCAATCTTAACGACTTGAGCCATGGTTTCTACGATTCCTGAAAACATAAAGTTATTTACGATTTTACGATTTATATATTTTCACATTTTTTTATTTTCGCATTTTCTTATTTCCTCATTTTTAGATTTTTAACCAAGGCGGTTAAGGGGAAATCCTTGCGGGTGAGGACGAAGAGATATATGCCGAGCAGCACGGTGCCGATACCCATGTGCGCCCACATATTCTCAATACCGAGCACATAGATAGGCAGGTAGTAGGCCGCCAGCAGCACTACGGTCAGCAAGGTGTACCTACCGATACACTTTAGGTCATAAGGTATAGGCGCGCGCTTCTGGCCGATGAAATACGAGAGCAGCATGATGCACAGATAGCATACCAGACTACTACCGCACGATGCCCAGTAGCCGATGCGCGGTACGCCCACGATCTGGAGCACCAGCGTGATGACCAGTCCGATCAGCGAGAAATAGGCACCCCAGCGCGTCTCGTCCGTCAACTTGTACCAGAAGCTCAGGTTGAAATATACGCCCTGGAACACATACGTCCACAGCACGACAGGTACGATCTTCAGTCCCTCCCAGTAGTGGCTCGAGATGATGTATCGGAAGATATCCAGATAGAAGATCACGCCCAGCAGGATCAGCAGCGAGAAGATCACGTAGTACTTCATCGCATCCGCATAGGCCTCCACCGACTGGCGGTCTTTGTGCTTGGCAAAGACGAAGGGCTCGTAGGCATAGCGGAAGGCCTGGGTGAACATCATCATCACCATCGCCACCTTGAAGCACGCACCGTAGATACCCAGTTGGGCCTGCGCGTCGGCTCCCGGATACAGGTAGGGGAAGATGATGCGGTCCAGCGTCTGATTCATGATGCCGGCTACGCCCAGTACCAGTAGCGGCAACGAGTAGCGCAGCATCTCGTGCAGCACCGGCCACGAGAACCTACCGCCTCGCGGCATGGTGAAGGGCAGCAGACAAACCGTCTGGATAGCCGTGGCCAGTATATTGCTGATGAACACATACACCACGTCGTTCTTCTTCAGTACGACCAGGAACAGCAGGTTGAAGCCTATGTTCAGCGCCACAAACAGCAGTTTCAGCGCAGCGAACAGGATCGGACGCTTCTTGTATCGCAGATAGGCGAACGGGATGCTGGCAAAGGCATCCATCGCTACCGTCACGGCCATCATGGCGATAAACTCGGCATGACCGGCATAACCCAGGCCGTTGGCTATCGGTTCGCGGAAGATGACGCACACCGCGGCAAACAACGTGCTCGTCGTCAGCAGCGTCAGAAACGAGGTGCGATATACCGTAGCGGGATCGCGATCCTCGCGGTTGGCGAAGCGGAAGAAGCCTGTCTCCATACCGTACGTCAGGATCACGAGTAGCAACGCCGTCCAGGCGTACAGGTTGGTCACGATACCATAGTCCTCCGTACGCGCCAGCACATAGGTGTAGAGCGGCACCAACAGGTAGTTCAAAAACTTACCGATGATGCTACTCAGTCCGTATATGGCGGTGTCCTTCGCCAAGGATTTCATTTCACTCATTGCTTTCAATATTTATCGGTGTGCTCGGAAGCACTTTTTTCGACTCCGGAGGCACTCCGGCCGCTAACGCAGATTACTATTTCCCCTTTCGGTGCTTTCTCTGTGAAATGCGCAATCAGTTCGGCTAATGTCCCCCGAACCGTCTCTTCGTGCAGCTTGCTGATCTCGCGACTCACGCTCGCGCGACGTTCCTCGCCGCATACCGCCGCCAGTTGCTCCAAGGTCTTCACCAGCCGGAAAGGCGACTCATACACGATGAAGGTCTGGTCCAGCGCCGCCAGGTACCCCAGACGCGTCTGACGTCCCTTCTTCTGCGGCAGGAAACCCTCGAAATAGAATCGGTCGCAGGGCAGACCCGAGTCCACCAGTGCCGGCACAAAGGCCGTAGCGCCCGGCAGACACTGCACCTCTACGCCCTCGCGTACGCAAGCCCTCACGAGCATGAAGCCCGGGTCGCTGATACCGGGTGTACCGGCGTCGCTGATCAGGGCCACCTGCATGCCGGCCGCGATACGACGAGCCATCTCGTCGCTCGTCTCATGTTCGTTGAACTTATGATGACTCTTCAGCGGCGTATGGATATCGTAGTGCTTCAGCAGCACTGACGACGTGCGGGTGTCTTCGGCCAGAATCAGATCGGCCTCACGGAGCACCCGCAACGCCCGTTGCGTGATATCCTCCAGGTTGCCTACCGGTGTGGGAACGACGTACAGCATTATCCGAAGCGACGATGAAGAGCTGTGATAAACAGGGTGTATGCGGTTGCCTCCTTATCCCAGTTGAAGTTCTGATCGAGGTAGTCGAGTGCTTGGTCGAACGAACCCATCTGGTTGATGGTGTCCAAGGTCTTCTGCAGCTTCTCGCCGCTCTGTCCGAACAGCTCGCGTTGGAACAGGAAGCGGTCGCCCAGCGAGATAGCCTGACGGATGTCGCTCACCTGCGGACCGTACATATTCGGACGTGCTGCCGGCTGCGGCGCGGGCTGAGGAGCGGGTTGCGGTGCTGCTACAGGCTTAGTCACAGGAGCTGCAGGCTTTGTCACAGGAGCCACGGGCTCTGCTACAGGTGCTGCCACGGGCTCTGCTACCGGTGAGGTCTCCACTACCGGCTCTACCACGGGCACTTCTGCTACCGGCTCGGCTACGGGCAGGTCCTCCAGCGGCTGGATAGCCACTACGTCCGGCATGTCGTCACCGTCCAGGGCTACCACACCATCCTGATCCATCGGCAGCGGCTCGGCTACCTCCATCTCATCGATGGTAGGCAGGTCCTCCAGCGACAGGGCCTCGGAGATACTTTCCTCTGCCGGTGCCTTTATCACGGGCTCCTCTATGGGCTCCATCTCTGCGATAGGAGCAGGCGCTGCTATCGGCTCCTCTATCGGCTCCGGCTCCTGCAGCGGTTCGGGCTCCAGGTTCAGTTCCAGTTCCTGCGGCGCAGCCTGTCGCTGCGGTACAGGGGTGTCGAGTTGCAGGCTCGCCAACTGCTGGTTAGCCGCCAGCAGCATCTCCTCCAGACGTCCTACCTTGGCGCGGGTGTGCTCGTTCTCCTGAACCGACTGATGGAGCTGCTGTTCCAGTTCGGCTACGCGTTTCTCCAGCGAATCCATTTTCTGCTCAAGTGCATCAGCATACGAATTGAGCGATTGTAAGAAATTCTCTTTCATATGATTGTTGTGTTTTTATGCGTTCTGTTTTTATTTTGTAGCATCCTCCAGTTTCTTCATGATGCTGAACATGAATACGGCGGCCACCAGGCATACGCCTACAAATACGGCCCATACCGACCACATCGGCAGTTCGCCCCACAGGAAGCCTCCTACCGATACCAGTATATTACCCAGGGCGGTCGCTACGAACCATAGACCCATCATCATACCCTTGTACTGCGGCGGAGCTACCTTGCTCACAAACGAGATACCCATCGGGCTGAGCAGCAACTCACCAAAGGTCAGGATCAGATACGTCACGATCAGCACGTTGGCATTCACAAACGTACCCCCGCCGGCTTTCGTAGCCAGCTCCTGCATGGCCGGACTGTTCAGTCCTACCGAGCAGAGCGCCATGAATACATACGCTGCGCCGGCTACCAACATACCGTAGGCGATCTTACGCGGCGCACTCGGCTCTTTCTGGCGCTTAGCGAGCGCACCGAAGATAGCCATGCTCACCGGCGTCAAGGCTACTACGTAGAAGGGGTTGAACTGCTGGAAGATAGGAGCAGCGATATTGATCGAAGCAGGATGATTCATATACTTATATGCCAGCAGCGCGATAGCGGCTACGCCGATGCCCGACCATATCGTCTTCGACTTGCTCGTTCCTTCACCAAACACACCGAACAGCGCATATACCAATACGGCAACCGCTACCAGGTTGAAGATGTCGAAGGCCATCGTCTGCGTACCCGTCACTGTGGGCGTTACAAACTCGTTGGCAAAATACGTCAGCGTCAGACCGTTCTGGTGGAAAGCCATCCAGAAGAACAGTACCACCGTGAATACCAGACACAGCGCCACGATGCGCTTCTTGGTCTGCTCCGGCGTCAGTTCTTCCACTTTCTGACCGGCTGCAGCCTGCTGCTTAGCCGTATGCTCCACGTGCTTGAACCAGGGGCGGCATGCGTAGTAAATCGCGATACTCAGCACCAGCGATGCGCAGGCTACCATGAAGGCGAAGTGGTAACTGTCGTTCACGCTGTAACCCAGCGCCGTTTGGGCCCATTCCATGATCTTCACAGCGGCCGTCGGAGCGAACATAGCGCCGATATTGATCGCCATGTAGAACAGCGAGAAGGCGGCATCACGACGGTCAGCATACTTCGGATCGTCGTACAGATTACCCACCATCACTTGCAGGTTACCCTTGAATAGTCCCGTACCCAGACTGATGAGCAGCAACGCCGCAAACATGGCCGTCATAGGCAGTGCTACGGAGCCGTTGTCAATACCTCCCAGGGGCACTGCCAGCAGCAGATATCCCAAAAACATGACGATAATACCAATCGTCACACACTTACCATAACCGATCTTGTCGGCCAATATACCACCTACCAGCGGCAGGAAGTACACCAGTCCCAGGAACGACGAGTAGATCATACCCGCTGTACCTGCCGACAATCCGAAATTAGCGCGCAGGAAGAGCGCAAACACGGCTAACATCGTGTAGTAGCCGAAACGTTCGCCTGTGTTGGCCAATGCCAATGCGAACAAACCTTTTGGTTGATTCTTAAACATAATTATATGGTTTTTAATTTTAGTGTTCTGGTTTTACTAGTCGTTCTAGTTGTTCTAGATATTCTAGATCTCTAGATCTCCACCACCTCGCACCATCCGTGCGTATCCTCCGCACGGCCATACTGTATATCTTTCAGCGCGTGGTACAGTTTCGTCAGTATCGGACCCGGCTTGTCGCCAAAGTGATACATCCTGTCCTTATCCGGATCATATACGCGTCCTATCGGCGAGATCACGCAGGCCGTACCGCATGCGGCTGCTTCCTGCATGTCGGCCAGTTCTTCTACGCGTATATGTCGGCGCGTCACTTTCATCCCCATCTCCCGGGCCAGCGTCATCAGACTATCGTTCGTGATGCTCGGCAGGATAGCTGTCGATCGCGGCGTCAGATACTCATACTCCTTCACTCCGGCTTTTATCTTTGAGCGAAGCGGTCTTTCGACTTTCGACTTTTTAATTCCTATAAAGTTCGCCGCCGAGCACTCGTCGATATACCGATGCGTCTTGGCATCCGTGAACATGCAGTCGTAGCCCTGCGCATGTGCGGCTTCTGTGGCGCGGAACGACGATCCGTAGTTGCCGCCCACTTTCCACGTACCCGTTCCCTGTGGCGCGGCGCGGTCAATGTGACGCTCCACGATGAAGGGCGTGCAGTGGAACTTACCGGGGAAATAGGCCCCGATAGGTGTCGCCACTACGATCAGTTCGCAGTCCCTGCCCGGTGCCACCGATATCTCGTGACTCGTGGCTACCAGTATAGGCCGGAAGTAGAGCGTTGCCCCTGTCTCGTAGGGTGGTAGGTAGTCAATGTTCTTACGGAGCGCCAAACGTATCGCTTCGCAGAAGAGATCCTCCGGCGGAGGCGTCATCAGCAGCCCCTCGGCCGAATGGGCCATACGGCGTGCATTCTCGCGCATACGGAACAGCCGCACCCGTCCGTCCGCACCGCGGAAGGCTTTCAGTCCCTCAAACACTTGCTGACCGTATTGCAGTCCCGTGGCGGCTACGTGAAGGGTGATCGTCTTGTCGGTCGTAGCATACGGCTGTTGCCATACGCCATCCTTGCACGATGCGCGCACCACGTAGTCGGTCTCCGTGTAGTGAAAACTCAGTTTATTCCAATCTATATTTTGTTTCATTGCCAAATTCAAACAATTCGTCCAATATACTCTTCCCGTCGCCAAACCAACGATTCAACTCCTCTCCCCGCCATTCCGTCGTCGCCCGATACGCAAATGGGCTTTTATCTTTGAGCGAAGCGGTCTTTTCTCTTTCTACTAATGGGCATTGCGCATTTAGCAATGCCATTATGATTTCATGTAGCCTGCTATTAAAATCCCACAGCCATTTCGTCTCCCGTTCATACATCGGCCTCAGATAGTCGGCGTAGTAGTCGAAGTAGGGTGTGTGGCGGTAGGCGGATGTCAGGCTGATCCAGTGTTGGTGTTGCCAGCGGCTCTGGTAACTAATCTCTATGTCGCGGGTCAACTGCTTATGCTCCACCTTCTTTACCGGTACGGTTAATATGATCCTGTCTGACGGCTGACGCAGGTCTGACCCGGCTGATGGCCTGGCAATCGAGCATCGATTGCGATACGTCTGCTTCTCAAAGCTCTCCATCGCCTCGATCTCCACCGCCTCAGGATTTCGCATGTACGCGCTGTACCAATCCCTCGGCCCCAAATATGCTATCGGTAGCACCATCTTCTAACGACCAACGACTAACGACTAACGACCAACTACCAACTACCGCTTCGCCCCGTTTCCTAAACGGTCCCAGCGAATCTTATGCGTGTCCTTGTCGATACTCAGCCAGATAAATACCGGTCGTCCTACGATATGATCTTCCGGCACAAATCCCCAGTAGCGGCTGTCGGCCGAGTTGTGGCGGTTGTCGCCCATCATCCAGTAGTAGTCCATCTCAAACGTGTACTCCTTGCCGATCGCCATCGGTTTCATCTCATATGCCTCGGCAATGCGGCGGTAGAGGGGGTAGTTCTCCTCGGTGATCATCAGTTTGTCTCCCTTCTTCGGAATGTAGATCGGTCCGTAGTTGTCGCGCGTCCACTTGTTCTCGCCCAGCGGATACACCTCGCCGCCCATCTCCTCGGGTTGCACCTGTATCGCTACGATATGGTCGTTCTTCTTCAGTTCGGCGAGCATTGCCTTGGTCAGCGGCAGTACATACACCATCGCGCCCGGCTCGTTCAGCCTGTGCCTGTCGTCCTTCGATACGCCCAGCCGCGCCAGGTACTTGTCGCTCAGCGGCTCGCCGTCGGTCTGTACCAGGTAATTCAGCTGCACGCCCTCCCGTTCCGGCTCCTGCGTCCATTCGCCATTAGCCTTTAGCCCCTCGCCATTCGCCTTCGTAAAAATCACGTTGTCCGTGATTTTCAACGAATCTCCCGGCGTACCGACGCAGCGCTTCACGTAGTTTTCTCGCCTATCCACCGGTCGCGTCACGATCTCGCCAAACAGGTCCCGTCGCTGCCATACCGCCTCCCTTCCGTAGTAGTGGCACAGCGTGTAGTAGTCCGGATTCTGCATCTCGAGGCACACCGTATCGCCGGCAGGGAAGTTGAAGACCACGATGTCGCCCTTCTGCGGTATGGTCCAGCCCTTCAGGCGTTTGTATTTCCATTGCGGCCACTCGATATAACTCTTGCCGCCTCCCAACCACGTAGGCAACGTATGCTGCGTCAGCGGCATCGAGAGCGGCGTATTGGGTACGCGTGCACCATACGCCATCTTGCTTACGTATAGGAAATCACCCACGCGCAGGGTCTTCTCCAGCGACGAACTGGGGATCTGGTAGTTCTGGAAGATGTATATATTGATGAAGTACACCGCTATCAACGCAAACAGGATGGCGTCCACCCACGAGCAGACGGTATACAGCGTCTTGTTGGTCTCTTTGTACTTGTGCCACCAGCCGTAGTTCACGTACTTGGTGGTAAACATGTCGGCTATCACGGGCAGCAGTACCAGCCATCCCAGGCTTTTCCAGTCGCCCCATGCTACCCATACCACGAACGCGATGTACAGCGTGCACCATATTCCGCACGCCACCCATCCTCGTGTCTCTACTTTCTCTATTCTCTCTTTAAAACTCATAAACTAATCAACTTATCAACTTATCAACTAATAAACTCATCAACTAATAAACTCATCAACTAATAAACTCATCAACTAATAAACTCATCAACTAATGCCGAGTACCTCGGCCATTGTATGCGCCCCCGTTTTCCCTTTCAGCCATTCGGCCGCTATTACGGCACCCAATGCAAATCCCTGTCTCGACTTCGCACTATGGCTCAGCGTGATGGTGTCTATCTCGCTGTCCCAGGTCACCGTATGGATCCCCGGCACCTCGCCCTCGCGTATCGACTCGATCGGAATCTGGCTTTTATCTTTGAGCGAAGCGGTCTTTTGACTTTCGACTATTTGCTCGGCCAGCGATACGGCTGTGCCGGACGGCGCATCCAGCTTGTGCACATGGTGCACCTCTGTGATGTGCGGGGTATACGCAGGGTAGGGTTGCAAAAGCTGTGCCAACTGCCGGTTCATGGCGAACAAAATATTCACGCCCAGCGAGAAGTTGCTGCTCCAGATCAATCCTACGTTCTTCAATCGGCCGTTCTCGGTTTGCTCCTTGATGAAGGACTGCGCATCCCAACCCGTACTGCCGCATACTACGCTCACGCCTCGTTTCCAGGCGTCCAGCACGTTCTGTCGGGCCGTCTGCGGGGTAGTAAACTCTATCGCTACATCTGCGTCCGCGAAGGCCGGACTGTCCATGTCGTAGCGGTTGTCTATGTCGATACGGGCTACGATCTGATGACCCCGCTCCAGGGCGATCTGCTCGATCATATGCCCCATGCGCCCGTACCCTATTAATGCTATTTTCATATCTTTCGTTTTCGTATATGCACAAAATCGGCTGCAAAGGTACAAAAAAAATCGCACATATGCAAAAAAAATCGCCCAATTGAGCGATTTTTTTTGCAGACCGGCTCTTTCAGAGCCTAAAAGAGTAAAGACCGTTCACTGCGTTCACTAAAAGAATAAAGCCTAATATGTATAGCAGCTATAGTGAATCAGTCTTTTAGCCGAAGGCGGTCTTTTAGTGAAACGGTCTTTCAGCGCAGCGGTCTATCAACCTCGAAGTTTATCATATTCGAGGTTGAATATATACTGGTAGAAGGTCTTCTTGCCGCCCGGCTGATCCTTCTGGGCCTTGAAAGCGGCGGTATCTGCCTCGATGGTCGAGAGGTTTTGCATGCGGGCATGCGTGGCTCGCGAAGCGGACGTCATACGCTGCTGGAGCTCCAGCTCGTGCGCAGAGAACGAGTTCGGGTCGCGCGTTACCTTCTTGCGCAGGAAGAGGCGGTTACACTGGTTGTTGGTGGTCGGTGCCGTACGGTGGGTTGCCAAC
>Ga0247611_10001522_pt1 | contig 40877 bp, 20 predicted proteins | sample 177DNAGHGhighgp2_FD_192422 | JGI IMG/M metagenome (GOLD analysis project Ga0247611, IMG submission 192422) | Sheep rumen microbial communities from Palmerston North, Manawatu-Wanganui, New Zealand - 1770 DNA GHGhigh gp2 | ecosystem: Host-associated > Mammals > Digestive system > Stomach > Rumen... | reverse complement strand
CACCCTCCTTCGGGTAATTCATGATATCCAACAGATGTTTCTTCATCTTCTCACGATAGGGAATCTGCGCCAAGAACTTGTTAGTCACCTCGTTCTGCGCCTTCACCCAATTGGCGGTCTCCTCGGAATAGTCATCCTCGAGCCAGCGGTAAGGATCGGGCACGGCCACACCGAAATAGTGATCCACGGTGTCGCATTTCTTGGTTTCGGGGTATTCCACCTTCGGAACCGTGTTGTTCTTCTTATTACAGGATGCAAGCATAATGATGGTGCTTAATGCTAAAATACTGATAGTTAGTTTTTTCATTGATATGAATGTTTTAATTATTTCGAAAGTGCAAAAATAGTTTTTTTAGTGAGCAGTGAGTAACTTCAATAACCCATAACCTATAACCAAAAACCATAAAAAATAGTATCTTTGCACCGTCTTAAATAATATCCGAAATATGCGTGACGCCCGTATCTTTGTAGAAAAGAAACCTGGTTTTCAAGTCGAGGCCGACAGTTTGAAAACCACTTTGAATCAGAATTTTAACCTTAACATTACTAACCTTCGCCATCTGAAGGTCTATGACATATTCAACATAGATGAGGATTTGCTCAAGAAAGCCGAAAGCGTGGTTTTCTCCGAACCGGTGACTGACGACATTTATCATGAATTTCCGTTGAACGGCAAGAAGTATTTTGCTGTGGAGTTCCTGCCCGGTCAGTTCGACCAACGCGCCGACAGTGCCATGCAGTGCCTCAAGCTCTTGAATCCCAAGACGGAAGCCGTCATCAAGAGTGCCAACCTCTACGTGATTGAGGGCGAACTGACCGAGGAACAGTGGCTGAAGGTCAAGAAGTTCTGTATCAACGAGGTGGAAGCCCGCGAGAAGGACATGTCCCGCTTAGAATTGACGGAAAGCCCCGAAATTCAAGACGTTCCGATATATAGCGAGTTCAGAACCTGGACGGACGACAAGCTGCGCGATTTTCACGGCAAGATGGGATTGGCTATGTCGTTGGAAGATTTGAAGTTCATCCAGCAATATTTCGCCAATGATGAGAAACGCGACCCGTCTGACACGGAAATCAAACTGTTGGACACTTATTGGAGCGACCATTGCCGCCACACGACGTTCGAGACGGCTATTACGGATATTGATGTTCAAGGCGAGAATGTTTATAAAGAACAGATAGAGAATGCGTTACGGGAGTATCTTGCCGTGCGCGACGAGATGTACGGCAAGGACACACAACGGCCTGTAACGCTGATGGATTTGGCTTCCATTAACGGCAAATACGAGTACAAGCGCGGCAATCTCCCCGACAAGGAGATCTCCGAGGAGAACAACGCCTGCAGCATCCGCGTGAAGGTGGATGTCGATGGCAAAGAGGAGGATTGGCTGCTGATGTACAAGAACGAGACGCACAACCACCCGACGGAGATCGAGCCCTTCGGCGGTGCAGCCACCTGCGTGGGCGGTGCCATCCGCGATCCGCTGAGTGGGCGCAGCTATGTGTATCAGGCTCTACGTGTTACGGGCGCGGGCGACATCAACGCCCCGATATCCGCCACGCTGCCTGGCAAACTCCCGCAGTCGGTGATTTCCAAGACCGCCGCCGCTGGATATTCCTCCTACGGCAACCAAATCGGTTTGGCCACCACCTGCGTTCGCGAAATCTATCACCCTGATTACCAGGCGAAACGTCTGGAAATCGGAGCCGTGGTAGGTGCCGTTCCCGAGAACCAAGTGCGCCGCGAGCATCCTCTTCCCGGCGACATCATCATCATGTTCGGTGGACGCACCGGTCGCGACGGTATCGGCGGTGCTACCGGTTCCTCGAAAGAGCACACGGAAAAGTCGCTCGACACGTGCGCTGCCGAGGTGCAGAAGGGTAACGCACCCGAAGAGCGCAAAATCCAGCACCTGTTCCGTCGTCCTGAAGTGACGAAGCTCATCAAGAAGTCCAATGACTTCGGCGCGGGCGGTGTCAGCGTCGCCATCGGCGAGTTGGCTGACGGTCTCGTCATCGACCTGGACACAGTGCGCACGAAATATAAAGGTCTGAACGGCACGGAGGTCGCCATCAGCGAGTCGCAGGAGCGCATGAGCGTGGTGGTCGCGCCCGAGGACGTGGAAACCTTCTTCCAATACTGCCGCGAGGAAAACCTCGAAGCCAACATCATCGCCAAGGTGACCGACGACAACCGCCTCACGATGACTTGGCGCGGCAAAACCATCGTGGACCTCAGCCGCGACTTCATCAACACCAACGGCGTGCGCCAAAAGGTAACCGCCAAAATCGCGCCTGTAGCTAACGATGTGCTGAAACCTGCTGACATTCAAGGAAAAACGATGCAGGAGAAATGGCATAGCTGCCTCACCAACCCGAACGTAGCTTCCCAAAAGGGCCTCATCGAGATGTTCGACGCCACCATCGGTGCCTCCACGGTATTGATGCCCTTCGGCGGCAAAGACCAGCTGACGGAAGCTCAGGTGAGCGCACAGAAACTGCCTGTGCTGCACGGACATACAAATCTCGCCTCCATCATGGCGTTCGGCTACAACCCGTTTATCGCCATCCGTTCCCCGTATCATGCGGGTGTTATGGCCGTGTTGGAAGCCATGTCGAAAATCGTGGCGGCCGGCGGCGACTACCATAAGATCCGTTTCACCTTCCAAGAATATTTCGAAAAATTAGGCAAAGACGCCACACGTTGGGGCAAACCGCTTTCCGCGTTGTTGGGCGCTTTCTGGATGCAGAAAGAGTTCGGACTCGCCTCCTTGGGCGGCAAGGACTCCATGAGCGGCACCTTCAAGGACATTCACGTGCCGCCAACCATCGTCTCTTTCGCCATTACCACGGAGAATTCCGACCACATCATTTCGCCGGAGTTCAAACAAAAAGAAAATTACATCTACCTCATAGAAAACAAGTTAGAAAACGACATCCCGAATATCCAGCACACTTCCGAGATATTCGACTTTATACGCAAAAACATTCTGGACCAAAAGATAGTCTCCGCCTTCACATTGCAATTCGGCGGCATTGCGGAAGCACTGGCCAAGATGAGCTTCGGTAATGATTTGGGATTTGATATCCTGACCGACAAAGATCTCTTCGCTTATGGCTACGGCAGCTTCATCGTGGAGACCACCGAGAAACTGGATGCTCCATTTGCCATCGAATTGGGTAAAGTCGCAGACGACTTCATCGTTAACGGAGAGAAGCTCGACAAGGCGGCATTGTTGAAGGCATGGCGTGGCTTCTATGGCAAGCTCTACCCGCAGACCGCCCCGAACGAGACGGCTTCTGTCGGTGCGGAGTTTACTCGCAACGCGCAGAACAACAATTTCGAGCCTGCTGCAAAAGTCAGCAAGCCGAAGGTGATTTTGCCCGTGTTCCCCGGCACCAACTGCGACTACGACACGGCCAAAGCGTTCGAGGACGCCGGTGCGGAAACCCGCATCTTGGTCTTCAAGAACTTGGACGAGGCAGCCATCGAGCACTCCATCGACGAACTGGCGGCGGCCATCCGCGAATCGCAGATTCTCGCGCTCTCCGGCGGCTTCAGCTTGGGTGACGAGCCCGACGGCAGCGGCAAGTTCATCGCCAACGTGCTCAACAGTCCGAAGGTGAAAGCGGCTGTGGAGGATTTGTTAGCCCGAAAGTGCCTGGTGCTCGGCATCTGCAACGGTTTCCAAGCGCTCGTCAAGTCCGGCCTGTTGCCGTTCGGCAAGCTCGGCGACGTCACGCCCGACTCCCCCACCCTCTACCGCAACAACATCAACCGCCACATCTCGCGCATCGTGCGCACCCGCGTGGGCAGCACCAACTCCCCGTGGCTCAGCTCGTTCCGTGAGGGCGATGTCCACCAGATCGCGGTCAGCCACGGCGAGGGCAAGTTCGTAGTGTCCGAACAACTGGCGAAACAGCTCTTCGAAAACGGCCAGGTCGCCTTCCAGTACTGCAACGAAGCCGGAAATGTGAGCATGGATCCCAAAGACAACCCGAACGGCTCCTTCTACGCCATCGAGGGCATCGTCTCCGACAACGGACTGATCCTCGGCAAGATGGGTCACAGCGAACGCAAAGGCCGCAACCTGTATAAAAATATTGACGGCAACAAAGTGCAAGATATCTTTGCGAATGCGGTAGCGTATTTTAAGGGTTAAAAGGTTAGGAGGTTAGAAGGTTAATGATAAACCCTCTAACCTTCCAACCCTCTAATCTTCTAACCCTCTAACCTTCTAATCTTAACAATATGCGAATCAACGATATCGAATACATCGAAGTGGAAGTCCTGGATGTGCGGTCGGCGGCGCAGGCGAGCGAGGCGTTCTCCTTGATTCTGACGGAGCGCCACAACCCGAGCCACTACGTCCCCATCATCATCGGGCTGAACGAAGCCCGGGCGATACTGGGCGAGAAATACGGGCGTATGCCGCAGCGGCCACTCACGCACACCCTCTTCGCCGATTTGCTCACCGACCATATCCCCGACTACAACCTGGAATTCGTGTCCATCGACGAGTTTCACGACGGCATCTACTACGCATCCATCGTCATCCAAGCGCCCACCGGTGTCTATTTCAACGTGGACGCGCGCCCGTCCGACGCTCTGGCCATCGCCCTGCGCACCCGCATCCCCTCTTACTTCCGCAAAGACCTGTTTGAAAATCAGATGCTCATTGCCAAAAAAGCCTCGGACTACCAGGAAACAGCCGATTTCATGAGCTTCAGCCGCGGAGAAAAGCCCGCATCGTCCGAACCGACCGCCGAAACGGAATGGGAGACCATGTCGCTCTCGGAACTCAAAGACCTGCTGCAAAACGCCATCGACGAGGAGAACTACGAACTGGCAGCGAAGATTCAGGAGGAAATCGACAAGAGAGGGGCTTAGGTGGCTGTTGGCTGGTCACTGGCGAGAAACTTGAAACCGGAAAACGATTGACTTAGACTTAGACTAAAACTTAGACTTAGAACATAGACTTAGAACATAGACTATGATGACAAATGAAGATGTTTTCAGGCAACGCGCCCGCGCTGTTCTCAAGCAACACTGGGGCTACGACAGTTTCCGGCCGCTGCAGGAGGACATCATCCTGTCGGTGTTGGAGGGCCGGGACACGCTCGCGCTGCTGCCCACCGGCGGCGGCAAGTCCATCTGCTTCCAGGTGCCCGCGCTCGTGAAAGGCGGCCTCTGCATTGTCATCTCCCCGCTCATCGCCCTGATGAAAGACCAGGTGGAGCACCTCCGCGCACGCCACATCAAAGCCGGTGCCATCTATTCGGGAATGCGCGTCAACGAAATCCAGGCCACCATCGACAACTGCCTCTTCGACCCCGAATACCGTTTCCTCTACGTCTCCCCGGAACGGCTCCAGACCGAGAACTTCAAGGTCAACTTCGAGCGGATGCCCGTCTCCATGATTGCCGTCGATGAGGCGCACTGCATCTCCCAGTGGGGCTACGACTTCCGCCCACCGTACCTCGAGATCGCGAAGATCCGCAAGATTTTCCCGGAAGTGCCCGTGTTGGCCCTCACCGCCACCGCCACACCGGAAGTCGTCAAGGACATCCAGCTGCGACTGGACTTCAAGACCGAGAACGTCTTCCAAAAAAGCTTCAAACGGGCGAATCTGACCTACTTTGTAGTCAATGAAGAAGATAAGAACAGTCGGATGCTGCGGATCATGAACCGCTATCCGGGCTCGGGCATCGTCTATGTGCGCAACCGCAGGAAGACGGCGGAAACCGCTGAGTTTCTGAGGAATAACGGCATCTCCGCCGACCACTACCATGCCGGTCTCGACCCCCGCGAGCGCGACCGCAAGCAGCAAAGCTGGATGAAGGGCGAGACCCGCGTGATGGTCTCCACCAACGCCTTCGGCATGGGCATCGACAAACCAGACGTGCGCTTCGTCGTGCACCTCGACCTGCCCGACACACTGGAAGCCTACTTCCAGGAGGCAGGACGCGCCGGCCGCGACGAACAACCCGCCGTCGCCATCCTGCTCTACGACAACTACGACATCGCCCAGCTCAAGCGCAACTTCACGTTCACCTTCCCCGAACTCGACCGTGTGCGCGAAGTCTATCGCGAGCTGTGCCAATCGCACCACATCGAACTCGGCAGCGGGCAAGGCAAGACGTTCCCCTTCTCCATGGAGGCGCACGCCAACGCCGTGAAAATGAACGCCACCCAATACTTCAACGCGCTGAAACTGCTCAACAACATCGGGGTCATCCTCATCTCCGAACATCTGCGCGAAAAGTCGGAGCTGCAGTTCCGCATCAACGGTGACCAGCTGCTCAAATTCCAAAAAGAAAAACCCGAGTTCGAACCGCTGATCACCACCATCCTGCGATCCTACTCCGGCGTCTTCACCCAATTCGCCGACATTGACGAACAACTTCTGGCTACACGCTTGGAAACAACAGAAGAAACTGTGGTTGAGCAACTTAAAACTTTGCGGGGTGAAAAAATTCTCTCCTACCAACCCCAGAGCAACATCCCGCTGATCATCTTCCTGAAAGACAGAATCGACGAAAAATATCTTTATTTCGACAAGAAGATTTACGATTTCCGCAAAGAGAAGGCGGAAGAGCGGCTCGCGGCGGTGGAAAACTACGTGAAATGCGACAATGTGTGCCGCAGCCAGCTCCTGCTACAGTATTTCGGAGAATGGGACAGCACACCCTGCGGTGAATGCGACGTATGCCGCCGCAACAAAATCCAACGGGTCAAAAACAGCGATTTCGAGCTGATTTCCAAAGAGATAAAAGAACTGCAACAACAAAATATGGATCCCAAACAGATTCTCGCTGAACTTTCGAAAAGATACGAAGAGCCGCAGATTGTGAAAGTGATGCGCTGGCTTGCGGACAACAATACATTATAATCGAAAAAAAAAGTATTTTTGCAGCACGAAGTTTTTTTCATTTTTTTTGCCACAAAAAAGAAAGAAATTCGTTATGTTTATAGTGTTAGAAATCGTAATATTATGAAAAAGATATTCAACCTTCTGGTTATCACTGTTTTAACAACAGTATTTTGTTTCGGGCAAGGTTACAACTACCAGCCCTGGACACCCGCCATGGGTGATTTGAATTTCAACACGTTGGGTGACGCGCAACATCCGTACGCGCAATGCAAGTACGGTTCTTCTTACAACAACCCGACATCCATCGGCACTCAGGGTTCAGGGAATGCATCCTCACACGCCATCATCACCTCCAACACTCCCGACCCGTGCCGTTGTTACCAGGTGGGCAGCAACTACGTCCACGAAAATTACCTGCCGCCCACATGGGATTTCAACCCCAATGCGCACCAGGACACGGCTATCCGTATCGGCTGCGGCAGCAGCAACAGCATTTGCAACAAGGCCGCTCAAATCGAGTACTGGTTCTATCCTGAGAAAGAAAAAAGTACATTGCTGGTGATGTTCTCCTTTGCCATTCAGAATGTGCAAAGCACCCACGGTGTGGAGTCAGGCTGCGGTTCCTTGCGCAATCCGCAGTTCTACGTCGAGGTTTATGACGGAGAGACGGGTCAACTGCTCAACATCGGTTATTATCCCACCAAAAACTCTCAGAACACAGCCAATCCGGTTCCCAACACCAACTGGCCCTACGCCCGGTTCCTGGCCTGGCCGAGCGGCTGCGGCGCGGGAAGCGACAGCCAGAATCCGCCGGATGACAACGGTATCACCTACTATTACTGGGTTGGCCAAAACAGCTACGGTTACGCCACTCCGACCACATTCCCCTATCGTGAATGTCCCGGCAGCCAAACCGGCGGAAACAGCAGCAGCTATCCTGTGGAATGGTTCGAATACAAGCCGTTGGCTTTCAACTTAGGAGCACAAGCCGAACTGAACGAGGACGCGGATGGCAATTTCGTCGCCAACAAATCCGTGAAACTGCGTATCCGCTCATTAGGCTGCAGTGCCACGGCACACTGGGCCTACGGTATGTTCACCGCTATGATGGTTCCCGGCGCCATTTCCGTGGATGCCTGCGGTGACGAGCCCATCCACCTCTCCGTGCCCAAAGGCTTCATCGAAAACACCTACGTGTGGCACTACGGCTACGACTCCGCCGACGCCACCAACAAATTCTGGGATTTGTCCGACCCCGCCCCCGGCATCACCCCTGTCGGTATGACCGATGTGTACATCGACCGCAACCAAGCCCAAATCTACCCCTACTACCGCTGCGAAATGATTTCTTACACCGGCGTGCCGTTCATTTATGAGGCCCATATCAAATCCTACTACCTCGAACCCGACTTCGAATTCGAGCAGAATTTCAACAACTGCGACCTCTCCGGTCAGTTCAACGACGCCAGCAGAATCTACGTCATAACGCCTCCCACCACTCCCCCGTCGCAAGGCGGCACCTACGACACCGTCATGCAGTCCACGCAACATATCGAATGGTGGATAAAACGCTTCGGTACCTTCGTGCCCTTCGGCACACAAAACCAACTCGACCCCACCTTTACCTTCGACTCCACCACCATTGACGCGAACGGATTCGCCACCATACGCATCGCCATCTCCGACTCCGCCAATCTCTGCTTCGACACCATAGAAAAGCAAATCCAACTCGATCTGTCCGCCATCCAGAAATCCTTCGGCGCCGACACCATTTACACTTGCGAGGAAAAACTGCCCTACTCCTACGACCCGGGCTATTTCGGAGAAACACAGGTCTGGTCCACGGAAGGCACCCGGCGTGTGAACTACGAGAATCTGGCTTGGAACGGCTGCGACAGTCTGGTGGACGTCACCCTCTACGTCCGCAAGCCCAAAGTCACCGTCGCGTTCGACCTCGACTACTGCGACGAATTCACCACCACCCTGTCGGCCGTGACCGAAAGCAACGTGGCCGAATACAAGTGGAACACGGGCGAGACCACCCCGACGATCACCATCACGGAACCCGGCAACTACTCCGTCGTCATCACGGACGAGGAAGGCTGCGTTTCCGACCCGCCGGGCACCATCACCATCCCCGCCTGCAAACCTTTCCTCAACCTGCCCAACTCCATCACCCCGAGCAACGTGGACGGCATCAACGACTACTTCTTCATCCCGCAGAAAAACCTCATCCAAGACCTTGAATTCACCGTCTTCAACCGCAACGGCGAAATCGTCTATCACACCACCAACAAAGACTTCCGCTGGAACGGTTCTGTGAACGGCAAACTCCTCGTCGGCGCCACCTACACCTACACCCTCCACATTGTGGATTACGAAGGGGTCGCCTCCAACCACAAAGGATCCATCACGGTTTTATAAAACAATCGTAGTCAGACTTTTAACTTAATACTCAAGGATATGAAAAAGACAATTGTACTATTAGCGGTTTTGGCCGGCTTCTTCGGGATGCAGGCGCAAAACACCATCACTAACGGCGACTTCGAGCTGTGGTCTTACGGAAAACCCGTGAACTGGACTGTCGGTCTGCACGGAAACATCACCTCCATCATCCCCATTCCCGTGGAGGTCAATTTCGGCACCCAAAGCAACGACGCGCACTCCGGAAATTCTGCCATCCAGCTGACATCAGCCGACTTCACCATTCCCATCGCGGGCTACAGTTTCAACCTGCCCGGAATCCTGCAGGCAGGAGAGTCTGATGGGTTTTCCATCCCGTTGGAAGACATCCTGACCCTCATCCAGATCTTCTCAGACACCACCGGAGGTTCCATCGGCGGCCTCGACTCTTTAGACCTCACCTCATTGTCATCGCTCATGCAGCTGCTTTCCAAAGGCGTGCCCTGCAACACCATCCCCGGTGCCGTCTCCGCATGGGTGAAATACCAAGCGCAGAACAATGACCAGATGATGATGATTGCCGTCGCCAAGAAAGACGGCGTTCCCGTGGACTACGCGTACAAAACGTTCGGCGACCTCAACCCGAGCGCCTATCAGGAAGTCGGCATCAACTTCGAAAGTGCCGGCGAGCCCTGTGACTCCATCATGATTGTGCTGTTCTCCGCCGTAGGACTCAACAGCACCTCTGTGCTGTTGGTGGACGACATCGCGCTGCACTTCGGCGGTGTCGGCATCGTCTCCATAGAGGATTTCGAGGGGGACGTCTATCCCAACCCCGCCTCCGACATGCTGCACATCCGTCCGGGCAACGGAAGTGCCTTCCGCTGGACGCTCACCGACATTAGCGGAAAAGTCCTGCAGACAGGCGAGGCCATCGGCGAGACCACCGTGGACACCCGCTCCTGCGCCCCCGGCCTCTATCTGCTCCAAGTCAACGCGAACGGGAAAACCGGAGTCTCAAAAGTCGTAATACGCTGATGATTCCGAAAATCTGGCTGGCTCCGCTACACGGAATCACCTCCCGCACTTTCAGAAACACCCTATGCCGTCACCTTGGCGGCATAGATTTTTTTATGTCCCCGTTTCTGCCCGCGCAAACCCGAGGAAAGCTCAACAGGAAAGTGTGGCAAGATATTTTCCCGGAGCTCAACACCGCCGCTCCCCTCATCCCACAACTCATGGGGAACCGTCCGGAGCAGTTCGTGGACACCCTGACCATGCTTAACGAACAATTCGGCTACGAAAGGTTCAACATCAACATCGGCTGTCCCTCCTCGCCAGTGGTGCGCCACACACGCGGCTGCGGACTGATGCCTCATCCCGACATCGTGGAGGAGATGGTCAGTGCCATCACCTCGAAAACACCCTATCGGCTGTCGCTGAAAATGCGACTCGGACTGCACACCCCCGACGAGGGGCGGGAGCTCCTGCAACGGTTCAACGGCTATCCGCTGGATTTTCTCGTCATCCATCCGCGATTAGGCGACGAACAGTACACCGGCACACCGCATTTGGAACTTTTCGAGGAATTCTGCCAGCTGACAAAACACAATATCCTCTACAGCGGCGATATTTTCACCGTCGAGGACTTCCGGAAACTCTCGGAAAGATTTCCTTCCGTTTCAGCCTGGATGTTGGGGCGCGGGCTGCTCTTCAACCCTTTTCTGGCAGAGGAAATCAAGGGGATGGACTCCGGCGACAAGGCCGCGCGTTTTTGGGCGTTTCACCAAGATCTTGTTGAATCCCTGTTGCCCATCCGCGGCGAATCCGGCACGCTCGCCAACCTCAAGGAGCTGTGGCATTACTTTTCGGCATTCACGCACACCTCCGACGAGGATCTGCAAAAATTGCTGCGAATCAACGATTTGCAGGCGTTTTGCGGAGAGATTGAGCGATATATCTGATTCTTTGTTGTAGAAACCTGTTAAAAAACAATTGGGGTTGCCCGTTATAAAGAGGATTAACGGACAACCCCAATTCTTAATTCTTAATTCTTAATTCTTAATTATCCACTACTTCACCAACGTCACCGTTCCGGTGTATTCCTTGTCGTCGCCGTTGAGGTCAACCAGGCGGATGAGATAGACATACACGCCCTCGGGACAGATCTGCCCGTACTTGTTGCGGCCGTCCCAATAGTCGTAAGGATTGTGCGTGGAGAAGATCAACACGCCGCTGCGGTCGAAAATTTGCATGAAATAGTTGTCGGGATCGACACCCTCGCCTTTCGGCGCAAACGTCTCGTTCACCCCGTCGCCATCAGGCGTGAACGCGTTGGGAATGTAGAAGAAATAGGGAACTTCCACCGACACCCGGGTCTTGATGGAATCCACACAACCCACGGAATCCTTGGCCGTGAGGGTGATGGTATAGTAACCGGCGTGCGTGTAGTCGTGCGTCACCTCATCCACATTCTCCACCACATTGACGTTGGAGAAGACGTCGCCGAAATCCCAGATCAGATGATAGCCGCCCGGCATGAGACTGGTGCACGTCACCGTACCGATGCTGTTTTCCACATAGATTTCCGTCGGGTTCGCGATGAACGACGGAATCGGTAACGGATTCACGACCACAGTGAACATGTCAGTGACTTCGCAGTCGCCCTCCATGGTGGCCGTAACCGTATAGTCGGTGGTGATTTGCGGGGACACTGTTATCGAGGAGGTCGTTTGGCCGCTGCTCCAGTGGAACGCATTGGAGGTGGGATGCGTGGCCGTCAACGTGGCACTCCTGCCCAAACAGATCGCACTGTCGCCTGTGATGGTCGGCAGTTCCAAATCAGTGACGAAGACCTTCACGGAGTCTGTCTTGGTACATTCGTTGTCGAAAGTGACCGTCACATAATAGGTGGTCGTTTCCGTCGGGGTGACCGTACTGGTGGCCGTGGTGTCACCGCTGCTCCACACATAGTGTTCCGGCTGAATCTGCGGGTAGTTCGTGAACTGACAAGAGAGGATAGCCTCATCGTTCGGACAAATATTGTTGGTGCCGGTGTTGCTCTTCGCCTCAACATCAGGGATACGTACCCGGACTTGGATGGTGTCGCGAAGCGTGAAAAGGTCGCCGACAGCGTTATGATACGTATATTCAACAATATAGTTGGTAGTCCCCGACGGGCTCACCGCAATCAGCGTGTTTTTAGCATGCGCATCGTGGCTGATGATATTGGCCGGCGACACCGAATTGACATACCACGTGATCTCTGCGTTTTCATCATACGGGGTGATCGGCGTGAAGCGCCAGGCTTCGTTGTCTGCATTCCAACTGGACATGCCGCGGCCGGGAGCCAACAATATCTGCGACGAGGTGCTGTTGTGCAACCCGATGATACCCTCGCCACTTGAATTGGTCGTGGCACAACACTTACGATGCTTGACATATACATCTATAATGTTTGTACCTTCATAAAGGACCATCTGGTAGGTGTTGTAATTCTGGTATTGGCTGCCCGTACTGTTGCTGGTCAACCCGTAAAGGCCCACGTTCAGGTAATTGAACACGAACGCACGGCAAGGGTACGAACCGAGCACGCCCACGCGCACATTACCCATTCCAAGACCGTCATTCTTGTTTGTGTAATAACGGCAGTCGATGTCCTCATAAACACCGTAAACAGTGTTCTTGTAAACATACGGAATCGAGGAATAGGGCGGAGTCGTGGCCGGTTGTTGGTATGAGTATGTACAATAACCCGATTGGGGGCTCATGGATATCAGTCCGTTGGTGCCGGGATAGACCGTTGTGTAGGGCTTGCCGAAGAACACGAACGTGAAGGGCAACTGCACACCTGACAGCCAACTGTCGTCGGAAGTGGCGCCGATGCCATTTCCTTGATTATACGCAAAGAGCATATTGTTTTCATCGTACGGAATCTGTTTCACGGTGTAGTCGTTGGTGTAGCTACCCGTAGCCGTCACCGTGGCCTTTAGCATCACCGTCGGGTTGCTGCAGTCGAAGTCGATAATGTCATAGTCCGGGGAATCTTCGTAAAAGCCCGTCGGAGAGATGACTACGCTCGGACAAGCGCTACCGTCGGGACTCTCGAAGAGTTCCGGCACACAAGAGATGGTCGCATGCCAACCGGGTTTGCTGGCGTCACCGGAACTGCCCACATAGACGAACGACAACGTGTTGCCGCTGGAGAAGAGCACCGGCGGTTTGTTGCCTGTGGAGGCATCCAACGTGGAGGTGCAGAACTGCCCGATCAGCCGCTTGTTCGGATCAGCATACTGACCGTCGTAGATTTTCATGATGCCATTGACGGAAAATTGGGAAAAGACACATTTGATGTGCGTACCCAACGGCGAGGTGAAGTTGACAAACTCCGTCCCGCTCGAATTATAGTTGTTTGTGCCGATGTTCCCGTTCGGGCCACCGGGATCGTAAAATTCAGCCAAACAGGTGGTATTGTAGATGTAACCGTCGCCGAAATTCACGCTGGAAGGCATGGTGTCGTAGGCATAGACCTTGGCGATCCAGCCTTCTGTGAGACCCTGGAGCTCCACTCCGTCGGAATGGAACACAAAGGTCATGTTCTTGCCGGTCGCAATCACCTCTCCGGGAGAACTCACCAGATTGTACGCTCCGATCAAGGGAGCCTGGCAGTTCGCGCCGTCGAAAATCCACAACGTGTCGCCCTCTGTCATCGCAAATTCTTCGAAAAGTGCATAGAGAACACAGTTCGACATGTTCACGCGGAGGGTCATCGTGTCGCGCAAATTCGTGGCGAAATAGCCGTTCGGGTCCGCATTGGCACCCGGATTTCCGGGGATTCCGCCTGGGTCGTAAAATTCACGAACAAAGTCGTCAATGTCTCCCACCAACGGTTGCGAACCCATGATAATATTCTGGCTCACAACGGTTTGACAGAAAACCGACAACAACAAAACCAGCACCGCGGCAATATAGTTTCTCTTCATTTTTTTGAGTTTTGTAACCTATAACGAAATTTCTCTCAATTTGTGGCAAAAAAATTTCAACCGTCAACAAAGGTGCAAAATTACAAAAATTTTCTGAATGCGATTTTATTTCAAAAAAAGTGTATTTTTGCAGCCGAAAAACAAACGGGGTGTGGCGCAGTTGGTAGCGCGCTACGTTCGGGACGTAGAGGCCGGAAGTTCGAGTCTTCTCACCCCGACACCAAACGAAAAAAGCACGGGTTCCCGTGCTTTTTTTTGTCTAACCCTCAATAACCCATAACCACTAACCACTAACCGTTAAAAATTGTATCTTTGCGCCCTAATATAAATATAGTATGAAAAATCTGATTCACACCGTCCTCATTGCCGCCGTCACGCTGACCCTCGCCGCGTGCACGCACACGGAGACCAGCTACTATCCCGACGGCCGCATGCAATCCATCATCCAGTACAAAGGGAAAAAGGAGCACGGCAAGACCGTCTATTTCTACCGCAACCCCAACACCGTGGAAATGGAGGTGGAAATGCGCAACGGCAAACGCAACGGAGAATTCCGACGCTATTTCGAGAACGGACTTCTGGATACTTACTGCGTCTATGCGGACGACTCCATCGAAGGCGTGGAGGTGATGTACACCGCCAACGGCTGCAAAAGCCAAGAGAACACCTACGTCCACGGACGCAAGAACGGCCCCCACCGTGCCTACCACCTCGACGGCAGCCTCAAGATCGAGGGCGGCTTCAAGGACGACCTGTTCGACGGGAAATGGAACTACTACGACGAACGCGGCGTGCCGGTGGGCGAAGGCGAATTCCACAGCGGCAGCGGCGAGGTCACCTTCTACGACCAGAACGGGCACCCGATGCGCACCACCCACTACGAAAACAACCTCAAGAACGGCCCCGAGACCTACTTCACCCCTTCCGGCGAAGTGTTCCGCACCATCGTCTTCAAAGACGACCGCATCGTCAGCCAAGAAACCGACTCCACCCTGCTGAAATAATCCATGAGACAACTGTCCGCCATCCTTCTGTTCCTACTCCTGTGCGTCGGCGCGACCCTCGGGCAAGGCAACCGCAAGATCCTCTATCGGGCGGACATGGGCTACTATGACGAAAACACGCTGCCCGGCGCGCAACGGCTCATCGGGAACGTGAAATTCGCCCAGGACAACGTGGTGGGCTACTGCGACAGCGCCTACCTCTACGAAGCCGACAACTTCATCATCACCTTCGGCAACCCCGTGCGCTTCGTCATCAGCGACTCCATCAAGCTCTTCGGCATGCGAGCCACCTACGACGGCGAAATCCGGCAGGCCTCCATCGCCGAAAACGTTCGCTTAGTGAAGGGCAAGTCGTACCTCCTCTCCGACAGCCTTTTCTACGACCTAAACACCGACTGCGGATACTACACCACCGGCGGCCGCATCTTCAACGGCGAAGACACGCTCACCAGTCGCATCGGCAAATATTACACCAACACCGACGACGCCTATCTGCACGGGGACGTCCTCCTGCGCAGCAGCCGATATAAAATGGACTGCGACTCCCTGCGCTACAACGCCGGTTCCAAAATCGCATACTTCATCTCCCCCACTCACCTCGTCAATGAGGAAAACGTCATCTACACCGACCGCGGACTCTACAACACCAACACCGACATCTCCATTCTCCACGGCAACGTGCGACTTTTAGGCGAAAAACAGCAACTTTTCGCCGACAGCCTCTACTACGATCAAAACCTCAGATTCGGAAAAGCCTGGTACAACGCCACTTACATCGACTCCTCCAACCATGTCATCCTCAAAGGCAACTACATCGAACACCACGAGAAAGGCGGCACCTCCATCGCCACCGACAGCAACCTGCTCATCTATATCGACGACAACCAGGACACCCTCTTCCTGCATTGCGACACGCTGAAGGTCGATTTCGACACCGCCTCCAACATCACCTTGGTGCGTGCCTACTTCCACACAAAATTTTTACACAAAGACATTCAAGGAGCCTGTGACTCAATGATTTACAATGTAGAAGACTCGTTGCTGATGATGTATTACAACCCCGTCTTTTGGTCCGACAACTACCAGCTTTCCGGCGACACCGTGCGCTTTTGCATCCTTGACTCCGTGAACAGCACTATCGAGCTATGCCATGCCGGATTCATTGTCGGGGGACTCTTCCAAAACACGGAATTCAACCAAATCAAAGGATTGAATATCAAAGGATTCCTGAAAAACACGTATCTCAACAAAGTGGATATCACAGGTAACGCGGAGTGCGTCTATTACATCCAAGAGGAGGACAGTTCGCTGGTCGGGGTGAACACTTCCATCACCAGCGAAATGCGCATCTATCTGGACAGCAACCATATACAACAAATCCGCTACTTCGACACGCCCACCGGCAAAGTGCATCCCGACGAGAAACTGACAGAAAAGGACCGCAAGCTGCAGGGATTCCGCTGGTTGCACGAATACCGTCCCTTCAAGCCCGAAGACTTGTTCGTCATGCCCGTGCCCCGTGAAACCGCCGAAAGTTCCCAAAAATAAAAATTCCAAGTCAAAATGAAAAAAATACTGTTTTTTTTCGTAATGTTTGGACTCGGTATCGCATCGTTCGCCCAAACCGACTCCCCCACCGTCGCCCCTGACCGCCCCGGCATGGCCACCGGTCCTGACATCACCCCTTTTCTGAAAGTGCAATGGGAGACCGGATTTGAAAACACCTGGGACGGTAATCCCGCATTCCTGCTTTCGCACTCCACATTCTAAATTCATTAGCATAGACAGCCTTAAACACAAAAAAATGCGGAAACCCCAAAGATTTCCGCATTTTTTCATTTTCCGAAAGTTTCCGCAACAACTATTCAGGTTTGTAGAACGGCATCTTCACGGTGACGGCCTTCAGCAGACGGTTTCTCACCTTGATGAAAATCTCCGTGCCAGCCTTCGCAAACTCTTTCTTGATGAGCGCGGTGCCGATACCCTTGTTCACGGACGGTCCGAACGTGCCGGAACGCACTTCGCCGATGACATTGCCCTCAGCGTCGCACACCTCGTAGCCGTTTCTCGGAATACCGCGGTCGATCAGCTCGAAACCGGCGATTCTGCGGGTCACGCCGTTGGCCTTCAGATCTTCCATGAACTTGCGATCGATGAAGTCCTTGCCATCCACGAATTTCGTGATCCAGCCCAAACCAGCCTCGATCGGGGAAATCGTGTCGTCAATCTCGTGACCATACAGGCAGAAGCCCATCTCCAAACGCAGCGTGTCGCGGGCACCCAAGCCGATAGGTTTAATGTCGAACTCGGCACCGGCCTCGAACACGGCGTCCCAAATCTTCATGGCCACCTCGTTCGGGAAATAAATCTCGCATCCGCCGCTGCCCGTGTAACCGGTCGTGGAGAAGAGGATGTTGTCAATGCCGGCGAAAGTGATGATCTGGTTGGTATAGTACTCCATATCGACCACATTCGCATCCGTCAGTTTCTGCATGGCCTTGAGCGCGAGAGGACCCTGGACGGCCAGCTGGGAGATGCCATCGGAGATGTTCTCGATTTCGGCGCCGAAAGCCTTGTTCTGCTCGACCACCCATGCCCAGTCCTTGTCGATGTTGGCGGCGTTCACCACCAGCAGGTAATCCTCATCGTGGAGGTTATAGACCAGCAGGTCATCCACGATGCCGCCCTTGCCGTTCGGGAAGCAGCTGTACTGCACTTTGCCCGGGAACAGCGCGGCCACGTCGTTCGTGGTGATGCGCTGCAGCAAAGCCAAAGCCTTGGGGCCTTTCACGGTGAACTCACCCATGTGGGACACGTCGAACACGCCCACCTTGTTGCGCACCTGCAGGTGCTCGTTGGTGATGCTGTCGTACTGAATCGGCATGTAAAAGCCGGCAAACTCTTCCATTTTGGCGCCCAACGCCTCATGTTTCGCTCTGTAAACGGTTTCTTTCATATTGGTTTTATTTATTGTTTGTGACTAAATTTCAACCTGCAAAGATACATTTTTTTGTGATTTGGCAATAGAGCCGAGAGAATAGGGCCAAGACAGTAGGGCCGAGGGAACAGGGAATAGTCGTGGTTGCTAAGTCTAAGTTTAAGTCTAAGTTTAAGTCTATGTTTAAGTTTAAGTCTATGTTTAAGTTTAAGTCTATGTTTAAGTCTAAGTCTATGTCTATGTCTATGTTATCAAGTAACAATCCCTCGCCAGCGCACCAACCAACACTAACAGCCAACAGCCAACTTCACGTAGTGTATCGTCTTCCCCTCCGCCAGCCACATCTTCTCGTAGAACGTCTGTACCTCCGTGAGTAAAGGATCGACACCGCCGGCGTAAACGTCAGGGATGTTTTCCACAAGTTCCCAACGCTGTTCCGCGGCCGTTTCCAAGAGATATTCGTAAAGAAAGTCGCTGTCGGACTTCAGATGCAAAACGCCGCCATTCTCGGGCCAGATTTTACGGTAATAGTCGTTGACGAAGTGCGGCCCCACCAAGCGTTTCCGCTCTTTCTTGATCTGCGGATCCGGGAAGGTCACCCAGATTTCGTCCACCTCCCCCGGCGCGAAATAGTGCTCGATGTGGTCGATAGTGATGCGCAGGAAAGCCACGTTCTCCAATCCCTGCTCTATCGCGTCCTTGCAGCCGCGCCACAGCCGCGCCCCTTTCCGGTCGATGCCAATGTAGTTGCGCTCCGGGAACCGCTTCGCCATCGCGACGGTATATTCCCCCTTTCCGCAACCCAATTCCAACACGATGGGCCTGTCGTTATGGAAGTAATCCTCCCGCCAGCGCCCCCGCAAGGGAAACGCCTCCCCTATCCTGTCGTATTCCGTGTGCTGGAACAGATTTCCAAATGTCGCGTTCTCCGCGAACCTCGCTAATTTATGTTTTGACATTATATTGGTTATTGGTTATGGTTATTGATGGTTATGGTTATTGATGGTTATAGTTAAAAGGGGATAGTAATACTGGGTGCTAAAACCGATCAGAGGTCTCAACTGCTAACTACTAACTACTAACTACTAACTGATAATACGTTCCCTTCGTTGCCATCAGCGCTTCATGCGTGCCCTGCTCTACAATCCGGCCGCCGTCGAGAACACAGATGCAGTCGGCGTGCTGGATGGTGGACAGTCGGTGGGCGATCATCACTACCGTATGCTGTTTCGACAACGCCTCCACGGACTGGCGCACCAGCGTTTCCGACTCGGTGTCCATCGCGGAGGTGGCCTCGTCGAGCACCAACACCTGCGCCTTCCGCAGAACCGCCCGCGCAATGCTTACCCGCTGCCGCTGTCCTCCCGACAACGCCACGCCCCGATCTCCGACGACATGGTCAAAACCATCGGGCAGCGACATGATGAAATCGTAGATGTTGGCGGCCTTTGCTGCCTCCTCAACCTCCGTCCTCGACGCAGGGAATCCTAACGTGATATTGTGATAAATGGTGTCGTGGAAGAGCATTACGTCCTGCGAGACAAGCGCGAAAAGCGAACGGTAGTCTGCCGTTTTGTAACGACGGACATTCACACCGTCTAAGGTGATCTCCCCGCTCGTGGGCTCATAGAACCGCATCAGCAGGTCGGCCATGGTCGTCTTTCCCGCACCCGAAGCACCCACAAACGCCACCGTCGCACCCTTCGGAATCGTCAAATCAATATGCTGCAACACTTCGGCATCGGAATAGGCAAACGAAACATCCCGGAATTCGATAGCATCACGGAAACCACGAACAGACTCGGCGTCCGAGGCATCCTCAACGGTATCCTCCACCTCCAGGAAATCGTAAATCCGGTCCAAAGCCGCCTCGCCGCGTTTGTAGTCGGCAAAAGCGGATGAAATGTTGGAGACGGGCGTGATAATCTGCGTGAAAAGGGCAATATAGGTGATAAACAGTTCCGCCGTCAAACCCGACCGCTGCGACAACACCAGCGTGCCACCGATCACCAGCACCACCATCACCGAGGCCACCCCGAGGAACTCACTCAGCGGGCTGGCCAAATAGCTCTGGCGATACACTTTTTTCTGGTTCTCATGAAACTGGCGATTAAGGCCGGCAAACTTCTCGTACGCCTTCCCCTGCGCATTGAAGCCGTAGATGACACGGAGCCCCGCAAGTGTCTCCTCCACATGGGCGAGGAGAACCCCAAGGCGCTGGCGGTAGGTTTTGGAAGAACGTTTAAGAAGATGCGAAAGGAAACCGATAAGCAGAAACGCAACAGGCATCAACAACACCGCCCACAACGAGAGCTGGTAGTCGATATAAAAGAGAAACGCAAGGTAACAAAGCAGAGCAATCGGATCAGTCAAAAACTTCTGGATGGAGGCCAGCACGGTGTATTCCACCTCCTGGGTGTCGTTCACGGCGCGGGTCACCGCATCGCCACGACTTTCCTTCGTGAAATAGCCCAACGGCAAAGAGATCATCTTGTCGTAAAGCCGGTTCCGGAGCGTATAAAGGAAATCGCTGCGCACATGCGCCATTACCCACTGCGAAGCGTAGTACGAGAGGTTGCGAAGCAAGAAGAGCATCGCCGCACCCAAGATAATCGCCACCACAGACAGGCGAGCATTGTCAAGCGGCACCACCTTGGAAATCAACGACACCATGAATGCAGAAAGCGTGCTCAGCCCATCCAACGATCCTCTGAAGAGCAACTTCACAAACGGCTCGATCATCAAGAACGTGAAAATCGTGAGTAGCACATACACCGCATTCAGCAGGAACACTCCCGCCAAACGTCCGGCATACCGTCGCACAAACCGCATCAAAAAACCTTTTCGCATCAATCCTCCTTACAACTAATCCTAATTAACTTTTTTCTGAAACAAAATGTCGAATGACTCAAAAGACAATGAAAAAAAAAGGAGTTGCACGCGATGTGCGCACAACTCCTTTGGTTTATTTACGTGTCAGACTATCGAGCTAAGACGGTAACAATAACCTTCTTGGTGACGATTGCATCGTTCGTGCGGACAGTCAGGATGTAAGAGCCGACGGACAAGCTGTTGACGTCAAATTCGAAGTAGTAGTTATCGTTGTCGATGAACGTCTTACCGTTGTAAACTTGCTTACCGCTCAGGCTGGTCAGCGTCACATTAGCCTCACCGGCCATGTTGTGGACGCGAGCCTTAAGAGTGGTGGTGACTGCAGGAGCCGGGTTCGGCCAGACTTCCATGTCAGGAGAAACTTGCGTCTCGTCAACCACCAAGCCAGGAGTGACTTCAGGTAACACATCGCTGGAGGTGACAGGAGAGTAGTTCGGGCCAGTAACATGAATCGTGACAGAGTCCATAGCGAGCAGTTGGATATTAGCACCACTATTCAACGCATTGTGACCACCCATCGGGATCAACTCGGAGATAGGAGCACCTGTCGGTGAGTAGTAGTAGTTCAGCTGTTGATAGTGAGACGTAGATTTGAGTCTGTAGACAATCTTGTACTCACCAGCTTGTCTGAACGGAACGATCGTCTTGGTAACCTGTCTCGGAGCGAGGAAGCTCAACCACAGGTCGTCGAAGATATCGTGACCAGTACCGAGACCCAAGTTGGTGTTCGGGAAGTGGTTACCAGCCGTAGCGACATCAGGATTAGCGACCGCATAGTTGTACAGAGAAGTGTTAACTCTGTGGTTACCGTCGGTAGCATACCAGTCGAACGTGTTGGTAGTCACATATTGCTGAGCATCGCCAACCGTCGGAGTAGTGGTGACCGTAGCCAGATATTCACCGATAGTTGCATTGGAGATCAGCTCACCATTGAAGTAGATGTCATACTCAACGAAGACGAGAGAGTCGGGAGCGAAGCAGTCAACACCAACCTGCCAAGTGTACTGGAGACCAATGTTGTCATTGTCATCATCACCAGTGGTGGCGGTGAACTCATGCGTTTCGTTGCCATCCATGTCGCGGAAGATGAACTCCGGATTCGTCGTAACTTTCACAACAGCGTTGGTGGTGGTTGAACCAACACAACCGTTGACGTCAGTGACAGTCACAGAGTATTCAGGGAATACCTGTCCGAGCGGAGTGCCGGCCGGAACCGTAACCTTAGCGACATAGATGTTGGAAGCGCCGTCTTGAACTGAAACGCCATCCTCGAAGAACTCGTAATTGGTGATTCCAGTCGTAGGACCAGCAGTGACATTGAAGTCAACACCGCTACAAACCTTATTAGGAGCATCGATGGTAGGAACCGGCAGCGGGTTGATCGTGATCACCACAGAATCCTTCACAATACCGCAAGCCTCGCCATTGTCGTCCAACGTAACGACGAGCATCTTGCCGTTGTAAGCGTCGGTGTAAACCGTGGTGTTATCGACCACAACACCATCGACAGTATAAACGGTGTCGTACTTGTCTTGGTTACCATGATAAGTAACCGAGCTGATAGCGGAAGCAGGATCAATCGTGGAACCGGAGCAAACAGCAGCGACATTCGTGAGCGTAAGCTCAGGCTTCTGGTTGACAATCAAATTGGTGGCAGTAGTCGTGATGACATCACCGCAAGAAGTCGTCCATGCATATCTAACTTGAGGACCCGGGACATTGATCACCGTAGAAGTGGTGGCATTAGTCCAAGTGCTGCCATCCAGCACCTGCCAAGTCTCGCTGGTGACCGTAGCAGTACCCGTCCAGCTAGGAGCGGTCTTGATGAATGCACTCAATTGATCGCCGTCACAAGCAGGCTTAAGAGTAGGACCAACGAAGGTGTTCGTCAGAACATTGATGTTGATCTTAGCGGAATCCTTACCACAAGTATTCTCAGCAACGAACCAGAGTTCATTGTAAGAAGCGATGTCATTGAAGGTGGCAGTGGTGATGTCGATGACGGTGCGAACACCAGTCTTCTTAGCCACAAAGTAGGAAACATTATCAGTACCACCGTTGATGTTGTGGAAGTTCACCGTAGCCACAGTAGGCGTGATGACCGTGTTGATAACAGCGTTCGGGCACATGGTAACAGTAGAGAGGCTGACCTCGGGCTTATCATTCACGAGAACCGTGAAGAAAGAGGTGTCAGAACCACAGCCATTGGTAGCATAGTAAGCGGCATTCACAACATGGTCGCGAGCAGCATCCTTGATGGCAGCAACCGTGCTGGCAGCGTAGGTGCCGGAAGTGCCCTTCAGCAACCAACCTTGAGCGCTGATAGTACCACCCTTGGCGTTAACCGTAGGAGTAGGCAGCGTGAAGGCAGAAGCGCAAACGTCGATGTTGGAGATCGGATCAACAGCAGGAATGCTGTCAACCTTCAAGGTCACCACATTAGAGATAATCTGGTTGTAACATTTGTTCTTGGCATCAACATAGACCTTCTCGCCATCCATCGATCTGTCAGTGAACGTGTAAGGCAGAGCGATAACAGGATCCGAAGCAGGAGCAGGATCAGTGCCAATCATGTGTTTCAACGTAATAGAAGTGTAGTTGGCAGGAACGATACCGGAGAAGTCAGCAAGCTTCATCTCATCACCCACACAGTAAGTGTTGCTGTTGGCGAGATCGGTGATCATAGCGGTATCCACAACCAAGAGGCTGTCAACTGTCACAGTAGCGCAGCAAGGCGTGCTGTTGTTCACAACTTGCAGCGTGATGTGCTTGTTGTTGTAAGCCCAAGGCAGTTTCACAGCCGGGAAGGTGACATCCTGGTTGAGACCATTAACCGTGGTAGTTGCCAGCGGAGTGGTGTTACCCTCGATGAACAACTTAGCAGTAGCAGGAGTTCCGAAGGTGGAGATGTTAGCCGTGAAGGCGTACATATCACCAGCGCAGTGACCGTTACCGGCAACGAATGCATTGACAGCGGGTTCTTTGTAAACCGTGAGGTTCAACGTAGCCGTGTCGGCACCGCAACCATTCGAAACAACTCTCTTGATGTCGTGAGTCGTCACATAGTCGTAGGTCAGAGCAGTGGTGGAAGGAACTTCAGCGTAAGCAGAAGTACCGCCGACAGCAACAGTCTGGTTGCTCTTGTAGAAAGCGAGCCACTTAGTATTAGCAATACCATAGCCGTAGCAAGCAAATCTCGGATCAGCGTTATTATACTTCATATAACGAGCCGGAAGATCCTCATTGTTAATTAAGAAGTGGGTAAGACCAGCGGAAGTTTCAGCTGTAACGTTCCACCTAGCTTGATCACCTGCACTCGAAGTGGTGAAGCTGAACTTGTTGCCAGAATTAACAGCAAGGTAACGACCATCATCACCCTTGAAGGAATAAGTGTTGTCAGAATTCTTCTCCACAATCCAAATCATATTGTCAGCAGGATTGGTAGTCACAACATCAGCCTGAGCTAAAGCGTAGCTTGCATCAGACGTAGAAGAGACAGGTGCATTCACCATAGCCTTGGTACCAGCCTGGTTCGTGATGACATAACGGCCAGGAGTGAGTTCAGACAGGCTCGAAATTCTGGTGAAGGTCTCATCACCAGCCGCCGGTGTGGTGGCAGCAATCCACTTAGAATCACCAGGAGTCTCAACATCGTTCCATTCCACAGTGTAGCCTTCGAAGTCAGCGAGAGTCTTGTTCTCGAACTCGCAGAACGGAGCAACCGTAGGCTCACCCGTGATCTCAGGAGCGGCAATCAACGTGATGTTGTAAGTCACGATGCTGTCACAACCCTTCAGCACGCTGGTGTAGGTTCTAACCTCAGTGGTGTTGTAAGGATAAGTAGCAGAAGCGGGTTTCGTGATGTTCGTAGTAGTGCCGTCAGGATTATTGATCGTGCAAGTGCCGTCACAAGCGAGAACCGGAACCGTCACACGGTCGATACGCTTGATAACGATAGGCAGAGAAGCGATGTTGGAAACACAGCCTTGATCGCTGGTGGACCAGACACAGAAGGTGTTCGTATCAGCCATCGTGGTACCAATGGTGTCAATCTGATAACGTTGGCCAACATAACCGAGCGTCCAGTTCGTATCGACAAGCGTCTTGCCATTGACAGCGTAAGCCTGGATATGGATCGAGTCGTTCTCACAGAAATCAAGAGCCTCTTCAAGATCTTGCTGGGTATAATTCGTACCATTAACCACAAAGCCTATGACCGGCTTGGAATTGACAATCACGCGTACAGTGGTGTCATAGCTACAGCCCGTCAGCTCATTGTGGACGGTGAGGACATACAAACAACCCGCAGGCATGACGTGATCAACAATGACGTCAATCATGTTCGTGTTGGAGTAGCTCGGGTCGGAGCAAGGAGCATTCCATTCGTAGGTGAATGTGCCAGCGCACTCGCTGCCATCCTCATAGTAAGCATTTGCAATGAGTTGTCTGGGCTCGTCACCGATACAATAGGTGAACGGAGCGTTATTGCCGTCATTGTCAACAATCGTGATCGTAGGAACACAGTCACTGTAAGAGATAGAAGCGGTACCTTCAGTCTCACACAGAGCAACGGTATCTTTCACGTAAATGTTATAGATCTTATTTGCAAGACCCGTGAAGACATTGCTGGACTGCCAGTTGATATTATCCAAACTGTAATTCAAAACAGCATCAGGATTCGTACTGTGGGCAAAAATCGTCAGAGTACCGTCACCATCAACCGTGCTACAGTAAGTAGTAGGTGTGGTCGGAATGCTGTCGATAACAACTTGATAGAGGCTGTCCTCAACGGTGATGTAACCCTCGACCTGACAACCAGTGACGGTGTCCTTAGCCACAACGTGGTAACGCTTAGCAGCGAGCCAGTACTTGGTGTTGGTCAACGGGAGCTCGTAAGGAACATCCATGTTGACATCGGCGGCGTCATAGAAGTAGTACATGAAGAAGTGAGCGCCAGGAACAGTCTCCGTGGTCGGGATCACAACCGTGACAGTACCGTCGCCGGGTTTCTCGAAGGTAGGAGCACACATGTGGTTCGGCGTGGAGTCGAGCTGCATAGCGGGCAGCTGGTACTGCTCAACTTCGATGGTACCGGTCTTCGTACAACCGTATTGGGTCGTAGCCGTGTAGGTGTAAACACCGCTGGCCACATTGTTGAAGGTGACTTGGTTAGCCGTGGTGGCAGTATCCCAAACGAATGTACCCTTTTCAATCTTGTAAGAAGCGATATGAGCATTGCCATAATTCGTAGCATTCATCGCAGAAGCGTTGGTGGTCTTCAACGTGATGGTGCCCAGGTCTTTCACACAAGAAGGATTCATAGTGGAGGTAGCGGTAATAACAGGATTGATGGTAGATTGTTGAACATCAACTTGCTTGGTTGCACGACAATAATTGTTGCCAATAGCCTCAATCACATAGGTGCCTTGATACAGCGAGTTCCAGGTATGAGTCAAAGATCTCGGGGCAATCGTATCGTAGGAGAAGTAACCGTGTTTCTCAAGCAATGAGAACAGACGGAAGTTAGAATAGTTGCTCACGGCAATAGAACCATCAGCGGTATCGACAGAGCAGTAATGGTTGGGAGTGATGGTAGTATTGATAGTCGGAGTGGTGGTGTTAGAACCAACCGTGACTTGCTTGGCGCTGAGAGTGGTACAACCGTTAGCAGGATTGTAAGCAACGATATAATAAGTAGCAGGAGCAAGGTTCTTGATGGGGTTGTTAGTAGAATTGAGCGTAACACCGTCAAGAAGCGTGTCATTAGCGGACGTGTAAACCGTGTACAGCCAGTTAGCATTTGAGGTTATGTTGATTTGACCGTTAAAGACATTATCGGGGTTATTATTGTAAGAAGGATTGTTAGCACAATTCGAGTTTGCAGTGATATTGTAGGTCGGATCAGGTCTCGGAGCAGCATCCAACAAATCAACGGAAACGGAGCTCTTACAATGCGTGGAGGTCTGAGTGGCCTCAATGTAGTAAGTACCAACCGGCAGGTTGTTGTAGGAAGTACTCGTGCCGACGAGCGTCATAGCACCAGTGGTAGCGTCAACGCTGTAAACTTCGTAGGTGAAACCAGGAAGAGCGTTGATGGTCAGCTGACCATTGTCATTGGTACAAACCGTAACGTCAACCTTCGTGAAGGTAGGAGCGTTCGGAGCCTGGCTGGCGTTTTCAATGTAAACCTGATAGCTGCGCTCGCAGTCGTGGTCAGTGTAAACCGTGAGGGTGTACCAACCGGGTCTCAAGGAGTCGAACGCGATGGTGTTCCACTCAGTGGGCTGGTGGTCAGGGTTATCGGAAATCTTGAAGAAGTGGAAGAAGGAGAAGTCGTTGTGCTGCAGGTCGTAAGCATAACCCGTAGGAGCAACGTCAACGATCAAAGCACCGTTGAAACGCTCACACAGAGTGTTCGGGTATTTGCGGAGAACCGGGTCAGCGCCCTGGAAGTAAACGGTCAGGTCAGCAGTAGCGGAAGCGGTACAACCGAGAGCATCCTCGACATCAACCTGATAGGTGTAAGTACCGGGCTCCATAGCACCGATAGCGGTGTAGGTAGCATTCGTACCGAGAACGGTGGTGTTATTGTCGCGAGTCCATTCGTAATCAACAGAACCAACAGCATTTTCAACAGCGGTCGTGAAGACAACGCCGGTGTTCTCAATGTACTCCTGACACTCAGCAGCAGTAGCCGGGTCAATGGAAACGGTGAGGACATCCGTGGGCTTGACAGCATTCACATTGAGGGTAGCAGTCTCACCACAAGGATTCTTAATCGTGATCGTGACAACCTTGACAGCTTCGGTGAACTCAGTGCCAGCGGCAGGAACCTGAGTGTACCAGTCAGTACGCTCAATCGTGCCGTAAGCATCGGAATACTTCAGCTGAGAGAAGGTGTAGCAGTCATCCGTAACGAGGTTAGCATCGATAAGATCATGGAAATCCGGAACTTTGAACACACAACCCGGCATCTTCTCAACGATGGTGTCAGGAATAGTATTGATGAATTGCGGACCAAAAGATTTCGCTTCGATGGTGTCGGTCAAAGTACCCACACAACCGCGGTCATCCGTAACAGTAACGGTCGGATAGTACATGGTGTCACACCATTCAGGAACGATGGTGACCCAAGTACGAGCGCTGTCAGACATAGTGTTGACACTCTCGCCAGTCCAGACGAAAGCATGAGGATCAACGGTCTGACCAGGAACTGCGTCAATGACTTCAGCTCTGATGGTGAGGTTACCATAGGTCGGGCAGTAAGGCTCGGTCTGGCCATTCAACACAATGTGGTTGATGACAAGCTGCGGCAGAGGACGAACGTTGATGACAACGGGTTCGGTCTCGGCATAGCAACCATTACGATCCGTAACCTTCATGATGAAGGTGTAGTCACCGGTACCCGGGAAGAGAATCTCGGTCGTGGTGTCGTTAACAGCGGTGAAGGTGACTTCTCTGCCGTTCACCTCGATCCACTCGTAAGTGTAAGGAACGAACGGTCCGATGAGGGTATCATCCGTAATATAATCGACATTGAAGTGCAGTTTGGCGGTGTCGCCGAAGCACTGGTTGCCGGTGCTCGTGATGGCATTCGGTTTGATAGCGATATGCTCAGGACGATCGAGGAAGATGATGTCTTGTGCGAAGACATTACCGCATCTGTCGGTGATTTGAGCCACCACAGAGAGGTGATTTTTCTTCTTGAAGATGTCAACACCGTTGATGGGGGACTCGTCAGTGTTCTCCCAGAAGAACTTGAGGGTGCTCATCAGGTAAGCGCTGTCGGTGCAGTTGTCGAAGACATGCGGAGCGACGGCGTTCACGAAGGTCATGCTGTCGGGAGAGTTGAACGTGCAGTTGCCGCCCTCGACAGGGAACAAGCGGATCAACGGGAACTCACCGGGAGCGAACACGAAGGAAGGCTTCGTGGTATCCTGGCTCACGAACACTTGCGTGAAGGTGACAGGGTTGCCGCAGTGATCCTTAACGGTGTAGGTTCTGGTAACAACCTCGTGACAGGTCGTGTCAGAGATGCTGTTCACAACGCTGCTGACATTGGCGATCGTAAGGAGATCCTTGTCGCAGTTGTCGCTGAAGATGACGCCAGCGCCAGCTTCGAGAGCAGCAACAGTGGTATAAACAGGAGCATTGGTCAGATCGAGGTGACAAGCGTAAACGTCAGTCGTGACCGTAGCTTTGTTAACAGTAGGATTGATGGTATCGTTGGAGATGTAGTTGAACACAACGGGTTCAGACTTACAACCGTTGGCATCGATAACATAGACCGTGGTCTGGTAAGCAGTACGGCAGCTGTCGGTCGGATCCGTTTGGTTGTAAGCAGTCTGGTTCGTGCTGTTGGTGGTGAAACCAGTGCCTTCAGCGAAGAACTTCATGTTGTTACGAGTGCTGGCAACCGTCTTGTTGGTCGGATTCGGATTGCTGCCATAAGCACGCATACAAGTGTTCGTTTTGTTCGTATATTTGAAGTTTCTAGCGTTGGAGGAAACGTTGGATTGGTCATCAATCGTGACAACCAGGTTCTGGGTGCCGTCATAGACGAAGGAGTTCTGCAGTTCGATTTCTTTCCAGCCGGCAGGGCCGTTGAAGCTGATAGCGCCGTCATAAACGAGCGTGCCGCCTTCAACCCATTGCTTGTTGGAATTGTTGAAAGAAGAAGTGGTGGTCGTACCCAGATAAATCTTCACGTTGTTTCTCGTGAGAGCGGTAGTAGCGGCGTACTCGAAAGCAATCTTGGTGATCTCGCCAGCACCGACTTCGGAAGCGGTGAAGATCTGTTGCGTGTAGTTGTACTTAGCCTCGTTGCTCAACGGGAAAGCAGGAGTGTTGCCAGTACCGTTACCAACCGTGTAAACCGTGTCAGCCACGAAAGGCACTCTGGTGCCATTGAGGTTAACCTCGGTCACATCACCGTTCCACTTATAAGTATAAGGATTGTCGGTTTGGTTCGGGTTGTTGTTGATCTTCACCTTCAGGGTGGCCTCGCTACCCGGACAAATCACGGTCGGAATGGGAGCCACGGCAACCAACTCGGGAGTCTGGTGCAGTCTCACCGTGTAGGTGGTGAAGTACTTGGACTCGCAGTTTCTCGTCTCATCGTAAGACACGGCATAGAAATAGACGGTCTTGTCGATGTTCGTGGCGGGGATGTAGTCGATCATGTGGATCGGGAAATCATCACCGGTGTAAACGAGATCAGTGAGATACTCAGTCTTGTTGTTGTGGAAACTGGTGCTGACGGTCTTGTACCAACGGGTGGTGTTGGCGCACTTAGGATCGTGCTGAGCCGTCACGTTGTGGATAAATGCGGAGTCGATGACTTCAAGACAGATATCCGCAGGGGCGGGAACCACCGGAGGATCCATTTCGAGGAACGTGACATAGAGGGTCACAGGATCGCCGGCACAGACAACCGTATCCAGATTCTGGGAATAGAACTGGTTGAAATTGGTGTAGGTGTTCACTTGGCGGACGACATACGTGTAAGTGCCGACAACGGTGTCGATGTCGGGCATCTCGTCGTACCAGCCGTAACCATTGGCGCCCCAATAGTACCACATGAACTTGTGGTCGGAGGCATATTCCAGATCGAGAGAATCGTATCTGATCATGCTGAGCAGTTGCTCAGGGCCGAAAGAGGAGCATTTGCAGAGGGTGTCATATTGTTTGAGCACAACGACTTCGGGAGTGTTGCGGACAAAGAAATGGAATCTGTAGATGCTGTCAGTCTGGAAGTATTTGCAATCGGTATTGTCAAAAACATATTGACCGAACACCACGTTGGTGTCGGGCATAGTGACATGGAAGTCATACTCAGGACGTCCGAAGATGTAGTGTTCGTTTTCGCAGACCTCTTTGGAGAATTCGCCGAGGTACGGGAAATCGATGGAGTCTTCAGCAAGGATTCTGCCGCAGCAGGATTGGTGACCGCCGATGAAGTCGGTGGTTTCGTTTTCGTTCCAGGTCAGGTTGTTCCACGGGGTACCGCCGACGCGTTCGCGGATGCGCATGACCAGTTTGTAGTTACCGACTTGTTTCCATTTGAGTTGGACGATGGTCCGGGTCTGCTGGAAGAAGTCGAGGTAGAAATAATCAAGATGCTCACTGTAGATGTTGACCATACCGTTGGCAGGCACAATCTGGCCGAGCTGGGTAAGCACAGCCATCGGGGTGCCTTGTTCAACCTGCATGGCGCCGGGGTAGTTGGCAGGATCGTTGCAGGGACCGTTCAAACCATGAATGGTGTCGTACAGGCTGTAGTTGCCTGCGATCTGGGTGCAGTAGCCGAACTCGTTCGGAACTTTGCCGCCCAACCATTCGATGGACTGGCACTGACCGTATTGATTCAGCTTGCTATACAATGTATAGATAGCGAAATCAACATAGTCGGACAGATTGTCATTGACAAGCTGACCGTCGCGGTAGAGCAGCCAATCGACTGACACCTTGGTTTTGGGATCGAGACCGCACGTGTTGCAGAAATGCAACTCGTACAGCTCCGTCACCTGCGGGTGGGCGTTACCGAGATACGAACCCGAGATAGTGCTGTAGTATGCACTACCCAGCGTATGGCTCAACGGTAATTTGCCCGTGTTCGGCATGTCAGCAGGAAGATTCACTATGCCGGAGATGGTGTCCGGTTGCAGGTTCTGGATCCAGAATCCGCTTGCACAGTTGCTACCACCGCTGCTTTGCGCCCGCGTGCTGAAGCTCAGAAGCCCCAGCAGAATGCTTAGAAAGCAAATTGATAATAGTTTTTTCATACTGTTTTTGTTTAATTTGTAATTTATAATATTTATTTTTCTCTATTCGATTCGTTTTTTGCCTTTATTTCAACACTATACATTACTTTACATTATACATAATTTTTAACCTGCAAAAATACATTTTTTTTTCATTGTTTATCCTTCTATCTTATTTTTTTCATTTTTTTTTGGCATATACTACAATATGCTGAAAATCAACATTATATATAATCCGGTATTCCCGAACTTATTTTTCAACATCTTTCAACACCTATCAACACAAGCCGTTTCAGCCCTGAAATCCTCCAAAATGCGACTTTTCACCCCCTCTTTTCCCGACATCCCCATACGCCACTCCAAAGGATATACTCCTCCTCCCTACCCTTTTTATACGCTTTGCTTCTAAGATTGTTACGTTTGCAAAAAAAATCGCGCCGCACTTTTCAGCCGACGCGATGTTCCTTATATATATATTGTAAGTTTAGTAGTTTAGAGTTTGGCGGTTTCAAGGAGCCAACAGCCAACAGCCAATAGCTAACAGCCAACTACTTGATGATCTTGAATTCGGTGCGGCGGTTGGCGGCGCGGCCCTCTTCGGTGTCGTTGCCGGCCACGGGCAGTCGCTTGCCGTAACCCTTGTACCTCAACCGGTCGGCGGGAATGCCTTTGCTCACCAAATAGTCATACACCGCTTTGGCGCGGTTCTCTGACAAACGGTCGTTGTACTCGTCCGTGCCCTGGTCGTCGGTGTGGCCGCCGATCTCAATGCGGATGTCGTTCTTCCGCAAGTAGTCAGCCAGTTTGTCAAGTTCCACATACGACTCGGGTTTCAGCTCCGCCCGGTCGAAATCGAAGAAGACGTTCTTCAGCGTGACAACCGTACCCACATCGGTGGGCTGCAGCAGGATATCCTTCAGATAGGGCGAAAGCTCGGAATAGGACTTCTCCACTTGGAAGTTCTCGGAGTAGAAGGGATAGTCGGGATGGGAGACGTTGAGCAGCACGTTGCTACCGGTGTGTATGCAAGCCAAATAGTTGCCGGTCTGCGCATCCGATGTGGTGGATGTCAACAGCTGTTTGGTGTTCAGGTCGATCATCTCAATGCGGGCAGCCAACGGTTCGCCCGTGAAAGCGTCCTGCACCCTGCCCTTGATGTACGTAACAGGATTCGGCCGGAGCGCATCGTCAAGCACGAAACAGTAGAGGTCCAAGCCGCCGTAACCGCCGTCCATGTCGGAAGAAATGTACGCCATCGTGCCCGAAGCATTGATGAAGATGTTGATCTCATCGGCCGGTGAGTTGAGGGGGTAACCCATGTTGACTGGCTCGCTCCAGGTGCCATCAGCTTGCAGTGTACTGTAGTAGAGGTCGTAACCGCCGAAACCCACCCTGCCGTTGGAGGCGAAGTATAGGGTGCGCCCGTCGCTGTGGATGAACGGGGCGGCGTCATCACCCGGTGTGTTGACAGCCGGGCCGAGGTTCTCGGGAATGCTGAACTCGCCCTCGGCCGTCATGGTGGTCTTCCAAATGTCCATACCGCCGAACCCGCCGGGACGGGAAGAGGCGAAATAGATCGTCATGCCGTCGGCGGCCATCGTGGGTTGGCTTTCCCACGCCTGCGAATTCACGGGCGCGCCGAAGTTACGGGGTCTCGACCACCGTTCTCCGATACGCTTGGCCCAGTACAGATCGCAGCTACCCATGCCGAAGTCGGCATCGCACATCGTGTAGAGCAGATACTTGCCGTCGGGGGAGAGGCACTGCGCTCCTTCGTTGTAGCCGGTTTTCACCGGACTGCCCAACGCCTCGCGCGGCTGCCAGATTCCGGAACCGCCCTTCCGACTCGCATAGAGGTCCTCCTCGTTGAGACAGAAGGCGCACACCGTTCCCTGGTCGCGGGGACGCTTCACCGTGAAGACGAGTTCCCCGTCGTCCGCAGTGATCGCCGCAAGGTACTCATCCCATTCGGAGTTGACGCCCGGTCCGAGGTTCATCAACTCGAACTGCCGCGGGTGCTTCATCGACTCGATGGCGAACTTGCAATTGGCGATTGTCTTCTGCGCCTCGGGATGGACATCGGAATATTGCAGTCCCTTTTGCAAGAAAAGCTGCAACGTCTTCAACGCGTACTCGTATGAACCGCACTTGGCCCCTTCATTGCCGGCGATGTAATAGAGCATCGGGTCTGGGTCGCCAATGAGGTCGATGGCGCGCTGGTAGCAACGCATGGCGGAGTCAGAGCGAAGATGAAAATTGTAGATGTCCCCCTTCATGATGTAAATGTCGGGAAAGTTGGGATCCTTGGCCTGCGCTTGATTGAGGAGATTCATCGCCTTTTCGAAATCCTGCGACTGCAAGGCCTGCTCGGCTTTGGCACACAACGCCGCCGCTTTGGAGCCCTTTTGTGCGTACATTTGGGACGGCATGAAAACCGTCAAAATATACATTAATATAATATATACTATATTTAATTTTACGTTCATCAGAATTTCGATTTACAATTTGCGATTAGTGATTTAATTCCAATTTTGCGCGATTCCAATATTCATCCATTTCCGAAAGCGTCATGTCGGTGAGAGACCGTCCATCGGCCTTGACCATTTTTTCAAGCAGCTGGAAACGCTGCATGAACTTGCGATTGGTCTTTTCGAGGGCGTCTTCCGGATGCACGTTGAGGAATCGGGAGTAGTTGATGAGGGAAAACAGCACATCGCCGAACTCTTCCTCTACACGTTCCTGACTGCCGGCTTCAACCTCAGCTTTCAGTTCCCCGAGTTCTTCCTGCACTTTGTCCCAGACCTGCTCCTTGTTGTCCCAGTCGAACCCCACCCCGCTGACTTTGTCCTGGATACGGTAAGCCTTGGTGAGGGCGGGCATCGCGGAGGGGATTCCCCCAAGCACCGACCGGTTGCCTTCGGTCTGCAGTTTGATCTTCTCCCAGTTTTCGTGCACCTCGTTGGCGGAATCCGCCTTCATCTCGCCATAGATGTGCGGATGTCTTCGGATCAATTTGTCACACAACTGATTAAGAACGTCTTTTACTTCAAATAATTGTTGCTCGGAGGCAATTTTTGAATAAAAAACGATATGCAGCATCAAGTCGCCGAGTTCTTTGCACATATCCTTGTAATCCTTCTGGAAAATGGCATCGGAGAGCTCAAAAGTCTCCTCTACCGTCAGATTTCGCAAAGAATCGAACGTCTGTTCACGATCCCAAGGGCATTTTTCGCGCAATTCATCCATGATTTCCAGCAAATGCCGGAAACCCGCGAGTGCATCAGCGTATTGATCAGTCTGTCCCATATGGAATAACTGCTAACTACTAACTACTAACTGCTAACTACTAGTACGCTCTGGCAAAAAGTACACGTTCGTGCGACGGTTTGCCGGTAAGGATGCACTTGCCCTCTTCCTTCGGATTGTTGAAGGGGATGCAACGAATGGTCGCCTTGCAGAGATCCTTGATTTTCTCTTCTGTCTCGGGCGTGCCGTCCCAGTGAGCATAGACGAAACCGGGCTTGTTGTCGAGCAAATCGACAAATTCTTCCCAAGTATCGGCCTTGTAGGTATGTTCTTCGCGGAATTTCAGGGCTTTGTTGTACAAATTCTGCTGAATTTCGTCCAGAAGGTGTTGGATGTGCTCCACCAACGTGTCGAAGGAGACGTTGTATTTCTCCATGGTGTCACGGCGGACAACCTCAGCCTCGTTGTTCTCCATGTCCTTCGGTCCGATGGCCACGCGCACAGGCACACCCTTGAGTTCATACTCGTTGAATTTCCAACCGGAACGCTTGGTGTCATCGTTGTCAAACTTGACGGAGATGCCGAGTGCCTTCAGTTGTTGCACAAGCGTATCTGCCTTAGCAGCAATTTGTTCGCGTTGTTCATCGGTCTTGTAGATGGGCACGATGACCACTTGGATGGGAGCAAGGACGGGCGGCAACACGAGTCCGTTGTCGTCGGAGTGGGTCATGATGAGTGCGCCAATGAGACGAGTGGAAACACCCCAGGAGGTAGCCCAGACGTATTCTTGTTCGTTCTTCTGGTTGAGGAACTTCACATCGAACGCCTTGGCAAAATTCTGCCCGAGGAAATGGGAGGTGCCGGCCTGCAACGCCTTGCCGTCCTGCATGAGAGCCTCGATACAGTAGGTGTCGAGGGCGCCGCCGAACCGTTCATTCGGGGATTTCACGCCCATAATGACGGGAATGGCCATGTGTTTCTCCGCAAAATCGGCATATACGTGGATCATTTTGTCGGTTTCCTCGAGTGCTTCCTCGCGGGTGGCGTGTGCGGTATGTCCCTCCTGCCACAGAAATTCGGCGGTGCGGAGGAACAGACGTGTACGCATTTCCCAACGGACGACATTCGCCCACTGGTTGCAGAGGATCGGCAGGTCACGATACGACTGGATCCAGTTTTTGTAGGTATCCCAGATGATGGTTTCGGAAGTGGGGCGCACGATCAGCTCCTCTTCCAGTTTGGCTTCGGGGTCCACGACCACTCCGCCGCCGTTGGGATCGTTCTTCAGACGGTAGTGGGTCACCACCGCGCACTCCTTGGCGAAGCCCTCCACATGGCTGGCTTCACGGCTGAAGAAGGATTTCGGAATAAAAATCGGGAAATAGGCGTTGGAATGGCCCGTATCCTTGAACATTTGGTCCAGTTGACGCTGCATTTTCTCCCAAATCGCATATCCGTAGGGCTTAATCACCATACAACCGCGCACGGAGGAGTTCTCCGCCAGGTCTGCTTTCTTCACAATGTCGTTATACCACTGCGAATAATTCTCTTCTCTTGAACAAAAATTTTTTGCCATAAACTCTTATATAATTAACTTTTTAGTACTTTTGCCGTCTATTAGAAAATTAGTGCGCAAAAATAAAAAAATAAGAGATAAGGAGGACACTATGAAGAAACAATTTTTAATCCTTGCGAGTGCCATAATCTGCTTATTAGCAGCTTGTTCCACAGCAAACTTCGCCTACTACGATGACATCTACTCATCTTCGGGCGAAAAAAAGGTCGCAACAGTGAAGACGACGCCCGCACAATCGGTCGCCAAAAACGCCACTGTCGAGGCTGATTCCATTATTTACGAGACCGATGAAAACGGCAACCTGCTCCGCACGCTGACCTACTATCCGGGCAGCACGGAACCGGTCGTCACCACGTATATGGAAGTGGTGGACGAGGCGGAGGCGGCCCCGGTCTATTCTTCGGGCGCCAGCTACAGCTACGACCCCGACGATTACTACGACTACGCCTACAGTTCCCGCATCCGCCGGTTCCATAACAATTACTACACCGGTTGGGGCTACTACGACCCCTATTTCACCAACATGTACTGGTACGATTACTATCCGTCCAGCTGGGGCTTGAGCATTTACATGGGCTACAACTGGTGGTGGCCGAGCTACTACCGTCCCTACTACTACTCACCCTGTTGGTATGACTACGGTTTCCACTACGGTTGGGGCTGGTATCCGTATCACAGCTGGGCGTATTACGACCCCTTCTACCATCATCACCATCACCACCACTACGGTTACGATCCCATCGACTACTACCACAACCATCATGACCAGAACCACACCTACTATTACGGTCACCGCAACAACATCGGACCCTCTGTGGGCAATGGCGGCGGCGGTCGCGGCGAACGTCCTGAGGGATACGGAACTAACGGTATGGCAGGCGGTTACGGCAACGGCGAAACCAACAACCATTACTCTGTGACCTCCTCGCCGGTCAGCTTCAACCAGCGTTACGAAACGCTTACGGCAGGCACCACGGGCACGGGAAGTTCCTTCAACAACAGCGGAAGTAACACTTCAGCCACTGGCAAACCGACGGTCACGGGCGCCCGCACAGACGCCGGCACTGTGAACAAACCGACAAATATCACCGCAGGACCGACCTCCACCGGAACAACCAGACCTACGGCCACCGACATCTCCACTTCCAGAACGGAAGCCACGACCAACAAGCCGGCCACAACGACAACAACCACGTCGAGACCTGTCACCAACGTCTCCTCTGCCAGAACGGAGGCCAAACCCGCAACCACGACTCGCCCGACAACCACCACGCCTGCTACAACCTCTCGCCCGGCGACCACCACACCCGCGACCACCACTCGTCCGACTACCACCACGCCCGCTACGACCACCCGTCCGACGACCACCACGACCACCAGACCTGCCACTACAACCACGACAAGACCGAGTTCCACTGTGACCCGCACCGTGGTAACGCCCTCTAGCAGCAGCACTTCCAGACCTGCCACAACAAGACCGTCATATTCCACTCCGTCAAGAAATTACAACAACCCGTCGAGCAGTGGCACCAGTCGTTCTTCTTACAATTCTCCGTCGAGCAGCAGCAGCAGACCTTCTTACAGCTCTCCGTCGAGCAGCAGCAGTAGCCGGTCTTCCTACAGCTCTCCGTCAAGCAGCAGCAGTAGCCGGTCTTCCTACAGCTCTCCGTCAAGCAGCAGCAGTAGCCGGTCTTCCTACAGCTCTCCGTCGAGCAGCAGCAGTAGCCGGTCTTCCTACAGCTCTCCGTCAAGCAGCAGCAGTAGATCTTCCTACAGCAGTTCTTCGAGCAGCAGCCGTTCCTCTTACAGTAGTTCTTCGAGCAGCAGTCACTCCTCTTACAGCGGTTCCTCGCATAGCAGTAGCAGCAGCTCCAGTTCCCACTCCGGCGGAAGACGATAAGATATTATGAATGATGAATGACGAACAATAAAAGTCACCACATCCCCTACTCCCTACTCCCTACTCACTACTCCCTACTCACTACTCCCTACTCACTAATCACTACTCCCTACTCACTAATCACTACTCACTACTCACTACTCACTACTCACTAATCACTAATCACTAATCACTGATCACAAATCACCAACAAACAAAAAAAATGAAAAAGATAGCAACTTTCATCATCGTGATAATGGGCATTTTCGGTCTGGCCAGCGCGCAGGGCGACTACGAGGCGTTCACCTTCTCGCAGGCGGACTATTTAGGCACGGCGCGTTTCATGGGTGCCGGCGGCGCATTCGGCGCCACGGGCGGTGATTTCTCCGCCCTGAGCACCAACCCTGCCTCTATCGGACTGTTCAAACGCCACGAAGTGACCTTCACCCCGATGGCGCTCTCCTTTGGATACACCGACAACTACTACTACGGGAACTTCAACAGCGCCCAGAAGTTCAAATACACGGTGCCGCAAGCCGGCATCGTGATGGCCAACTCCATCCATCGCGACAACGAGTGGAAATTCTGGCAGTTTGGCTTCGGCTACAACCGCATCATGGATTTCAACCGTTCCGCCCGTTACTCCGTGACCAACGTCAACAACACGCTGATGAACATGGTGTTGAACAACGTGCAAGGCCTCAACTGCCACAATCTTACCGGCGACGCTCTCCTGGCCTGGAATTGTTGGCTTATTGATACGGTGCCGGGCACGGCAGACCAATACTACAGTTACCTGACCAACAAAGATCTGGATCAGAGAGCTGTGGTGACGAGAAGCGGCGCCATCGACGAGATGGTGTTCTCCTTTGGCGGAAACTACGGCGACAAGCTCTACATCGGCGCCACCCTCGGGGTTCCGATCCTCGATTTCAAGGAGGTCACCACCTACGCGGAGAACCCGTCGAACGAACCGAATATCGCCGGCATCACGGACTACTCGCTCTATTCCGAGCAGAAAAATTCAGGCGCTGGTGTCAACCTGAAGCTGGGTCTCATCTACCAGCCCGCCAGTTTCGTCCGCATCGGCGTCGCCTTCCACACGCCCACCTACTACCGGAGAATCACCGACAACTTCTACCGCGACATTGTCACCCACCTTTCCAACGGCACCACATTAAGCGATGCGGCAGACCCCCAACACACGTACAGTTACAACAACTACAACCGTTTCACGCTCACCACACCGCTGAAGGCCAACATCGGGGCTTCGTTCCTCATCGCCAAACGCGCCTTTGTCTCCGCCGAATATGAGTTCCAAGACTACGGAATGGCCACCCTTTACAACGACAACTACGACTATTTCGCGGAGAACGAGCTCATCCGCGAGAAATACGGCATCTCGCACAACGTCCGCGTGGGCGGCGAGGTGAACATCACGGAAGGTTTCGCCCTCCGCGCCGGCTACCGTCTGAAAACCACGCCTTACAAACGCACCAACAACGAATACGACAACACCACGCACTTCATCTCGGCGGGTCTTGGATTCAGAGGCAAAAACATGTTCGCGGATTTGGCATACGTGTTGCGTTTGAACAAAGACTCCTACTGGCTCTACGATCCCGTTGGCGAACCCGGGCTCACCGCCACCAAAGCCCACAACGTCGTAGCCACGATAGGCTTCAAGTTCTAATCTTTCATGCGGAAAACACTCCTCTTATTTCTATTTTCAGTCGCCCTGGGCTGCATCAACGCCCAGGAGCGACTTTTTTTTGACCATCCCTGCGAAGGCATCACCACCGACTTGCAGGGGAACGTTTTTGTCACGCACGGAGCCACATTGGATATGTTCTCCGCCAACGATGCCAAGCGGTTGAACTACAGCGAGCCCACCCATGGCGACATCACGAATGTGGATGCGGGCATCGCCTCCAAGATTCTCGTCTTCTACCGGGAAAGCGGCATCATCACCCTGCTCAACAACGAGTTAGCACCCATCGGCAAACCGTTGAATCTCCTTGAGAGGTCGTTGACAACGGTGAATCTGGCGGCCATGGGCAACCCCAACAAAATCGTATTGTACGACGAGGCCAACCAAGACCTCCTCATCACCGACCTGAGTTTGAATGTGCTGAGCCGGACGCACATCACCTTTCCCGGCGAGTTTCGCCCCACAGACATGCAAGTCCTGACCGAACACCGCATCGCCTTGTTAGACAACCAACACGGCATCTGCCTCTTCGACTTCTACGGCACCTTCGAACGGGAGATTCCGATTCCCGGAATAACAGCCATGCAACTGATGAAAGACCAGATTAT